>MWVV01000621.1_pt1 | contig 13055 bp, 11 predicted proteins | sample 1047281 | NCBI WGS metagenome assembly MWVV01 (sample SAMN06349986, study PRJNA376086) | soil metagenome | isolation source: PT-2 sample Antarctic (ecotone) soil | place: Antarctica | collected 2015-01-13 | reverse complement strand
GCGCTGAAGTTTGGCGCGGTCAGTTTCGGGGAGTTTTGTTAAAACGGTAGCGACGAATGTCTGCGGTGCTTTTTCGAGCGTTCCGGGGCGAAAGACGAAAACAAAAGCGGTGCGCGTGTTTCGTAAGTCGAGCTTACGAATACTAACGACACGCGCCGGAATCTTTCTTCCCGACACATCGAAAGTGATCGAATCGCCGACAGTAACTCCCAAATTTTTACTGATTCCTTCTTCGACGGACACTTCGGTTTCGTTCATTTCAGAATTAGCGTCCCACCAATTTCCCGCAATGACAGTTTCGTTTTCGTCAAGATTCGGGCGGTAAGTAACAGCAAATTCACGCCCGATTTGACCTTGCTGTTGGCGAACTTCGCGCTGCTCAAAATTGAACGGCTCGCCGTTGACGAGGGCGATACGCGCTCTAATAGTCGGAATCGCTTCGGCTGCTTCGCCAGTTCCCTCAAGCAGGATATTTTTTAATTCATCAATCTGACTTTTTTGAATGTCAATAAAAAAAAGGCTCGGAAGTTTTTGATTGCGCGTAAAATCGAATTCACGAATTAAGTTTGACTGTAGAGATTGAACCGAAAGCACAACAAATGCGCCAAGTCCGACGGCGAGCAAAATGACACGCGTTTGGTTGCCTGGACGGTAAAGCGAGTTGACCGCCTGTTTAAGCGAAAACGAACCGAAAATCCGAACCTTTTTCAAGAGCGAAGTTAAAAGAATTGCTGAGCCGTATAAAACAAAAGAAGTGACAGCTAAACCGGCGAGAAAAAACGCGCCGACTTTGAAAGAACCGGCTTGCCAGACGGCTAAACCGAGCAGTCCCGCCAGGGAAATCGCGCCGAAAACAAGTCTGGTCGGGTCGAGGCGGCGCATTTTTTCGCCCGTTTCATCACGGAGCAGCAAATTTGGTTTAATGGTGCGAACCTGCAGAAGCGGCAGGGCGGAAAAAAGCAGGGAAATCAGAACGCCCAAAAGAACGCCTTGCCAGGCAGTTGAAATCTGCACGTTATAACTCATCGCCGCCGGCAGAGCGTCGTTGAATCTAACCCGCGCAAACCACAAAAAACATTGCGCTAAAAAGATTCCAAACAAACTTCCCAGAAAACCAAGAACGAGAATCTGCAAAAGATAGACGGTAATAATTCGCGTGCCGTTTGCGCCCAGACATTTTAAGACGGCAATTGATTTGCGCTTTTGCTCGACAAAAACGCGCGCGACGTTCCACACGCCGACGCCGCCTAAAACTAAAATAAGGAGTCCGGTTAAAGAAAGATAATTTTCCGTGCGCGCGAATTGTTCGCTCAGATTTTCCTGCGTTTCGCGATAAGATTGAACGGTGAGCGTTGTGCCTTTTAAGCTTTCACGCAAGTTTTTAACTAATACGGTGGGATTGCTCGACGTGCGATACAAAATGCGCCGCCGAATACGCCCGCTGTTGCGCGTAATTCCGGCTTCGTCAAACGCCTTTTTTTCGACGAAAACACGCGACCCGAGGCGAAAGCCGTTTGTGCCGCCCGGTTCTTCATCAAACGTAGCGCGAATTTCAAAATCAGATTCTCCAATCCGAATTTTATCGCCAACTGCGATTTTCAAGTTCTCCAGCAAAATCGGCGCGACCACCGCGCCGCGATTTTCGAGCAAAGTAAAATCAAAAGTTTTCCCGCCGGAGAGCGTAAAATTTCCGACGAGCGGAAACGGCGGCTCGATGCCTTTGAGTTCGACAAAACTAAAATTTTGGTTCGCCGCATCAAAGGGGCGCGCCATCGCGGAAGTTTCAATTGCTTCGTTACGCGATTCGACAATGTTTGACGCGCCGATAATCGTTTCGATTTTGGAAATATCGGTCGGGGAAAAATCGTTGGTCGAATTGATAACTAAATCCGCTGTCAAAAGTTCACGCGCGTCACCGCCGACTGCTTGACTCAGATTTTGAATCAGCGAACGAAGCGCAACGACCGAACCAACGCCGATTGCGATACACAAAAAGAAAAATAGTAAGCGCCGCCATGATGAGCGAATTTCACGCCAGGTTAAATTAAAAATGAAATTCATAAGAAATAAGTTTAGAGAGTCTGTAAAACTTGGGAGTCAATCTTAAATTACTTCATTGAGTTCTCTGGATTCTCTGGATTCTGCAGACTCTCCAGACTCATCGCTTATTACTTCTCCGTCTTTTAAGATAATTTGTCGTTGGGCTTTTTGGGCTAAATTCTGGTCGTGCGTAACAAGTACGAGTGTTACATTACTTTGTTTATGAAGTTCGGTCATTAAATCAAAAATATGGTCGCCGTTGCGCGAATCGAGATTGCCGGTCGGTTCGTCTGCCAATAAAATTTTCGGACTGTTGGCAAAAGCGCGGGCGATGGCGATGCGCTGCTGTTCGCCGCCGGAGAGTTCGGTCGGGTAATGATGTCCGCGATTCGTCAGTTCAACATCTTCGAGTAATTTAACGGCGCGGCTTTTTGCGTCTTTCAAGCCCAAAATTTCCATCGGAATCAGCACATTTTCAAACGCGGTCAGACTAGGAATTAAGTGAAAAGATTGAAAAATAAAACCAATTTTTTCGCTTCTCAAGGTGGCGAGCGCATCTTCACTCATTTCAGTAACGCTCTCGTCGTCAATAAAAATCGTGCCGGAAGTCGGCGCGTCGAGTCCGGCAATTAAGCCGAGCAGCGTTGATTTTCCGCTGCCTGACGCGCCCGTGACGGCAACAAATTGCCCGTCGGGAATGTCAATTGAAACATCGTCTAAAATTGTTAAGTCGTCGATTCCAGAGCGTACAACTTTGGTAATATTTTTTAGTTGAATCATAAACTATCAGTCAGAAGTCATTGATCAGTTGTCCAAATCGAATTAGACAATGGCGCTTCAAAACTGTAAAAATCAATCATAGCCTGTTAAAAAGATGCGAACAAGTTCGGTAGAAATCGCATCTGAATATCAGTTTTTAGCAACCTAGATTTATGTCTATTATGAAGTTTCAAATTATTCGAGTAGCGGCGATTTTAAATTTAATTTTCGCGGGGATTTTCCTGATGGCGTGCGGCGTTTCAACCGCTGAACAGCAAACAAATAAAAAAGTTCAAAAGCCTCTTTCCGATTCGCAGGCGGTTTCAAAGGCGCCGAAAATTATCGCTTTTGGCGACAGTTTAACAGCAGGCTTCGGTTTGGCGGAAAAGGAATCTTACCCGTATCTTTTGCAGCAGCGCCTTAAAATCGAAGGTTACAATTATGAAGTAGTTAACGCAGGCGTTTCGGGTGAAACCAGCCTCGGCGGTCTGGAGCGGATAGACTGGGTTTTAGAGATGGAAAACGTCGAAATTTTAATCCTCGAACTCGGGGCTAACGATCTTCTGCGCGGTTTACCGGTGGCTAAAATGAAAGAAAATTTAACCGCGATAATCAAAAAAGCAAAAGCGAAAAACGTGCAGATTCTGCTTTGCGGAATGCTTGCGCCCCCGAATATGGGCGCGAAATATCAGCGTGAATATGTATCGGTTTTTCCTGATTTAGCAAGTGAACATAAGACAGCGTTTCTGCCTTTTATTCTCGAAGGCATCGCCCTCGATCCAAAGCTCAATCAGGGCGACGGCATCCATCCGAACGCCGCCGGCGCGAAAGTGTTGACTGAGACAGTCTATAATTCATTGAAGTTGCTCTTGAAAAAGTAAATAAAATCGCAGATAAAGTTTCTACTGGCAAAACACGCTAAAAGAAAATCAAACAAGTTGTATTTTCTTTTCGCGTATTTTGTGTTTCTGCGGGCAAATTGTTTTTAATTCCAAATAACTGTAACTTGGTTAGATCGGTAATAAAAAATTCTGGAGAAATTAAAATCAATGAATGTCACGCATCTGGAATGCGCTAGTTGTCATAAAAATTTTGCGGCTAATCAATTGCACAATCTTTGCGATGAATGCTCTAAGCCGTTGCTTGTTCGGTATGATTTGGAAACAGCGGCTCAAACTTTAACCAGGGAATCGCTCAAAAATCGTCAGCCGAATCTTTGGCGTTATGCGGAAGTTCTGCCGGTAGAAAACGCGGAAAATATCGTCAGTTTCGGTGAGGGTTATACGCCACTTCTTAAAACCGAAAGGCTCGCTGCGACGCTTCCGACAAAATTAAATCTTTTTATCAAAGATGAATCGGTCAATCCGACACAAAGCTTTAAGGCAAGAGGAATGTCTGCCGCTGTGTCGATGGCAAAGGAATTAGGCGTAAAAAAAGTTGCCGCGCCGTCGGCGGGAAATGCGGCGGGCGCGCTTTCTGCTTACGCCTCGCGCGCCGGTATGGAATCGTTTTTATTTATGCCGCGAGATACGCCGCGAGCTAACATCGTCGAATGCGAACAAACCGGCGCGAACGTTTTTTTGGTTGACGGTTTGATTACCGATTGCGGAAAAATCGTCGCTGAAAGAAAAGACGCGGAAGGCTGGTTTGATGTTTCAACACTGAAAGAACCGTATCGCGTCGAAGGCAAAAAAACGATGGGTTACGAACTTGCCGAGCAGATGGACTGGACTCTGCCCGACGTGATTCTTTATCCGACCGGCGGCGGCACGGGTTTAATCGGAATGTGGAAGGCATTTGACGAAATGGAGAAAATGGGCTGGATTAATGAAAAACGTCCGCGGATGGTTTCCGTCCAGTCAATCGGGTGCGCGCCAATTGTTAAAGCGTTTCACGAAGGCGAAACTTTCGCCGCCGAATTTCCCGATGCCGCGACGGTGGCTTCCGGTTTGCGTGTGCCGAAAGCAATCGGCGACTTTTTAATTCTCGACGCGCTTCATAAATCCGGCGGAACCGCCGTTGCCGTCACGGACGAAGAATTGATTGCCGCCGTCAAAGAAATCGGCGCGGCGGAAGGTTTGTTTTGCGCCCCCGAAGGCGCGGCGTGCTTGCCTGCGCTCAGAAAAATAGTTGAACAAAATTTGGTTCAGCCAGGCGAAACGGTTGTGATTTTCAACACTGGCGCAGGCGTGAAATATTTGGAAGCGTTCAGCTAAAAGGTTATTGTTTTCAAAGGTCATCTTAGTTATTATTTTTTTATTGTTTAATGTCTCCGTTTCTTGAGGTAATTATGCGTCGTTGAACTTTTTATTTAACAGTTACATTGGTTGGCTTTCTGGAGTGGTCGTTTATTATTCTTAACTTTTGCTAAAATAACCTTATGCAAACGTAGCGAACAATAAACAGACTTGGAAGAATCTTCATTCTTTGTTAGTTTTTAACTTGCACTATTGCATTAACCACAGAAGCGCACAATTAAGTCAGTATAATACTTACTCATTGTGGGGCTCTCAAATAAAACAACTAAAAGGAGAAAATTAACTTATGCCAGATGAAAGAGACATTGCGCACGACAAAAAAGTGTTAGACGAACATAAAGGCGAGAAACTTGAAATTGTCGGCGAGCATCCCGAACACGCGCCGCAACCGGGCAGGAAAACGCCGCAGGAACACGTCGATAAAGACGCGATTGACGAAAGCGGTAATTTAATTTATGATGACGGCAAAGACGAAAACGACGCCAAGTAGTTTTTGACAAACAAAATAAAAGAAGCGTTCAGAAAATTATATCTGAACGCTTCTTCTTTTACCGAGATTTATTGTATTGACGATATGCAGCGCCGGTCGGTGATAAATTGTAAGCCCGCGCCAAAGCGTTGAGTTCCGTGCGGACGGCTCTCCAATTATTTTCGGTTGCGCGATTAAGCTGACGATTTCTCATTGCGACGTCAATGTCCGAGGCAATGTTTAAACATTTGCGGATTTCAGAGCTGTTTTCCCAACGCGAATCGTTGCGGTCAAACTCCCGCCGCAATTCATCGGTGGCTGTTTCCAAATCTCTCGCTCTTTCGTTTAGACGATTTTCGCGTCGCGTATTGTTCAAGCGGCTGTCGTCGAGCGCGTAATCAAACTGCACGACAAAACGATCAACCCGCTCTTCAATGTTTCTGATCAAACGGTCTATTCGCGCCCTATTCAAATTTGAATTCCCTTGACCGCCAGACGTATTTGGATTATACGCGCCGCCAATCTGCGGCAGATTGTAGGCACGCGCTAAAGCATTAAGTTCTGTTTTAACCGCCGTCCAGTTGCGTTCGGTTGGTCGGTTGAGTTGTCTGTTTTTCATCGCTACGTTAATATCCGAAGCAATATTTAAGACTCGGCGAACTTCAGCGCTATTTTCACGCCGTGAATCATTGCGGTCAAATTCGCGGCGAAGCTCGTCGGTCGCCGTTTCCAAATCTCGGGCGCGCTGGTTCAAATTGTCTTCACGTCGCGTATTATTTAGACGGCTGTTGTCGAGGGCGTAATCAAATTGCACGACAAAGCGGTCGACGCGTTCTTCGACGTTTCTGATCAGGCGGTCAATTTGCGCTCTGGAAAAATTAACGCGCCTAATTTGGGCATCCGCGCTATTACTCAGCACACAGATTGAGCTGAAAAGCGCAACGACAATTGCTAAAAATTTTAATTTGTAGATTTTCATTTGTTTCTCTCCGTATTTTTGTAAAGTTAAAGTAAGTCGGGGAGTATAATTTATGATTCGAGGAGAGTAGGCGGGATGGGTCGAAGTTTATCAAAACTTCAGGCTTAATTTTGCCCGTCTGTTTTTTAGACGCCAAAATTCTAAGAAAAGTTGAACAAATTTTTTCTTCAACGCTTTTAGGTCGAATGAAAATAATCGAAGTCGGTATGTTTTGAAATATTCGATGTTCAATTAAATTGCAAAACTTCTATAAAAATAAAAACTCAATAAAAGCGGCAAAGTTGAAAATTTATTCGATTAAACCGAGCAATTTTTGTAAATCCTGCTTAGTGTTTGTGCCTAGATGAACTCGCAAAGCGCGTCTTTCCCGTTCGAGCAGAACTTGAAAATCGCCGCGCGCCTGCGCTGATTTAACTACGCCGAAAGTATATTTTTGTTCGGGAACGTCCAGATCAAACGCATCGTCGGACGTGATTTGCAAAAAAACGCCGTTATTAGCGCCGCCTTTATAGGCTTGCCCCGTCGAGTGCAGAAAGCGCGGTCCGAAACCGAGACAGGTTGCCGTCAATTTGCTTTCTAAAACTTTTGCGCGAATTTTTTGCAGAAGTTTTTCGGTTTCCGTGTTCATTTCGACGTATGCGAGCAGCGCGAAATAATCGTTTTCCTGCAAATGCGCCAGGTGCGCGGCGAGATATTTTTTCAGGGATTTTTCGCCTTCCGCATAATCTTCTAACTGCGCGGCGTATTTCTCATTGGTGAAAAGCTTAATTTCACCGTCTTCAAAAAACGGTTTCTCATCCGGTAATGCGCCTTTTTTTTCATATTCTTCGGTCAGTTTCTTCGCTTCAATTTTCGCGGCTTCAACATCCGGTTGATTAAATGGATTAATCTTCATTATCGAACCGGCGACGGCGGTTGCAAATTCCCATCGGAAAAATTCCTGTCCGAGATTCATCTTGTCAATCAGAATTATACTCACGACGGGTTGCCCGCTCGCTTCTACAATTTCAAATAATTTGTCGATTTCGTCCGGCGCGGAATCTTTGAGTTTGAGATGAACAAAAATTCGATCGTCACCGTAGTCAGAGCTTTCAAGTAGCGGTTCGCGGTCAATCGGTATTATCGAAATATCGTTTTTACCGGTTGATTCGGCAATAAGCTGTTCAAGCCACGCACCCGCGTCGTGAATTTCGGGGGCGGTAAAAATTGTTAATTTATCGCGTCCGGAAGTTTGGCAAATACCAAGAATCGTTCCCAAAATCACGCCCGGATTTTCGTTCGGAGTTGTAGAACGGCAAGCCTCAACCATTGCGCCGGTGCGCGCCAAAAAATCTTTAACATCAATTCCCATCGCCGCTGCCGGCGCGAGTCCGAAAGCTGATAAAACGGAAAATCTTCCACCGATTTCCGGATTGCCGAAAAACATTTTACGAAAATTGTCGCGCTCGGCGACCTTTTGCATTTTTGAGTCGGGATCAGTGATCGCCACGAAGTGTTTTCCGGCGTTTTCTTCACCGACAACTTCGACGACTTTTTGAAAAAAATATTGCTTAAAAACGTTCGGCTCAAGCGTCGAACCGCTTTTGCTGGCTACAATAAAAAGCGTTTTCGCTACATCAATTTTATCTTCGATCGCTTTTATCTGCGCGGGAACGGTTGAGTCGAGAATATAAAAATTTTGTTTCTCGAAAGTAATCGCAAAAACCTCCGGACCCAGCGACGAACCGCCCATTCCGAGCAGAACGATATTTGAAAAATCTTTTGCGTCTTCGGCAAAATCGATGTATTTCCGCACATCGCCCAATTCTGTTTTGACCGCTTCGAGCCAGCCGAGCCATTTCGCTTCGTCGTCGCCAGTCCAAACAGAAGCGTCTTTTGTCCACACGCGGGCGATTTTATTTTCCTTTTGCCATTCTCCAAATGTTGTCTGAACGGCGTTTTCTAATTTTTCAGGCAGGCTGTAAGACATTGAGTTAAGTTTCATTGCGGTAATTCCTTGTGTGAAAAAAATGTGAAATAAATATATACAAATCTTGCTTGAGTTTAATCAATGATGTCAAATTTGAGAGTCGAAATGAACGGACGTTATGGAACGCAAACCTTAATTCGCTTTTCTAATGGCGAACCGAAATTTGCGTTCCGTTTGTCGGCTAAATCTTTTCCGTTTCGATTGCCTTTAAAGCGATTTTACCGAGGGCGTTGACAAAGTGATTGAATGCGGCAAAACGCTTGTCTTTGGTAAACCCGCGGGCAAAACGAAAATAAATTTGCTGCGCGATCACGGCAATTTTGAACGTGCCGAAAACGTAATAAAACAAAATGTTTGAAACGTTTTTGCCGGACTTTTCTTCGTAGATTTCAACTAATTCCCGGCGGGAAATGTTCTCCATTAAAACACGCGGATTAAATGGCATCGAAAGCATTTCCGCGCCTACCTCCCGCGACATCCAATAACCGAGCGTCGTTCCCAAATCCATCAGAGGGTCGCCGACGGTCGTCATTTCCCAGTCCAAAATCGCCGTAATTTCAGTTAAATTTTCCGGGTTGAGCATTACGTTATCGAATTTATAATCGTTGTGGACGAGCGCTGCGCCCGACTCAACCGGAATGTTTTGATTGAGCCATTCGATTGTCGTTTCGAGTTCGGCGTGCGCGTCGGTTTTGGCGTTGAAATAGCGCTTTGTCCAGCCTTCTACCTGGCGCGTTGCGTAACCTTCAGGCTTTCCTAGTTTGCTTAAATCAATTTTTTTATAATCGAGCAGATGCAGTTCGACCAGATTTTCAATGAATAATACGCAAACTTGTCGTTGTAAATCCTTTGATTCCTCCAAAATTTGCGGCGATTTTCCCCGAATAATCAAACCGGTCCGCCTCTCCATCAAATAAAATTCCGAGCCGATAACGTTTTCATCCGCCGAATAAACGAGCGGTTTCGGCGCGGGTTTGTAAACTTTCGAGAGTTTTTCTAAAACATCAAACTCACGCTTCATATCGTGGGCGGATTTGACTTTGTTGCCGAATGGCGGACGGCGCAAAACAAATTCCGCATCGTCAATTTTGATTAGATAAGTTAGATTTGAACTTCCCGCAGGGAATTGTAAAGTCTTGATTTCACCGGATTTCAGATCGAGATTTTCGCGCAGAAACGCCAGCAAATTGGCTTCGTTTAATTCTTCGCCCTGACGTATTTGTTTGGTATCCTGATTCGTCATAAATCAATTCAATCAAATCTTAAAAAGGTCTTTTGAAAATAAATACAATCTCTTTTGAATATCCTGCTCCATCGTTAACACTAAATGCTGAAACTAGTTCCCATCCCTCAGCGCCCCACTCGTCAAAAATTTCATCTGTTTTATCAGGATTGAAGTTAACGCCCCATACTCCGGTCACATCAAGTTTAGCGGTTTTATACTCTTATCTCGTAAAATTTATATCTCCGTTCTTCTATGTTAATCTGTGTTTCTATTTTTCAAATAATTATGAATTTCAATTATTCAACGAAAAGTCTCGAACTGCAAAACAAACTGCAAGCCTTTATGGACGCGCATATTTATCCGAATGAAAAGCGTTTTGAAGACGAGATAAATGTGGGTGACCGCTGGAAGCCGTCCGAGCTTATCGAAGAATTAAAACTAAAGGCGCGGGAAGAAGATTTGTGGAATTTATTTTTGCCTGAAATTTCCGGTTTGACAAATCTCGAATACGCGCCGCTTGCCGAGATAATGGGCAGAGTCGTCTGGTCTTCGGAAGTTTTTAATTGCTCCGCGCCGGACACCGGGAATATGGAAGTTTTAGAAAGATATGGCACGCCGGAGCAAAAAGAATTTTGGCTTAAGCCGCTCTTAAATGGAGAAATTCGCTCGTGTTTTGCGATGACCGAGCCTAACGTTGCATCAAGCGACGCAACAAATATTCAATCATCAATCAAGCGTGACGGCGACGATTTTATTTTGAACGGCAGAAAATGGTGGTCAACCGGCGGCGGCGCCGCGCGCTGTAAACTCGCCATTTTTATGGGTAAAACTGACGAAAACGCTCTAAAACATTTACAGCAATCGATGATTCTTGTTCCAATGAAAACGGAAGGCTTGAAGGTTGAACGAATATTAAATGTTTTCGGTTTTGACGACGCGCCGAACGGACACGCCGAAATCTCTTTTGAAAACGTGCGCGTTCCGGCTGCAAATTTAATTTTGGGTGAAGGTCGCGGTTTTGAAATCGCGCAGGGAAGGCTCGGTCCCGGGCGCGTCCATCATTGTATGCGTCTGATCGGAGTTGCCGAGCGCGCTTTGGAATTGATGACCAGACGCGCGCACGATAGAATTGCATTCGGCAAAAAAATCAGCGAGCAGGGAGTTGTGCGGCAATGGATTAGTGAATCACGTCTGGCAATCGAACAAGCGCGTCTTTTGGTTTTAAAAACTGCGTGGCTGATGGATGAAGTCGGCAATAAAGCGGCGCGCGTGGAAATTGCGATGATCAAAGCGGTCGTGCCGCAGATGGCTTTACAAATTATTGACCGCGCGATTCAGACGCACGGCGGCGGCGGCGTCTGTCAGGATTTTCCGCTCGCTAATTTTTGGATTTACGCCCGTTCTCTGCGGCTCGCCGACGGACCGGACGAAGTTCACCTCGAATCCATTGCGAAAATGGAATTGAAAAAGTATATCGCCAATTGATAAAAAAAATCGCTAGTGGTAATTGATAGGAAACTAAAGATGAAAACTTTTCGAACATTATTAAACAATAAAACTGGCATTGTTTTCGCGGGTGTTCATTGGATATTTCTTTTAGTCACTTTGTTTGCTCTTATCAGGATACTTCCTTTTGATCATGGTCGTGGCTCTGTTGAACCAAGCTGGGAGCCATATCTAATTCCGGTTATTATGAGCGATTTACCTGCGCTGATTATAGCAGCAATTTTGTGGTCGCCGTTTTATCTATTTTTTGAAGATAAAACAACGTTTTGGTTTGGAACGCTACTGACGAGTATATTGACAATTACTTTCCAATGGTTATTTATCGGTAAAGTAATTAACAACACTTTTAATCCGTCTGAATCAAAACCAACCTCGCTTTCTTTAACTGATGAATAAACAAACAATTCATTTTGCACATGCCAATGGCTTTCCCGCCAAAACTTACAGTAAGCTTTTTTCATACCTTGAAGACGACTTTGAGATCAGGTTTCTCGAACGCCACGCGCACAATCCGAAATTTCCTGTCGCCGACGGCTGGGAGCGTCTGCGTGATGAACTGCGCGAGGAACTGGAGAACCGTAATGCGCATAAGGTTATCGGTGTCGGTCATTCTTTAGGCGGAATTCTGCATCTTCTGGTTGCTGCTGAAAATCCGGAATTTTATAAAGCAATTATTTTGCTCGACGCGCCGATTATCAGTCGTTTGAGCAGCGCGGGTTTGAAGTTTATGAAAAAAACAAATTTGATGGAAAAAATTCCTCTGGCGCGAACCACGCGATTTCGGAGATCGTTCTGGAAAACGAGAGAAGAAGCTTTTGAGCATTTTCTCCAAAAAGAAAAATTTGCGCATTTTGATCGGGAAGTCTTGCGCGATTATGTGGAACACGGAACTGTGAAAACGGAAAAGGGAGTAAAACTCTTTTTTGAGCCGAAAATTGAGGGAATGATTTACCAGACTTTGCCGGATAATCTTCCAAAACTTCGCAAAAAATTAAAAGTTCCGATTGCGTATATCGGCGGGATGAATTCAGGTGAAGCGCGCCTTGCAAGACTCGGTTTTATGCGGAAAAATTTCGATTTTAAGTTTCACTTTCTGGAAGGCTCACATTTATTTCCGCTCGAAAAACCAAAAGAAACGGCTGCTGTTATCAAAGAAACCTTAAAGTCTTTAATCGGTTGATTTTCAGCCAATAAAATAAAAATAGCCCGGACTCGATTAAAATTCCGGGCTTTATAATTAGGCGTGAAATGTTTTTATTGAGAAACGTAGCCGCTCGGAACGGGAATGTCTTCGGCTGCTCCGAAGGCAGCGGCGTAAAAGGAATTATTAGAGCTTCTGAGCAAAAACCAGGCGCCCTCGGACGGGCGATAAACCGCGATATCCGCCTTGCCGTCGCCGTCGAAATCTGCAGGAACCGGTTTGTCGCCTGCCGCGCCAAATGCTACGCCCGAAAATCCTTCGCGACTTTTTGAGACGTACCACGTGCCATTTGATGGGCGGTAAACGGCAACATCAGTTTTGCCGTCACCGTCAAAATCGGCTGGCACGGGTTTATCTTCAGCAGAGCCGAACTTGACTGCTGAAAATCCTTCAGTGCTTTTCATAAGATACCAGGTGCCTTCAGATGGGCGGAAAACCGCGATGTCTGTTTTGCCGTCCGCGTCATAATCGCCCTGCGCTGTTTTGTCCGTTCCAAAACCAAATGCTTGTGAAACGAATTTGCCATCGGAGCTGCGCAGAATATACCACACCCCGTTCGACGAGCGACACACCGCACAATCGGAGTTGAAGGCACCGTCATAATCGCCAACGACCGGAACGTCGCTTTCGGCTCCAAACTCCGCCGATT
>MWVV01000618.1_pt1 | contig 13072 bp, 10 predicted proteins | sample 1047281 | NCBI WGS metagenome assembly MWVV01 (sample SAMN06349986, study PRJNA376086) | soil metagenome | isolation source: PT-2 sample Antarctic (ecotone) soil | place: Antarctica | collected 2015-01-13 | reverse complement strand
AATCGGCAGAGTGAAATAAAAGATCCGTTCGGACATATATGGATGATTGAAATGAAAAAATAATGCTGCAAGCTATTGCTGGTAGTTAGTTGAAATGTATTCTGCTCCTCTATGTTCTTTAGCTGCATATATTTAACCCCAACCTCGTGCTATTAAATTCATATTTAATCAGTAAAATATTCTAAATCCGTAATATGAAATTGCTATTAAGTGGAATGCACCAATTGTGTATTTAGCCAATGCAATTGAAGCGTTGAAGCAAAAGGTTGGATACCCATTGAGGAAATAAAGCAGAGGTGTTAGCGCAAGAGCTTCATGTATGCTCTGTTGCATCGCCTCCTTCTCCCAAAAGAGAAGGAATGAGGATGAGGTTAAAAAAAAGCGGCACAAAAATCAAAAAGTACAGGGTTCTAACAGAAAGGATGAATTATAGAAATACAGTTGGCACAAAAATCTTTGTTCATTTTAATAACACGTTTAAAACCTTACTGGTGAAAAATATTTTATTCTTTTTTCTTACGATTTACTGGTTCAATGTATCTGCACAGCAAACCATTATTCAATATCTTTCCGGCACGGATAAAGACCACACAGTTAAGTGGGATTTTATGGTGAATAAAGGTCGCAACAGTGGTAAGTGGTCAACCATTCCCGTTCCTTCATGCTGGGAGACGCAAGGTTTTGGCACCTACAATTATTCCAGCGACAAGGTAAACCCCGGCGAAGTGGGGATGTATAAATACAACTTCAAAGTATCGCCGCAGCATAAAGGGAAGAAGATATTTATCGTGTTCGATGCTTCTATGACTGATACGGAAGTTAAGATCAATGGTAAGTCTGCAGGGCCAACCCACCAGGGAAGCTTCTATCAATTTAAATACGATATCACTGATCTAATTCAGTACGACAAATTCAATTTGCTTGAAGCAACGGTCAGCAAAATGTCTGCTAACAATTCTATTAACAGAGCAGAAAGACAATCGGACTTCTGGATATTCGGTGGCATCTTCCGCGCTGTTTATTTACAGATTCTTCCTACTACTTTTATTGAAAGAGTAGCGATAGATGCAAAAGCAAGTGGTGAATTTACCATGCAGGTGTTCAACAATGCAACTGGTAAACAAATAGTAGAAGCGCAGGTGTACGACCTGAAAGGAAAGGCAATTGATAAGCCTTTCCAACTAACCTCAGGCGATACTATGTTTCGCCATCACTTCAACAATGTTAAGTTATGGAACGCTGAAGAACCAAATCTTTATAATGTAGTTGTGTCAATAAAAGAAGGTGCAAAAACCATTCATACAATTAAAGAACGTTTTGGTTTTCGCACGGCAGAGTTACGCGAACAGGATGGCTTTTATGTTAATGGAAAGAAGGTAGTTTTTAAAGGTGTATGCCGCCACAGCGAATGGCCTGAAACCGGAAGAACCCTCAGCCGCTCCGTTCACCTGATGGACATAGCTGCAATGAAAGGCATGAATATGAACGCTGTTCGTATGAGCCACTATCCTCCTGATAGAGAGTTTTTAGATTTATGTGACAGCCTTGGTTTGTTTGTGTTGGATGAACTCACAGGATGGCAAAAAGCTTATGATACAATATCAGCAAGAAGGCTGGTAAAAGAACTGGTAATTCATGACGTCAATCATCCATCAATTGTTATTTGGGATAACGGTAACGAAGGTGGCTGGAACCGTGCAGTGGATGGTGACTATGCCTGGTATGATCCGCAAAAGCGACTTGTTATTCATCCATGGGAAAGGTTTAATGGTACCAACACCAGGCACTACCCTGTTTATGACTATGTACTAAACGAGGTGGCGAATCCTAAAGAAGTTTTCTTTCCTACAGAGTTTATGCATGGCTTATTTGATGGCGGTCATGGTGCAGCACTTGAAGATTTCTGGAACGAGATGATGAAGCATCCTTACAATGCAGGCGGCTTTTTATGGGCCTTGCACGATGAAGGTTTGGTAAGGAACGACAGGCATGATAGTATTGATGTGGAAGGTAATAGAGCCCCCGATGGTATAGTTGGTCCACACCGTGAAAAAGAGGGAAGCTATTATACCATTAAAGAATTGTGGAGCCCTGTTTACATCGATAAAACAACCGGTCAATTTAATGGAAACCTTGAAGTGCAGAACCGCTACATCTATACGAATCTCAACCAGGTAATATTTGATTGGAGGCTTGTTAGTTTTCCTAAAGCCAATGAAAAAACAACGACTGTAAAAGTTTTACAAAAGGGTAACATGAAAGCACCATCTTTAGACCCCGGCGGGAAAGGAATGTTTAATATTCCATTTTCAACAAGCGGAAATGCTGATGCATTTTATCTATCTGCTATTGGAATGAAAGGTGATACCATTTGTACGTGGAGTTGGGCAATGAATACCCCTGCTCAAATTATCAAAGCGATTCCCGGCGTTGCTAAAGTTAGTGCAGTTACTGCAAAAGATGATTCTCAATCTTTAGCTATAACTTCTGACGGTATCACTTATTATTTTGATAAAGCAACAGGCTATCTTCAAAAAGTAGTTAATGGTGCCAAAGAAATTTCGTTAAGCAGTGGTCCGGCATTAGCAACTGGCAAGCAAACATTAGCAAGCTTAAAACATTCACAGCAAGATGCGCAATATGTTGTTGAACCAACATATACCGGTGATAGCCTAAAGGCGAAGTGGATCTTTCAATCAGGTGCCCTTCCAAAATTAGAATACAGTTACATTACAAAAGATACTGCCGATTTTATGGGCATCACTTTCAACTATCCTGAAGACAAGGTTAACGGGATGAAGTATTTGGGAAGAGGACCGTACAGGGTTTGGAAGAACCGTCTGAAAGGACAACAGTATGGCGTTTGGGAGAAAGCATATAACAACACCATCACCGGCGAAGCCTGGAAGTACCCGGAGTTTAAAGGATGGCATTCCGAATTCAGTTGGGTAAAACTGCAGAATAAGGAAAATGATTTTACTGTGTACACCGACCAGCAGAATTTGTATCTTGAAATGCTGCAACCTGCAAGGCCGAAAGCAGCAGGCAATAACAATACAAGTCCTCCTTTTCCTGAAGGTAACATTGGTTTTATGCATGCCATTTCTGCCATCGGTACCAAATTCAACCGCCCTGAAGTAATGGGCCCCCAAAGCCAGAAAAATATACGTCAGGGCAGTGTGCCGTTAAGTGGTACTTTGTATTTTGATTTCAGATAAGGTGAAGCGCTAAGACCCAAAAACACCAACTTGTACAAAGCCTTTATCCTTGAAAACAGGTTTAACAGCAATGGAGATAGGATAACGAAGAAATTATATTAAATGCCGATATTACCAAAGCAAACTATTCAAGGTATTAGGATGAAGGCAAACACCAATATGTTTTGCAAGCAGGTTAAAGTGATGGCAGGAAGTTCTTCTGCTGATGTTAAGTTTCTGGTTGGAGTTAGTGTAAGTAAATGAAATACGGTACTGTTATTAATAATGAATTAAAAATCTTATGTAAATATTGCCAATGGTACAGTTAAGCATATTATATCCAAAAAAAGAAGATGCAACATTTGATTGGGATTATTATTTAAATATACACATGCCCATGTCAATTAAGTTGCAAGGCGAAGCCTTGAAAAATGTAACAATAACAAAAGGCTTAGATGGCATTGAAGGTGTACCTGTTGTATTTATGGCAATAACGAACATGATGTATGAGTCTGTTAATTCCTTTATGGAAGCTTTTACTCCACATGCAGATGTACTTCAGGGAGATATGAAGAACTATACAAATATTCATCCAGTAATTCAATTTAGTGAAGTAGTACCATAATTATAAGGCGCAGTAAACAGGCTTATATATCTTCAGGCAGTAAAGCACCATTTAGAAGTTATTCTTCTAATTTAAAAATTAAAATTGGTTGCAGTAAAAATTATTTTAAATGCTTTAAAAATTATAAAAATAGTTGTAAACCACCCATCATGAAAAAACGAATACACAGCAATGTTCATCTATTCATGGATGCTACTTTGCTTTGGCTGACGCGCTTTCTAAAGAAGGTAAATACCGTACAGTTGCAGGAGTTGCTTTACGGTAAAAAGCACTCCAATGCTATGATAAGTGGAGAAATGGAGTTATAAAAGTTAAGGTGTCTTTTCATCTCAAAGTCCCGTGTAGTTTATGTAAGAAAAAGAGCCGCAATAAATGCAGCTCTTTATATACTTGTATCTTTTTGAAAGTTAAAACTTATACGTAATAGCCAATCCTTTGTAACCATTTCCGATTTCTGGCGCAATTGTCATGTTTTCAGACCTTTTATTTTTATGCCATTGCGGTATTAGAAGGCCCGCACCTGCACCCATAACATATCCCAAAACGTTATCGCTTAAAAAGTGCATTCCTGCTTTGTATCTCCAATATCCAACTAATGCAGGAGTGGCTATAGCTACAGCCCAAACAACCGGCTTCAGTTTAGAATCCGGATTGTAATCCTGGAAAGCTTTTGCTGTAAAAAAAGTAGCGGCGGCTGTAGCTGCGGTATGTCCCGCATAGAAAGACCTTTGAGAGTCGTTATCACGCCTTCTTCCCGCATCAGCAATTGTTCCGTACACCAAAGGCCTGCTCCTATACACTGTTCCTGCAGCCATAGTAAATGCTGCTCCTGTTACAGCCATTGTTTCTAAATATAAGGTGAGCACTCTGACTATATCATGTCTTTCATTTTTACTTAATAATCCCATTACAACAGGCCACCCAAACGAAAGGTAAAAAGGAACGTAACTGGCAGCATCAGCCTTTGTTGAATAATAGCCTGCATTACCACGATCAAAAAAAGGAAGGTTATTTTTCTTTTTGGCAGCTAACTTGGCATTTGTAAGTGAGTCTTTATGCTTAATAAGATTTTGTCCTAACACTGTTAAACCAATGCCTGCAGCTATTACCGGTAGATCTCTTTTTAAGGTAACGGTATAAGGGCGAGCTGGTTTATCTGAAGCAGCATAGTCGCTCTTTGCATTGGGAAACAATACAGAAGCAGACCTTTGAACAGTAGTGTCGGGCAAGGTTGTTCTTATGGTATCAGGCACGGCTGTTCTTGTGGTATCCGGTGCGGTAGTTCTTGTGGTATCAGGTGTCGGAGTTTGTATTGTATCCTGCGCATTCACAGTTGGCAGAAAAGTAATTACTGTTAAACAGAAAGAAATTAAATACTTCATCATAACTGTTGTTTTATTTTTGATATTAGTTTCATTGGATAAAAAGTTCTACAATTTGTATTGATCTTATAAACCCAATTCGTTTAAAAGAAACCTTTAAAACGAGAAAGGTTTATTATAAATGTTATAGCTACTTTATGCAAAAACAATGCTCAACAAGTATAAGCATTTTAATAAAAAAACCGCCACAATTTTATTTTGTGTCGGTTCTTATAAAATTATGCAACTACAACGCAAATTATTTTTTTCGTTCTTTAATATAACCAGCAAACGAAATTGCCTGCCTGTTATTACTTGTTACTTGTAAGGATGCAGAACCATTTTCGGAAGCACTAAGAAATAATTGTCTAACATCGCGTGCATCTTTTGGAGTTATTAAAATATCCCAACCGCCTTTTTTCTTTGGTTGAACTTTTAAATCAAAATCTGTTGAAGTAAGCTTAATTCCCCCTTCTGAAGTGTTCATCGATGCTGAGTAAGCCCGGCCATAATAAGGCAGGTCAGTTACCAAAGTGTCATTTGAAACCCGAACACTGTACGGTGAAGTTAAATAGATGGTACGTGCACCCATAGGAGATGCAGACTCTGCTATAAAAACAAAATCTTTAGAGTTTATAATATTTTGAACTTTGGCTGCCTTCTCTTTTCCTCTTTCTTTCTTAGAATCCTGTGAATATGCTATATTTAAAGTAAGTATCGAAACAAATAACGCTATTGTTTTCCTGAAGTGTATGAATGTCATATTAGTTATGCGTTTGTTTTCCAGACATTCCCAAATGCTGTACCTAAAAAAAATCTTTAGAGAATAAATAAGTTAAAAAATAGTTGCCAATAAAAGTTCAATGAAGAGTTATGCAGGTTTTCCGAAAAAAGGCCATCAATTATAATTTTACACTTCAGAAGCGGAAGACAAAATTTAATTACTATAAAAAGCAGGTCTAATTTATTCGTTGTTCATCTTGTAAAAGGCTTTAGTCAAATGCCTTTTAGTAGTGCAGATGCTTTATATTCTTAAAAGAAAAAGATAACATGGTAAAAACAGTGAGGACAATTATTTCAATTAAATTAATACGAACCGGAAAAGATTAGTATCCACCGGGATAATATTTCTTACCAAAAACCAATACATTGGCTCTGCCATTTAAAACACTGCCACCTGTAGTGTGATACTTAAATTCGATCTTATCTATTGGCCTTCCTTCGCGTGCAAGTTCTATAACCTTGCTGTTTTGATTTGAGTTAATAATTTCATCAACGGCCGGCTGTAATATATCTCCGCTCCTAAAGTATATTTTCAGATAATTAAGCCTGATGTCACGATCCTCTACTTTAAATCGTAACGCAGTAAATTCATTTCTGCTGGTAACGGGAATGTCGTCCTTGTCTCTTAAAAAATTTACTTTACGTTCACCTAACAATTCCCATCCTTCCTCAATTGCGATACTGCGGGTATTCGTGCATGAAAACACTAGCAGTAAAGCAAAAAACACAGAGCTTTTTAAAAACGAGAAGTTTTTCATGGTTTCTTTTTTTGTTCTTTTTAAAAAACAGACATAAAGGGTATGCCGGGTTTCAAGCTATTAATTATTCTATAAGCCTTTGTTCTTTTCTCCATACTGATCTTTCCAGTGTATCTTGAAACAATTGGTATAAATTCAGTTGCCTCATTAATAATTTAAAAAAGAGCGAAGGATGGGAATGACTTTATGCATTGCATGAATTAAAGATGTTTTAAGTAATTTAAAAATTGCTTCCGGTCTACCATTCTTGCTCCTAAACTTTCCAAATGTTCAGTATAAACCTGGCAATCTATTAATTCAATCCCTTCACTTTTCAACAACTCTACATATCTAATAAAGGCATACTTGCTTGCATTGCTTATATGGCTAAACATACTTTCTCCGAAAAAAAAGTTTCCCATTCGTACACCGTATAAACCGCCTGCTAATTTATTATTCTGCCACACTTCTGCACTGTGTGCATATCCCATTTTGTGTAAATGGTTGTATGCACTTTCTACCTCATCTGTTATCCATGTGCCAGCTTGTGCATTCCGTTCTGTTTCTTTACATGCCTTTATTACTTCTGCAAAAGCTTTATTAATTGTAAACCCGAAAGTATTTCTTTTTAATAAAGCTTTCATGCTTTTGCTAATCTTTAACTCACCAGGAAACAATACAAAACGTGGATCAGGGCTCCACCATAAAGGAATGTTCCCATCGAACCAGGGAAATATTCCTTTTCGGTACGCCAATAATAATCGTTCGGCTGATAGATCTCCGCCAATAGCCAATAAGCCATCCGTCAGTGCTTCATCAACAGGTGGAAACCACATATTTCCATTTAATACATGCAGAGGCATTGAGAAAGTAGTAATTGAAAATTCAAAAGTAAAAAGCAATGGCAAGTTCTTTGCCAACTTTATACATAAATTTTATGGGGATTGAACTGGGTAAATTGAAATAAAACCAGCAGGGGAGAGCAGCGAATTAGAAACAGACTTATCTGATTTTTTTGCTTTCAATTTTACCTTTCGAATTACTAAGCCATTACTTCTATTGTTGCTCCAATTCCACGCTCTGTTATAGCATCACATTTTGGTTTAAGTTCCTTAAAGCTGCCATTTTTTACAGCATATTTTCCTTGGGTATGTATTAGCAATGCACATTGTTCAGCCTGTTCTTCAGTATGGCCGCACACATCTATCAACGTTTCAATCACCCAATCAAAAGTATTTACTTCATCGTTCCAAACAATAATCTGGTAAGACTTTTCATAAGCAGTAAGAACATCTTCTCCAACTTCCTCCAATGTTTCTGTTGCTGAATTCATAAACATAGCTGCTACTATTTTTTGTAAAGTTATTATATATTAATATAGAACTAAACCAACATTTATAAATTGTAAGCTGTTATTTTCTCGGATTTTTTAAGATATTTTCAAAGATGGGATTATTCAAAAGATCGCAAAAAAGTTAACGGCAGAAGAAGATCCTGCACCAGCGGTATCATTGCAGGATATGTTGAAAATGGAATTAATTACGGAAGGGTAGGGGAGCGCCTTCAAAATCATCCGTTGTTTAAAAATACTTTGCCCGCATCGAAACTTAAAAAGTTAACAAAGTACGCCGGGCAGCATTTTGCCCTTTAATGGGTAATATAGACCTGGGCTTCTTTCTTGGAATGGCTGGCTTTATAGGTCATATTTTGGTATTTCCTTCGATATTCGCCATATTATCATCTCTGCCGGAAACACTGCAATTGCTTACTATACCCTCGGAAATTCAGAAGGTGCTGCTTTTATGTTTACCGTACCTGGAGGCGTTTTTCTTATTGGTTTTTTCAACTTTCTGGTTAGTTTTTCACTTGCATTTTTGGTAGCTATTAAAAGTCGTGGGGTAAGGTTAAAAGATTATCCGGAATTGTTTACACTACTGAGTAAATTCTTTTTTAAGTATCCGAAAGATTTCATTCTTCCACCTAAACATGCACATAAGGTTGATGAAGTAAGAATGAAGTTAGGCGGAAGGCGAATACGAAAACGTTTAACAAGTAATAATTGAAATGGATCGTACTGGAAACATTATAAAATAAATACTTAAGCCGAATTAAAACAGAGGTTACCGGTCGTGTTAAACGAGGTATTTTGAAGGGAGCACTACTTGTCTGAACTTATTTTGGGACGGATTTAAACGGTGGGATCTTCGCGAAAGCCTAAAACAACTGAGCTATGTTGTTTTTATACATAAAAGAAAATACCCCGTGTTAAACGAGGTATTTTGTGGGAGCACATGGGTTCGAACCGCGGACGGTAAGAAACAATAAGGAACACAAGAAAAATTGTTGGTGTAAGGCTTAGTGCTCACTGCGTTAAACGATGGAAGCTTCGATAAGAGCATTCCAACAGCTGTTCCAAGCGGTTTGCATCCTGGGGGTAACTTGCAGTGAGATAAAACAGTCGTTCAATCTACAGTAATACAGTTTTTTGCCTTATGCGTTGAACTGGCCTGGCTTTTACTTCAATTTTTCCTTGAAAAAATCAATGGTACGTTTCCAGGCAAGTTCTGCAGCAGCTTTGTCATAACGAGGTGTTGTATCGTTATGAAAGCCATGGTTTACATTAGGATACATGTAAGCTGTGTATTCTTTGCCATTCTCTTTTAAAGCAGCTTCATACGCAGGCCATCCTTCATTAACACGTGTATCGAGGGCCGCATAATGTAATAGCAGGGGAGCCTTTATTTTGGGAACATCTTCTTTAGCAGGCTGACCTCCATAGAATGGTACGGCTGCCGACAAATCCGGAATTCTCACTGCCATCTTATTTGCAATCCCCCCACCAAAGCAAAAACCTACAACACCAACTTTACCATTACAGTCTTTGTGTTTTTTCAGGTAGTCATATGCAGCTATAAAATCTTCTAACATCTCATTTTGGTCACGTTTACTTTGCATTTCCCGGCCTTGATCATCATTACCCGGATAGCCGCCTAATGGAGTTAGTGCATCAGGAGCAATCGAAATAAATCCTGCCAGGGCAGCTCTCCTTGCAACATCTTCAATGTGCGGATTCAAACCCCGGTTTTCATGAACAACCACAATGCCTCCAAGTTTCTTTTTCGCATCCACTGGTTCTGACAACAACGCTTTGATCGTTCGTCCACCTTTCGGAGACGGATAATTAACATATTCCGATTTTAATCGCGGATCATTTGCCTTAACCTGGATGGCGGCCTGGTAATCGGGCATGAGAAAACTCATAAGGGCCGGTACTGTAAGACTTCCCACTGCATATGTGGATAGCTTTTGCATAAAATCGCGCCTGTTGACACGGTTGTGCGCATAGTCGTCGTAAAGATCAAACACTTCCTGTTTGATGTCTTCTTTTCTGATTTCGTTCATGTTAGTTTGAATAAGTATTTATTTTAAAATTATGCAATTCTATATCAAGGCTTGTTTAATACATCTATTATTTAGACTGTATACCGATATTTTGCTCTTTAAAAATGGCCCTACTATTTCTTAATCTCTTGTACGTCAGGCCACACTGCTTTAAGAAGAAGTCAGGTAGAAAGTAAGACAAGTGGGTAGACATTGATTTAAGCGTTGATATTTATGCCGAAGCCCTTTGGCCTTGCCCAAACTTGGAGTACCGGACGGTCTTGCCTGGGCAGTTCGAACTTAGCTTCTTAAATGAATGGGATTGTTGTTTTTAATGAACGAAACATACAACCTGAAATATTTCATAATCACTTAATAACAATTTTACTGAAGCCACTGCTATTCTTTTCTAATTGAATTTGCGTTTCGATTCTCTCTTTTAAGGTATCAATGTGTGATATTATGCCGATTGTCTTATTACTCTCTATCTGAAGCTGCTCAAGTGTTGAAATGGCTGTGTCCAAAGCTTCGGGGTCCAGGCTGCCGAAACCTTCGTCAATGTATAAGCTTTCGATCTTTACATTTTTTGATGCTAAGTCTGATAATGCTAAAGCAAGCGCTAAACTTACGATGAATGTTTCGCCGCCGGACAATGTTTTTACTGACCGTCGCTCTTCACCAAGATACGTGTCTACAATGACGAGGTCATCATCTTCTTCTTCGAAAGGAATGTCAAGCAAGTATCTGTCGTTGAGTTTTCTTAACCGTTCATTGGTGAGTGCGATTAGCTTTTTTAAAGTTAATCCCTGAGCAAATGTGCTGAAGCTTCTACCGGTAGCGTCGCCGATGTACTTGCAGAGAAGTTCCCATTTAAGATTTGCTTTCCTTGTTTCGTCAACTTGTTGCTTTAAGTTCTCTATTCGATTTTTTCTTGATACGTTTTGTATTTTTTGTGCACGGTAGTTCGCAAGGTTCTGTTTGCCTTGTTCTGCTTGTTGTGCGGTTGTGCTCAATTCCTGCAACAATTGTTCTTTTGATTTACCTGCATCGTCATTTAAAAGCAGTTGTTGATTCCTTTCGTTAGCACCGTTAATTAAGGCTTTAATTCTTTTTAGGTTTCCTTCCAAATCTGCAAATTCTTGTTTGAGCTTGTTGAATTCGGCATCAGCAATAATGTCGTTAAATGATGATAAAATATCTGAATAGCCGAATGAACGCAGGTTGTTACTTAATGATGCATCTATTTTTATTTGCTGTTTACTCAATTCCTCAAGCTGCCTTTTGTATGAATTGATCTTTGTCTCGCTATTTTGAATGGCGTCGTTATAATTATTCAATTGACGGCTTAAAGCGTCACACTCTCCTCTGATGTTGTTTCCCTTATAACGTGATTCTACTTCTGCTTTTGTTTTTTTGAATTCGATTGAACGTAATTCAAGCTCATCAACTACCTGCTTAAAATCTTCCAGGTCTCTTTTTGTTGCGATTGCTTTTTCAAGTTCGCTGATTGCTTTCAGGGTAATATTCAGTTCTGTTATAGAAGCTTCGATCACGCTTACCTTTCCTAATTTCTCAATCTTAAGCTGATTCTTTCTCGTTTCAATCTTACTTTGCTGTTCCTTCATTTGTATTTCAATTCCGTTCTTCTCATTCCTTAGAGCTTCTATCATTCCGGAATGAGTGTTGATTTCTTTTTGCAGATTTTGAATTTCCAAATCATACCTTTTTTGCTCGCCTTCTAACTTTTCTAACTGCCTCGTTAGTTCTGACACATTATTGAAATATTCATGAACGTATGGATGATGAAGCGAGCCGCATAAGGAACATGGTTCTCCTTGTTTTAGTAATTTTCTTTCTTCCTCTAAATTTTTCTCCCGCAATTTCACTTCACGTTTTCGTTGAACTTCCTCAATGTGAGAGCAAACAGAATTCTTTAATTGAATAAACTTTTCAAGCCCCGGCTTTTGATTGTCTATCAGTCGCAAAGTCTCGTTGATTTGCTGTTCCCTATCGGAGTGTTTATTTGTATTCTCAATGAAGTTTTCCACCAGGGATTTCAGTTCTTCCATAGCCCTTAACCTTGCACTTAAGAGTTCTTTCTGCACATTTATATCATCATCTTTTATCTTCGTTTGCTTAATTAAATCTTCAGTTTTAACTGCAATTGCAGACAGGTCGTTACATACTCTTAATTTCAGTTCTTCAATTTTGTCGCCGGCTTCATAGCTTTTGTATTGGATAAGCGCCGGCTTTTTCAAATGGTTCGAGAGTTTTAATTTTTGCTCATTTAATACTCTTTCTGCGATGATTTTATTTGACAAAAAATGAATAACCCTATCTCGAAATTTCGTTAAAACCTCATCTGCGTTTTGCATTTCAACTTTACAATTCGTCAGCTTGCTTATTGCATTCAGCGTTTCATTTACTGCTTTCCTTTTATTCGCCATCTCAGGTTCTTCCCTTTTAATTTCTTCGTTTATAGTGTTTATAGATTTATAAATATTAAGGTAACTTCTAATCTTATCAAGATGAGGCAGTAGCCGCTCATGTTTGAGTACGCGCTGTGCATGTTTACCATTAAATGTTTCCAGCAGTTTATTCACCTGCTCTTCTTCCTGAGTATATCTTTCAATTTCATTTTCTATTGATTGAATCCTGTTCTTAATCTCAATTGCTTTTTCTAACGCAGCATGCAGAAATTCTGTGTTTTGAATTTCTCCATTTATCGCCTGAATAATGTCCTCTAACTCATCCTCTTTCTCTTCGGGTAATAGTTCTGCTTCTTCAGATTCTATTATTTCAATTCTTGATTTGATTGCTTCATTCTTCACCTTATATTTTTCAAATGCCCGTTTTCCAAGTTCCCGGTATACGGTCATTCCTGTAATATCTTCCAAAAGTTTTCCGCGTTCATCTTTTTTTGATTTTAAAAATCTGGCAAACTCACCCTGCGACAGCAATATTGATTTGATGAACTGGTCGTAGGTT
>MWVV01000617.1_pt1 | contig 13078 bp, 8 predicted proteins | sample 1047281 | NCBI WGS metagenome assembly MWVV01 (sample SAMN06349986, study PRJNA376086) | soil metagenome | isolation source: PT-2 sample Antarctic (ecotone) soil | place: Antarctica | collected 2015-01-13 | reverse complement strand
GTGCAGGAAAGCGTCAACAATATCATTAAACACGCAAACGCGAGCCTGGCGAAAATCCGTATTGAAAGACGCGAGCGAGCGGTTGATATTATAATTAAAGACAACGGCAAAGGCTTCGACACGGAAAAAACTCGCGCCGACGGCGGCGGTTTCGGTCTGCTCGGCATTGCCGAACGCGCGCGGATACTCGACGGCGAATTCCACGTTCATTCAGCCGCCGGAAAAGGAACAATTATCAGCATCAAATTACCGACTAATTAATGAGTGAAATAACTTTAATCATCGCCGACGACCATCCGATTGTTCGGCAGGGTTTGAGGCAGGCTATCGAAGCCGATGCCGCGTTAAAAGTCCTGACGGAAGCGGGCGACGGACGCGCCGCACTCGAAGCAATCGAAAAATATCAGCCGCAAGTTGCCGTGCTGGATATTGATATGCCGCTGATGGACGGTTTCGCGGTCGCCCGCGCTGTGCGAAAAAAGAAGTTGACGGTTGAAATGGTTTTTCTGACGATTCAACGCGACGAAGATATGGTCAACGAAGCGGTTAATTTGGGCGTCAAAGGCTACGTTTTAAAAGACAGCGCCTTGACCGATATTGTAATCTGCATTAAATCAGTCGCCGCAGGACAACATTACACGAGTTCGGTTCTGACGTCTTATCTCGTCAAACGCAGCCGCCGCGCCGCCGCTTTGACCGAGGAAAAAACCGGTATCAAAGACCTCACACCGACCGAACGCCGCGTTCTGAAACTCATCGCCGAATACAAAACGAGCAAAGAAATTGCTGAAGAACTTTTTATCAGTTACCGCACGGTCGAAACGCACCGCGCCAACATCTGCCAGAAACTCGACTTGCGCGGCAGTCACGTTCTGATAAAATTCGCTCTCGCCCACAAATCCGAGCTGCTTTGAGTCAAATAAACAATTGATTTCCAACACCAATCATTCGCGCCGAATCGCCAATTAATCATAATCAAAAAGCCGCGAGTTTTGACGCTCGCGGCTTTTCTCTTTTTAGTTGATGTTTACGTCGCTAATTCGTGTTTTATAAGCTCATCGATGGTGCTGAAACTAATTATCAGGTGATGAGTTGATGGCATCAACCTTAATAGCCGTTAGAGTACCACTATCAACAGACATATCAAAATTACCACCACTACAAGTGAGTGTAATTGTACCGGGACTAAAAAACGTCCTGGCACCCTGCAATACAATCGTCTGTTTATTTGCTCCGCCATTAAAATCAATTCTGACTTCTGTCCTATCAACGCTGGGATCCAAAAAACAAACCATAGTTTGTTTATTTCCGGAAACATTGACCCCGGTTATTTTAGCATTGATAACGTAGCTACCCGCCGGAACATTCTTTGATATTATTGGGCTTTGGGCATTAGGAGGCAACACCATGAAACCGTCTTGGCGAGCGAAGTATCCTGTGCTTGCTCCACTCGCTCCGGCAGGTCCTGTTGCGCCCTGGGGACCTTGTGGACCGGCTGGACCTTGAGGACCAGTTGCTCCGGTTGCGCCCTGCGCTCCAGTCGCGCCGGCAGGTCCGGTTGCACCAGTTAATCCGATTGGTCCTGTCGCGCCAGCCGGTCCTTGTGGTCCAGCGGCACCGGTCAGTCCGACTGAACCAGTCGGACCGGCTGGTCCGGCAACGCCTTGCGCTCCAGTTGCTCCAGTTGGTCCAGTTGGTCCTTGCGGACCTGTTTGACCTGTTTCTCCCGGAGCGCCAGGAATACCTTGGACACCTTGCGCCCCGGTTGCTCCGGTATCACCCTTTGGACCTTGCGCGCCAAGCGTCACGTCAGATGAACTACTTTTATTGCCGACAGCCACGTTTAGCAGATAAGTTCCGGGCAGCCAATTGCCCGCAGGAATTGCGGCGCTAATTATTTGCGTGTTGGGTGCCGCACCTAATACGACGCCGGTTAACGGAGTTCCGGCAAGCGTTACCGAGATTGCCGAAGCCGTTGAACCAAAGCCTGAGCCGTAAATGTTCAGACTGGTTGGCTTATTATTAGCATCGTAACTTGTAATTTCTACAATCCTGATAATCGGTACACTTGACGAGTTTTGTGCAAACAATTGTGTAGAAAAGGCGAGTAATACGAAAACGATAGTTAAAAACGAAATGCGTTTCATAGAAATATCTCCTGATTTTATCCTTATGCTTTGAATAAGTTTTTGAATTGTTCTTCTCTTTTGACGAAACTAATTCAAAGCAAGTTATTAAACGAAATAACAGAAATTCTTCAATGTGATTTTCGCAAACAAGTAAACGCCGATTTCTGCCGTGCGGTCATTCACTGTTATAGATAAGGTGTTTTAGCCTGCAATCAAACAAATATGAATGTTTTAGTCTTGAATCAAATATAAATCTGTCAGAGGAAAATGAACATACCAGTGTCCACGTAATTTGCCTACGTGGAACTACGTATTTTTGAAGAGATTTGTAAATTGTATTTTTTTTATCTTTACAAAGAATAGCTCTGCAGATAACTCTCGACAATCGTTCCAGACCAATCTTCTATGCTCTACAAATAAGAAAAGCCGCAAGTTTTGACGCTCACGGCTTTTTCAGCTTTCAAAGAAAACTTCTCAAACGAACGAAAAAGACGTTTACGGAAGGTTAATCTGCGTGTCGCCTTCGCTTTGGTTGAAGTCGGTCGCCGTGTCGCTGCCCTGTCCGCCATCGAAGTGGTCGGCGTCCGCGCCGCCCGTCAGCCGGTCGTCGCCTTTGCCGCCGGAGAGCAAATCAATGCCGCCGCCGCCAAACAGGGTGTCGTTGCCGTTCTGCCCGAACAGAATGTCCGTGCCGTCCGTTCCGACAAGCGTGTCGCTGCCGTTGCCGCCGACTTTGACTGTCACGGTGATCGTCGAACTTATCTGTCCGTCACTCACCGTCAGCGTGATAACCGCCGTGCCGGTGAGCCCGTTGACGATGGCGATTGTCGTCGTGCGATTCGCGCCCGTGCCGCCGAATGCGATCTTGCCGTTCGGCACGAGAAGCGTATTTGACGAAGCGGCGCCGAGCGTCAGGCTGGCAGCAGAATTATCCACGTCAGCGACGACAAGATTGAGTTGAGCACTCGCGTCGGTCGGGAAGAGACCGCCGGGCGCAACAGAAATTGTCGGCGCGTCGTTGACCGCGTTGACGGTGATAGTGAAACTCTGCGTTGCGCTGGCGTCAACGCCGCCGTTGTCGGTTCCGCCGCTATCTTTAATTCGCAATGTAACGGTCGCCGTGCCGTTAGCATTGGGAGCGGGCGTGTAAGTCAAAACGCCTGCCGGGCTGACTGCCGGCTGCGCGGAGAATAAGCCGTCGTTGTTGTTTGAAACCTCAAAACCGATTGTCTGACCGGATTCATTAGCCGGACCTTTGCTGATTGCGGTTGCCCAATTTGCAATTGACTGAGCGCCCGCGTCTTCATCAACGATCTGGTTCGCGCCTCTTGTAAAGCTCGGCGCGTCGTTGACCGGCGTGATATTAACGACAAATGTTTGGACGGCACTTGTATTAACTCCGCCGTTCGAGGTTGTGCCGCTGTCCTGCGCCTGGAAGCTGACGGACGTTGAACCGTTTGCGTCGGCTTTGGCGGTAAAGGTCAGATTGCCCGTCGCATCAATCGTCGGTTGTGAAGTGAATAAAGTGTAGTTGGTGTTGCCTGTCACAGGGAAGCTAATCAATTGACCGGATTCATCGGCGGGTCCGGTGCTGATGTTCGAGAGGAATCCGCTGATGCTTTGCGCGCCCGCGTCTTCGAGCACAACCGGGTCTGCTCCTTTTGAAAAGGTCGGCACGTCGTTGACCGGCGTGACGTTGATGACAAAGGTTTGTGCGGCGCTTGTATTAACTCCGCCGTTCGCCGTTCCGCCGCTGTCCTGCGCCGCAAAGCTGACGGTTGCCGAACCGTTCTGGTTGGCAGCGATGGTAAAGGTCAGTTTTCCGGTCGAATCAATCGCCGGTTGCGCCGAAAATAAACCTGTATTGGTATTGTTCGACACACTGAAGCTGACCGTTTGACCGGACTCGTCGGCGGGTCCGGCGTTGATGTATGTGACGAATCCGCTGATGCTTTGCGCGCCTGCGTCTTCAAGAACGGTTTGGTCTGCTCCATTTATAAAGGTCGGAGCGTCATTTACCGCCGCAATGTTGATTGTTACCGTAGCGACATTTGAACTGAGCCTTCCGTCATTCGCCTTGAAAGTAAATGAATCGCTGCCGTTATAATTCTCGTTCGGCGTATAAGTCAGGTTCGGCGCGTTTCCCGAAAGCGTGCCGTTCGACGGCTTGGTAACTGTATAAGTCAACGAATTGGCTTCAGCGTCGGAAGCGGAAAGCGTAATCGTTTTAACAGTGTCCTCGATTGCAGAGACGGTCTGATTGCTTGCCGTCGGCGCTGTATTCGGAATGTACTCAATCGCCCCGATATCGACGTGGGTTCCGTATTTACGCGGGAATCCCGCGCCGCGCTGGTCATAAGCGAGTTCAAACGGGATTCCCGTTACCGAGTCGTCACCGGCGTCGATAGCCGGACTTCCCGAAAGCGGCTCATACGAAACGCTGCTTGCCCGTCCGCCGTTGGCTCCCAGCGCACCGAGTTTGGCGTTGAGCGGCGCGGCGCTCGAACCTTTCTGGTCGCCGTCATTACGAAAATTGCTGTCGTCGTAGGGGACGCCAATCAAATTATAGCCGCCTGAATTGAATTTCCCGGCTACGTCCGGGTATGTTCCGCCTGTATTGCCGGCAATAATAGTGTTCTTAGCCGACGTATCGGCGTGAATAGTAGTGAATATGGGCGTGAAGCCCGTAAAGTCAACCCGTGTTGTGGAGCCGTTGACGACTCCGCCGCCGTCGCCGCCGCTGCCTGAGGCTCCATTAGAAATGTATCCGCCTAAGCCGCCTTCGCCGCCGCCGCCGGGAGTATTGGCGCTAACGGTAACGTTCGTCATCTCCAATGTTTTTGCGTTGTAGATGCCGCCGCCCCAACCTCCGGGTCCGCCGTTGTCGCCGTTGGCGGTATCGCTGCTGCCGCCTCTGCCGCCGGCACCCGCTTTATTGCTGCTGACGGTGCTGTTGACGAGATTCAAATTGCCGTTGTTAAAAATACCGCCCCCGAGTCCGCCGGCTGCCCCGGGTGCCGGATTGGAAGTGCTGAAGCCGCCTGCGCCGCCGGCGCCGCTTTTATTGAAAGCGATGGAAGAGTCGCCGATATACATTGAGCCTTCGTTGTGAATGGCGCCGCCGGTGCCGCCGGTTGCGCCGTTAAAGCCCGCGCCGGTGTTAAAGACTGCACCGTTGCCGCCGAAGCCGCCCGCGCCCGCTTCGTTATTCAAGAAATCACTGCGTAAAATGAAGACCTCTCCCGCCGCATCGTTGTAAACGGCGCCTCCATTTCCGGCGCTGAAGCCGCGGCGATTCGGAGTTGTGCCGGGCATATTGCCGTCGCCTCCAGTCCAGATATAACAAGACTGGAATACGCTGTCGGCGATAATCACCTTTCCGCCTTTATTATACAGACCGCCGCCGCTTCCAGCGTCTCTGTTGACGTTTTGATGGTCGAAGCTGCCGTTGCTGCCGGTAATGTAAGCGTTATTGAGGTTGAGCGTGCCGCCGTCGTTGTAGATAGCGCCGCCGCTGGCGCCGGCAACGGTATCGCCCGTAATTTTAACGTTTCTGAAAGTAACTTTGCTGGCGCTGCCTTCGATCAGCACGGCGCCGCCATTGCCGCTGTTTCCGCCGCCGATCCACATATTGGAAACGGACACGGTACTGTTCTTAATATGAAAAACACGTCCGAGATCGGTATATTTCGAGCAGGTCGGGCAGACGAGGCTGTTTAAAGCGTATATCGCCGTGCCGTTCGTGTAATCAACGTCTCTGCCGTAAAGCGGCGGTCCCAAATCTACCAATCGCGGCTGACCGGCGCCGATTATTTGAAGGTTTTTATTCTCGATGAGAATGTCGTACTCACCGTCATAGCGACCACCGCTGATTGTTATTTTGTCGCCGCTCTCGGCTGCCGCGACCGCTTCCTTTAAACTCGTGCAGACGCGGTTGTCTCCATTGCATAATCCGCTGTTGCGAGTTTTATCGACCTGCCACGTATTGCCGGCGCGCGCCGCGCCGACGCTGAATAAAACAGCCAGCAGAACGAAACAGATGCCCGAAATTGAGATTGATTTTTTGTTAGTATTTTTCATTTGTATTTTAATAGCTCCTGTTTTATCCGGTTCGATTGTTAATATCTCTAAAAGCGCATTCCTTCCTTTCAGGGATTTGAACCCAACAGAAAGTGCAAGCCGGACGTGCGGAAAATTCGATGAATTAGATAGATAGCAAAGGCTACAATCAAACAAATATGAATGTTTCAGTACTTTAATTAAGTATAAATCTGTCAGAAGGAAACGAACATCCGCGTGTCCACGTAATTTACCTACGTGGAACTACGTATTTTTGAAGAGAATCAGCGTTTATTCTACCGTATTAATAGACTTACTGCCCAAGTTCCATAAAGATCGGAATACTTATTGTTAATTAACTTCAAAGGCTGGTGCGGACGCAGGCTTTTCGCACGCCGTGTATTGGATTGTGGCGGACACCGGCGGCGACGGAGCGATATTTCACGGAGGCAATTATCAAACAATTTGTTTTTCGGACGGGAAATTTTCGCCGTTCGAGGCGCGGGCAAATTTCTCGCCGCCGGAGCGCGTCGCTCATTCGTCGAACATTAGAATCGTTTGCCGCCCCGATTCGGAAAACAAATTTTCCGAATGTTTTGTTAACGGGCAATGGCTCAGTAGTTCAGTATCACAACATTAGGATATCACCAAAAATTAGGTTTAATTTCGCACTTTAAGTATTAGGCGAAATTTTTATCTCTCCTATTCTTTGATAATTTCTTCGGATGAGGAAAATGCAGTTGCACTCAGCAAACAGACAAAAGGCAACAAAATCGAATTCCGCAGTCGGAAACCTCTTTGGTTTGCTTTCTAATCCGATTTGCGTCCGATAATTATTACAGGATAAACCTTATTTGGTTAAATAAAGCGATAAAAGGTTAGGCATTTCTTAAAGTTTTTTTATTGTTCTTACCGACACTTGCGAGCATCCATCTAAAAGTCAGAAATGTGTATTAGCGAAATTACCAAGAATTTTTTGCTAATATGAAAGATAGATAGATTACGGGTTAATGACATTTCCAAGTTTCAAGGATGAGTTAATTGACCCGGGAAAGGTAGAAAAATACCAGAGATCTATGCAAAGTGAGAATGAAAGCATTGTTACAACGATGGCAAAAGAACAGGAACATCGACACTGACTTCAGAAAACGCCAATAGAAACCTGGTCGCGCCTTGTAATTCTAAAGGTGTGGATTCTTACTTTCTGTTCGGCAGGAGTTTTTTCTATCGGTCTGCTTTGTATTTATCAAAGGAGGATTACCGAAGGACTTAGTTTAATCGGCGGAGGCGAGTTAACGGTAGCCGGTAGCGCGATCTATAAGGCTTTATGATTCTTAAAAGGTGCCGGGTTTGACTACACAAAATTACGCTTCCAGATATTTATAAAGCTGCTCTTCCAAAAATATCTTCAAATCGTCAACGCTCTTCACCGTTTCGCTGCATATTACTTCCCCGTCCAGCTTAATAAAAATCTGCGGCAAATCTTCTACTACGAGAATCGTTATTTGATAATTCCTGCCTTTGACCTGTCCATTAAAACTCAAATGTGCAGTATCCGAATCGCTCAAGCTCAGGCGATTCATTTTCATGATATGGATTATGTCAGAGCGCTCGTAAGTGGTCATCATATTCGATAAATCTTAACATAAACCGGCACCCCGCTTCCCTGAGCGAAATTTCAGTTTAATAGTTAAAAGAAAATGTGCGGGTTCTAGGTTAATTGCAGTAAATTATGAGAGGGTTAGGAGGTGCCATTATCGGACGCAACTATACAATATACTTGCTTATAATCTAATAAAATAGGTAGTTCTGAGTAATTGAAATCAATATTTTACATATTTGAGAATAACTTTGAGCTATTTAGATAGGTATCAGTTATGCAAAATCTACTAATGACTTTGAGTTTTAAGTAAAGTCGCAGATAATCTTTAGTGATTTAGAATAGCGAGTATAAGAGGGTTGAAAAAACCTTAATATTGCGTAAACGTTGTCAAAATTAATAAGAAGGCAGATACAAAGGTCTTCACATATTCCGAGGAGATAAATTTCCTATATGGCGAACACCAAACAACCTGCAAAAAATGTCAGACCGAGCAAAGCCAAAACAGAAACTCGACCAACAAGACGCCGCGAAAAACCAAAGGCGTTTGAAAGATATGAGCAAGATCATCCGATTCAACTGAGCCTCTTCCAAATTCTCGAACCGGAAAATCAAAAATACTCAAACACAGTTGAAATTTACGACTTTCTCCCGAAAGAATATCTTGGAAAGGCAAGCCGCGTCGCTGATACCTACCTGCCCCGATTAGAGCGCGAGTTTGATTGTCGCGGCAAGCGCTACCGGATGAAACTTGACCCGGCGAGAATCGAAGATAAGGACGGAACCGTACGCGAATATTACCCGTCGCAACGCGAAGAAGTGATAGAAGACTGCCTGCGAAAATTGATGGTCGAAGGCAGCGGCGTTTTCCTCGATGATTTGGCAAGTGTTCGTTTTACCCTCTACCAATTGCAAAAAGAACTTAAAGACAACGGTCATACCTATTCATACACGCAAATCAAGGAATCGCTTGAAATTCTCACCAAAACTAATATCGAACTCGAATGTGAAGCCGATCAGGTGAGACTGATTTTCAGCCCGATTGAAACGCTCGGCATTCGCGGCGACGGCGACGAAAACCAGACCTTCGTGCGCTTTTCGCCGCTCGTCACCAATTCAATCAAAGAGAGAAAGTTTCGGCTCATCAACTACAAGAAAATGATGGGCTACCGCACCGCTATCGCCCGCAAACTCCACAAGCGGCTTTCGCATTTTTATACCCAAGCCAGTTTCACCGATAAATACGAGGCGCTGCTTTCCACTTTAATTGAGTATTTTGGGCTAACCAAATATCAACAAATGAGCAAAAACCTGCGCGATTTTGAAAAGGGTGTGGAAGAGCTAAAAAAATCGAATACAATCCTGACTTTCCACGCTCAGGAAATAAAACAAGACCGTCCGCGGGTAAAAGTTGTCGACTACAAAATCTCGATTATGCCGCACCCGGAATTTATCGCCGAGGTTAAGAAAGGAAATTACCGGAAATCGCTTATCGAGTCACAAGTCAAAATGGTGATCAAAGACGAGGACGCGCCGGGTGGATTTATCGGTTAGACTGATTAGCAGAATAAACTTTAGTTCTGACTCCTACAAACATATAGTTTTGACTCCTACCGATATATAGCTTTGACTCCCGCTTGTATTTAGCTTTGACTCCCACGAGCGTTTTTGCCCGATTTTTCCACAGGCAAATCACGGAAAATTACTTAGTTCTGACTCCTAGAATATATAGTTCTGACTCCTAATAAGCGGAAAATTACTTAGTTCTGACTCCCACCATATATAGTTCTGACTCCTAGAAGCGGGTTTTTAATCAAAATTCGCACCCGAAAAGTCTGTTATAGTTTCAATTTTCGCACCGAACATTTAGCTTTGACTCCTACAAGCAGTCACGTAAACATAATAAAAACAACAGTTTGCAAACATTTTTTTGCCCTTAACCCTCTTAACCCTAATTTAATCCTATATTAACCCTCTTATAACCCAGCCTGATATCCGACCGTTCCGGTAAAACTCCCACAAAAATCCTGATTTACAACTAAATTCTCAAAGCCCAAGTCAATAATCTTTATATAATATCAAGCCTTCCCTGCTTTTTCGAGCCGTTATACTAAATTAAGGCAATATTAGCGAAAACATTTCTCTTTCAGAAGTAAAGGTTTAGCTAAATTAACTTGAACTTATAGTTCAAGTACTTAAATTTACTTGTGGCAGGTAGGAGTCAAAACTAGAATCATCCAGATATATCTGTAGTTAACGCTAAAACACAAAGAGCTTAGTAAAAGCAAACATCTTTCCAAACAACTAAAATCAATTAATCACCAAAAACAATCTTGATTCAATCAGCAAACAATGTCTAAAATTTTTCGGTCAAGCTAAAACGCGGTCAACCGCTCAACTTTTTCTGTTTCGATTTCCATTCGGGCGAGTTTTTCTCTGAGCCTAACATTCGCGAGCATTTTTTCGCGCACGGGAGCGCGGGCGGCTTCGGTGAGGGACACGCTGACCGATTCCGACGACATCGAATAGCCGGAATTGCGGTCATAACAGCCGTCGTTGTAGTCGTAGCGAAAACCGCACGGCTTATAATATTCGCATGCGATTTCGACAAGTTCGCCCAAACGGTTCGTGTAATAGCTGCATTCGCTCACGCCCGCTTCTTCAAATTCGGTTTCCGCTTCGACAACCAGATAATCTTCATTTCCGGCGATAATTTCCCTTTCGGTCAGCACGCACAATTCCAGAAATTCGATGAACTCATCCACTGTCCCGCGCGCCGTTTGAAACTCCTCGCCCCATTCGCCGTCATCATAAACCGACCGGAAAAACGGATCTTCGAGCGTCTGGTTGATTTCTTCCCAGAAAACTTCTTCGAGCATCTCATTGGAAATTTCCTCGCGGATATTTTCTATCTCGGAATCATCAAGCGCGTTGTCTTCGGACTGCAAAGCGATTTGTTCCCGAACCGCTTCTTCGATTTCCGCGGCGAGTTTTTCGATTTTTATTTCGTGCGCGAATTCTTCCCGTTCGCCCGCAAAATCCGAGTAAAAAATCTCGCCCGCGCCGTCCGATTTGATTTCAAACTTATAAGAATGGTCGCTGGTCGAGAAAACGCCCCTGAGAACAACCAAATCGGTTTTATTAGTTTGGATTTCTGCATTCGCAAATTCGATTTCCTGCGTTCTTTCGATAACGGCAGTATCAAGCATAATTCAAATTTTTTCGGTGGTTCACTCGCCTCTGAGCGGCATCAGCACAAAGCGATAACCTTCGCGCTCGGTCGGCAAAAACAGCTCGAACGGAGAATTCGCGTCGTTAAAGCCAAAGGAAAATGTCGGGCTGCCCGCCTTCGAGACAACCTGCAAGAAATCCATCAGATAACGGCTGTTGAATCGCAGAGAGTGAACGTCCTGCCCGGCTGCACCGTTGAATGCGGCGAGCATTTCTTCCTGCGCTTCGCCTTCTGCCGTGTTCGATTTGAGCGTCAATTTTCCCGGCTCTATTTCCATCGTCACCGAATAATTTCGACTCTCAGCTGTCAAGGTAACGCGCGACAGCGAGCGGCGAAAATCGTCGGTGCTGATTTCCGCCGTGTAATTCAGAGACTTCGGCAAAACCATTTCCCAGTTCGGAAACGCACCAGTTAATTTCCTCGAAAACAAGCTATGGTTGCCTACTGCAAAACAAAGCTGATTGCCCGTGTCGCCGATTTCAACCGCACTTTCGGCATCGCGCCGAATTTCGCGGTCGAACAAATCTTCGAGTTGAGCGAGCGTCTTTTTAGGCACGAGCAAATCCAGTTTTTGCCCCGTGGAATTGACGAGCGGAAAACGGGCGAAAGCGAGCCGATGCCCGTCGGTCGCCACCACCGTCAAACTTGTTTCATCAATCACCAGTTTCGCGCCGCTGATGGTAAAACGGCTCTGCTCGGTCGTCACAGCGAAAGCCGTGCGCCGAATCGCCTCGCGCAAAATCACCGCCGGAACGGACACGCCTGCCTGCTTCTTCGTCGGAACTTCAGGGAATTGCGAGCTTTCGACAGTTCCCAATTTGTGCCGTCCTTTTTTGTAACGAATTTCGATTTGACCCGTTTTGTTGAGCGAAAAATGAATCGGCTCGTTCGGCAGCTCGCGGCTGATGTCGTAAAGTTTTTTGCCTTCGACTAAAATCGAACCGCTTTGCAAAACGTCCGTTACTTGGCAGACTCGCATCGTTACGTCCAAGTCGGTCGCCGTCAGTGCAAGCTCGCCTTGAATGTTCGTTTCCATTTTGATTTTGCTTAAAACCGGAATCGTCGCCTTGCGTTCGATAACCGGCGTGAGCAGTGCAAGCTCCTCTTTGAGAAGCGACGGGTTGATGATAAATTCCATAATTTTTGATTTTCGTTTTCGCTAATTTTTGCGTCTACTCGCCGCTTGTTCTTCTTAAATGTTTTGAGTTGTGCCGCTTTCGGCTTGTTTCCATTCGCAAAACTCAAATTCCGTCATCGTCCGCGTGCCGTCTTTTTCGTAAAGATGTTCACGCTCGCATAATTCATCGCGGATAGCGTCTTCATCGTGAGCGTATTCGATTTCGGCGTAACCGGATTTTTCCAGTTCGCGGCTGATTTCCTTAACCTTTTGGGCAAGATATTCTTCAAAATTTTCGCGTAAGGCGGGACGAGCAATCTTCAACCGCGCAGGTAAATCTTCGTCGTTCGTCTCATTTTCAAATTCGATTTCGACGGTCATCGAATTCCAATGATGGTAATGATTGCTTGCGCCCGTAATTTCGATGTAGAGCGCGTCGCCCGCCGCTTCGAGCGCGTCAATCAGCCGCTTGGCTTTTCGGTCTTTTTCTTTAAGACTTTCCTTTAAGACGCGCCCGTAAAACGCCACGCCGTCGCCCTGACAGTAGCCGAGACTCCAATAAACTTCGACATCGGAAAAGCCGTATTCCGCCAGTTGAGTTTTGAAATCTTCGGTTAAGAATTCGGCATCGTCCCAATCGAATCGCGTCGGATCGTCGCGTGCTTGAGATACGGCAAATTCCTGCGCTGCTCCGCCTAATTCAGAGAAAAACCGCAATCGTTTCGGGCGACTCGGCGCGCGGTGAAACTTCTCGCGTAAAGCTGAAAACTTGTTTTGTTTTTCCATTTCGCGCGTCGGTTAATTACAAAAGCCCGAATCTTTCAAATTCGCGTTTTATTTGCCGCTTTCATTATTGTTTTGAAATTGCACAGGCAGAGGCAATATGAAGTTCTGATTTGGAAATCCGATTATTTCAATTTGATTTGCACGCCCCACGGCGC
>MWVV01000616.1_pt1 | contig 13080 bp, 16 predicted proteins | sample 1047281 | NCBI WGS metagenome assembly MWVV01 (sample SAMN06349986, study PRJNA376086) | soil metagenome | isolation source: PT-2 sample Antarctic (ecotone) soil | place: Antarctica | collected 2015-01-13 | reverse complement strand
GACACGGAAAGCGGCAAAGAGTTTCATTCATTCTCGAAGAAATTATTTCAATTAAAACCGAATGGATTGAAGCGGCGCAAAAACCAAATCGGAGCATTTTGCGATTTGCTTCTTTAAAAAAGAAAGGAATCCTAGCGAGATTCGCTGCAACTTTGCAGCGAATTTGCAACAGATTTGCAGCGAGTTTGCAACCTGTTTGCAGCAATACCAAAAACGATGCCAGAGGACGATTACATTTATTTTGTGCCGATGTTTGTTGAGTTTCGCTCGCGTTTGCGGGGTGACGCGCCAAAAACTTCAAACTGGTTTCCGGTCGCCAATTCGCTGCTGCTTTGCTACGAGTTTGCGACAAGTTCGCTGCAATCACGCGGCGTTTTTGTTTCAATTTTGTGTCTTTGCGGATTGCTCGGAAGCGCAAAAATCCCCACAAACATTAAGTTTCTGGCTGAAAAACTGTCGTGCGACGCCCGCACACTGGCAAAATCACTCGCCGAACTCGAAACAAAAAAACTCATCCAGAAAGAGAGAAAGATAGAAAAGAAAGAGCAGACACACACAGAACAGACAGAAGGCGAAGAAAAGGTTGTGAGTGCGGATTTAAAAAATTCTTTGAAAACAAATGGTCACCTTTCACAGTTTTCACTAGATGAATGTTTGCGCTACGTCCAAATTTGCGCTTCGCGTGGCGAACCAGTGAAAAACGCGAAAGGTCTGGCAAATCACCTTTACAAAACCGGAGATTCTGACGCTTTTATTCTGGCAACACTTCACCCGGAAAAGCGCGAAGAAGCCGAACGCGAAATCTACGGCGAGCCGCGCAAATTTACTGATGAACCGTGTGCCGTTTGTTACGCCTCGAAGATGGAAGTCGTCGAAGGACGCGGCGCGAGACCTTGCCCGAACTGCAAAAATGAGCGCGGGCAAAGCACGGGCAAACAGCCCGAAGGAGAACAAGAAAATGAGTGAAAGAAAATTTATAAAAACTTTTTTGATGATTTTTATCGTGTTGGCATTTAGCGTTTTCACAGCGCAGGCACAAATGAAAGCGCGTCTTTCGCCGCTCGGCAATTTGGTAGCTGGAATTCAGGAACGTGCCGACAATTTGACTTACATTTCCGAGCAGGATTGGGACGTGAATGTTTTCGTCATCGGCAGAAATGTTTCGGTTTTGAACGCAGAAACTTTTCAAGCGGCGAATCCTTTTATCGCTTTCGAGCCGATTGAAGAAATTGGGGTTGATGATTTTTTTACAAGGCTGGAAAACGGAGACGCGGCGTGGACAAATCTTAGAAGCTATCTCGAAGCGAATTTGGTTTCGCTAAAGGTTTTCAAAGCGAAAAGTATTCGGCGAGAAGTTTATGTTGTCGGTCTGTTTCAAGGTCATATCGTCGGTATTAGGACTTTTGCCGTTGAAACTTAGGGAGAAAAAGCAATGAAAATAATCGCAAAAATTTCTGTTGCGTTCGACTGCGAATCTTGCGGCGAAAAATGTGAAACGGAATCGGATTACATCTGGATTGATGAGAGCAGAATTTTTCGCTGCGACTTTTGCGGATCGCAGACGCAAATCAAATTTGTTCCCATTACGAAAAAGGAGAAAAGCGATGAGTGAAAAACATTTCGTTCAGCAAATCACGATTGACGAGCAAATCGCGGAAGTAAAACGCGAGATTGCGATGCGACAGAAAGTTTATCCGAAATGGATTGATGCCGATTCTCTGAAGAAGTCGAAAGCCGATTTTCAAATTTTAGCGATGGAAGCCGTGTTGGTTTCGCTGCAAGACGTGGCGAAACGAACCGCGCCGCAAGCCGGTTTGTTTTAAGCGGGAGAAATGATTTTTGCAAACACTAAAAGTTTGTTACTTCTTCTTCGGCGACAAGGAAAACGGGCTGACCGCCGCTTGAAATTGAAACGGCGTGTGCGACAGCTTTTTGCGCGCCTTCACTCGCAGCGGCTTCCTGGAGAGATTCCATCGAGGCGAAATGCAGTTCGGCGATGCGGTAAAACGATGGCTGGCTTCCATCGGGTGTTCCGACGACCTTTGTTCCGATGAATTTGGTAATGCCCTTCATTGTTTCGGCATTTACCAACGGCATATGGTCTTCGGTGTAATCGCGCTCAAATTTATCAACGTCCTGCGGATACGGATACAAAACAACTAATTTAGCTGGCATAAATTTCCTCCGATTTTTTCGATTAAAGCGGAATTATTTTATCAGAAAAGCGTACGGAAACAAGTCCGGTTTGTAGCAGAAAAAGCGATGAATTTTCAAACAAATTCTTGTTATAGAGAAAAAGAAAAAAAATTAATCGTCGAAACGCTTCTCGCCGGTCATTCGATTCTGCTCGTCGGCAAAGCCGGAATCGGAACTTCCACGCTCTTGAAGTTTGCCGATGAAGAATTAAAAAGCCGAGGCGTAAAGACGATTAAAATTGTTCCGAATTCCGTTAAACAAATTCTTGTTTCGCTCGCGTTCCAGCTAAATCTTTACTGCGAAGACGACAAATTGCCGACCAGCCCGCGACTTCAAAAAGAAGTTACCGAAGCCTTGCAGCGACAGCCATTAATCATCGTGATTGACGAAGCCAATCGTTTAACCGTCGCCGTGCGGACGTGGCTTGAAGAACTTTATGAAAGCGGTCAGATTTTGTTTCTCGCTAGCAAGCCCGCGCTCGCCAGGGATTTGTTTTTGAAGCTGCCGCGAATGGAGCTGAAACCGCTCGATTATGAATACATTCGCAAAGTCATTGCCGACACTGCCGAAGAATTGCAAATCGAAGTTACGCCCGCGGACGTGGCGAATCTGCAATCGCGCTGTGCGGGAAATCCCATGCTCGCGCGTCGTGTTTCCGCGAACACCAAATCGGTTTGCAGCCGTCGCAGCACGACCATACCGAATGGATCAACGGCACGCCGTTTCTCATCGGCGCGTTAATTTGCCTGACAATGATTCGCTTCATCGGTCGCGGCATCGGCGATACAAATTTATATTTGTTCGGCGGAATGCTGGCGGTTGCGGTCAGCTTGCTACGCCTTTTTATGTTCAGTCTGCCGAAAGAGGTCGAAGAAATTGGGAGAGTAAAAATGACCGCGAAAAATCATTTTTTGTTCAGCGTATCTGCCGCGAGTTTAACGCTTGGCACGCTCGACCCGTTTGTTTTGCTGATTGCGGGCGCGATGTCGCTTTTGCCCGATATTGATTCTTCTAAATCTGTCTATGGCAAAATGCTCTTTCCGCTCTCCCGCTTGATTGAAAGACATTTTCCGCATCGCACTTTTACGCATTCATTTTTCTTTACGGCTATCTTAGCAATCGGTTTGATTCCGCTGGCTTTTGAGAGCAAAGAATTCTATTTCGCCGCTTTAATCGGATTTTTCTGCGGCTGGTTTCTTGACGTTTTTACAAAGGCGGGCGTTTCAGCGTTTTACCCGATGTCAATGGCGCGGCTGGTCATTCCCGCGAATCCGGCGTTACGGCTTACAACCGGCTCAAAAAACGAGTGGTTTTTCTCGGTCATTTTTCTGGCTTTGATTGTCATTTCGTTTCAGCTTCATTCATCCGGCGGCGTGATGCAGATTTTCTCGTCGCTTCTGGCGCAGCCGACCGGAGTTTCCGAAATGTTTCGCACACACGGACAAACCAACAGGATTTACGCGCTCGTCGAAGGGCAAACCGCGACGGGAAATATCAGCGGCAAATTTCCGGTCGTGGATTTGCTTTCAAACGATGTCTTTATCATTCGCAATTCCGAAAACATTCTGCTGACAGTCGGCGATGCTCAGTGTCTGCAATGCCACGTCCGGGCAAATTCCGTCAAAGGCGTTTTGGGCGAAAACATTTTCATTCGGATTGAAGAAATAAAACTCGACGATAAACCAATCGGCAAGCTGGTTTCTTTGCTCGAAAACGAATCGGGCGAAGTTTTAATTTACGGCGAATTGAATCTGCGCGAAGCCGAAGATTTGCGAATTGAAACGTCGCAGCTTCAATTTAATCCTTTGCAGATTTCAACCAACTTAGAAACAAAAACCGTCCGCTTTCAATCGGCAAGCCTTGAAGATTTACGGAAATTGACTAAATACAACGGCGACGGTCGCCTCGTCGTGAAAATAATTACGAATTTATGAAACGGTTCTTTTTCATCATCAGCTTTTGCTTCCTGGTCGCTTCGTGCCAAAAGCAAACAACCGACGCGCCCGCCGAAACTGTGCCGCGCAAAACAATCACGCTCGGCGAAAACGAAAAAACGCCGGGTGAAAACCTGCCCGAATCAATCAAGGTGCGCGTCCAGATTTCCCGCCGCGAAGATTTGCGCGTGAAGGTCGGGCAGAAATTAAAAGCCGGTGATGTTATCGCTGACCGAAATAAAGAAAGAGACGCGCTCGAGGCACAAAAGCGACAAGCCGAATTATCACTCGAACGCCTGAAAAATCTAATGCTGTTAAAAACGGAAGAACTGCAAAAACCAATTATGCCTGACGCTTCTTTTGCTGAATACGAAGCAAACATTCGCCGCGCGTCAGTCTTAATTGATGCGGCAAAACGCAACATTGAACTGCAAAAAACTCGCATTGAGCAAATTGAAAAATTACCGTTCCCCGGCGATATGTCGAAAATCACACAGCACGAAACGGCACGACTTGAATTACTCAAAGGCGAACTGCTCGAAGCCGAAAGTAATCTCGCGCTCGAACGGGCGAAACTCGAAACGGCAAAGGCAAACCGAAACTATTCAGAGCAAAAAGACGCGCTCGAAATAAACAAGGCAAAAATCACAATCGGCGAACAGCGCGTTACGATTGAAACCCAAATCACGCAGCTTGAAGCGCAGATTACAAACTTGAACGCTTCAATAATCGCGCTTTCGGCGGTTCGCGCTCCATTCGCTGGAACAGTTAGAAAAATCTCTTGGGAGGGACAAACCAATGACGAAATTACTGTTGTTATTTCTGTTGACGTTGACGATTCCGATTCACGCGCAAAATGATTTACCGTGTTTCAATTCGTCCGAAAAATGCGTGGAAATTTTGACCGCGCAAGCCGTCGCCAATTCCGAAGAAATCAAAGTTCTGGACGCGACGATTAAACTGGCGAAGCGTAAAGGCTGGACGCAATACATTGACGTTTCGGCAATTGACCCGCTGACACTTTCCGTCCAAATCCTGCGAAACATCTTCGGCGGCGGTGAACGTCAGACGCGAAAATTATCAATCTCGCAGTTAGAACTCCGTCGGACCGAAAGCGTTAGAAATCTCCGCGCCCAAATCAGCGATTTACTTCTTCAAGCCGAAACCTTTGAGAGAAAACAGGCGCAATCGCAAATTCTTTATGACTCACAGAGTTCACTTGTCGCCATTCTCGAAGTCAGCTACAAAAGCGGCGAACTTTCGACCGAGCGAATGATTCCTGTCTGGGAAAAACTTGATTTTTATAAAATCGAAATTCAAACGGCTGAAACCGGGCGCGAAACAATAAAGAAAAAGTTGATTGCTTTGATTAAGCCGCAGTTCGTAATTGAGTTAACGCGAGAATCAGCGCGGACGCAGGTCATTGAGGATGTTGAAAAGGCTTGGAAATTATCAGGAACAAGAGAAGAATTGAATTTAATCGTTCTTGACGCGGACGAGAAAAAGCGCGTTTACAAAAGCGAACTGCTGAAAATCTTTCCCGAAGGCGTAAAGCATTTACCCGGCGAATTGCAGCCGCGCGGAATCTATCTGACTGTAAAAAATGGAATGCAAAAAGTTCAATATATCGGAAAGATTGAAAAATACGGTTTTAACTTTGTGCTGTTCCGCGTTCACGTCTATTAACCTATTGCCCCGCTTAGTCTCTATCATTGTTCAACTTAGCTAAAACAATCAGCTTTTCCATTTTTCTCGAAAGCTGCTGGGCATCTTTGCCGAGCATATAATCTTTATTTTGATTGCCCAAATAAAGACTTAAAAAACCAAAGCCAATCACACAAGCAAAATCCTTAGCATAATTAACTAAAGATTCTACACCAGCCCAAGTGGGCAATCTGCGTGCGGCTTTATCAATCGCTTCATTGTGAGCGTGTACCTTATCGCGTGTCTCACGAACCGTTTCTAAAGCGTTGGATAAGCTGCAATAACTAACTTTATCTTTATGCGGCATGATGTGATTGAAATGCGCTACCACTTCTAAAGACAGTTTCGGATTATTCAAACTTTTAATAAAAACCGGGTTGTTGCCACCCTTAATAAGGAAATTTTCAAGAAAGTGACGTTGCGGTAGGCTCCATAAATTTGAGTGCTTTTCAATAAGAGAAAGCATTGCCGGAAGACTTCGAGTCGGATACTTTTTGCTCGGCGGGTCATAAATTTTAGCAACAGCTAAGGTCTGATGGTCTGAAAGTATATTTTGTAACGAGCCGAATAAATCGCCAAACCCATTATAATTTATGGCATTTGAGTGTTTGCCAATTGTAACGGCAAGAGCTTTCGTCTGGTCTGCGAAAAATAATTCTTTGACAATTCCATTCATTAAATAGTCGTTCAGAATTTTTTCACATTCTGTGGTGTTCATAACTTATTTTTAGCGTTAAGAGCTGTAGGACTAAATCAACGACCTTTGCCACTAGCTGAAATACTCTCTAATCGCTAGTTTCGATTGTAGATTATTCACGATAAAATTAAGATTAGTAAATTGTAAAATGAATGAAAATAAACTAACAAAAAGCGGACAAACGAATTCACCCGAAAATTCGCGGCTATTTGAGCGTGTGCGCGAGATTTTAGATTCGGCACGGTCGAATGTTGCACGAAGCGTCAACACGGAAATGGTCGAGGCGTATTGGCGCATCGGCGAAGCGGTAGTTCAACAAGAACAGCAAGGCGAAGAGCGTGCGGATTATGGCAAGAATATAATTGAAGATTTGTCGAAGCGTTTGCGAGCCGCAAAACTTAAAGGCTTTGATAAGTCAAATCTCTGGCATATGCGAAACTTTTATTTGAAGTTTCCGAACTTTCTCGACGCAGTGCGTCGAGAATTGAGTTGGACACATTACCGCATATTGCTGAAAGTTGAATCCGACGCGGCGCGTGAGTTTTACGAAACTGAAACGGTTGCCGGAAACTGGTCAACGCGCGAACTCGAACGCCAGATAAATTCGTTTTTCTTTGAACGCACCGGCGCATCAACCGAAAAGCGAAAGATGCTTGAAAAAGGCAGAGCGCAGGAAGATAAATATCACCCGCAGGATTTCGTCAAAGACCCGTTCGTGCTGGAGTTTTTAAATCTCAAAGACGCGCCCGAACTTTCCGAATCGGACATTGAACAAGCCTTACTCGACCATTTGCAGGAATTTCTGCTCGAATTCGGCAAAGGCTTTTCGTTTGTCGCCCGCCAGAAACGCATCACGATTGACGGCGATCATTTTTATATTGACCTTGTTTTCTACAATCGTTTGTTGCGCTGTTTCGTTTTGATTGATTTGAAAATCGGCAAACTCACGCATCAGGACATCGGGCAAATGCAGCTTTACACGAATTTCTACACGCGCGAACTGCTGGAAGAGTGGGAAAACCCGACTATCGGCATTCTGCTCTGCGCCGACAAAAACGATGCTGTCGTGCGATACACTTTGCCCGAAAACGAAAAACAAGTCTTCGCCTCAAACTACAAGCTCTATCTGCCGAGCGAAGAAAAAATCGCTGCGGAAATCAAAAGCGAGCAGGAAAAGTTGAGATTTCACACGTAGGAATAAAATTCAACGTTCAAAGTTTCATAAATTTTCACAACGGGAAAATGACGGATATTTGTTGTTAGCAGTTTTTACCGGTTAGGAAATCATTTAACGTAAGCGACACGCAAGCATATTTTGGCGGCGCGAAAAGGTTTTGGTTTTCGCGCCGCTGCTTGTTTTTCAAGTTTTGATTTAATATTCAATTTAGTCTAAAAGATTTAAATTTTGAATGAATGATAACGATAGTTTTTGAATGATATGCCGCTTCTTTATTATTGGAGAAATGATAATTATTTCCGCGATTTAGATTTAGGCGCGGGTTATCATCTCAACCAATCAAACCCGCTTCTTCATCAAATAGAGATTGGCGATAGTCTTTGGGCTTTTACAAGAGCCAAGAACGGAGATTATGTTTTAGCTGCCGATCTCGTCATCAAAGCCAAAACGATAAATCCCCCAAATTTTCGTTACGGCAGATACAGAGTTTGGGGCGATTTGAAAAATTCAAGATATTTCAAAGTTGATAATCAGCCGCGCCGCGAAGACGAAAGTAATATTGATTTCCGCCGCCGCATCGTCGTCGGACAGGTTTTCCAGATGGCACTTTTAACGGGCGCAAGAGTCGGCGAAATCATCGCCCTCCGCTGGTCGCAGATCGATTTCGACGCGAAAATTCTCCAGATCATCGGCACCAAAACCCGCTTCAAATCCGCGAAAGTCGTCCGCTATCTGGAAGTCACTTCATCAATCGAAGCCATATTGCGCGACCGCGAAACCTTTCGCTCCGGCAACCCCATACGCCGCGGAACGGTCTGCGAATTTGTCTTCTCAAAAACGGGAAACTCCGTCACCAAATACCACCAAATCCTCAGAGCCGCCGCCAAAGCAACCGGCGTCACTTACGGGGCGGACATCCGAGGCGGATTCATCACCCACGACGCTCGCCACACGGCAGTAACAAGAATACTGCAAGCCGGAATAGATTTATCAACCGTCGGCGCGATCACCGGACACACCGACGCGAACTTAATTTTGCACTACTCGCACGCTACCCGTGAGAGCCGCAAAAAAGCGACTTCGGTTTTGGAAAATTTCGTCACTGATTCACAGAAAAAAGCGGGCTGACTAACTTGAATTGGATACGAAAAAGAATTGTCACAATTTAAGTGAAATAAGTAATCGTTCAGAAATAGTTTAGACTATTAAACGAGATGGGTAAAACAAAAGTAATCAAACTGACTGCTGCACAGAGGAGAGAATTGGAAAACGGTTATCGGAATGGTCAAACACATAGTTTTCGGCAACGGTGTCAGATGGTTTTATTAAAAAGCGAAGAACGCACGTCATTGGAAATCGTCAGTATTTTGGGCAGTCGTGAGATGACGGTCAACAATTGGTTGAAACGCTATGAAAGTGAAGGTTTCGAAGGATTGCGAACCAGAGCGGGACGCGGACGCAAAGCGATACTGCAAGCGGTAGATTTAGCGGCAGTCAAAGCGGCAGTCAAACAAAGCCGGCAGCGAATCGAGGCGGCGCGTGCTGAATTGGAGGAAAGTTTAGGCAAAGAGTTTTCTCACAGTTGGCTCAAGCGATTTCTGAAAAAAACGCTTGCCGCGACACTCGAATTAGAAAGCGGTTGAAAGGCGTGCCGGAGCCGGAAGTTTATCGCTTAAAAAAAGAAGTGTTAGGCGAGTTGGAAGCTTTGAGCCAAAGCGGACTGATTGAACTCTATTACGGTGATGAGTCGGGGGTGAATTGAGAGCCGTGTGTGCCATATGGTTGGCAATTTTCAGATGAAGCCGTGCGCGCTGCCGAGTGCCAAAGGTGCGGGAATCAATTGTTTCGGATTATTTACCAGAAGCAACAAATCTGTGGTGGCAACGAGCGAAAACTCAATCAAAGCGGAATTTGTCATCGAGCAGTTGGAGCGATTATCGTTTTCAGTCAAGACCGTAACGGTCGTTGTTTTAGACAATGCACGGATTGACACGGGCAACCCGATGATGGAGAGAATCAAGTATTGGCAGCGAAGAGGATTGTTTATATTCTATCTGCCGACCTATTCGCCGCATTTGAATATCGCCGAAACAGTCTGGCGAAAATTGAAATATGAATGGCTTGCAGCGAGCGATTATGAAGACGGGCAAAGACTTCAATATTCGGTCAAGCAAATCTGAAATGAATTCGGGAAAAGCCTGAGAATAAACTTCTCGGACTTCAATCACAGTCTAAACTAATTGTGAACGACTACTTAAAGTAAAAGCATTAGCCCGAAAATGAAAAGTGAACTGTTGGGTTGTAATTTGTCCACATAATCTTCTGCTCTTATATTTTATAGTAAGCGTTGAGCCGGAAACCGCGCGAATTTGCTTTACCCGTCGACAGTTTCCGGCTTTTTTCTTCAAATGAGCCATTCTTCACTTTTCGCCGTTTTGTCTTACGGCACGAAAGCGTTGGGAACGGCTTTGTCAGTTGCCGCGCCGAACGCGACACCCGTAAACCCCGACGTGCTGTTGAGTAAATACCAGGTTCCGTCACGAAAAACTGCTATGTCGTCTTTCCCGTCGCCGTCGTAATCCGCTGGTGCTGGCTGATCACTCGATGTGCCGAACTGCACGGCGTTAAAACCCGTCGTGCTGCCCAATAAATACCAGACTCCGTTTGATGGACGGAACACGGCGACATCCGCTTTCCCATCGCCGTCATAATCTGCCGGAACAGTTTTATCGGTTGCCTCGCCGAACTGGATGCCCGTAAATCCTGCTTGCGAGCGTTGCAGATACCAAGTGCCATTTGACGGACGGAACACGGCGACATCGGCTTTTCCGTCGCCGTCGTAATCTGCTACGACGGGAATGTCGCCGCTCGTGCCGAAAGTGACTGATGTGTTCTGATTGTTCGTTAAGTTATACAGATACCACGTGCCGTTTGATGGACGGAACACGGCGAGTTCAGCTTTGCCGTCGCCGTCGTAATCGGCGGGCGCGGGAATGTCGGTTGCCGCGCCGAAAGCAATGCCGGTAAAGCCGAGCGAACTTCTTTGCAGATACCACGTTCCGTCTCGATAAACGGCGACATCGGTTTTACCGTCGCCGTCGTAATCTGCCGGCACGAGTTTGTCGCTTGGAATACCGAACGGAAGTCCGGTAAAACCATTGGTTGACTGCTGCAAGTACCACGTTCCGTTTGATGGGCGAAAGACGGAAATATCAGCGCGTCCGTCGCCGTCAAAATCAAACTGTTTCCGGTTTGAGACGACCGTATCGCCGATATATCGAGCAACCGCAAAGAAAGAAAATTCAAAGTCTGACCCCCAATTACCGACAGCGATAATTTTGCCGTCCGGCTGGATAGCAAGACCCCTGACACCACCGTAGCCTGGGAAGCCGGGTTCGTCGAAATTGGTCGTTACTATACCGTCGCCGCCGAATGAAGTGTCGAGCGAGCCGTTCGGATTATATCTGACAAGTGCAAAGTTAGGGTCAATAGTTCCGGCAGCGACAATCTTGCCATTCGATTGAATGACAACGGAAGCAGCATAATCATCATCAAAGCCGGGCGTGAGAACAATGCCGTCGCCGTCAAATGAAGTGTCGAGCGAGCCGTTAATGTTATACCGAACAACCGCCATCATATTACCTTGGGTGTTGCCAGCCGCAACAATCTTGCCGTCCGTTTGAACGGCAACCGCAAATGCACCGTCAAAACTGCTGCTCACGGCAGTAATCACTCTACCGTCGCCGTCGAATGAAGCATCGAGCGAGCCGTCCGCGTTATAGCGGACAAGCGCGAAATCGGCAGTCGAATGGGTGCTGCCGCTATGACCGGCGGCAATAATTTTGCCGTCCGTTTGAAGAGCTACCGCCGCCGCTCCAGTAAAAGAATAAGACCCTAAAGATGTAATTACCCGACCGTCGCCGTCAAACGAAGCGTCGAGCGAGCCGTCCGAATTTAGCCGGGCGACGGCAAAGGCATAATTACTACTGCCTACAACCCTGCTTCCGCCGACGACAACAATCTTGCCGTCCGGCTGAATGACAATATCGTTGGCAACATTGAAATTGCCCATATCAATAATTACTTTGCCGTCGCCATCAAACGAAGTGTCGAGCGAACCGTTATTTTCGTATCGAACGACAGCAAAAATACCGACGGAAGAACTACCGTTTGAGAAAACGGCAATTACAATTTTCCCGTCCGCTTGAATGGCGATGCCGGAAGCCGCACTGCGATCTCCAACAGAAGTAACAACTCTGCCGCCATTGCCAAAAGAGTTGTCGAGCGAGCCGTTAGCGTGATACCGGGCAAGAGCGATGCGATAACCGAATTCGCCACTACCGGCGACAACAATTTTGCCGTCCGCTTGAACGGCAACACTGTTGGCACCGGAAAAATTGAAATCAGTAGTAACCTTGCCGCCGCTGCCAAAGGTCGTGTCCAAATCGCCCGGCGCGGCGGTCTGTGCTTGAACGAGCGGGAAAGCCGCGATGAAAAATAAAATCATTAGTCCGAAAATGAAAAGTGAATGATTGAGTTTATAATTGGTTTGCATAATTTTCTCCTGCTAACTTTTGGGTTAAATGTTGAGCCGAAAACGGCATCAGTAGTTTTCCCGTCGAGAGTTTCCGGCATTTTGAGTAAAGCCGCGGATTTAAAGCGAGTTCGACGCGAGAAACTTCTACGCCGGACTCGCTTTAATACTGATTATTATTCAAACCGCGTCCCGACAGCGTTGGCACAGCCCGTAATGGTAAGATGACCGTTGACGTCGAAAACCTGGTTTTGAGAATCCGTCGTAAACTCGTCTCCACTCTCACTCAATCGCAAAGTCCCTCTCGCTACCTGACTTCCCAAGTATGCGCCCGTCGCAAGGTCAAAGCGGAGGTGAACGAATTTAAACGAGTAATTGCCCCAGCTTGGTTCTCGCCGCCCTAGTGGTTCTCGCTGCCATAGTCCATGACCGGGACTGCGTGTGATGGTGATCGTGGAATTTTGAAGCGACACTGACATCGTTCCGCCTTTGTGAAAAGTGAATAAAAATTCGAAAGGGGTTGTCGGAATAGGAACGCCTGTAACGCAATTGCGCGGTGTGGTTCTCACTCGCCACACGCCTTCGAGTCTGTCCTGTCCTTCGCCGTCTTGAGCGGACACAAGCTGTGTGCCGCCAAACAGCATTAATAACGCCAAAAATGTTCCGACAATTATCTGCATAAATCTATTTTTCATCTTTTTTTCTCCTTAGTTTTTAATTTATTTCAGCCGAAATTTTCTCATATGGGCTGATGCGTGATCATAATCCGTTAAAACAAACTGGAAAATAACTACTCTTGTAGGTAGGTTGACGAGATTTTATGTCGAAAGTTTTTAGA
>MWVV01000615.1_pt1 | contig 13110 bp, 12 predicted proteins | sample 1047281 | NCBI WGS metagenome assembly MWVV01 (sample SAMN06349986, study PRJNA376086) | soil metagenome | isolation source: PT-2 sample Antarctic (ecotone) soil | place: Antarctica | collected 2015-01-13 | reverse complement strand
TGGTCAAGTGTTTGACTTAATTCGAGTTCTGTTAAACCGTCCTGCTTAGCCATTTGAGTTTTGTTAAACGTTTTGTTTAACAGCTAAAGTACAGAAAGTTAACGATTTGGGATGTGTTTAACAGAATTCGAGTTATGTTTAACTTATTGAATCGCTTATCATAAGCCTGATTATAAAACAGGTTTTCCAACCTTAACGATTCAGTAGGGGTCTTCTGTACATAACCAATCTACCTATGCGCTATTCACTTCTGCTAATAAGCTTAACCGGACATGGTCATATCCACTGATGAATAGAGCCATGACAATGTTAGAAAAGGGATGGATCAACGAGATCCGCAAGAGCCGACTGGTAATATTGCCCGGAGAGGATAGTTATCTACAAGGTATTGATATGCCAGTTTGGGAGTTAATCAAACAGATGGCTGATGAGGTAACAGCAGCAAAATTGATGCAAGATTATCCCTGCCTCACACAGGCCGATATTCAGGCCTGTAGCCTGTTTGCTTACTTGCGAATTATTGGTAAGCTCTGACTGTCATGCATCTTGTCGGTTCAACGCTTCTTTACATAATGCCTATCTGGCTTGTATGGGATTGGCTCAACCAATTTATAGACCAGATACGCTTACCTTACAAAAGGATACGATGAAGGCTATTCACCATCTTTTTCAAGCTAGACGCCAGGGAGCAGGTGCCAATACAGGGGCGGGTGTCGGCTTGCTTGTCGGTGGAGTAGCACTTGTTCAGGTTTTTAGTGCCCTTGCTACCATCCCCCTATGAAGGTCATGCAGGAAGTAGCCGCATGGCATCAGCCACCCTAAAAATAAGTTTACCTGCTCTACTGCTGCTGGGTGTTGGCATTTGTAAACGAGTGCGTTTTGGTCAGCAAAAGGAACGAACAGGAAGTCAGGCGGTTAGTCAATTAATGAGCAGTTTAAGAACGATGGTTATCAATCTGTTAAGGCGAAAAGGGGTGAAAAACATGGCCGCCCAGTTGGAAGACTTTGCGGACAAATTCCAAACGTTTTTGTGAGTCAGAAACGTACGCACCTCCCCATTGCGGTCACCGGCTTCACGCCTTAGCGGCAACGTTTGCCGTTCTCAGCGTCTGAGCCGCCCGGAGCGCGATGTAGGCAAAGCCACTGACCAGAATTAGCTCCAAACCATACTCGACCCAGTAAATCGGCCGGTTTATCTGGCTGAAACTGTAATAAAAAGGTTGCCCAATGCGCCACCAGAGTGACGGATGGATGGCCGCAGCCATGTTGAACACCAGTAGACCGAGGCACTGCCACCGATCCCGAAAGTTAGCCATATTGAACACTAGCGGCAGCATGAACAGGTAAGCGTAATTACCGATGGCATTGTGCTGCACAACCGTCGATAGACTAAATACCAGCACATACAGCAACGCTACCCGCCGATGCCGGTTACCCATCCGCATCGTCAGTAACACCCACATGGTCACTGCTACCGTTAACAGCAAGCCCGCGTAGCTCTCAATCCGAACGGTCCGGTTAATAGCTTCGCCAATGAACGGGGCCAGTACCGACCGGATGTTAGGCGCTTTGAGGTACGTGCCTTCTTCAAGGGGCTGTAGAATAAACTGAAGGTCCGTTTTCCAGTAAAGAAACAACAGCACGGGCAACCCCAGCACGACACAGCCGGATAGAAACCGAATTTTATTGCTCACTAAGAAAACAAACGGTACCAACAAAAGCACAAAAACGGCTTTGGTCGACAGCAGACCAAGTGCGAACCACAGACCAACCCGGAATGAGTTTCCCGTTGCAAGGGCCTGCCCCGCCAGAACAGTAAAAATCCACAGACTGACATCTTCCTGCCCACTCAGGATGCAGAACACGAAAGGCACCGGCAGCAGGTAGTAGAATAAGGCACGAAACAACCGTTGCCCCTTCGGTTCACGCCCGTGGTCATCGCGGTAGGTAAGCCAGACGGCGAGCGCTTCCACAACGGTCATCGTCAGAACGATCATGCGGGTGTTGTTCCAAAGCCAGAGCGGTACGGCCAGGTAATACCCAAAGAACGGCGAATAAGGGGAGGGCACGTCCCGGTACAGCATCTTACCAAGTCCGGCGCCAATACCAATCGGGTAGTAGTATTCTTTTACGTCGGACTGCGGTTCGTAGTCCAGCAGGACGTAGATGGCCAGAAACGGCAGGAACCGCAGCACCAGCCAAAATAAAAACAGCCACGGTACACCCAGTATCTCCAGTTTATTTTCCAGCCATGTACGCTTATAAAGCGCCGTCAGCAGCACGAAACTTAAGATAAGCGAAACACTTGCCTTAGCAAAAATAATGAACATATTATAATATAAGAAGATACAAACACTTAAAACAATGGTTTCGATATGGACTTTTCAATACGCTGTTCGTATCCCCATTTTGCCCTTATTTGACATAGTACTAACCACAATAGGCAGGGCTTTCTTATTAGGCGTTACCAAGAACAATACCCAAGGGATGAACAGCATGCCACATATTAACAAATAGATGCCCCCATACTGGACCAGCTCAGACATTCTGTGATGCCAAATCGAATTTCCATTGTACATCTGTTATATAATCAGGGGTACGTAAGGCTATTGAGCTGGGTCAATCTACGAATATTGCCTTAACATAATACTCATCTTTCGTTCCCCTTTCCAAACTGCAATTTGGTCTATTTTTACTGCTTCTTTAGGGTGGTTGATCTCGGAATATTCCCTTAACATAAGATAGCTTATACAACACCCATTAGAAAAGTACAATTTAGCATAGGGTAAAAAAGGGTAGTGACATACGAGATCACTATTGACCATATAGGCTCATTTCTACTAAAGAATCAGGGTTTTGACGGCTTGCAACTAAATTTATAGTTTGCCCCCTTCTGCCCTGTTATCTTTTTTGGTGTTTTTGTTTTTTTCTGTTCTCTTCTTTCCCCTTTGATATTCTTCCTGCGTCAGCCCTGTTGGGTCGCGTCAGCCGCCCTAAATGCCGTTTTTGACTCGCCAACACAATCTTTGTGTTATTTGAAGTATTTGTTTTATTTGTTATCCTATTATAATAGGCGAAAAGAAAGGTTTAATCCGTCAAAAGAAAGGTTTGATCCCTTAAAAGAAAGGTTTGATCCCTTAAAAGAAAGGTTTAGTCCCTCCAAAAGAAAGGTTTAGTCCGTCAAAAGAAAGGTTTAAAATGAATTATTTCTTTTTATATTTTACTTTTGGGGATTAAATCTCGTTTTTCAACAATAAAACATTGATTTTCAATGGATAACACGTTAGAAATTCGCCAACATAATGCCATTACAACAGCCCGCTATGAATACTCAGAACTCCAATTGGATATATTTCTGTACCTACTTTCTATGATTAAGAAGGACAAAGCAGACGGCATTTATGAGATTGTCGTTAAGGATTTGTCAGCCCTGACCGGTAAGGAATACAAATACGGCTACCTCCGAAAAGCCACTGAGGAGATGGGTAGTCGCATGTTTGAAATCTCAACGCCAAAGCGGCTGGAGCAACTTTGGATGTTTCAACGGGTTGCTTATGTGCTCGGTGAGGGTCGGATTGAGATAGAATTTGCAAACCCAATGAAGCCCTATTTATTCGACCTGAAAGACAACTTTACTTCCTTCCAACTCTATGCAGCCCTGCGCCTGAGCAGTAAATATGCTAAGCGAATTTATACCCTTTGTAGTCAATGGAAAGACAAAGGGCAGACTTCAACTTTTGGCTTAGATGAGTTCAAAAAGATGCTGTATCTACTTGATGACAAGGGCAATGAACAGTACAAACCGTTCTCAATGTTTAGGAAATTTGTACTTGATGAGTCAGTCAGGCAGGTCAACAAACATACTGACATCGAAATCGGCTATGTGCTCCATAAGAGGGGCCGCAGTTTCAACAGCGTCACTTTCACCGTCAAGGCGCAGCCCCTGGCCATCGTTTTGCCAATGAAGGATGGACCTACCAAAGCGGGGGCCGCTCCGGTGGGTGTATCGGATGCTCAATACCACAATGTGCGACTGCTACTGGAGCAGTGGAACATCAAACGAGCTGATGTGGTGAATCAGATCATGAACTCATCCGAATTGATTCAGGAAGTCAACAAGTTTGCCTACGAACTGCAAACGGGCAAGGTTAAAGTCGAAAAGAACGTGGCGGGTTACCTGCTGACCCGGCTGGGTCTGAAAGAACCAAAGGGGAAGAAAGTAGATGCTTGACTTTCAATGGGACGTGGGCAATGAAGGGCATATTATCGACGACTATCCACTACGGGCCAACACCATTGAAGAAGTCGAAAGTCTGTTCTACGATCCAACTCCGCTGGCCCTGCCTGATCCCGAACACAGTGGCCAGGAAGAACGCTTCAAGCTGGTGGCTCGTAGCAACCAGAATCGAATCCTGCTCGTTGTGTATGTGATCAGAAATGGCCAAATTCGCCCTATTAGTTGCCGACCGGCCAGCCAAAACGAACAAAATCGCTATGCTCAACTCACCCCGAAACCCCAATAAAAAGACGCCTGCCGCTCCCAAGTTAGTCGCCGTCATTAAGAACAACCTGACGGAGCAGCAAATGGACGCCTCGGGCGAACACTGGGCCAATCACCAGGGTCCCTACATGACCGTGGCCGAAACGTTGGCGTATGCGGCTGAAAAAGACAAAAAGCGGGCGGCCAATTAAACACCTCGCTCACAATCCTGGCCCTTGTCTTGGCCTTTGCTGCGGTTGCGGTCCCTCTCCCGTCGGCGCTCAGCTTCTTCCCGCTGTTGAGCATACTCCCCTAAGCTGGCCACTGGCTTCTGATCCTGCTGGTAAGACTTCACATTAATCGCAAAGAGCTTTAGCTCCTCACTGGCGGGCCGGGCCCTTAACGCAAAATCATAGTGCTTATCAGGCAGGGTACGCGGTGGGTCATTCAGAATGGATAGCTTTTCAATGGCTTCCTGAGCCTGGGGGGTGGGGCCGCCCAACCCGAATAGTCTCCGCTCCTGGGCCTGTTCCTCCAGTACCTGCCGTTGCTCGGCTACCCAAGCCACACTGCGATAGTGAGCCTCATGGGTCTTGATTTGCTCTTCCAAATCAACTTTCAGGTAGTAATGAGCCTGCACCTCCGGGCTGGCCACAGCCTGACGCGCACCCGGTAAGGTTGGGTTTTGGGCCAAATTCTCCGCTACTTGGCTAAACCCCTCGTTTTTGACCCGTATTTGCTCGTTCTGAGCCTTTAACGGCTCGCTGTAGTCTTGGTAGGCTTCCTGCCACTTGCGCTCAACAGGGGTCAATTCTGGGGCTTCTACGGCTATTCCATTGAGGAGTTTAGTGATTTTATCCTCCAGTTCCCGAAGGCTGTCGATGCGCTCTCGCTCCTTTTGCTGGCTGTAGTTGGCCCTGAGCTGGGTAAGGATACCCTCATGGCTGAATTTTCGATCAATCTCCGACCCTTTAAACGTCAGTCCGTCTTTGGCAAACTTGATGCCCACATTATTACCCTCAGCGTTTTGGCGGGTCTGGAAGGTGATATGTTTGGCCTTCAACTGTTCGCGTAACTCTTGGGCGTTGTGACTGGTGGGTAGCACCTCGCTGATAGCCTGCCGGATTTGATGACGCCTCAGATCGGCGCCATGAAGCTGCTTTGGTCGCTGCTTCTCGGCCCGTCGCTCAGCTACCGGCGTTAGCTCGTACTTGTGGGCTAACTCGTTTAGTAGTTTCTGACTGCGGTAGTAGTTCTGGCTGTCGGAAATGGTCTTGCCCGCATCGTCGACCCGGTTGGCGATCAGATGAAAATGGGGGTGGGGCTGGTCATTATGACGAATGATGACATACTGGGTTTTATCTAAGCCCATGCCCGCTACATACTCACGGGCAACGGCTAACATAAGCTCATTACTTACGTTGGGAGCATCGTCGGGATTGAAACTCACCGACGTGTGCCATACCGCCCGCCCTAAGTCGGGGTTAGCCAGGCGGCCCCGGTTAAAGTCGGTCGTCATCACCGTTGGGTTGTCAGTCCTGACCCCAACGGCTTCCAGGATCTCCGCCCTTTTTTCTTCCCCTTTGTCCTTATGGCCCTCGAACTGGTAGCGTACACACCCCCCGAAGCTGCGGCCGATGATCGTTTTGTTGATCATGGCTGGTATCGGTCTAATAACTTACCCAACGCCTGCACCTGGTGTTGCACCAGCAGGGCTACCGAGGCAAAGCCGTCGGCGTTGGCGCGACGGGCCAATTGGTTGAGGTTATTGGATAAGCCCGCCAGTTGGCGAAGGATGACTTCCTGTTCCGGTGTGGGGGTATTGACCACCACCTTGCCTTTGGTGCAAAGCTCCCGGATCACATCGGCCATGCTGCTGCCGCGCTGCTCGGCTAAGGCTTTGATGCGCTCGTAGCCATTGGCTTTCATGCGCACCTGCACGGCATAGTCGCGTTTGTCTTCATCGGCCTTTTTGGGGCGTCCGCCCTGGCGGGTAGTCGGTGGGGTAGGGTCCATCTTTTGCGACGATAGGAGCGAAAGCAAGGTAGTTTTGAGGTACGAAAAACATTCCTTGCTCCTTATACGCAAGCAAAGGTAGCACGCGCCAGCTTTTCCGCAAGCAGAGCTGTGTTTTTCTTTCTCCCATTAAGTTGAAGCGAAGGAACTAACTAACTCTCAACGCCACTAAAATGATTGGACCCTTCCAACGCTTAAAATGAAAATGGGATCCCGTCATTTGTACACAAGTTCTTTTTATGATAATGGTAACCGATTTAAAAACACAGGCTACCCTCTCACTGCAACAAGTAGTCTATCTACAGTTAGATAGCGTTTTTATCGCCGGACTACATATGCCTGACAATACCAAAATAAATCTTAACTGGTGGAAAGGACAGGTAATGGAAATTCATTGCCATGAGCAGCATAAACAGTGGGTGCCTGTTGCCATTCAGTACTGCGACATAACACCAGAGTACACGGCATACCTGAATCAACAGCTCACCCGTAATCAGTTAAGACGACTCACGGAGGCCGTTGAAGCATACGCGTCTAAGTAAATAGACGTTGCCAGAATGATTTTTTACCCTGTTCCGGCATTCGGTTTGCGATGCCTTCGACCATCTTGGTTAGGTGATCGATCTGGTTCTGTATATCAACCGGGGCGGCTGGTAATTGAGTTTGGCTGAGTTGGCCTTGTACTAAGCTGCGAACATCCTCATTAATGTACTGCCCCATCGTTTTACCGGCTCGGTTAGCTCCCTTCTCAATGATAGCGCGGGTTTCTAGATCAACCCCTCGAACGGCCCATAAGCCTACGTCAGGTGCTCGTCGGGTCCTGCCTCCTTTTCCCTTCGTTTTCGGGGCATTGTGGTCAAGTGTTTGACTTAATTCGAGTTCTGTTAAACCGTCCTGCTTAGCCATTTGAGTTTTGTTAAACGTTTTGTTTAACAGCTAAAGTACAGAAAGTTAACGATTTGGGATGTGTTTAACAGAATTCGAGTTATGTTTAACTTATTGAATCGCTTATCATAAGCCTGATTATAAAACAGGTTTTCCAACCTTAACGATTCAGTAGGGGTCTTCTGTACATAACCAATCTACCTATGCGCTATTCACTTCTGCTAATAAGCTTAACCGGACATGGTCATATCCACTGATGAATAGAGCCATGACAATGTTAGAAAAGGGATGGATCAACGAGATCCGCAAGAGCCGACTGGTAATATTGCCCGGAGAGGATAGTTATCTACAAGGTATTGATATGCCAGTTTGGGAGTTAATCAAACAGATGGCTGATGAGGTAACAGCAGCAAAATTGATGCAAGATTATCCCTGCCTCACACAGGCCGATATTCAGGCCTGTAGCCTGTTTGCTTACTTGCGAATTATTGGTAAGCTCTGACTGTCATGCATCTTGTCGGTTCAACGCTTCTTTACATAATGCCTATCTGGCTTGTATGGGATTGGCTCAACCAATTTATAGACCAGATACGCTTACCTTACAAAAGGATACGATGAAGGCTATTCACCATCTTTTTCAAGCTAGACGCCAGGGAGCAGGTGCCAATACAGGGGCGGGTGTCGGCTTGCTTGTCGGTGGAGTAGCACTTGTTCAGGTTTTTAGTGCCCTTGCTACCATCCCCCTATGAAGGTCATGCAGGAAGTAGCCGCATGGCATCAGCCACCCTAAAAATAAGTTTACCTGCTCTACTGCTGCTGGGTGTTGGCATTTGTAAACGAGTGCGTTTTGGTCAGCAAAAGGAACGAACAGGAAGTCAGGCGGTTAGTCAATTAATGAGCAGTTTAAGAACGATGGTTATCAATCTGTTAAGGCGAAAAGGGGTGAAAAACATGGCCGCCCAGTTGGAAGACTTTGCGGACAAATTCCAAACGTTTTTGTGAGTCAGAAACGTACGCACCTCCCCATTGCGGTCACCGGCTTCACGCCTTAGCGGCAACGTTTGCCGTTCTCAGCGTCTGAGCCGCCCGGAGCGCGATGTAGGCAAAGCCACTGACCAGAATTAGCTCCAAACCATACTCGACCCAGTAAATCGGCCGGTTTATCTGGCTGAAACTGTAATAAAAAGGTTGCCCAATGCGCCACCAGAGTGACGGATGGATGGCCGCAGCCATGTTGAACACCAGTAGACCGAGGCACTGCCACCGATCCCGAAAGTTAGCCATATTGAACACTAGCGGCAGCATGAACAGGTAAGCGTAATTACCGATGGCATTGTGCTGCACAACCGTCGATAGACTAAATACCAGCACATACAGCAACGCTACCCGCCGATGCCGGTTACCCATCCGCATCGTCAGTAACACCCACATGGTCACTGCTACCGTTAACAGCAAGCCCGCGTAGCTCTCAATCCGAACGGTCCGGTTAATAGCTTCGCCAATGAACGGGGCCAGTACCGACCGGATGTTAGGCGCTTTGAGGTACGTGCCTTCTTCAAGGGGCTGTAGAATAAACTGAAGGTCCGTTTTCCAGTAAAGAAACAACAGCACGGGCAACCCCAGCACGACACAGCCGGATAGAAACCGAATTTTATTGCTCACTAAGAAAACAAACGGTACCAACAAAAGCACAAAAACGGCTTTGGTCGACAGCAGACCAAGTGCGAACCACAGACCAACCCGGAATGAGTTTCCCGTTGCAAGGGCCTGCCCCGCCAGAACAGTAAAAATCCACAGACTGACATCTTCCTGCCCACTCAGGATGCAGAACACGAAAGGCACCGGCAGCAGGTAGTAGAATAAGGCACGAAACAACCGTTGCCCCTTCGGTTCACGCCCGTGGTCATCGCGGTAGGTAAGCCAGACGGCGAGCGCTTCCACAACGGTCATCGTCAGAACGATCATGCGGGTGTTGTTCCAAAGCCAGAGCGGTACGGCCAGGTAATACCCAAAGAACGGCGAATAAGGGGAGGGCACGTCCCGGTACAGCATCTTACCAAGTCCGGCGCCAATACCAATCGGGTAGTAGTATTCTTTTACGTCGGACTGCGGTTCGTAGTCCAGCAGGACGTAGATGGCCAGAAACGGCAGGAACCGCAGCACCAGCCAAAATAAAAACAGCCACGGTACACCCAGTATCTCCAGTTTATTTTCCAGCCATGTACGCTTATAAAGCGCCGTCAGCAGCACGAAACTTAAGATAAGCGAAACACTTGCCTTAGCAAAAATAATGAACATATTATAATATAAGAAGATACAAACACTTAAAACAATGGTTTCGATATGGACTTTTCAATACGCTGTTCGTATCCCCATTTTGCCCTTATTTGACATAGTACTAACCACAATAGGCAGGGCTTTCTTATTAGGCGTTACCAAGAACAATACCCAAGGGATGAACAGCATGCCACATATTAACAAATAGATGCCCCCATACTGGACCAGCTCAGACATTCTGTGATGCCAAATCGAATTTCCATTGTACATCTGTTATATAATCAGGGGTACGTAAGGCTATTGAGCTGGGTCAATCTACGAATATTGCCTTAACATAATACTCATCTTTCGTTCCCCTTTCCAAACTGCAATTTGGTCTATTTTTACTGCTTCTTTAGGGTGGTTGATCTCGGAATATTCCCTTAACATAAGATAGCTTATACAACACCCATTAGAAAAGTACAATTTAGCATAGGGTAAAAAAGGGTAGTGACATACGAGATCACTATTGACCATATAGGCTCATTTCTACTAAAGAATCAGGGTTTTGACGGCTTGCAACTAAATTTATAGTTTGCCCCCTTCTGCCCTGTTATCTTTTTTGGTGTTTTTGTTTTTTTCTGTTCTCTTCTTTCCCCTTTGATATTCTTCCTGCGTCAGCCCTGTTGGGTCGCGTCAGCCGCCCTAAATGCCGTTTTTGACTCGCCAACACAATCTTTGTGTTATTTGAAGTATTTGTTTTATTTGTTATCCTATTATAATAGGCGAAAAGAAAGGTTTAATCCGTCAAAAGAAAGGTTTGATCCCTTAAAAGAAAGGTTTGATCCCTTAAAAGAAAGGTTTAGTCCCTCCAAAAGAAAGGTTTAGTCCGTCAAAAGAAAGGTTTAAAATGAATTATTTCTTTTTATATTTTACTTTTGGGGATTAAATCTCGTTTTTCAACAATAAAACATTGATTTTCAATGGATAACACGTTAGAAATTCGCCAACATAATGCCATTACAACAGCCCGCTATGAATACTCAGAACTCCAATTGGATATATTTCTGTACCTACTTTCTATGATTAAGAAGGACAAAGCAGACGGCATTTATGAGATTGTCGTTAAGGATTTGTCAGCCCTGACCGGTAAGGAATACAAATACGGCTACCTCCGAAAAGCCACTGAGGAGATGGGTAGTCGCATGTTTGAAATCTCAACGCCAAAGCGGCTGGAGCAACTTTGGATGTTTCAACGGGTTGCTTATGTGCTCGGTGAGGGTCGGATTGAGATAGAATTTGCAAACCCAATGAAGCCCTATTTATTCGACCTGAAAGACAACTTTACTTCCTTCCAACTCTATGCAGCCCTGCGCCTGAGCAGTAAATATGCTAAGCGAATTTATACCCTTTGTAGTCAATGGAAAGACAAAGGGCAGACTTCAACTTTTGGCTTAGATGAGTTCAAAAAGATGCTGTATCTACTTGATGACAAGGGCAATGAACAGTACAAACCGTTCTCAATGTTTAGGAAATTTGTACTTGATGAGTCAGTCAGGCAGGTCAACAAACATACTGACATCGAAATCGGCTATGTGCTCCATAAGAGGGGCCGCAGTTTCAACAGCGTCACTTTCACCGTCAAGGCGCAGCCCCTGGCCATCGTTTTGCCAATGAAGGATGGACCTACCAAAGCGGGGGCCGCTCCGGTGGGTGTATCGGATGCTCAATACCACAATGTGCGACTGCTACTGGAGCAGTGGAACATCAAACGAGCTGATGTGGTGAATCAGATCATGAACTCATCCGAATTGATTCAGGAAGTCAACAAGTTTGCCTACGAACTGCAAACGGGCAAGGTTAAAGTCGAAAAGAACGTGGCGGGTTACCTGCTGACCCGGCTGGGTCTGAAAGAACCAAAGGGGAAGAAAGTAGATGCTTGACTTTCAATGGGACGTGGGCAATGAAGGGCATATTATCGACGACTATCCACTACGGGCCAACACCATTGAAGAAGTCGAAAGTCTGTTCTACGATCCAACTCCGCTGGCCCTGCCTGATCCCGAACACAGTGGCCAGGAAGAACGCTTCAAGCTGGTGGCTCGTAGCAACCAGAATCGAATCCTGCTCGTTGTGTATGTGATCAGAAATGGCCAAATTCGCCCTATTAGTTGCCGACCGGCCAGCCAAAACGAACAAAATCGCTATGCTCAACTCACCCCGAAACCCCAATAAAAAGACGCCTGCCGCTCCCAAGTTAGTCGCCGTCATTAAGAACAACCTGACGGAGCAGGAAATGGACGCGTCGGGCGAACACTGGGCCAATCACCAGGGTCCCTATATGACCGTGGCCGAAACACTGGCGTATGCGGCTGAAAAAGACAAAAAGCGGGCGGCCAATTAAATACCTCGCTCATAATCCTGGCCCTTGTCTTGGCCTTTGCTGCGGTTGCGGTTGCGGTCCCGTCGGCGCTTAGCTTCTTCCCGCTGTTGAGCATACTCCCCTAAGCTGGCCACTGGCTTCTGATCCTGCTGGTAAGACTTCACATTAATCGCAAAGGGCTTTAGCTCCTCACTGGCGGGACGGGCTCTTAACGCAAAATCATAGTGCTTATCAGGCAGGGTACGCGGTGGGTCATTCAGAATGGATAGTTTTTCAATCGCTTCCTGAGCTTGGGGGGTGGGGCCGCCTAACCTGAATAGTCTCCGCTCCTGGGCCTGTTCCTCCAGTACCTTTCGTTGCTCGGCTACCCAAGCCACACTGCGATGGTGAGCCTCATGGGTCTTGATCTGCTCTTTCAAATCAACTTTCAGGTAGTAACAAGCCTGCACCTCCGGGCTGGCCACAGTCTGACACGCAGCCTGTAGAGTCGGGTTTTCCTCCAGATAGGCCGCCACTTGGCTGACGCCTTCATTTTTGACCCGTATTTGCTCGTTCTGAGCCTTTAACGGCTCGCTGTAGTCTTGGTAGGCTTCCTGCCACTTGCGTTCAACAGGGGTTAATTCTGGGGCTTCTACGGCTATTCCATTGAGGAGTTTAGTGATTTTATCCTCCAGTTCCCGAAGGCTGTCGATGCGCTCTCGCTCCTTTTGCTGGCTGTAATTGGCCTTGAGCTGGGTAAGGATACCCTCATGGCTGAATTTTCGATCAATCTCCGACCCTTTAAACGTCAGGCCGTCTTTGGCAAACTTGATGCCCACATTCTTACCCTCAGCGTTTTGGCGGGTCTGGAAGGTGATGTGTTTGGCCTTCAACTGTTCGCGTAACTCCTGGGCGTTGTGACAGGTGGGTAGCACCTCGCTGATAGCCTCCCGGATTTGATGACGCCTCAGATCGGCGCCATGAAGCTGCTTTGGTCGCTGCTTCTCGGCCCGTCGCTCGGCTACCGGCGTCAGCTCGTACTTGTGGGCTAACTCGGCTAGCAGTTTCTGACTGCGGTAGTAGTTCTGGCTGTCGGAAATGGTCTTGCCCG
>MWVV01000614.1_pt1 | contig 13114 bp, 12 predicted proteins | sample 1047281 | NCBI WGS metagenome assembly MWVV01 (sample SAMN06349986, study PRJNA376086) | soil metagenome | isolation source: PT-2 sample Antarctic (ecotone) soil | place: Antarctica | collected 2015-01-13 | reverse complement strand
GCAGTGGGCGATTACTTACTTTGTTTTGGTTTAGAAAATCAAATAACGATTGAGCGGGTTACTTTCCACGGCGACCCGCTTTTTCATTGCCTCTCAGCAATGAAAAGTAATATACGCGAAAACATCGCACATACGCAATAGAATTTTGGCAATTAGTTTTACAATATGTAGAAATTTTTCAAACCCCTCATACAAGTTGTTGTATAAATAACAAGTTATACGAATAAAATTTTATCACTAAAGTCTAATTTTAAAAAGCATTTTTAGTGCTTAATTATAAAATTTATCAAACGAATACTTAGGCTTTCTTAGGTTTCTCTTCTAAGTGTTACAACTTTAACTATCCAACACCTTTTAGGAACTGCAATTCCTGTAATTTTCTCTTAATCTAAGATTATCTAGGGCTTTTAGTTCTAACTTGTTCTAACATCGCTTTAGATATTATTATGCCGAAGAGCAACAATGAATAAAAAAGAAGTTTCTGAATTTCTCGGCGTATCAACCCGCTTGGTCGAAAGATATGCTTCCGACGGTCGGCTCGGTGAAGTTACCTATATTCGCGGAAAGACCGGCAAACAGGCTGAATACAATCAAGAGGCAGTTGAGAAGTTGAAAATCGCGCTGGAATCGCCTGACACATCTTTAGCCACGACGACCCCCGATGCGCGTCTGTTCGTGGCTCAATTAGTCGAAGCAATGGCAAACCGCGAACAGGCTAACATCGAAGCTATTCGGGGGTTGCTTTCGGGAAACACCGAAGAGGCGCGAAGCGCGTCTATTCGGGTCTCTGAAAAGATACTTTTGACTTTAAACGATTGCCGGTTGTTGACCGGATTATCTGACAATAATTTAAGAGAGGCTATCAAGGCGAAAAACCTCAAAGCAAAGATTATCGGTCGGGGCTATAAAGTTAAGCGGTTGGATTTAGACGAATTTATTAGAAAGTTGTAAGTATGGAATTACCAGAAGAAAACAAAATTTTAGAATCAGACATTACACCTTATTTAAATAAAATCATCTGTGGTGATTCATTGGAAGTAATGCGGAAAATGCCATCTGAAAGTGTTGATTTAATGGTTACTTCACCGCCGTATAATTTGAAAAATTCAACCGGCAATGGAATGAAAGCCGGAACAAAAACAGGACGTTGGGCAAATAATCCGCTTCAAAACGGCTACGCTCATCACAATGACGAAATGCCGCACGATAAATATGTTGAGTGGCAACGAGCTTGTTTAACCGAAGTAATGCGACTTCTGAAAGACGACGGCGCGATTTTTTACAATCACAAGCGGCGCGTGCAAGGCGGCATAATGCAAGACCGCGATGATATTGTGAACGGCTTTCCGGTGCGTCAAATTATCATTTGGAAACGTGCAGGCGGTTTCAATTTCAATCCGGGTTATTTTGTTCCGAGTTACGAGGTTATTTATTTAATTTGTAAACCAAAATTCAAACTTGCGCCGAAGAAAAACGGCTATACAGACGTTTGGGAGTTTCCACAGGAAATGAAAAATAAGCATCCTGCGCCTTTTCCGATTGGCTTGCCGCATCGCTGTATCGAATCCACAACGGCGCAAATAATTCTTGACCCGTTTTCCGGTTCTGGAACTACTGCACTTGTCGCAAAGCAGTTGGGAAGAAATTATATCGGCATTGATATTTCGCCGGAATACTGCGAAATGGCGCAAGCTCGGATTGATGGCACGGAAACTATTTCATTGAAAGAAAATTCACTTTTTGACCTTGCGAACGGATGATAATTTACACCAAAGAAACTCTCATTGACGAATTGAAAAAGATTCGTGATATGGGCTTTATTTCAAACGCTCGGCACGGCAATCACGGCGGCATCGGTAACACGCTCGAAGATTTGCTAGGCATCGAAGAAAATAATTTGCCAATGCCAAACGCTGCCGAATGGGAACTAAAAACGCAACGGCTCGGCACATCGTCTTTAACCACGCTTTTTCACGTCGAGCCGTCGCCGCAAGCTCTCCGGTTTGTTCCTGCTGTCTTGCTTCTAAAATACGGCTGGCGGCATCAACAAGCCGGTTTGAAATATCCTGAAACTGAAATGAGCTTTCGCCAAACTATTCACGGTCTCGCGCCAAGTGATAGAGGTTTTAAGGTTGTGATAGATGAATCAGAGCGCAAAGTTTTAATCTCGTTTGATAGTTCGCTCGTCGCGGTCAAACATTCGGCTTGGCTGAAATCGGTTGAAAATCGCGTCGGTTTCGGTGAACTTAATCCGCAACCTTATTGGGGTTTCGATGATTTAGCCGCCAAAGCCGGAACAAAATTACATAATTGCTTTTACGTTCAAGCGAAAGTAAAACGCGAAAAAGGACAGGAATTTTATCATTATCAAAAGATTTTGAAGTTGAGCCGATTTAGCTTTGAAGGATTTTTACAAGGTTTGCGCGAGGGTTTTGTTTTGGTAGATTTTGATGCGCGAACGGGACATAATCACGGAACAAAATTCCGTTTGCGTCAAAATCGCTTGCCGGATTTATACGAACACGCAGAAGAGATATAGGAGTAATGATGAATGATTCTGTTAAGTTAGCTAAGTTGTGGGTTGAACTCGGAGAAATAAAAAACAAGCTCGATAACGAAATAATTCCGGTCGGCGGTTATTTAGGTGTAGATGACCCTGAGCTTATGATTGCAATGGAATTATTGTCAGCAAAGATTGGAAGTCATTTTGAAAAATTCGAGTTGAAACACGAATCTGTTCCCAAGAAATTTAGTCAGAGTTAAAAAGACAACGTGATTTCTCGAACTTCACCTTATCTACGGTTTTAATTGCCTTTGTTATTTATGCAAGTAAAGAGGTTATGGAAACGTAGGAAAAACTTTTCTTGCGCGGTGTCTCGGTGAATGTCAGGAAAAATAGCCAAGCGGTGTTGAATTGTGTATTCTGAGAATTAGTTATTTTTGAACAAAAGAATAGGGAAGCTCCTTTTAATCTTGGCAGATAAAAACTTCCCCACTCCGTTATAAAACTCATTGATGAGCCTTTGCAATTTCATCTTATAACAGTCTGGGAAAAAGTTACAAGCTAAAATTAAGAGTCTGGCTTCTCTAAAAATTAGAGAGCCGGATTTTTCGTTGTTGCGAAATCTCCGTGCCGTGAATGGAGATTATTTACTAGATGTCCCTAAGTCTACCAGACGCAACAATTAGAGTCAACGCTCAGAGGTTTCTTTCGTCGGACTCAAAGCCTGAATTTACGCCGTATGAAAAAGCCTTGAATATGCTGCGTAGTCGTAAACGCAATGCTGAAAAAATGCTTTTTGCGGTCAACAACTCGGAGTTTGAAAATTACGACGATTATATTCATTCGTTATTTACTGCCGAGCATTTACTAGCCAATTCCGGCACGTCAAATCATTTTGTAGCTGAAAATTTACAGACGGCAATGGGCGAATCCTACACGGGTTTCGGGTCTTGGACTGCTACATCGTCAAGCCTTGATTGTGCGTATCTTAAAGCCAAATCGAAGAAAAGCAGAAAGGCTATTACACACGCTTTAGAGCTTTGTAAAGCGTATCTGGCGGTCAACAAAATAAAGGCTTACAAGCATTTTCTGACCTTTACTCAGCCGACTTTAATTGGTGTCGGTCTTGAGAAAACATTTGCCGTTGCTGATTATGCGTGGTCGCTGTTTCGCAAGCGTCGGTATTTTGTTGAGAACATTTACGGCGCGGTGATAGCTGAAGAATTTACGTTCGGCAATAAATATAAATTAGAAAACAGGGCTTGGGCTTTTGACAAAGACGGGTTTCACGCTCACCGGCATTTAATTGCGTTTGGCAAGTGGTTAGACGTAGAACTATTAAAAATCAACTGGACTGAGTGTTTGGAGATTGCTGCGGCGAAATTTGGTTATCGGCTCAAATTTCCTACTAAAAACGGTTATGCAGTTGTTAATCGAAAAACGGTTTGGAGTGATGATAATGCGGTTGCCGAACTAGGTAAATATATCTGTAAAAGTTCTACGTTTGACGAGCTTCCGGCTTCTGAGATTATCCAAGTTGAACAGGCTTTGCAGGGTAAACGGATGCTGCAAACTTTTGGACAGTGTAACAAGCGAATCGGAACTAAAGCCGGAGACGCTCATCTTGATACAACATCCGTTATTGACGGCAAAGAATCCTCAAATGTTGTGATGACTAATAAAACATTGGTCAAACGTAATTATTTGAAAAACGATTTTAGGGAAAAATTAGAGTCGAGAGGTCTTGAACACGCTCGAATCTATCTGAGGCGGGAGTTAGCAAAACGTCGTCAGTGGCGAATAGATGATTTCCTAGAAAGATTTCCATCAGCATTGGTAACAGATTTGAATGGAAATCAGTTTCGGGGTGCTGAATGTATTCCAAAACGGGTAACTGAACACTGATTTAATGTATGAACCACCGGGCAACGAAGCGCAGCGTAGGCGCAGAGAGGCGTAGCTGGGGCGAAGCCGAACGGAGGGAAAGCGGCGCAGAATTCTCTGGGAGAATTCGAGCAGCATTTCCCATTGCTCAAGAACTTGCAAATGAAGTAAATAAAGGAGATAAGGCTGTGAAAAATGATTTAGAAGATTTGAAACGTATGAGGGTAGATTTGGATGGGTACATCCATCAAGCTGCGACGGTGGCTGAGCGTGAGCGATTAACAAAGCTCGAAAATGAGGTTAGTGAAGACCGTAAAAAAGTTGAGGAATTACGCGCTAAAGCCTATGAAATTGCAATGGCGAATAAGGCGCAAATAAAAATTCACTCGGATGCGATTACGGAACTGAGAAATGAGAGCATTGATATGGATGTGGATGCCTGGCAGTTAGAGCAAGGCTTTAGTACTAAGCAACAAGAAATGTTTAAGCTGCAAAAAATTATCAAGGATAAAGAAGCCGAAAATCTTACATAACCATTTTACTGTCTGAGGTGAATAAAATTCAATGTTTCTCAGGCTGTATCTTTTGTAATTAAACAAGTTACTGGTTTGTTCTTCCGATAGAACCCTTTTCATTATCTGATTTTGAAGAAAAGTAAAGGGAATATACCTTTCGAGAAACAAGATTATCATAAGCTATTTTTAGGTTTTAGGATGGTGATTTTCGAGAAAAACCCTCATAGGCATAGGGTGTTTGATTGTATTTAGGGTATGTGTTTCGGCGGCTGTTGGTTTGGCGCGGAAAAAGTGATTTGTTGAAAATCTCTCCACGCAAAAAAGAAAGTTCAAGGTGAAAATATGAAAACGAGTGTAAAAGTTGAGCGATACGACAAAAACAGTGCGGAAATTGACGGTTTAATGTCTGAAAGACAAGCAAGTGATTATCTAGGTTTGAGCTATGAGAATCTAAAACGCTCTCTGCGTTATAACGGTTTGATTAGCTATGTGAAATTTAGAAAATCGGTGCGATACAGAAAAGAGGATTTAGACGTGTATATCAATAAACATCGTGTTTCTGCCACGATTTAGCCGTTGTTTATCCTTCGGCGGCTATGGCGCGGGGTGATTCCTGTGTTTTCACTTCGCGCTTAAATTTCTAGCAGCCTTAAATCTCTCAAATTCTGCTATTGAAACGAAGTTATGATTCTGCTTTCCTTTGTCCGCTTTCAGGTCGCCGGAAACAATGTAATCATTAACGCGCTTCCTGCTTAATCCAAGTTTGGCGGCAATCTGATTCGTAGATAATAAATCGCTGTTAGAGTCGTTGCCAGATGCCGCTTTTTGAGCGATTACAGGCGATTTAACAGGCTTTTCTGCTTTGACCTTCCCCGGACTATAAACTAATAAATCCGACGGCATACAGTCGAGCGCGGCGCAGAGACTATCTAGCGTATCTAATCCAATCATTTTCAAATCGTTTCGATATAGCTTTGCAGCTTGTGAGGGTTGCAAATTCATTGCCTTTTGCAGTTGATACGCTGTTTTGATTCCCTTTCTTACAGCCATTTCTTTAATGTTAGCTTTAATCATAATACTAAATAATGTAATGCCTGTTTTGGTATTTTGCAATGTAGGAAGTAAAATCTGATAATGCGAAACTTGGTATTACCTTTTCTAGTAATATCTGCTTTGCTGTTAGAACAAAGGCAAAATTTAGGGTAGTTTATTAGACGGTTACGAGTATGGAATTAGCAAAAAATCAAAATACAGAATCCAGCATCGTGTCTTATCTGAATAAAATTATCTGTGGTGATTCGTTGGAAGTAATGCGGAAAATGCCGTCTGAAAGCATTGATTTAATGGTTACTTCGCCGCCGTATAACTTGAAAAATTCAACGGGCAATGGAATGAAAGCCGGAACAAAAACCGGGCGTTGGGCAAACAATCCGCTTCAAAACGGTTACGCTCATCACAACGACGAAATGCCGCACGATAAATATGTCGAATGGCAACGGGCTTGTTTGACCGAAGTAATGCGGCTTTTAAAAGACGACGGCGCAATTTTTTACAATCATAAGCGGCGTGTGCAGGGCGGCATAATGCAAGACCGTGATGACATTGTGAATGGTTTTCCGGTGCGTCAAATTATCATTTGGAAACGTGCAGGCGGCTTTAATTTTAATCCGGGTTATTTTGTCCCAAGTTATGAAGTTATTTATTTGATTTGCAAGCCAAAATTCAAACTTGCGCCGAAAAAGAACGGTTACACGGATGTTTGGGAGTTTCCACAGGAAATGAAAAATAAACATCCTGCGCCTTTTCCGATTGGTTTGCCTTATCGCTGTATTGAATCAACAAACGCTCAAATCGTTCTTGACCCATTTTCCGGTTCTGGAACTACTGCGCTCGTCGCAAAACATCTAGGCAGAAATTTCATCGGCATTGATATTTCGCCTGAATACTGCGAAATGGCACAAGTTCGGATTGACAGCAGGGAAACTATTTCATTGAAAGAAAACTCGCTTTTCGACTTGGCAAACGGATGATAATTTACACAAAAGAATCGCTCATTGACGAGCTAAAGAAGATTCGAGATATGGGCTTTATTTCAAATGCTCGGCACGGCAATCACGGCGGCATCGGTAACACGCTCGAAGATTTGCTAGGCATTGAAGAAAACAATTTGCCAATGCCGAACGCTGCCGAATGGGAACTAAAAACGCAACGTCTCGGCACATCGTCTTTAACTACACTTTTTCACGTCGAGCCGTCGCCGCAAGCTCTCCGGTTTGTTCCTGCTGTGTTGCTTCTAAAATACGGCTGGCGGCATCAACAAGCGGGTTTGAAATATCCTGAAACTGAAATGAGTTTTCGCCAAACTATTCACGGTCTCGCGCCAAGCGATAGAGGTTTTAAGGTTGTCATAGATGAATCAGAGCGCAAAGTTTTAATCTCCTTTGATAGTTCGCTGGTCGCAGTTAAACATTCGGCTTGGTTACAATCGGTTGAAAATCGCGTCGGTCTCGGTGAGCTTAATCCGCAACCTTATTGGGGTTTCGATGATTTAGCTGCCAAAGCCGGAACAAAATTACATAATTGCTTTTATGTTCAAGCGAAAGTGAAGCGCGAAAAAGGGCAGGAATTTTATCATTATCAAAAGATTTTGAAGTTGAGCCGATTTAGCTTTGAAGGATTTTTACAAGGTTTGCGCGAGGGTTTTGTTTTGGTAGATTTTGATGCGCGAACCGGACACAATCACGGAACAAAATTCCGTTTGCGTCAAAATCGCTTGCCGGATTTATACGAACACGCCGAAGAAATATAGTTAGAAAGTGTCCAGGTGAGAGTTAAAAAGACAACGTGATTTCTCGAACTTTACCTTATCTACGGTTTTAATTGCCTTTGTTATTTATGTAACTAAAGAGGTTATAGAAACGAAGCCAAACCAATATGAAGAACTTTTCTTGTGCGGTGTCTCGGTGAATGTCAGGAAAAATAGCCAAGCGGTGTTGAATCGTGTATTCTGAGAACTAGTTATTTTTGAACAAAAGAATAGGGAAGCTCCTTTTAATCTTGGCAGATAAAAACTTCCCCACTCCGTTATAAAACTCATTGATGAGCCTTTGCAATTTCATCTTATAACAGTCTGGGAAAAAGTTACAAGCTAAAATTAAGAGTCTGGCTTCTCTAAAAATTAGAGAGCCGGATTTTTCGTTGTTGCGAAATCTCCGTGCCGTGAATGGAGATTATTTACTAGATGTCCCTAAGTCTACCAGACGCAACAATTAGAGTCAACGCTCAGAGGTTTCTTTCGTCGGACTCAAAGCCTGAATTTACGCCGTATGAAAAAGCCTTGAATATGCTGCGTAGTCGTAAACGCAATGCTGAAAAAATGCTTTTTGCGGTCAACAACTCGGAGTTTGAAAATTACGACGATTATATTCATTCGTTATTTACTGCCGAGCATTTACTAGCCAATTCCGGCACGTCAAATCATTTTGTAGCTGAAAATTTACAGACGGCAATGGGCGAATCCTACACGGGTTTCGGGTCTTGGACTGCTACATCGTCAAGCCTTGATTGTGCGTATCTTAAAGCCAAATCGAAGAAAAGCAGAAAGGCTATTACACACGCTTTAGAGCTTTGTAAAGCGTATCTGGCGGTCAACAAAATAAAGGCTTACAAGCATTTTCTGACCTTTACTCAGCCGACTTTAATTGGTGTCGGTCTTGAGAAAACATTTGCCGTTGCTGATTATGCGTGGTCGCTGTTTCGCAAGCGTCGGTATTTTGTTGAGAACATTTACGGCGCGGTGATAGCTGAAGAATTTACGTTCGGCAATAAATATAAATTAGAAAACAGGGCTTGGGCTTTTGACAAAGACGGGTTTCACGCTCACCGGCATTTAATTGCGTTTGGCAAGTGGTTAGACGTAGAACTATTAAAAATCAACTGGACTGAGTGTTTGGAGATTGCTGCGGCGAAATTTGGTTATCGGCTCAAATTTCCTACTAAAAACGGTTATGCAGTTGTTAATCGAAAAACGGTTTGGAGTGATGATAATGCGGTTGCCGAACTAGGTAAATATATCTGTAAAAGTTCTACGTTTGACGAGCTTCCGGCTTCTGAGATTATCCAAGTTGAACAGGCTTTGCAGGGTAAACGGATGCTGCAAACTTTTGGACAGTGTAACAAGCGAATCGGAACTAAAGCCGGAGACGCTCATCTTGATACAACATCCGTTATTGACGGCAAAGAATCCTCAAATGTTGTGATGACTAATAAAACATTGGTCAAACGTAATTATTTGAAAAACGATTTTAGGGAAAAATTAGAGTCGAGAGGTCTTGAACACGCTCGAATCTATCTGAGGCGGGAGTTAGCAAAACGTCGTCAGTGGCGAATAGATGATTTCCTAGAAAGATTTCCATCAGCATTGGTAACAGATTTGAATGGAAATCAGTTTCGGGGTGCTGAATGTATTCCAAAACGGGTAACTGAACACTGATTTAATGTATGAACCACCGGGCAACGAAGCGCAGCGTAGGCGCAGAGAGGCGTAGCTGGGGCGAAGCCGAACGGAGGGAAAGCGGCGCAGAATTCTCTGGGAGAATTCGAGCAGCATTTCCCATTGCTCAAGAACTTGCAAATGAAGTAAATAAAGGAGATAAGGCTGTGAAAAATGATTTAGAAGATTTGAAACGTATGAGGGTAGATTTGGATGGGTACATCCATCAAGCTGCGACGGTGGCTGAGCGTGAGCGATTAACAAAGCTCGAAAATGAGGTTAGTGAAGACCGTAAAAAAGTTGAGGAATTACGCGCTAAAGCCTATGAAATTGCAATGGCGAATAAGGCGCAAATAAAAATTCACTCGGATGCGATTACGGAACTGAGAAATGAGAGCATTGATATGGATGTGGATGCCTGGCAGTTAGAGCAAGGCTTTAGTACTAAGCAACAAGAAATGTTTAAGCTGCAAAAAATTATCAAGGATAAAGAAGCCGAAAATCTTACATAACCATTTTACTGTCTGAGGTGAATAAAATTCAATGTTTCTCAGGCTGTATCTTTTGTAATTAAACAAGTTACTGGTTTGTTCTTCCGATAGAACCCTTTTCATTATCTGATTTTGAAGAAAAGTAAAGGGAATATACATTTCGAGAAACAAGAATATCGCTTGCTATATAACAATGTTTAACAGGGTTTCCAGACGGGTATGGCATCGTCATTTGGTATGGAGTTTGTGTGCTGGTTTGGGAAGGTTCGAGAGAAAAAACGCCTTTCTATAAAAAAAACAGAATGGAGTAAGAATTATGAAAAACAAAAAGATTGAAAATGTTAGTGAAAATTTATTATCCGAAGTCGAAGCCGCCGCATACTTAAAAATGAGTTATTCCAAGTTGCGTTTATCTATTCGCCCAAAAAATGAAATAGCTTTTCATCGCTTTGGCTCGTCTATTCGTTATTCGGTAGAAGACCTAAAAATTTACGTCTTAAAAAATCGCGTCGAAGCTGTGAATTAGTCGCTGTTTTTATATTTCCAGCGACGTTAAGCCGGATGCAGTGTTTTTCTGTTTTCATTTTCGCTGCGTCCGGCTTTAATTTTGGTCATACATTGGTAGCTGATAGCCGGTTTATTGAGCCGTAAATGTGCCTAGAATCGTTTCAAATAAAAAAACCATACCTCAGAGCCTTTTGAGTTGTTAAGGCTTGCTGGTGGTTGGGCAAATTCACCTAGCTACGGTTTTCTGCCTTCTTCTTATTTGTGGTGTTAAAACGACTTACGAAGATTTTGAAAAAGTTTTTGAGATGGGTTTTCTTCAACCGTCCTTCACGCAATTCATTTGGATTGGATATTGGTTGATAAATTCTGATACTCTTGTTCTGGATTTAGTTTTTGAAATTGGTAGGGATTAAAAAAAGCGCAGAAGAGAAACTAGCTTTGGACGGCAACGGTTTCTTCATACGCTTCTTTGTAAAACTTAAGATGGTCTCAAGCCTCTTATAATTTACCAGAAGTGCTAGAAGGAAATCAAGGGTCAAGTTCCAGAGTGGAATTTTGACCCTTTTTCCGTGCTGTTTTATGTGCCGTGCAACAACAGGTGAATTATGATAACTATAATAGATAGAACAATAAGAGTCAATCTTGGAGGCATCTCTAATGATTGACACCGTATCTTTGAGACACGCATACAGAAATAAACCTACTCCGTTCGGATTCTTCCAGACGCGCAAAAATGGAGACACGATTAGTTATGCCAGAAATCCGGCGAAAGGTTCGCACTTACCGCGCCTCACTTGGACGCATCGAGAGGGGACGGATGCAAGTTGGTTAAGTTCGGAAGTTTCATTACCAAAATTCTACTTTGGTAACAATGTTGAAATGCTGAACGCCGAACAGTTGAAAACGTCTCTTTCAGATATGCAATTGTTTGTCGAAGCTGCAACCGAATTACCGTTTGATGTGCTGTCTGCAAAGCTCGGTCGTGTAGATTATGGCTACAACATACGGTTGAAAGATGAATATGAAGTTAAAGCCTATCTACGCTCGTTTAATCGGCTATTCCTAGCGCGTTATAAACGAGTTTCGATAGACGATTCAACCGTAACTCTGAAATCTCTTTCTCGTGAAGTCTGCATTTACTCGAAATTTGATGAGACGTATAAGCAGAAAGATTTGTCCGGCGAGATTTTAGAAAGGTCATCGGGAATTTTACGATTCGAGCCGCGATTCAAAACGAGAGCCGCTTGTGGTCGTCTAGCCAAGTCGCTTGGATTTGAAAATGATGTCCAATCGTTGCTCACGCCATCAACGGCGAAGCTGCAAATACAGGCGGAAATAAAGCGTTTGGGCATAGGTAAGACGATTAAGACTGAGAAAAATATGATTGAACTACTAACAGAAAAGTTTGGAAATAAGGCTTTGGACTATTACGGATTTCTCAAAGCGCGAGAAGTTCTTGGCGATAATTTTTACACGAGCGGCATAGTTTCTCGGTCGGCATATTTTCGCAAGACTTCGGAATTGAGAAAAGCCGGTTGTTTATTAGTTACAGAAGACGTTGATTTATCGGAGATTAAAGTGAGAGATTCCGACTTCAGAACCACAGTAGAGTAATACTGTGGTTCTCAGTCCCATATCTGGGACTTTTAGTTTAACTCACTGGTAAAGAGAAAATGTTCCAAATGTATTTCTTAACAACAACAGCCAACGAGCGAAGCGAGGCGGAGTTTGCGTAGCTGGGGCGAAGCAAACGTAGGAATAGTTGCACAGGATTTCTGGGGAAATCCGAAGCAAACTATTCGATATGGTCAATCTTGCAAATGAAGTAAACAAAGGAGATAGAAGCGACAAAGGGAAGAATGATGAATAAAATTACTAAAATTTTGAGGTTGTCCGAATCTCTAAAACGTGAAAAAGAGCTGCCGTTTCGTGCCGCGCCGATTGTCCGATTCGCTAAAAAAATTGAAGTGGATAGCAAAACAGGATGTTGGAATTGGCAAGCGTCGCTCAATAATGCCGGATATGGCAATTTCAATCAAAATTCTGCACATCGATTTATTTATGAGTTTGTCTTTGGCAGTATTTTGGACAAGTTGCAAATTGACCACTTATGCAGAAATCGCAAATGTTGCAATCCTAACCATTTAGAAATGGTTACTGCATCACAGAACATTTGGCGCGGTTATGAGTGTCGTAAAAGCAAATGCACAAATCATTAAGAATAAAGGAGATAGAAAACCATTATGGCGACTTTAGAAGAATTAAATAAGCTGAAAACGGACATAAATTTTCATATTCACCAAGCTGAGACTGCTGCTGAACGTGAACAATTAACAAAACTAAAAAATGAAGTTACTCAAGACCGTAAAAAGGTTGTGGAATTACGGGCTAAAGCCTATGAAATTGCAATGGCAAATAAAGCGCAGATAAAAATTCATTTGGACGAAATTGAGAAATTGCGAAACGAGAGCATTGATATGGATGTTGATGCTTGGCAGTTAGAGCAAGGCTTTAGTACTAAGCAACAAGAAATGTTTAAGCTGCAAAAAATTATCAAGGATAAAGAAGCCGAAAATCTTACATAACCGTTCTACCGTCTGAGGTGAATAAAATTCAATGTTTCTCAGGCTGTATCTTTTGTAATTAAACAAGTTACTGGTTTGTTCTTCCGATAGAACCCTTTTCATTATCTGATTTTGAAGAAAAGTAAAGGGAATATACA
>MWVV01000613.1_pt1 | contig 13115 bp, 15 predicted proteins | sample 1047281 | NCBI WGS metagenome assembly MWVV01 (sample SAMN06349986, study PRJNA376086) | soil metagenome | isolation source: PT-2 sample Antarctic (ecotone) soil | place: Antarctica | collected 2015-01-13 | reverse complement strand
CTCGGCGGAAATCTGCTGGCGAAACTGCGCGATGATTTGGCAGACATTGCCGACGTGGAAGTTACACCGAAAATGGAAGGCTATCAAATGTTCGTCATCTTCGTGCCGAAAAAAGTTCAAGCGCCGGCAAAGCAGCCTGCGAAGAAAGAATAAGTTTTAAGAAGAAAATTAACTGCAGATGAACGCGTATGAATATAGATTTTTATTTGTGTTACTCGCGTAATTCGCTGCAAAAAGGAGCAATAAAAAATGCCGAAATTAAAAACACATAAAGGCGCGGCAAAGCGTTTTCGCTCAACCGCATCGGGCAAATTCAAACGCGGACACGCGTACGCACGCCATATTTTAACGAGCAAATCGCCGAAGCGAAAACGCAACCTCGATATTGACACGCTGGTTTCCAAAAGCGACCAGGAGCGCGTCGACACGATGCTGCCGTATGGAAGAAAATAAGAATTACGAACGGCGAATGATTTTTTATTCGTCATTTATTATTGGGAGAATATTATGCCAAGAGCAAAACGTGGAAATAAGCGCACCGAGCGGCGCAAAAAGATATTAAAACTAGCCAGAGGTTACTACGGCACGAAATCGAAATTGTATCGTTCGGCAAAAGAATCGGTCGAACGTGCGCTGAACTTTGCCTACACCGGACGCAAATTGAAAAAACGCGATTTTCGCAAACTGTGGATTGTCCGCATCAACGCGGCTTGCCGCCTCAACGGAATGAAATACTCGCAATTTATGTACGGCTTGAAAGTCGCTGAAATCGAATTAGACCGCAAAGTTCTTGCCGATTTAGCTGTCAAGCAACCCGAAGCATTTGCAACGCTAGCCGGACAAGTGAAAGAAGCGATTAATAACAAACCGCAGGCGACGGCTTAATTTTTTTAAAAAGTAATAAACCGCAGATGAACGCAAATAAACACAGATTTTTCTTTTTTAATTTTGTCGGTGTGCGTCCGTTTGTCTGCGGTTTCAATTGATTTATGATTGAACCGAAAGAACAGTCGAGACAAGCACACGAAGCGTTCAAAGCAGAATTTGAACGCTTTAATAATTTAAGCGCGCAAACATTTACTTTGACCGAAGCTGAAGGTTTGCAAAAAGAGATTGCCGAATTGCGTATCAAATACACCGGCAAGAAATCTGAAATTGCCGGCTTAAACAGACTTGTCGGACAAGTTGCGGTTGAAGAACGCGCAGAATTCGGCAAACTCGTTCAATCGGTTGTTGCCGAAGTTAATCAATCTTTGAATGAAGCTGAAGCGACGCTGAAAACTTTCATCGAAAGTGCGAAAATCGAACGTGAACGAATTGATGTAACATTGCCCGGAATTCGTCCGCGTCAAGGTCATCTGCATCTTTTAACGATTCTTCGCCAGAAGATTGAAGAAATTTTCGTATCACTCGGTTATTCGATTGAAGACGACCGCGAGATTGAAACCGATTATTACAACTTCGACGCGCTGAATATTCCCGAAGGACATCCGGCGCGCGAATCGCAGGACACTTTTTACACGACGAACGGTTTCGCGCTGCGCTCGCAGACTTCGACCGTGCAGATTCGCGCGATGGAACGGCGCGGCGTGCCGATTCGTATTATCGCGCCCGGCAGAGTTTTCCGCCGCGACACGCCCGATTTGACTCATACGCCAATGTTTCACCAAATCGAAGGCTTGTGCGTGGACAAAAACATCACGATGGCGCATCTGAAAGGCACGGTCGGCGAATGGCTGCGCCGTCTGTTCGGCAAGGAAACGCGCATTCGCCTGCGCCCGTCTTACTTCCCTTTCACCGAACCGAGCGCGGAATTCGATTTTTCCTGTTTCAAATGCGGCGGCACAGGCGCGTTTGAGGGCGAACGCTGTCGCCCGTGCAAAGGTTCGGGCTGGATTGAACTCGGCGGCTCTGGAATGGTTCATCCGAATGTTTTGCGGGCTTGCAATGTTGACCCGAAAGTTTATTCGGGCTTTGCTTTCGGCTTCGGCTTGGAGCGAATGTGCAGCTTGATGTATTCGCTCGACGATATTCGTCTTATGTTCGAGAATGATGTCAGGTTTTTAGAACAATTCAGGTAAAATAATTCGGAGGTGAATTTATGCAAGTTACGACCATTCAAGGCATCGTCAAAACCGGTCAAATCCAACTGAGCGAAGATGTAAAATTGCCCGAAGCGGCGACGGTTTATGTGTTAGTTCCGAATTTGGAAAAAAGAACAGCGAGAGTTATGAGTCCGCGTCTTGTTGATAGAGAAAGATTGGAGGATTTTGAAAGAGAAATAATCGAAATCGAAGACGATGAAATATTGCGGTTTAAATGACAATAGAACAAAATGAGCCGCAAATTCTTGCTCATAAACATTCCATATTTCACAAAAGCGAAATTTTGCAAAGTGAAATTTGCGGCTGTTTTTACTGTTTAGAAATTTTTCCGCCAAATAAAATTGAGCGCTGGGTTGATGAAGATATAAATCCTGAACAAACCGCGCTTTGTCCCGAATGCGATATTGATTCTGTAATAGGTTCTGCGTCAGGATTTCCAATCACGAAAGAGTTTCTCGCAAAAATGCGCAATCATTGGTTTTAATTTATGAACATCAGTTACAACTGGCTGAAAGATTTGGTTGATGTAGATTTGTCGCCGCAGGAATTAGCGACGAAGCTGACGAATGTCGGCTTGGCGGTCGAAGGCGTTCACGAATTTGCGGGCGATTTTGTGTTCGATATTGATTTGACTTCAAACCGTTCTGATTGTCTTTCGCATTTGGGCGTGAGCCGCGAAGTGGCGGCAATTCAAGGTGCAAAATTAAAAATTCAAAGTGAGAAAATCGAAGAACAAAGACCGAAGACTGATAATTTAGTAACAGTTCAGGACGACGATTTGTGCAATCGTTTCACGGCTCGAATAATTCGTAACGTAAAAATTACGCCTTCGCCGGAGTGGTTGGTTAAAAGACTTGAAGCGATTGGAGAACGCGCAATTAATAATGTCGCCGATATTACGAATTACGTTATGCACGAACTCGGTCAGCCGATGCACTCGTTTGATTTGAATAAATTGAAAGAAAATCGAATCGTCGTCAGGCGCGCGCGAAACGGCGAAACAATCCAAACTTTGGACGAAGCTGGACGCAAATTAGACGAGACGATGCTGGCGATTTGCGACGCGGAAAATCCGGTTGCCGTCGCAGGCATTATGGGTGGTTTTGTCTCGAGCATTACAAACGAAACAACCGATGTTTTGCTCGAAGTCGCGTATTTCAAACGTGAAAATATTCGCCAAACTTCGCGCGCGCTTAATCTTTCGACAGAAGCAAGTTACCGATTTGAGCGCGGCGTTGATATTGATAATCTTGTTCGAGCATCAAACCGCGCTACCAAACTTATTTGTGAGTTGGCAAACGGAACTGCCGAAGAATTTGTCGATGCTTATCCGGTGAAATTTCAGCCAATCGAAATCGAATCAAACGATATTGAATTTGCCGTCAAAAGATTGACCGGTTTAACGGTTGAAGAAACGGAAATTTTGAGAATTTTGGATTCGCTCGGCTTTCAAGCAAAGGAGGGATCCAAAATCCAAAATCCAAAATCCAAAATTTTCACCGTTCCGTCGTGGCGGCACGACGTTTCGATTGAAGAAGATTTGGTTGAAGAAGTCGCACGCGTTGTCGGTTACGATAAAATCGGCGAAGAACTTCCCGCCTCTCGTAACGCGGGCGAGTTTCAACCGACCGAAGCGCGCAAAAAAGAGTTGCGAAAAACTTTGACTAATTTGGGTTTTGACGAAGCGATTTCTTACAGTTTTATTGACGCCAGCAATGATGGAAAATTCGACTTAATCCCAAACCTGGTTCACGAAAATTTGGAAGAAAAATTTGTAACTTTGAAAGATTCGATTATCGAAAGCGCGGTGCGGATGCGTCCGAGTTTGCTTCCCGGACTTCTCGACGCGGTTCGTACGAATTTTAACCAACAGCGCAGAGACATAAAACTTTTTGAACTCGGAAAAGTTTTTTCGGCGTCGAACAAAGAAAACGACTTGCCGGAAGAGCGTGAGCTTTTTTCGCTTGTCGTAACCGGCGGCGAAGTGTTGGAAAACAAAGCAATGACAACGCGCGAACTAAATTTTTACGATGCGAAAGGCGCGCTCGAAACGGCAACTGATTCGTTGAATTTGTCACCGCTCTATTTTGCCGCAAAAGACACTAAACATTTGCGGAAAGGTCAGTCGGCGGAAGTTTTATTAAATGGAAAAGCAGTCGGAACAATCGGGCGATTGAGCGATGAAATCGCCGCCGCTTATAAATTCAAACAGCCGGTTTTCATTGCAGAAGTGGATTTGCAGACTCTTTTGCAGGCAAAGCAAAAAGACATTTTATACAAACCTCTTCCCGTTTATCCATCAATCGTGCGTGATGTTTCTTTGCTGGCAAAGCGCAGTGTCAGCTTTGCCGAAATTAAACAAACCGTTGAGGCAGAAAATTTTGAACTGCTCCGAAGCATTGAATTTGTTGACGTTTACGAAGGCAAAGGCGTCGGCGACGACGAGCGCTCGATTACGGTTCGACTCGAATATCGTTCGGACGAACGCACTCTGCTCGAAGAAGAAGTCGGACAAATTCACGCGCAAATTCTGGAAAATCTTGAAGTGAGAACCGACGCGAAATTAAGGTTTTAATAAAAATTTAAGAAACTACTTGAAGTTTCGTGCAAAAATAAACATAATCATTCGGAAGTTACAAATCAAAACGGGTGGAACAAACAATGGCGGGACTATCTGGAATGGAAAAATTTTCGCATCTCGAAGACAAAATTTATTTGACAATCGAATTCGCAAAAAAGATGCGCGAGGAGAAAGAACGAGTCGAACGCGAGATGACTTCTCTGCGCCACGAAGTCAGTTCGCTTTTGACAGAAAAAACGCGGCTCGAAGAAAAGCTAGAAGATTTATTAAGCGAGCGCGATGCGATTCAATTGAAAGTAGAAGCGATGCTCGACGCCATAACCATTATCGAGCCAGACGTGGCGGAAGCCGTGCGGAGGTAAGAGTAGTTTATGATTGGAAGCAAAGGAAAACCCGACGGCGCGGCGCAGTCAATCAGAGTTGAGATTTATAATCAAACGTATAACATTCGTTCAGACGGCGATAACGAATATATTATGCGTTTGGCGGAATACGTGGACGGCAAAATGCGCGAAATATCCAGCGGAACGCTGACGGTTGACTCGCTGAAAGTCGCCATTTTAGCCGCGCTTCACGTTGCCGACGAATTTCATCAATTAAAAAATCAGCAGGAACAAACAGACGCGCAGCTTGCTTCCCGCAGCGCCGAATGCGCCGAAATGCTCGACCGCGTTCTCAAACACAAAGAAGCCGCGCCGCAGGAATTAGAAATGGAACAGTGATTAACGGCGAATGATGAATTGTAAATGGTTAATGTAAGACGAATCCGAAATTCACCGTTTATCATTCACAATTCACCATTATCTTGTGTTACAATTTTTCTCAGGCGAAAGGTTCTTTCTGCAAAGCTCGTTATCAAACACACTAATAATTGAGCCAACACTTGAATTATCGGGAGGCTAACGCCGGTATTCGGTGCAGTCTTTCACAGTTAAAGATTTGCCATAGAAATCGGCTTTGATGTTTCTTAACAGAAGCAGAAAGCCACCCACCTGTTGAGAAATAGGTTCAATTCAACTGTTTGAAACGGCTCGCGCGGTCTTCTTTCGCCAAATTTTTAGTTCAAAGTTCCAAGTTTATAAACTTGGAACTTTGAACTTTTTAGCTTATGAACGTTTTAATGATTGCCGATGTTGTCGCACGTCCCGGAAGACGCGCTGTTTTAAGCAGAATTCAGGATTTACGCGAGCAATATAAAATTGATATTGCTACCTTAAACGCGGAAAATGTCGCGGGCGGATTTTCGATTACGCCGGCAATCGCTAATGAGTTTTTTGAAAGCGGGATTGATGTAATGACATCCGGCAATCATATTTTCGACAAACACGAAATAATTCCCTACATAAAGAAAAATCCGCGCTTGCTTCGCCCGGCAAATTATCCGCCTGAAACGCCCGGAAGCGGTCTTTTCGTAGGCGAGATTCGAGGCTTCAGAATTGCGGTATTGAATCTTCTCGGCAGAGTTTTTATGCCGCCGGTGGATGACCCGTTTCGCTCGGCAGATGCTTGCCTGAAATTGATTCCCGACGACGTGAAAATTCGTCTAGTTGATATGCATTGCGAAGCCACGTCGGAAAAATATGCAATGGGCTGGCATCTGGCGGGACGAGTTTCCGCCGTCGTCGGTTCGCACACACACGTGCAGACGGCGGACGAACGCATTTTAGAAGGCGGAACGGCTTATATTACCGATGTCGGGATGACGGGAAGTTACGCAGGCGTTATCGGTATGGAAAAAAATCAGATTTTGGAGCGGTTTACAAAATTTCCGGCGCGTCGTGCCGAACACGCAACTGGTGATGTTTGGATTTGCGCCGTGGTTATTGAAATTAATGATGAAACCGGCAAAGCCGAAAAAATTACGAGGCTGCGGTTGGAACACAAAGATTGAAAAATTAAAATGAAAAATTAAACTTTGCTTTTCACTTTTAGTTTTTCACTTTTCCATTTCCAATTCCCGTCTGATTTCCTCATCCATTTTTGCCGATTCGAGTGCGAGCGGAAGTTCCGAAGTTCGAGCCGCGAGTTTTTTCAAAGTTAGTTCAGAATCGGCTAGGTTCGTTCCGCGACGCGACGCAGAGTCAATCATTTGCAGGCGGGTTTCGGCTTCGACGCGCATTTCTTCGGCTTCGGTTTTTATATTTTCCAGCTTTTCCAAATCTCGTTTCAACTCTTCCTGCAAATTTGAAGAATTTTCCGACTTTAAATACTTGAGTTTATTTTGTCGCCTGTTGACAAGAAGAAGCTCTTGTTTGGTTGACTTCAAAATGCGTGTAGCCGTCAGGCGAACAGCCAAAGTATCACGGAAAGCGTCTGCCAGCAGCAGGTTTTTCGCTTCGATTTCCTTGAGAGATTTCTTTTCGTTCGTCGTCAATTCATTTTTGAACCAATCAACTTCCTGCGCTTTGATGCCGTCAACCGCAATGCGTTCTCTGACTTGGGCAAGCCAGCGCGAGCGATAGTAAAGAAGTCCGCCGGTAATCGCCAGTCCGAATACCGCGCCGACAACAAGCGAAATTAAACTCAGGAAAAAGTATGTCGCCGCCAGCGGCGGTGTTGCGCCGAACGTCAGAAATAAAATAAAAAAGACGAGTGCCGGAAGTACTGCGAGCAAAACCGGCGCCATCCAAGCGCCGTAAGTCAACGCTTTATCCTTCGCCAAATCCCTGCGCGTCACATCATAATTTCGCTCTAATCCGTTCATATTTATTGCTTTACTCTACAAACTCCGCAAACTTTATTCAAACCGTGCGCATCAGAAAATTTAGCCGTCAAAGAGAAAATGTTATACCATTATAAGGTAAAAATTTTACTGAAAATTCTGAAAAGGTGTGTATGTTTAGAAACAGGTTGGCAAAAGTTATTGCAGTTTTACTGTTTGTACCGATTTTTTTTGGGTTTAGCTTCGCGCAGAAAACCAATAAAAACAACCAACTGAAGCAAAATGAAAAGGTTCGCCCCGTTACAATTCCCATCTCGATTTTTACAAAACGAGAATTCAAAGAAAACCAAAGCGAAGAATTTGTCCGTGCCGGAAATCTTGTTGTCAGTGAAGACCGAGACGAGCAGATTATTTTATCGATCCGAAGCGTCAGCAACACGCCCCTGGCGTTGGCGGTTTTGATTCAAGACGATTTGACCTCCAACGTCAATTTGCAGCTCAACGATATTCGTAAATTTATCCGTAATCTGCCGAAAGGCTCGCGTGTGATGGTCGGTTACTTGCGCTCCGGCTCGCTTCAAGTGCGGCAGAAATTTTCCGAAGATTTGGAGAAAGCAGCCGGCTCGCTTCGAATTGTTACGGGTTCTTCGGCGTTTGCGTCAGTCAATCCGTATGACCAGGTCGAAGAGGCGCTCAAGAGGTTTGACGCTTTACCGACGGGCAGGCGCGCCGTATTGCTCGTCTCCGATGGTTTGGACGTTTCGCGCGGCGCGGACAGTTCTTCGCCGTCGCAAAGCGTTGCCCTCGACCGAGCGATTCTCAAAGCGCAAAGAAAAGCCGTCGCAATTTATTCATTTTACAACGCTGGAAGTTTGACAGAGAACGGAAACCAAATCTTGACCTTAAACGGTCAAGGCTCGCTCAACCGACTTTCTGAGGAAACCGGCGGACGCGCGTTTTTTCAGGGTACGCTTTCGCCGATTAGTTTCGACCCGTTTTTCCGCGACTTAAATGTTGCGTTAAACCGCCAGTTCGCATTGACTTACTTGTCGACGCACTTCAAAAAGGGATATCACAAGATAGAAATTCTTAGCACAAACCCAGATGTAAAAATCGAGCATCCGAAAGGTTATTTTTACAGGTAATTTTTTACTTTTCGATTCTGAAATTGCAGGCTTGGCAAACTCGCACGTCTTCCTTTATTAGCAATCCGATCCAAAAAAGCGGAAAAAACGTAACGAGCAAAACGGCGAAAACAATCCAGCCCGTCGTCGAAACTTTTCTTTCGGTTTTGAAAATCTGGCTCGCACAGCGCGGACAGTGCAGGTTGTAAGCCATATTTTGCTGCGGTTTTTGATAAGCGAGCGGCTGCGGCGGCGGAGGTGGTTGAGTAGCAAAAGGATTTTGATTATTGAGTCGGTTTCGATTATCCAGAGGCTGCACTTGATTGATTTGTCTTGTCTTTGGCTTCTGCAGCAGCGGCTCGTTGATTTGAAATTCATCGGTTTTCCAGGAGTAAGGGCGCGGCGGCGATGATTGCTCGAAGCTATTGGCATTTGAAATTTGATTTACTAAAAATTTCGTGCCGCAGAAACGACAAAAGTTGCTGCCGTAATTATTCACCTGTCCGCAATTTTGACACTGTATCATATAAATTTATTCCAGATTTTAGATTTCAAGTTTCTATCAAAAATTCCAAAAGTCTTTACGTCAACCGCGTGAAAAAGTTCTTTTAACAAAAATTTAATTTCCTGCTTTTAATCGAATTTAATTTTTTCGCCCGTTTTTATCGCGTGATAAACCGTCTCGACAAGCTCGACGGATTTGTAACCGTCAAGCGCGGTTACAGGCGGCTCGGTTTCGTTAAAAATTGCGTCAATAAATGCTTTATCTTCCTGAACGTAACCCCAGCGTTCTTCTTTTTCCGTCATCGCCCACGAAAAGGTTTCGAAGTTTGCGTCCATTCCGCGCGAATCAATCAGATGCTCCATTTCCTCGGTTAAAATGGTGCGATGATGACAAAAAACTTCGATGCGCTCGAACGGAAAATGCCAGCTTGCGTCCGACGACGAAGCAAAAGTGCAGTGAAAACCGCTTTTGAATTTGAACAGAATCGAAAACTCGTCTAATTCAGGATATTCGTGCTGCGAGCCGTAAGCAACTAGTTCGGCAATTTCACCAAATTGAAAACGCATCATATCGAAAAGATGTATCGTCGTTTCATAAAGAAATCCGCCCGTAACATTCGTATCGCCCGTCCAAATCGGGTTTTTCAATTCGCCGCGATTCATCTTGACGTGCGCCGAATGCGCCCGGTCTTCATTCAACAATTCTTTGAGTTTGCTGTAAACCGGAGCGTAACGGCGATTGTGTCCGACCTGGAAAACACCGGTCGAATTCTGCGCGATTTCCAATAATTTTTTCGCGTCCGACAAACCGATTGAAAAAGGTTTTTCGCAAAAAACGTGCTTGCCCGCAGCGACGGCGTGCGCGGCAATTTCCGTATGCGTTTTGTTCGGCGTCGTAACCAGAACCGCATCGCAATTTTCAAATAATTCTTCGCGCGAGCCGCAAACTCTTCCGCCGACTGACTTTGCCGTTCTTTCGGCTCTTTCCGGTTTGATGTCGAAAAGCGCGGTAATCTCGCTTCGTTCGTCACGGGCGAAAATTCGGGCGTGAACGTTTCCGATATAACCCGTGCCAACGATTCCGACTTTTACTTTGTTCATAATTATAACTGCAATGAAAGCAACGAAAAATTTAACGGTAGATAAACGCAGATTTTTGCAGGTAGAGACAGATTGATTTTATTTATTTTTTATCCAGCCTTTACCTGTTTTTATTTACATTTATCTGCGGTTAAATTTTATTTTTATCAGCTAAAATGATTTTTTAAGCATTCGCTGTTCGCGGCGTCAAACCCAAAACTTTCTCCGTTGCTTCCTTTGCTTTGCGCGCCACTTCAAACGGGTCTTGCGCCCAATATTCGGGACGAAAAATCTCGATCGAAACCATTCGGTCGTAACCGATTTTGTCGAATCTTTCTTTGATTTCTTTTATCGGCAAAATTCCCGTTCCCGGATAAAGTCGGTGCGCGTCGGTCAAATCCGCTTTCGGCAAATTCTCGGCGTCGTTGATGTGAAAGACGAAAAGTTTTTTCGGGTCAAGCGTTTCAATTGCTTCAAATGTAGAGTTTCCGGCGTAGAAATGAAAAGTATCGATCACTAGACCGACGTTATCACGATTAACTTTTTCGATAATTTTTTTATCTAAATCCAGAGTTTGGACACTGCAATCGGCTTGTCCTAAAAATTCAAACGCCAATCCGACGTTGTGTTTTTCGGCAATATCGGCAAGTTCGTTCAAAACTCTGACAGATTCTTCAATAATTTCTTCCTCGCTCGCTCCGTCCGGCAATTTTCCCGGCACGACGACGACATACGGGCAATTGATTTCGCCCGCGATGCGCGAAAATTCTTTACACTCGGCTTTGATTTTCTCGTAATCTTCAGCGGTTCTAAATGTAATATGCTCGATTGAATTTATCGAATACGGTTCGAGGTTGTTTTCCTCAAGTAAATTCTTTAAGTCCGCAACTGAACGAGTTTTCAAAAACTCGCGCATTTTTGCCGCCCAAATTTCGATTAAATCAAATCCGGCTGCGCTCGCCGCAAGGATGTCGGTTTCCAAATCGGCGCGCATAGTCGTCGCGCCGTTCATTGCTAATTTCATTGATTGCTCCGATTCTAATAGTATTTTTTGTAAAATTAAGCGAAATTTCGGTTTTAATTTTTAACGATTGGTTTTGACGCCTCAATTTTTTTGAATTTATCGCCCGGCTTAAATAACAAGTCAGCTTTTTTATTATTGTAGCGAGCAATTACAAGGTTTGTTTGTTCGGGAAACGACTCGAAAAAAAGCGTGTTTCGTAAATCAAAGCCGTCCAAATCTTCTTCCGAACGCGCTTGGACATAAACATAAACCGTATCAACCTGAACTTCCTTTCCAACCCAGACAAGCTTTTTCTCATCAGCTTTTTTGTCTTTCAATATAAAATTTTCGCCTAAATAATCGAAAATAATTTTATCAATATTTGGCGTTTTTTCGAGGTCAATTCGTTTCTTTGTTCGCTGTTCGAGAAGCGGAACGAGGTCGTGTGTGAAAAGCTGTATGCTTATCTCAATCTGCTTGTCTTTGGCGTTGTAATCCATACGGGTCAAGCTCGTGTGGTAAGTATGAAGGCTGCTGAGCGGGAAAACCGTTCCCGCCCAGATTGCAATTAAAACAACCGAAAATGCCGTCTGAAAAAACTTCTTGAAATTCATATAAATTTACGGCTGCCGCTGCTGATTGTTTTTATAAAGTTGAAAGCGCGTCGGAACTGTGCGGCGCGGGAAAAAGTTGTTTTCCAAATCGGCATCCGCCGTTTCCAGACGCGGGTCAAGCACGAACGCTTTGACTTCTTTGCGCGTAACAATCATTTTTGACGCATCGAAATTGTTGTAACGCCAGATTTCCGCCGGAATGCGGATTTCTTCGGTCGTGCCGTCGGTGTATTCGACGTTGAAAATCACAGGCATCACAAGTCCGCCGACGTTTTTCAAATCAACGATGTAGAAATTATAACCGGCGTTTAAGATTTGTTTCTCGCGCTCGCTCAAACCTGCAACAAATGTTTGGTACTCGGCTCGTTCCTGGTCTGTAACTTTGAAACGGTCGTAATCGTTGTAAAAATCTTTGAGCGACGGATATTCGTCAATACGTTTCGGAATCGGCGCGTTGCGCTGCTGCGACAAGGTTACGGGCGCGGCGTTTGCCTGCTTGCGCTGCAATTCTTTTTCGACTTCCGGGTTTTGCGTGCTTAGCTGGAAAAGCCGCACGTTTTCGATTGAAATATCAACGTGGTCGGTCGTGTAAAACCAGCCGCGCCAGAACCAATCGAGGTCAACGCCGGAAGCATCTTCCATCGTGCGAAAGAAATCAGCGGGCATCGGGCGTTTGAATTTCCAGCGCTGCGCGTATTGTTTGAAGGCGAAATCGAAATTCTCGCGTCCCAAAACGGTTTCCCGCAAAATGTTGAGCGCCGTCGCCGGTTTGCCGTAAGCGTTATTGCCGAACTGCAAAACCGATTCCGAGTTGGTCATAATCGGCACCTGGTCTTCGCTCGTCATATAATCGGCAATGTTTGCCGGTTCGCCGCGCCGCGAAGGATAATTTTTCTCCCATTCCTGCTCGGCTAAATACTGCAAAAACGAATTCAAGCCTTCGTCCATCCAAGTCCATTGACGCTCGTCGGAATTAACAATCATCGGAAAATAATTATGTCCGACTTCGTGTATGACAACGGAAATCAAGCCGTATTTTGTATTCGCCGAATACGTGCCGTCGGTTTGCGGACGCGGACCGTTAAAGCAAATCATCGGATATTCCATACCGTAGACCGGACCGTTGACAGAGATTGCCACCGGATACGGATAGGTGAATGAATAACGCGAATAGACGTTTAAGGTATGAATTATTGCTTGGGTTGAGTATTTTTCCCAGAGCGGATTTCCCTCTTTCGGGTAAAACGACATTGCCATTACACGGTTTCCTTCAACATTATGACCTTGCGCATCCCAGATGAATTTGCGCGAAGATGCAAACGCAAAATCGCGGACGTTACCGGCTTTAAAAATCCAGGTTTTTTTTCCCGTCGGTCGGTTCGCCTCGTTCGTCGTCGCTTCCGCTTGCGTGATGATTTTTATCGGCTCACGCGCGGTTTCTG
>MWVV01000611.1_pt1 | contig 13126 bp, 14 predicted proteins | sample 1047281 | NCBI WGS metagenome assembly MWVV01 (sample SAMN06349986, study PRJNA376086) | soil metagenome | isolation source: PT-2 sample Antarctic (ecotone) soil | place: Antarctica | collected 2015-01-13 | reverse complement strand
TTGGACCCTACATAACCGCTCATTCAGCAAGGTCGATTGGATAGCTCCTTTCGCCGCATTTCCGCGTCGTGCCTCGTCCGGTGAAAGTCGATCAGTTTCCTGATGCGATTAGTCCCTAAGGACGTCGCGAAGGCTCAACGCCTGCCGGGGTGGTCGCCCCCAGGCTACAACGACGAGAAAAAGCTCGTTAGGCAAGGAGTTTTGCAGCGGCCTTCACGGCAGGCATTTCTTCGTTAGGCTAGCATGCAGTCGCTCTCTACCGCGATGTTTCAGGGGAGCGGCGCCGGTTTCACTGGTTCGCCTTTGCTCATCCGGGTCTGGGTGCTTTCAATCTTATCCGCGAGCGCTTTGTTCTCCGGCGTGAGCGTGATGGACTTCTGCCAATATTCGAGCGCCTGCGGGATGCGGTTCAGCTTCGCGTAAGTGTCGCCGATGTGCTCAAACACAACCGGATCATCGCGTGTCAGAACTTGCGCAGCGAGGAGGAGATCCTTGAGCGCATCATCGAATTTGCCTTTGCGAAAAAGAAGCCAGCCCCGGCTGTCGAGGAAAGCGCCGTTGTCCGGATCGAGTTCGAGCGCGCGCTGCAGCATCTCTTCGGCTTCGTCCAAGTGCATGTTGTGATCGGCCCACATAAAGCCGAGATAGTTGCAGGCCTCGGCGGAATTGGCGGGATCGAGCGCGATCGATTTGCGGAAAAGCCCCGCGGCCTTTTCATAAAGGCCGGCTTGATCCGCGGCCACGCCGTAATCGAAATAGAAGCGCGCGGTGAGCAGGTCGCTCCCGCTCACTTCCGCCTCCAGCACGGCTTCTTCAAACGTAGCGACGGATTGCTGCGCATGCTTGGCCTCGCGTTGCGCGATGCCGAGGAAATAGGCAAACTCCGGCGCCTGCGGGAAACGGGCGCGCGCCTCGACGAGGATTCTTTCCGCGCCCTCGCTTCTTTGGAGGACTGCGATGAGCAACTCCGCCAGCCGCAAATACGTCTGCCCGTGATTCGGGTTGATCAACAGGCTTTGTTCGTAGTTCGCCGCCGCCTTCGCGAACATCGCTTTGGCTGGTTCGGTTTGTTTCGCACGCTGCAAGGCACGGCCTTCTTCGTCCTGCAATTGCGCGAGAAGATCGTAGGGCTGGTACTTGTCCGGCGTTTTCGCGATAATGGCCTGGAGCATCTCCATGGCCTTGACGCGCTGATTCGTGGCGGCGAACCCGCTGGCCAGCTTTTCGCGCGCACTCAAATCATTCGGCTGCAACTCGAGGGCGCGCAGATAGAGTGGAATCGCTTCCTGCACTTGCTGGGAAGCGGCGAAGTAATCAGCCACGTCCTTGAGCACCGAGGGATCGTCAACCGCATTCTCCGCTGCGCGTTTGAAGATCTCGTTCACGCGCTGCAGCTCTTCGGAATTCGCTTCAGTTCCGGGAGTGAAAACGATCGAGGCATAAAGCTTGCCGAGCCGTGTCCAGAACGTCGGGTTCCTGCTGTTCACTTTTGTGGCGCGATCGAGTGCCGCGAGCGCTTTTTTCGAGTCTCCGTTGTTGGATTCGATTTCGTAAATCCGCTGATACGCCTCAATATTTTCAGGATCGAGCGCGATCGCCTGGTTCGCATACTTCAGCGCCTGCTCCGACTTCTTCAGATACTTCGAGTAAATAAAGGCGAGTTGCAGATAAGGGCCGGTCTCCTTCGAATTGGCCTTGATCGCATCCTTCAAAATATCAATGGCACGTGGGTAATCTTCCTGGCGGGTAAGAAGAGCCGCCACGCGGGAAGCGAGTTCGATTTCTCCCGGATCAACCGTCAAGACCTTCTGGTAAAGCGTGAGCGCGGCTTCGACTTCGCCATTTTCTTCGAGACGCGCTCCTTCAACGAAGTTGGCGAGCGCGTCTGCCTTGCGCTGGCTTTGCGCGTTGAGCGCAAGATCGCCGGCCGGCAGGGAGCGAAAGGAATCGTCCACGCCGCCGCGATGCGCGGCCACGGCTTTCGCGGGAAGCGCCTTCATCAGGGGCGGACTCGCCTCGGCGAGAAGAGCGCTGCACGTGAGAGCCGCGCTCGCGAAAATGCGCGCAGCTAACCCGAGCTGCGTCTGCCCCTTGATCATGCGGCCGATTGTAGCGAATCTGGCCTCGTCACGCAATGGTGCGAGGCCGCAGCTTCGAGCCACCGTAGCGGGGGAACCGGAGAACAGCCGCGGCGCGACTACGACTTGTAGCGCAGGCGCTTCTTGTGGCGATTCTCCTTCATGCGTTTGCGACGCTTATGCTTGGAGATTTTCGCTTTCCGGCGTTTCTTCAGGGAGCCCATAGAGGTTTGATCAGCTTGCCGGTTTACCGGCCGACAAGGCAAGCATCGGATTGGTGGAACTGCAACTGACTTCTTCGGCTCGGGAAGGCTAGCTGGCGAGCGCGGATTTGAGCAGGTTCACGTGCTCCTCCGGCTTCACCTTGCGGAAGATTTTCGCGATTCGGCCATTGGCATCGATTACGAAAGTGCTTCTTTCCGCGCCCATGTATTTCTTCCCGTACATGCTCTTCTCGATCCAGACGCCGTACGCCTCGACGACCTTCCGCTCCGCGTCTGAAAGCAGCGGGAAGGGGAGATGATACTTGTGGATGAATTTGTGATGGCTCTCCGGCGAATCGACGCTCACGCCGAAAATCTCCGCGCTTGCTTCGAAGTCGCTCCACACATCGCGCAGACCGCAGGCCTGCGTGGTGCAGCCTGGTGTGTCGTCCTTTGGATAAAAGTAAAGTACCACCGGCCGGCCGCGGAAATCCTCCAGCGAAACTTCGCTTCCGGTGCCGTACTTGCCCCCTACGGCAACGCCCCGGAAATCGGGAGCGGGATCGCCTTCTTTCAACTCGTTAGTCATGCTGCCAGCCATGAGGAGAGCATCATTTCTCGAAAAAAATTATCAGGAGGCCCACGGCGCAAAGCAGCGATCCGATCAATCCGCTTTCATATTTCTCGAGTAAGCCCAGCTTGATCCGCTCCACGCCCGCCAGCGTCAGCCAGGTGAAGATGACCATGCCGAGGACTGTGCCGATGGAAAGGATCGCGGTGAGCAGAGCGAATCCCGCCCAACCGTAGCGAACGCCGGAGGCATAGATGGGCAAAAAGGCTTCGCAAGGCGAAAAGGTGAGAAGCGTAAGCAAGCTGGTGATCGCGATCCGATCCGACGGGGCGGCTTCCCGCGAGGAGACAGGAGGCGCGGCATGGTGGTGCTCATGTTCCAGCTCGCCCACGTGCACGTGATCGTGCCCGCAAAAGAGATGGTGATGCGCGTGCCCTTTGCCGGTCGATTGCCGATAAAGGTAGAACGCACCCAGCAGCAGAAGCATTCCTCCGGCGATCCGCGGAAACCAGGCGCCGATGTGATCACTCAGCGCGATGCCGAAGCCCGCGATCGCAAGACCGAGCAGCGCAGTGACGATGACATGGCCTGTTCCTGCGAGTGCGGTCACTGCGAGCGTCTTCGAATGACTCCAACGTTGCGCTCGCGCCGCAAGGACGAATGGCAGCCAGTGCGTCGGAATCGCGGAATGGAAGAAGGCAACGCCGAACCCCGTGATCGCGATGGTGGGGAGGACGCTGTCGTTCACTTCAGGAATTTCCGTTGCGGGCAGCCGGGCCGCACAGACTACGCGAACACGGGCAGAGAGCCACGTCTTTGCGCACTGCTCGCCACTTTAACCCTGCACCTTGACTTGCACTTACTCTTCCGGGCTTTGGTGCAAGTGCATGTGAAAGTGCAGGATTAAAGTGGCCCGTATACGGAACGCGGGAGGAGTGGTCAGGCTGCAGGGATTCGGACCTCCTGCACCATTACTCGACACGCCCCGAGAGCGACTTCTTCAGTGCGGCCGCCACTTTAACCCTGCACTTTAACTTGCACTTACTCTTCAGGGCTCTGGTGCAAGTGCATGTGAAAGTGCAGGATTAAAGCAGCCCGCGGGAGGAGTGGTCGGGCTGCAGGGATTTGAACCCTGGACCTCCTGCACCCGAGACAGGCGCTCTACCAAGCTGAGCCACAGCCCGAACAACCAGCGAAGCGACGAGTCACTTCGCCTGCCACTTATTTGGCGCATTTCCGCGGCAGCCGCAAGCCTTCAGCTCGTGTGAGTTTCGGCCCTGCAGGATCGCGAATCGGCAGCTAACAAATCGGTTGACAGCGACTTGGACTCCTCGCAAGGTCTCGATTCGTTTTCTCCCCATGCTCGCCTCTAAGATTATACCTCCAGTCTTATCCGGCGAGACACCGACGATCCTGCAGTTTCCCGCGGAAACGAGCCGAGTCGTCCGTTCTTTGCGCCATATGACCTCTCAACTCCTCCAGGAAGCTGCTCAAGTGATCCCCAATCAGCAGTTGCTGATCAATGTCGTTTCCCGCCGCGTCCGTCAGTTGGGGTTGGGTCATCGTCCACTCGTCGAAGCCACGCCGCGTTCTTCGCTCACCGATATCGCTCTGCGGGAGATCATCGCGGGCAAGCTGACTTATGAGCTCACGCCAGAAGCGAAACCTGAGGACGGATCGTAGTCCGCGAGTTTGACGAGTGATTCGGGGGAAACAGCCAGCCCCTCGTCTCTACGCAGAAGAATTCTTCCCGCTAATGTTGAGAAGCTAGCGGCTTCTCCCATCACATGGCGTCTGAATCCATCCTGAACCGGAAGGCGCTCCGCGATTTTCACGTTCTTGAGCGCTACGAAGCGGGCATCGAGTTGAAGGGCAGCGAAGTGAAATCGATCCGTGCAGGCAAGGCGAACATCAGCGACGCTTTCGCGAAGATCGAGAAAGGCCAGGCGTTTCTGTACAACGCGGACATTCAGCCGTACGAACGCGCGAGCCACGAAATTCCCCCGGCGAAGCGCGTCCGCCGTCTGCTGCTGCATCGCCAGGAAATCGACAAACTTTATGGCGAGACGGCAGTGGCGGGGCGAACGCTGGTGCTTCTGAAGATTTACTGGAAGAGCGGCAAGCTAAAGGCGGAGATCGGCGTCGCGCAGGGGAAGGTGGCGCACGATAAACGCGCAGATTTGAAGAAGCGCGCGACCGATCGCGAAACGGAGCGCGAGGTGGCGCGTTTCAATCGGCGGCACAATTAGTTCTCCTATTTCGTGCTCGTGCTCGAGCTTGTAATAGTTCTTCTAGAACGCTCCAAAGCACCGGGAAAAGTGCGAGGTCTCGCGTTTAGATCGGCGGCGAGCTAAAGAGTGCGTCTTGGTCTGGGAGCGCACCCGCCTTCGCGTGCTGACGCCGGCGCCCTCGCCGGCGTGAACTGTTCTGCAGAGCGGACGCGAAGTCCGTTTCGGCGAGGGCGCCAAACCAGCACGCGGGGCGCGCGAGCCCCAGAAGCGCCAACGCTGCTTTCCTTCCGCTCGCTCTAATACACGACACGAGACTTTCTCACTCATGCTCGGCTCGTCTTCGTTGGAGGGACGCCCGTGTGGCGTTCCTTGAACTGGACGGGACAGCGCCCGTCCCTCCAGCTGCTTGTCGTGCTCGTGCTCCTATGAAACGCCACGTAAATCGGGAAGAGGAGTGCAAGTGCGGGCACGATTACGATCACGATCGGGAGCGCGAGCACGAGCACGAGCAGGAGCACATGAACGCGAGCATGAGCAGGGCAACTGACGCGCCGAGCCGTTGCAGATTAGCTCCGCTGCGACACTGTAGCTGCTTGCCATGGCCCGGACCCGCTCACCACTTCTGGTTCTCTTCCTCACCGTGTCTATCGACATGGTGGGCTTTGGCATTATCATCCCCGTCCTGCCGCTCTATGCGGACGGGGTTCCACGCTTCGCCAGTGGCGATCGGCTGGCTCACCGGAATTTATTCCGGCATGCAGATCATCTTCACGCCAGTGCTCGGGAAGCTTTCGGATCGCTTCGGCCGCCGGCCTGTTCTGATGTTAAGCCTGGCCGGAACCGCAGTGGGGTTCGTCCTCATGGGTCTCGCCCATTCGCTCCTGCTTCTCTTCGTCGCCCGCATCATCTCCGGCATCACGGGGGGCAACATCTCCATCCCGCAAGCATACATCGCCGATGTGACAACGCCGGAGACCCGTTCCAAATGGATGGGGATGATCGGCGCCGCGTTCGGCCTTGGATTCACTTTCGGTCCGATGCTTGGCGGTGTGATGAGCCGCGTTTCATACAGCGCGCCGTTCTTCGTCGCAGCCCTACTCGCCGCTGGGAACGTGATACTCCTGTACTTCATTCTGCCGGAGAGCTTGCCGAAGGAGCATCGCGCGAAGGCGCACGAAGACGCCTCCCTGTTCGAAGTCTTCCGTCACGGCACCGGCTGGCTCTTCGGCACGGTCGTTGCCACTTACTTCTTTCTGGTGGCGGGATTCACCATCATGACGACGTTCTTCGCGCTCTTCACGGAGCGTCGCTTCGGCTACGACGCGCACGCCAACGGCTACCTTTTCGGGTTTATCGGGATCGTCACCGTCATTGTGCAAGGTGGCCTGATCGGCCGGCTCGTTCGCATTTTCGGTGAGCGAGCACTCGCTCGCGCCGGATTGTTCGTGACCGCGCTTTCGCTCGCGCTGCTGCCTGTCTGCTCGAATCTCACCTGGTTGCTCGTCGCGTGTCTCGGTCTCTCGTTAGGCTCCGGTTTCGCCAGTCCGCCACTCAACGGCCTTGCCTCGCAGTTGGTCGATCAGAGCTGGCAGGGTCGCGCCCTCGGCGTGCTGCAATCGGCCGGCAGCACCGCGCGTCTTCTTGGGCCGTTGCTCGGCGGGTGGCTGCTCATGTTTGACCTGCACAAGCCGCTTTCGCAGTACGGACGGACGCCGTTCTTCGCGGCGTCGTTGCTTTGCGGCATTGGCGGCGTGCTTGCCTTTTGTTTGCAAAAACCGGCGGCCGATCGCGCGCCCGAAAACATTCCAGTCGGCTCAGCCATTTAGGAGTGGTTTAACTCTCAGGAGAAACTGGCGCGAGAACCACTTGGTGAGCAATGGTAGCTTCTTTGTCCAGACGGCGCTCTCTCGTGGTTCTGCGCGCTCGTCGTGAGATACGCGTTGCGCCGTCGACGCGGCTACAATGGCGTTGCAAGAGAGCTAAGCGACTTCGAAAGTGACAGGGCTGCTAGCTTGCGCGAAGAGCCCCTCATCCTAACCTTCTCTCAACGGGAGAAGGACACCTCTCCGTTTGGGTGAGGGCTGGCAGCGCCTTGCAGCCGGGCCCTGCCGGCGTCGCAATCGTTTCATAATCATGATGAAGAAAGACCGTTCGCTCCCGCTGGCTCTCGGCGTCGCCGCTTTGATGGGATGGGGAATCGCCCGTGCGCTGACACCGCGCATCTGTTTCGAAGGCAAAGTCGTCGTCATCACTGGCGGCTCGCGCGGTCTTGGGCTCGTGCTTGCGCGTCAGCTTTGCGCGGAAGGGGCCCGCGTGGTCCTGCTCGCGCGCGACCAGGCGGAGCTGCAACGCGCCCATGACGAGCTCGTCGCGGCTGGCGGCGATGTTTCGATCCTGCCGTGCGATCTACTGGAGCGCGGTCAAATCGAAGAGGCGGTGCGCACAATTCTGACGCACTTCGGCAGAGTCGACGTGCTCATTAACAACGCCGGGATCATCGAAGTGGGCCCGCTCGAGCACATGGAACGTCCCGACTTCGAGAAAGCGATGCAGCTGCATCTCTGGGCGCCATTCACAATGATGTGGGAAGTGATTCCGCACATGCGCCGCAGCGGCGGTGGCCGGATCGTGAATGTCACCTCGATCGGCGGCAAAATCGCCGTCCCGCATCTGGCCGCGTATTGCGCGAGCAAGTTCGCGCTGGTCGGCCTTTCCGATTCGCTGCGCGCGGAGTTGGCGCGAGACGGCATCTACGTCACGACCGTTGCGCCGGGAATGATGCGCACCGGTTCGCATGTAAACGCACAGTTCAAAGGACGACATGCCGCGGAATTCGGCTGGTTTGCCACATCGAACGCCATGCCGTTGATCTCCATGGATGCAGAACGGGCGGCCGCAAAGATTCTGGGTGCGTGTCGTCGTGGCAGGCCGGAAATCACGCTCACACTCGCAGCGCGCGCGGCCGTGATCGGCAACGCGATCTTTCCGAGCGTAACCGGTCACATGATGAAAATGGTGAACGCAATCCTGCCTGGGCCCACCGATTCGTCTGGCCACGCGACGCAATCAGGTGGCGCAAGCCGCTCGCACGGCGGAACGCCGGCGTGGCTCACCGGCTTATCCGATAAGGCGATCCAGCGTAACAACGAGTCTGGTGGCAGCAACGGCTCGCACTAACGAGCGATCGCGATGCAGGGGAAGCGGCTCTTTGTCGCGATCAGTTTGCCCGGAGCGATCACGTCGCAGCTCGTCGAGCTGGATCCACGTCTCCGCGGCGTGCGTTGGCTCGCGCCGGAGCAGATGCATCTGACTCTGAGCTTCCTCGGGAATGTCGGTCCGGTCGCGGAAGAGACGTTGCGCGAGAAGCTGGCGGCGATTCGGTTTACCGGCTTCTTCATGCCGGTTGCCGGCATCGGCACATTTCCGGCCGCGAAGCGGAAACCGAGCGTCATCTGGATCGGCGTAGACGGAGGACATCCGCAGCTCTTTCATGTCTACAAACGCGTGCAGGAGGCCGCCCTTAACGCCAGGTTGGAGCCGGATCTTCGCGCCTGGCATCCGCACATCACAATCGCCCGCTGCCGGGATGTTTCGGCCGAGAGCGTGCGGCCTTTCGTGAAAACGAACGCAAATTTCGATGCCGGCTTCGTCCGTGTCGATTCGTTTGCGCTTTACTCCAGCATCACAAGCCCTGGTGGTTCAGCTTACACGCGTGAACTGGAGGTGAATTGTAGTGGCGGGCTGTGACTGCCGTATGCGTGGATTGCATTGTTTCGGCGCTCACAGACCGCCGCTACAGGACGCGCAGAAGAACCTCACTCAAGAGAGAGGTCGACGCGCTCCTCTTCGCGCGCCATGAGCTTGTTCTTCGCGATGATGCGCGCGCACGTGTTCCAGCGGAGAAGCGCATCGTCATTTCCTGGCGGCCGGACCGCTTCCGCCTTCTCGTAGTGCTCCATCGCCTCGCGGAAGAGTCCATACGCCCAAAGACTCCCATGCGACCCTTGTGCGAGCTTCATCTTCGCGCGCCGCTCGGCCAGAAGACCACCGTAATAGGCCCGCTCATATTCCCCGGTCAACGACTCGAGCAATTCCGTCGCGTGCGTGTCGCCGACGCCATAGCCTTTCGAGAAACGATCCGTGATCGCGAGGAGGAGAGTCACGATCGCTTGCTGATTTTCGGGCGCGACCTTCAGGACATCCAGGCAGATGCTCTCCGCTTCGGCCGGTTCATTCAAAAGACGATAACGTTCAGCCTTCTCCAAGGCTGCGGGAATCGCTTCCGCGGAGAGTGTCTTTAGCTCGAACGAGGACGCTGCGGAGTTCATAGGCGGAGAGCTAACTAGCTGTGCTGTTCTGCTCCGGAGGTCGAACGAAATCGCCGCAATAGCTTCGCAATCGGATCGAAGTATTGATCCACCACCCGTTCCTTCAGCGGAATAATCGCATTGTCAGTTATCTTGATGTTTTCCGGGCAGACGTTCGTGCAGCACTTCGTGATGTTGCAGTAGCCAACGCCATGCGCCTCCTTTAGCTCAGGCACCCGGTTCTCGGTATCGAGGGGATGCATCTCCAGAGCGGCGACGTAAACCAGATACCGCGGGCCGATAAACTGGTCGTGCTTGTGGTGATCGCGCAGCACGTGACAGACGTCCTGACAGAGGAAGCACTCGATGCACTTCCGGAACTCCTGCACGCGGTCGATATCGGCCTGCGCCATGCGCCAGGTCCCGTCCGGCGCATCGGGCATGCGCGGCTTGAACTGCTTGATGCGCCGCTTCACGCGGTAATTCCACGAGACATCGGGGATCAAATCTTTCAGTAACGGGAACGCCTTCATCGGCTCGATCGTGACTGGTTTTTCCGTCGGCAAATCACTCAGGCGCGTCATGCACATGAGCCGCGGCAAACCGTTGATCTCCGCCGAACAGGAACCGCACTTCCCGGCTTTACAATTCCAGCGGCAGGCGAGATCGCCCGCCTGCGTGCGTTGGATGTCGTGCACCGCGTCGAGCACCACCATTCCTTCGGAACATTCGGCGGTGTAATCGCGAAAGGCTCCGCCCTCCGAATTGCCGCGCCAGATTTTGAAGGTGACGTTCATTCGAGAGTCGTAGCATCGAGATTCGTAGCATCGTCGATGTCTCGAAGATGTTCTGAAGAGGTTTCGCGAGTCTTGGGCGTCGCCACTTTCTGCTGGCGAAGGTATCGAATGTAGCCATCGATTAGCTGACGCGTTCTCCACCCCGTTTCCTTGAGTGAGTTGATGTAATCAACCGGTAAGTACGCCTCATGGGTGCAAACGTTCAGATCATCGATCAGCTCCTCCAAAGATCCGCGCGCTTGCAGCATAAATCTTATCTAGTCCGGGTAAGATAGCGTTCCATGCCCTTCCGCGATGTTGTTCGTGAGCGAGACCGCAGCTCGGCGAACTTGGCTTGCGAGACCAAACTTTTCCGTCTCGGGCAATTGCGCCGCGATTCGATACATCATCTTTCGAAATTCCCGAGCGACCTGATACACTTCCAGATCTTCGAAGGTAGAGTGAGTCTGTCGCGTCGCTGCACTAGTCATTAAGCTGCTCCCCGATTCACGCATTCCGATTCACGACTCACGACTCACGACTTCATTTCATCTCCTCGATGACCCGCTTGAGATGGTCAGGCATTTCCTTCAACGGCTCCAGGCGAATCTGCATCGACCCGTCCTCCGCTCTGGAGATCATCGTGTTCACCGTGGAAAAACGCTCGTTTTTCTCCGGATAATCATCGCGAAACTGTGCGCCGCGACTTTCCTTCCGCTCCAGTGCGGCTCGCGTGACCGCTTCGGCGACCGTCAGCAGATTCTGCAAATCCAGCGCGGTGTGCCAGGCCGGGTTGAACTCGCGATGGCCCGTCACTTCCGCTTGCGCGGCTCGCCTCTTCAATCCTTGCAACTCCTCGAGCGCAAATTGCATTTCTGTCTCCGTGCGCACGATGCCCACGTTAGCCTGCATCAACTCCTGGAGATCCCTTTGCACTTCATAAGGATTCGCGCCGCCGCTTTCCTCGAACGGACGCACCGCCTCGCCCGCCACGCCTTCAACCATTGCGTGGTCGATCTCGCCTAACGAATTCTCTCGTGCGAATTTTGCGGCGTATTCCCCCGCGCGTTTCCCGAAAACGAGAAGGTCCGAAAGCGAGTTGCCGCCGAGCCGGTTGGCGCCGTTGATGCCGGCCGCGCATTCGCCGGCCGCGAAGAGTCCCGGCACGCGCGACATTTGCGTGTCGGCGTCGACGTGGATCCCGCCCATGACGTAGTGGGTGGTTGGCCCGACCTCCATCGGCTGCTCAGTGATGTCGATATCGGCCAGCTGCTTGAACTGATGATACATGCTCGGCAGCTTGCGCTTGATGTGGTCGGTGCCGTTTGCGAGGCGTTTCTTGATCCAGGCGATGTCGAGAAAAACGCCCCCGTGTGGACTGCCGCGGCCTTCTTTGATCTCGCGCACGATGCACCGCGCCACGTGATCGCGCGTCAGGAGCTCCGGCGGCCGCCGCGCATTCTTGTCCCCCTGACAATAACGCCACCCTTCCTCTTCACTGTCGGCCGTCTGGGTGCGGTAATTCTCCGGGATATCATCGAACATGAACCGGCGTCCGGCGCGATTTGTCAGGACTCCGCCTTCCCCCCGCACACCTTCCGTGACGAGAATTCCGCGCACGCTCGGCGGCCAGACCATGCCCGTGGGATGGAATTGGACAAACTCCATGTCGATCAACTCCGCGCCGGCCCGGTAGGCGAGTGAATGCCCATCTCCGGTGTACTCCCAACTGTTGCTCGTGATCGAATAAGCGCGGCCAATGCCGCCGGTCGCGAGCACAACAGCTTTCGCGCGGAAAATTCTAAAACGGCCGCGCTCCCGTTCATAGCCAAAGGCACCCACCACCCGGCCGTCCTGGGTCAAAAGAGCAAGCACGGTGTGCTCCATGTGAACATCGATGCCCTGATGGACGCCGTGATCCTGCAGCGTCCGGATCATCTCGAGCCCAGTGCGATCGCCGACATGGGCGAGCCGCGGATAACGATGCCCGCCGAAATTCCTCTGCAGGATTCGACCGTCTTTTGTGCGATCGAACACTGCGCCCCAGGCTTCCAGCTCACGCACACGGTCCGGCGCTTCTTTCGCGTGCAGCTCGGCCATCCGCCAGTTGTTCACGTATTGGCCGCCGCGCATTGTGTCCGCGAAATGGACCTGCCAATTGTCGCGATCGTCGACATTCGCGAGCGCCGCCGCGATTCCGCCTTCCGCCATGACGGTGTGCGCCTTGCCGAGAAGTGATTTGCAGACCAGCCCAACGGATACGCCCGCGGCGGAAGCTTCAATCGCCGCGCGCAAACCCGCACCCCCCGCGCCGATAACGAGCACATCGTGAGTGAAGCTGTCGTATTCGGCCATCTGAAGCAGCTAGCTAACCGGCCAACGTTCCTTCACAACCTGCTGAATGGTTTTCGCTGCCTGGAGCGCGAGATTCGCATCGGAGCCGGTCGGCCAAAACTCCGCCGAGTAACGCACCTGAACTGCGAATGGCGTCAGAGCGAGCGCTTCCGGCCGAAGTCGCTCGAAATGGGTGTCGGAGCCGGCACAGAGGCTCACCAGTTTTCCGAGATCATGCACAAATGGAAACTGTGTTTCGCGCGCAACGAGCCATGCTTTCAGAAACTTTTCGACCGCTTGCTGGCAATGAAACCAAGCGGCATCAAGAGCAATGTCGGCGTTGATGCAAAGATGCGCTGCGGCGAGGTCGCTTTCGCCTTTCGCCAGCCATGCCCGCGCCGCATCACCGTTGCCTTTCATAAATCCTCCGGCCCTGTCGCAAGGCGGTGGTGATGAAGGCGGCGCTCGCTCCACGCCACTCGTCGATTTCTTCTGGTGTGTAAACCAGGACGTCCATATCCACTTCGATCGGAAGATCGCTCAACGCGGCATAGATCGGCACGGGCGCGTTTGTAGGAGGGATCCTTCGAGTCACGCACCACGATCAGGCAGATAACGCTCTCTTG
>MWVV01000610.1_pt1 | contig 13130 bp, 7 predicted proteins | sample 1047281 | NCBI WGS metagenome assembly MWVV01 (sample SAMN06349986, study PRJNA376086) | soil metagenome | isolation source: PT-2 sample Antarctic (ecotone) soil | place: Antarctica | collected 2015-01-13 | reverse complement strand
GCTTTTTCTTTTTGACCTGAACCTCAGCCGCGCGTTTCGTTTCTCCAAACGCCTGCGCCTGCGTCCGAATGTGGAAATAGGTAATGTTCTCAACAAAACTGTATTTACTTTCGGCTCAGAATTTATAAATTTTAATCCGCTCGATAATGCTGAACAAATTGCCAGCTTTCGGCAGGAATTTTTCGTTCCGTCACGCACGATGCGACCACGTACGATGCGTTTAGGTCTCAGGCTTGATTTCTAAAGCCAATCCGTAATATAAATTTTCAGGTAGAATCGCTTTCCAAAAAAGCTGGTTCGCCTTTTTATTTGTCAGAAAAGCTTTCAAATTTATTTACAGATATTCGATGTTTAAACTTCAGCGCCTTGAAATTACGGGTTTTAAATCCTTCGCCGATTACACGGAAATTGTTTTCACGGGCAACGGAATTACCGCCGTTGTTGGACCAAACGGCTGCGGGAAGTCTAATGTTTCAGATTCAATCGCGTGGGTTTTGGGCGAGCAGAAGGCGAAATCTCTGCGCGGAGAGGATATGAAAGATATTGTTTTTCAAGGCACGAATAAACGCAAGCCTTCGGGAATGGCGGAAGTTGTGCTGCATCTCGTGCGTGACGATTCTCATTTTGATTCAGAAGAAAACGAGCTTGAAGATATTGATCAGACAATTAGCGCGATTGATCAAAAAGTTGTCGAATTAGAAGAATTTGAAGAGGCAGGTACCGAACTTGAAATTTTTGAAAGTAATGTCGTTGATGAATTTGAAACTGAAACCTTAAAAGCCGCGCAGGTTAATTCGATTCAGACTGTTCAGACAAAAATTAAAACAAAAAGGCACTGGCGTTCTCGCAGTTTCGCGCTCGATTTTTTGCCGGGTGAAGCCGTATCTGTAGCGCGTCGTCTTTATCTGTCGGGCGAAAGCGAATATCTTCTCAACGGAAAAGGCTGTCGTCTGCGCGACATTCAGGATTTATTTTCGGGAACTGGGCTTTCCGGTTCGCATTACGCTTTAATTGAACAGGGAAAAATCGGACAGATTTTGTCTTCCAAGCCCAGCGATCGGCGAAATTTGATCGAAGAAGCGGCGGGCGTTTCCAAATTTCGCACGCGCCAACGCGCCGCTGAAGCGCGTCTGGAAGCGGCTAAAATAAATTTGAGCCGAATCTCTGACATCGTTTCGGAAATCGAAAAACAGGCGAACAATCTGCGCCGGCAGGCGGCAAAAACTCAACGCTATAAATCTCTGCGCGAGGAATTTCGACAAAATTTAAGAAAAATTTTCGCGGCGGAAGGCACACAATTGTCCGAATCAAGCGCCGAAGTTGAAGAAAGTCTTAAAACAGCCGTCGCCGCTGAGCGAAGAGCTTTTTGGGAAGTGACGGAAAAGGACGAGGCTTTTCGGGAAGCCACGCAGAAGGCGCGTGAAGCGGAAGAAAATTTGTCTGCGATTCGCGCTCGCCACTCGGAAAATGCTCTTGAGAGAGATCGCAATCTGCGCGAGATTCGCTATCAAACCGAACAAATTGATAATTTGAGAACGAGGCGGACAGCTTTGATGAGCGAAATTGAAAGCGGTGAATCGCGCTTAAAATCGATAAAAAACGAAGTTGAACGTCTGCAGAAAGATGCGCGAAAGGAAATGGGTGAAGCTGATAGTTATGAAATGGATTTGCGGAGCGCCGAGCAAATTTATCTGAAAAATTCCAATGAGTTAGACCGGACGGAAGCGGCGCTCGAACAAATTCGTGCCGAACTCCTTCAGCACACGACGGCATTTGAACGTCTTTCAGGCGCGGCGCGCCAGTTAAAAAATACGTCTGAAAGATTAGAGGAACGCGCCGCAGGCTTGGAGCGCGAAGGAAAACGCGCCGAAGAATCTTTTACCGAGCACCAGAGCGCGCGCCAAAAACTTGAGCAAACTTTAACAGCCGAACGCGAAAATTTGCGGCTTCTGCGCGACGAGAAACAAGGAATTATTGAGGAAACAAATGTCGCCCGAACTAATCTGCAAAGGGACGTAATAGTTTTAGATAAGATACGTGAAGAATTTTCCCGCGCAAAACATCGACTCGAAACGCTCCGCGAACTCGAAGAAAAACACGCCGTGTACGCGCCGGGCGTTCAAAAACTTTTTGCCGCACAGGCGAAAATCGGCGTCAAATTTCGCGGAACAATCGCTGAAGAATTAAACGTTGACGAAAAAGCCGAAAAAGCGATTGAAAATCTTTTCGGTATTTATTTGCAAACAGTTATCGTTGAAACAAATGAGGACGTCCAACAAACAATTAAATATTTGGGCGAAAATAATTTTGGGAGGATTTCGCTCCTGGTTTTGGGTTCAAAGTCCAAAGTCAAGAGTCCTAAGTCCGATGGGCAAAGGGGGCAAGTTAAGGATTTTCTTGGCGTGTCTGAGGAATTTGCTGAGCTTTTGGAAGAAACTTTTCCGCGTGAAATGACGGCACGGTTAATTGAAAAATTAAATCAGGCAGAAGATATGACAGATCAAATATTGATCGATTTTGAGGGTGACATTAGCTTTGGCGAGAAATTTTTTGTTGTCGGGAAACAAAACGCGAATGAAAAAAATACGTCGCTCCTTGCTTTTAAACGCGAATTGCGAGAACTCGCAGCAGCGGGCAAAAAGCTTCGCGGGGAAATTGAAAGCGCCGAAACAAAAGCGAACAAAACACGCGGAATTTTATCCGAAAAAGAGATTAAACTCGCCGATTTGCAAACGTTGATCGTTAAGTTTGAACGTGACTTAATTTTTCTGGAAATGCAGGCGAAAACTTTGGCGCAGGAAACCGAACGAGCCGAGCGGCATAAAAAAATTGTCGCCGATGAACACAAACAAATAAAAAATGAATTGACGGAAATTCAGACAAAAGAAAAAGAAGCCGAAGTTAATGCTGAAAAGGCGGAAAAAGCGCGGCTTGAATCCGCAGAAAAATTAGCAGAATTAACCGCGGAACTTGGGGAGGCGCGCGAAGAATCCGCCTCTGAAATAAAAGTTTTGAACGAAAAACGAACTCTTGCGGCGACTTCTAATGAGCGGCGGCGTTCGGTTCGGGCGGCTCTGAAGCGGGTCGAAAATGAATTAGAAGAAATAAATTCGCGCCTGGCGCGGCAAAATTTAGAGTTGGTTGAGACAAAGCGGAAGGCTGAGGAATTAACCGGAATGATAAACCAGGTTCAGGAAAGAGAAGCGCGGGCGGCAAATGAACTTGAACTTGAGCGAAACGAACTTTCTGAAGTCAACACGCATCTTAAAAAAACCCGTGAGAATCAAGACCAGGCGGCGGCGGAGCTTGCCGAGCTCAATAAAAAGTCCGCCGAAGCGCGCAACGAACGGGCGACGCTCGAAATCAAGCAGGCTGAAATTGTCGCGCGGCTCAGGAATCTAAATGAGAAATGTTCTGAGGATTTGAATTTGTCTTTGGGTGAGCTGGTTGAAAAAGAGGAAATACCGGTGGTATTTGATTTGCGGAATGCGCGGCAGGCAACCGAAGATTTGCGCCGGAAACTGGAAAATTTTGGCGCGATTAATATGCTTGCGCTCGAAGAATTAGCCGAAATTGAGGATCGATTTTTATTTCTGACTTCGCAGAGACAGGATATTACCGGCGGCATCAGCGCGGCAGAACAAGCTCTACGCGAAATAAAAGAGCGTTCGCGCGAAAAGTTTCGCAATGCATTTGAGGCGATCAATCGCAATTTTGTCGAGTTTTTCCAGGAGCTTTTCGGCGGCGGGCGCGGCGAAATGACCCTGCTCGAAGCCGAGGACATTCTCGAAGCGGGAATTGAAATTGTCGCGCAGCCGCCAGGTAAGCGCCTGCAAAACCTTCTGCTTTTGTCGGGCGGCGAAAAAGCGATGACCGCGATCGCGCTCGTGATGGCGATTTTTCAATATCGTCCCGCTCCGTTCTGTCTTTTGGACGAGGTGGACGCGCCGCTCGACGATGCAAACGTCGGTCGCTTTGTCGATAAAATCGCCGCGATGTCGGAGAAAACGCAGTTTATCATCATAACGCACAACAAGCGGACGATGGAAGCAGCAAAGGCTTTATACGGCGTGACGATGCAGGAAGTCGGCGTTTCCAAAGTGGTTTCCGTCAGATTCGAATAAATTCAACAATTATGGAAATGTTAAAAAAAATTACTTCATCCATTACATTCGTATTTTTAATTTTAGCTTTAGCGTTAAGCGCCGAGGCGCAATCGAAAACGAGCAGTACAAAAAAAACGAATCCCAAAACTCCCGCCAAAACAACAGAAAAAATTGAAACTGTAACGCCTGTCGAACCAGTAAAAAATCAAGCGAAGAAAAATGAGCGTCCGCCGACGCAAAGTCAGCCGACCACTGAAGGAAATCATCTTGAAGCGATTGAAAAAAACGGCGAAACGTTGAACACAAATGCGCGCCCGGGAAGCGAAATTGCCGCGCCCGTTTATTTCTACGAATTTACACAGCCAAATTTTCTCGTTAAACAAATATTTATCGAACACGACGAAAAGGGAAAAGGAAAAATTTCTTTTTTGAAAAAAGATTTTGAAGATAAAGTTTCAGACCCTCTGCAGCTGTCGCCGCAGGCTTTGGAGAGAGTGCGAAACGTTTGGCAAACGCTTAATTTTCTCGATTCGAAAGAAGATTATCAATCACCGGCGCGAGATTACGGTCATCTCGGCAATATGACGTTTACAATAAGGAAAGAGGGGCGGACGCGAACGGCTAAGTTTAACTGGACGGAAAATCCGACGGCGAAGCTTTTAGCTGATGAATACCGAAAAATAAGCCAGCAGTATGTATGGATTTTCGATATCAATGTCGCCCGCGAAAATCAGCCGCTCGAATCGCCGAACTTAATGAACGCGCTTGACGGGCTGATCCGGCGCAATGAAATTTCTGACACCCAACAGATGATTCCGCTACTTAAAGAACTCGGTAACGACGAACGAATTCCTCTCCTGGCGCGAAACCACGCCACAAAAATTATCAAACAAATCGAAAAGTTAAAGGAAAATGAAAAATAACGTTTTAACCTTCTTTTCTATAATTATTTTCAGCTAAGTAAGTTGAAGCAAAACTTGGAAAACAACGTTTGTAAAAGCGTTAATTACTAATACCCAGCTTGACGAAACGGTTGCCTTGGTGAAGAATAATGGCACAACTTTACAAATTAAGTCACCTAACCCCCTATCTAAACTATATAGTTTACAAGGTTTAGTGTGTTTTGACCATCTAAAATTGTGAAGTTATTTTTACTATTTTTAATGTTGGATAGGAGGAGAGGGAAATGTCTATATTTGATTCGATTATTACAAAGGCTGAAAAAGAATTCAGCCTCGGAAACAGCAAAGCAAACGGTTTAATATCCGGTTTGCTCGCATTAATGATTTCGGACGGCGGTTTAAGCAGTTTTTTGGCTCGCTTCCGCAACGCCGGACTTGGCGACACGGTTAATTCGTGGATTACTACCAGCAGCAATACGCCAATTTCAAATCAACAACTCGAGTCCGCACTCGGCGCAGATTCGCTTTCAACAATTGCCAATCAAGCCGGTGTGACGCGTTCAACTGCGACTTCAGCAATGGCAGCGATAATTCCGCAAGTTGTTGACCGTTTAACGCCCGAAGGCGCGATAACAGATGACGATGAAGGAATGCTTTCGAAACTTCGCGGTTATATCGGTGGACTCGGCGGCGGCGCGGCATTAGGCGGGGTAGGCGCAGCGGGTGCAATGGCGACAGGCGCGTTTGATCGCGTTGGAAGTGCGACGGACAACACTTTTGATACTGGAAAGGATACTGTTCGCGGCGGAATTAATTCGGTCGGGGATGCTGCCGGCGCGGTTGGCGACAGAGTCGGGGATCGAGTCAATTCGATGCGCAGGGATGAAAATGTTGATACCAGCAGCGACAACTCTATCTTAAAGTGGCTTTTGCCGTTGATTCTGCTTGGTCTGCTGGTTGCACTCGGTTTCTGGTTTTGCGGAAAATCGGCGCCAACGACAGTTGTTACAAATTCGAACGCTAACGCGAACAGAACCAACACGAACACCAATCTCGGCAGAAACGCCAATCTCGGCGCAAACGTCAAAGCGGTTGATTCGAGTTTCTCAATCAAAGCCGATAATGGAAAATATACCGTCTCCGGTGTTATTCCGGATGAAGCGACGAAAAAACAAATCGTTGACGCTTTAACGGCGCAATATGGCGCGGGCAATGTTAATTTCGATGGTTTGAGGGTTGAGACTTCTGCAAAACCTTTCGCCGCCGGCTGGTGGGATAATTTCACGAAAATTCTCCCGAATCTGAAAGACTGGAAAACCGGCGCGTTCGCTTTTGCGGGTAACGGAATTACGCAGGCGACAGGGCTTCCTGCTGCCCCGATTGCGCAAATTAAATCTTTGTTCAGCGGTTGGAGCTTGCCTTTATCAATTGTCGGCGCGGAAGGCGCGACAAAGCAGGCTAATGAAGAATCGCTCAAAGCACTCGCCGAAGCCGATTCGGTTGAGGAGGTCGTTAAAGCTTTAAATGTTTCGATTATCAATTTTGATTCCGCCAATTCGACAATTCCGGCTGACGCGAAACCGATTTTGGCGAAAGCAGCTGAAGTTTTTAAGCGACAGACTGCCGGAACTTCTGTCGAAATCGGAGGTTATACTGATAATCAGGGTAACGCGGAAGCCAATAAAAAACTTTCGCAGGCTCGTGCCGAGTCGGTCAAAAAAGCGCTCGTCGATCTCGGCGTTCAGGACGCGATGCTCAAAGCGGTCGGCTACGGTGACGCCAACCCGGTCGGTGATAACACCACTGAAGACGGGCGTTTCAAAAATCGCCGTATCGAATATAAAACTTCCGACGGAACAGTGCCAACGGCAACCATAACAACCACAATAGTAAATTCAAATACCACTAAATAATTATCCCGAAACTTCGGCACTAAAAAGAGAACGCAAAACTTTCGCGTTCTCTTTTTTTGTTTTTCTTGCTTTCGCCTAAAATGTCAGGCGCCTGCCGGAGCGAGTTTTTCCGCCACTTCCGCCGTGCTTGAAGCGGCGATCTCATTGGTTTCTTTAATCAGTGAATCATTAACTAGTTTTTCCTGTTCTAGATTGTGAATCGCATAACTTCCGGTGGCAGGTGAAGCCGAAGCCGTTCTGCCGACGTAGCGCAAACTTAAATCAGTTTTGATTTCGCGCAAACGAGGCTCAACAAAAGTCCAGCCGCCCATATTTTGGGGTTCTTCCTGCGTCCAGAAAAGTTGTGTTGCGTTCGTGTAGCCAGCAAAAACTTCTGTTAATTTCTCAGCAGGGAACGGATAAAATTGTTCAAGGCGGACAATCGCGACGCGGTCGTCATTAGCGTCAGCGCGTCCGGCTTCGAGGTCGTAGAAAACTTTACCCGAACAAACGACAAGGCGTTTGACCTTTGATTTATCCTTTACGCGTTTGTCGTCAATTACCGGCTGAAAACCACCGTTTGTTAATTCTTCGATGCCAGAAGAAGCGGCGGGCAGACGCAGAAGGCTTTTCGGCGTCATCACAATCAGAGGTCGAATGATTTCCTGTTTTGCCTGGCGCCTGAGCAGATGAAAATACTGTGCCGGCGTTGTCGGGTAACAAAGTTGCAGATTATTTTCCGCGCAGAGCTGTAAATATCTTTCCAGCCGTGCACTTGAGTGTTCTGGTCCCTGACCTTCGTAACCGTGCGGCAGAAGCATCACAAGTCGATTTTTTTGCTGCCATTTTTCTTCTGATGCTGTAATATACTGGTCAATAATGACCTGCGCGCCATTTGAAAAATCGCCGAACTGCGCTTCCCACATCACCAGTGAGTTTTGCGCGATTAGCGCGTAGCCGTATTCAAAACCCAAAACGCCCTGTTCGGAAAGCGAACTGTCAAACACTTCAAATTTCGCGCCCGGATTTTTCGCGCCGCGCAGTTCGGCAAGCGGACACCACGCCGCGCCGTTGTTTGTGTCATACATCAGCGCGTGGCGGTGCGAAAAAGTTCCGCGCCCCGAATCCTGACCGCTGAGACGCACACTTGTTCCTTCTAAAACAAGCGAACCAAAGGAAATCGCTTCGGCAAAACCCCAATCCATCGGCGCTTCACCCGTCCCCATTTTCGCGCGCCGAGCAAGCTGTCCGACCATTTTCGGATTAATATTGAAGCCTTCGGGAACGAGCGAGATTTTTTCGGAAACAGTTTTCAAAGCCTCACCCGATAAAGCGGTTTCAAGAATTTTTGAACCGTCTTCGTCCGTCTTCGGCGCGGGAAGCTCGGCTCTTTTAGGTTTTTCGACGGCTATTTGTTTGGCGCGTTTTAAGATGCCTTCGTATTTTTCGACAACTTTATCGGTCATCTGTCCGAGTTCTTCTTCGGTAATAATTTTGCTCCGTATCAAATTTTGCGCGTACAGATGGCGCACGCCCGGATGCGCCTTGACGCGGGCATACATTAAGGGCTGCGTGTAGCTCGGCTCGTCGCCCTCGTTATGTCCGAGCCTTCGGAAACCGATTAAATCGAGCGCGACATCTTTGTTAAATTCCTGCCGGTATTCGAGCGCAATCTGCACGACACGAAATGCCGCTTCCGGGTCATCGGCGTTAATATGAAAAATCGGAATCTGCGTTATTTTCGCCGCGTCGGTCGAATAAATCGAACTGCGGCTTGATTCCGGCGAAGTCGTAAAACCGATTTGGTTGTTGATGACTATATGAATTGTGCCGCCGGTGCTGTAGCCGCGTAAACTTGCCAGCTGGAGGGTTTCCATCACGATACCCTGTCCTGCAAAAGCCGCGTCGCCGTGCAGAAGAACGGGCAAAACTTTATCGTTGACAAGTTCGCGTGATTCGTCCGCGTCTTCGATCAGTTCGTCCTGTCGGGCGCGCGCCATCCCTTCAACCACCGCGTCGACAAATTCCAGATGGCTCGGATTGGAAGACAAATTGATTTTTACGTTTTTGCCGATTTTTGTTTGGCGTTTACCGGTGGCGCCCTGATGATATTTAACGTCGCCTTCATCAGCCGGGAAACTCGGATGTGAAGTACCTTCAAAAACCGTGAAGATGCGTTCCGCCATATCGCCTTTTTCGGCGTCGCCGACAATATTTGAGAGAACATTGAGCCTTCCGCGATGCGCCATTCCGATAAAAATTTCTTCAACGCCGCGCGTCGCCGCCGTTTCAACGAGTTGGTCGAGCAACGGAATAACCGTCTCTGTTCCTTCGAGCGAAAATCGTTTTTGTCCCAAATATTTACGGTGCAGAAATTGTTCAAACTGTTCAGCTTCGATTAGTTTTTGCAGCAACTCCTTCTGAGTTTCCGGCGCGAGCGGTTCAACGTCGACAAATTGCCGCCGAACCCTTTCGCGCAGCCAATTTTTTTCTTCTTTACTTTGAATATGTCTGTATTCGGTTCCGACTTTTCCGCAGTAAGCCTTTTGCAGAATGTCTAAAATTTCGCGCAAAGTAGCGGTGTTTGTTCCGTGCAGACCGCCGGTGATAAATTCGCGGTCAAGATCCCAAATCGTCAGGCGAAAGTTTTCGAGATCAAGGTCGGAAGAAAAATGTGAAGTCATATTGAGCGGATCTATATCCGCAAGGAGATGTCCCCGCGTCCGGTAAGCGTTGATCAATTCCAAAACCTTTGCCTGTTTTTCGGTTTGCTCGCGGAAATGATCGCTGCCCAAAAGCGAAGGGTTATAATCGGTCGCCCAGCGGAGCGGCGGAAACCTTATTTCCAGATCGCTAAAAATTTCCGTGTAAAATTCGTGTTCGCCAGTAAGGAGCTCATGAATTTTTGCTAAGAATAAACCGCTTTCCGCGCCCTGGATGACGCGGTGATCGTATGTAGAAGTGAGCGTTAAAACTTTGCTGATGCCGATTTGCGAAAGCGCGCCGGCGGTCATCGCCTGGTATTCCGCCGGGTATTCAATCGCGCCTGTCGCCACGATCACACCCTGACCGCTCATTAAGCGCGGGTTTGACGCGACAGTGCCGATGGTTCCCGGATTGGTGAGGGAAACGGTTGTGCCCTGAAAATCATCCATCGTTAATTTGCCGTCACGCGCTTTTTTTACAGTTTCGTTGTAGGCAGCGAAAAACTCGGCGAAATTCATTTGGTTTGCGCCTTTGATACTCGGCACAAGCAAGTTGCGCGAGCCGTCTTTTTTCTCGATGTCGATGGCAATGCCGAGATTGATATTTTCGTGCTGCAGCCGTGAAGGCTTTTCATCGACAACTCCGAAACCAAAATTCATCTGCGGATATTTTTTGATTGATTTGACGATTGCCCAGGCAATCAAATGCGTGAACGAAACTTTGCCGCGCCCCGAATTCTGCAGGTGTTCGTTGATAATGCGGCGGTTTTCTTCGAGAACCTTGACCGGAACGCGGCGCAGGGAAGTCGCCGTCGGAACCGTCAAACTTTGCTCCATATTTTCGACAATTTTTTTACTCGCGCCTGTAATCGCCTTCGCTTCAGTATCAGTGCCGGTAACGGACGGGCTGGACGGTTGTTTTTCAGTCGCGGCTGGAGCCTCGGCTTTGACGGAAGTTTGCTGAACAGCCGTTTTATTTTCGGGAGTTTGAATGGGAGCGGCGCTTTTTCCGTTGTTTTGTTCGGTCTCCGTGGAAGTTCCGCCGTTTAGTAAATCAGCGAAATATATTCGCCACGATTCGTCAACCGAATTCTGATCCGTTTGAAAACGATTCAATAAACCTTCGACATAACTGGCGTTCGCGCCGAAACTTTCCTGGATATATTCAGATAAATTTGTTATTTTTTCGCTCACTTTTAATAACCTCGGGTTTGAGAATTGCTTGATTAAAAAATAATTTTAACGCAAAAAGCGAATATAAGAAAACAGTTATCAGTCGAGCTGATTACAAAATGGATAAAATAAACGGGTGAGATCGAGAAATTAAAGTTCAGGGAATTGAAATTGTTGAATTGTTTATCGCTCACCACTTGAAGATGAAGCGTGAGTTTTCTTGCTTGAGTTTTCGTCGTCGGATGTAGTTTTCTCAGGTGCGGATTCCTTTTCCAAATCGTGTTTGATAGCGTCGAGAATTCCGTTGATAAATTGAGTAGCTTCAAAGGTGGAAAACCGGCGAGCGATTTCAAGGGCTTCATTGATGACGACCGTGTGCGGAGTTTTTTCGTATAAAAATTCGTAAACCGCGAGACGCAAAACATTTCGGTCAACAATCGCCATCCGCTCAATCCGCCAATGTTCGGCGCGGGTGCGAATTTTTTCGTCGATTGTTTCAACTTGCTGGAGAGCGCCGAGTGCTAATTGCTCGGCAAATTCGCGCGTTCCTTCATCAAGATTCGTCTCAGCGAACGCGCTCCAGAAATTAGTTGTCAAAACGTCTTTTGGCATTTTGGCGGCATCTGCCGCAAACAACATTTGCAGAGCGCATTCACGCGCTTTACGCCGTGTTCCCATAATCGCTTTTTTTATTTATCAAACGACGTGCGGAAAAACTTTTTCCTTACTCGCGTTTTCTCCCCCGCCCATTGTTTTATACAAATTGACAATTTCGACCGCTGCCATCGCCGCCTCAAAACCTTTGTTTCCGGCTTTGACACCGACGCGGTTGATTGCCTGATCCAGATTATCAGCTGTGACGATTCCGAGCAAAACCGGGACGCCGGTCTGCATTCCAACCTGCGCGACGCCTTTTGCTGATTCGCCCGCGACAAAATCGAAATGCGGCGTTTCTCCGCGAATAATCGTTCCAATACAGATCACCGCGTCAAATCTGCCGCTTTGCGCAACTTTCAAAGCTGTTAGAGATAATTCAAACGAACCGGGAACCTTGAAAATCTCAATAGATTTTTCTTCAGCTCCGAGCCGCTGGAGCGCGTCCACCGCGCCTTCAACGAGCTTTGATGTCAAAAAATCATTCCAGCGCGAAGCGACAATCGCAAAGCGAAAACCGCCGGCAGCGAGCAGTCCCTGGTGAACTTTTGGTTGCAAAATCTTCTCCTCCAAAACGACGCCGTCAAAAGGCTTTTTGGTTAACGGTAAAGTATAGGTTACAAGCTAAAAAAGTATATAGCAAATTACTTTATGCACTCACAAAAATCAAATACAATGAAAAATTATTTCCAAACTCAATGTGACATTGATAAAAAAGTATTTTTCTTTTTATTAAGATCAAATTATTAAAATTAATAGAAAAAGGCGGGCTGAGAAGTTAATCTTCTCAGCTCGCCTTTTTCTATTTAAACCTAAAAACTAAAATTTTAAACTAAGGTTATTGCCTTCCGTTATTTGTCGAAAAATCAACATCGGTTAAATCTTCAAGCAGATTGATGAATCTTTCATTATCCTTGAAAACTCGTCGTCCGGAAAAGACTCGCAGCAGGTAATCCTGTCCGGTTGGAAGATCGGTAAATGAATAACGACCAAACAAATCTGTTCGGGTCGATAACACTTCGCCGCTTGAAACATTCGTAATCGTCACGCTGACACGAGCGGCAGACTTGCCGTTGACATCTTTGACTCTGCCGCTCACCGTTGCGGTTGCTGCCGTCGGTGCCACCGCCGCTACGTTAAGAAACTGTAGATCGAAATTAGCATTACTATTGGTAGTAGTAAATTGGATGCAGTTGGGCATTCCGGGTGGAACAGTTTGGCTAATACCACCGGTCGATTCATTAGGTCGCGGAACTGACATGAAGCCCGCCGGTACAATCTCACAGACGGTGAATGTAGTATTATTCGCCAGTTCTATCTGGTCTGATGTTCCGCTACTATTGAATTGATCATCGATTACGACTCCGACCGTCATAGTCCTGTCTTCAGCCGCCGGAGTAATAGTAAAGTTTACAGTTCCAGGAGTGCCATTTCCGTTTGGATTGAATGTAAGATTACCGTTACAGGTATTACTAGCGCCAAGCGAATCGCAAAAATCTTTATTAATTGTGATCTTCTGCGCCTTGACATCGGTGCTTGAGATTCCAACCAAACATAATAGAGCTACACTAAAAAGAAACGATTTGACAAAAAAATTAGAAAAAGTTTTAGAGTTCATAATTAATCACCTTAATTTAGGTATTTTGTAAAAAATACGGGAGAGTATATTGCCGCATCCTAATTCTAAGAGTTAAGCAA
>MWVV01000609.1_pt1 | contig 13139 bp, 13 predicted proteins | sample 1047281 | NCBI WGS metagenome assembly MWVV01 (sample SAMN06349986, study PRJNA376086) | soil metagenome | isolation source: PT-2 sample Antarctic (ecotone) soil | place: Antarctica | collected 2015-01-13 | reverse complement strand
CGGTAAAGCTATGAAAGATGCCGTCGGCGGCGGAAAATAGTTCGGTGATTTTTTAATTTATCCGACTGGTAAACTTACGGGTTTATCAGTCTTTTTTATTTTGGCTGAAAAATCCCCAAAAACTTGTCAAAAAAAATGGTGACAAAATGTAAATTTTTTGTTAAAATTTTTTTATCGAGTTGGGAGCAGTCAAAATAAAAATAATTTTACACATATTTTTGGTTGTTTATTTCCACCGAGATAGATGGAGAAGTCTTGGAAATCAAGATAATTTATTGCCTTTTGCGATAAATTTCACAAATAGAAAAGGTGAATCCAAATAAAAAAGGAGAAGATAAAGTGGCAGCAGCAGCTAAACAAATATCATTGCAAGATCGCATCTTGCAGATTGACCATATTCAAGCCCGCCGTTTTGCTAAATTAAGCGGTGCGACTTTAGAAATTGCGACCGAAGGAATTATCAGACATTTACGCGCCTGCGCTCGTATGGACGTAAATCCTGATGCTTCAGCCGTTCGTGAGATAATTGATGATGCCTTAAACGGCAGAAGAGTTTTTGCCGAAACGTCAAATGACCTTCTTGCCGCCTAGATTGTTTTTATAATTAAAGTAATACCTAATTTGACCGCTTTTTTCGGCGGTCTCTTTTTTTAGTACTATCGGTGTCGCTCGCTAATTTTAGCACACCGATAATATCGGTTTAGTTGTTTCATTTCAGTAGCTTACAAGTTTATCATTGCTTGTTTGCTACCATAAACCCTTATTAAATAATAAATGATCAATGAAAATATGAGTTTGAAAGATAAAATTACCAGTGATTTAACCACCGCGATGAAGGCGAAGGACGCCGACCGCACTTCCGTTCTGCGGATGGTGAAAGCCACCCTGATGAACAAACAAATCGAAAAAGGCGCGGATTTAGCCGATGAAGAAATTTCAAAAGTCCTGCAATCTTTAGTCAAACAGCGCAAAGATTCTATCGAACAATACGAAAAAGCCGGGCGCGCGGAACTTGCCGAAAAAGAGCGGCGAGAACTTCTCGTAATTGGAGATTATCTGCCGCAATCTGCGTCAAAAGGAGAAATCGAAAATGCGGTTGCAGAAGCAATTAAAGAAACAGGCGCAAGCTCGATAAAAGAAATGGGCGCGGTTATGAAAGCAACCCAAGCAAAACTTGCCGGAAAAACAGTTGACGGAAAGTTGGTCAGTGAGACTGTGAAAGCAAAATTGCAATAATGCAAAATTAAAATAATTAAATTTTCGCAAAAATTTAAATCCAAAGTTTTATTTTTGTCGAATAGCTTTGTGAAGAGTTTCAAACACTCTCCTAAATATAAAAACGAACGAGCAAGGGAGGTTATTATGGCACAAGCAACAGCAATGCAATACAATCAAGATTATTCGGCAAACTCCGAACCGAAAAAGGATATCGCCGAATCGGTTCTTAGAAGCGCGGATAGATCTACGAAACAGGCAACTGGGGTGAGTTTATTTCACATTTTGACAATTGGTTCAATCGGAGCGTCAATTGCTTTATTTTTATCAGGCAAAAGATTAGAAGGAATTTTTGTCGGTTTGTGGGCGCCGACATTTGAAGCATTAAAAACAGCTTCCGATAAAAAGCGCGAAAGCTAATTGTTAATAAAAGTATAAATAAAAAAGCCGTTAATATGCGGCTTTTTTATTTGTACTCAATATCTCTAAGCAAATATATTTCTAACCTTATCTATAAACGATTCGTCTTGAAAATCTATATTTTCGACTTCAGCGAGTTGTTCGAGTAATTTGCGCTGCTCTTTAGTTAAGGTTTTCGGCGTTATTATCGTTGTGGCAACAAATAAATCGCCTTTACCGTGCCCGCCCAAAGCAGGCATTCCTTTTCCTCTCAAGCGAAAAACCGTTCCCGTCTGTGTTCCCGCCGGAATTTTCAAATCTTCTTCTGTGTTAAGCGTTTTGACTTTTATTTCTGCGCCGAGTGCGGCTTGTGCGAAAGAAATCGGAACGGAAACGTAGAGGTTTGCGCCTTGTCGCTCAAACATTTCGTGTTCTTTAACGTGAACGACGACAAACAAATCGCCCGCCGTTCCACCGTTTAATCCGGCTTCGCCTTCGCTGTTAATTCTTAATCGCGAGCCTGTTTCGACGCCCGCCGGAATTTTTACTTCCAGAGTTTTTTCCTTTTCGATGCGCCCCGCGCCGTGACATTTTTTGCACGGATTTTTGATAATTTGACCTTTACCCGCGCAATTCGGACAAGTTCGCAAGACAGAGAAAAATCCCTGTTGATAGCGTGTCTGTCCACTTCCGTTACAGGTCGTGCAGGTTTCGGCTGAAGTTCCCTTTTCCGCACCTTTGCCTTCGCATTCGCCGCATTTTTCAAGACGCGGGATACTGAGTTTTTCTTCTTTCCCTGTAGCGGCTTCTTCAAGCGTAATTTCCAAATCGTAACGCAAATCCGCGCCTCGCGTTGAAGACGTGCGTTGCGAACTCCCTCTACCTTGCCCGCCGAACATATCGCCAAAGCCAAAAAGGTCAAAGATATCTTCAATGTTGGAAAATCCGGGGCTAAAACCGCCGCCAGCCGCGCCAGCGCCGACGCCCGAATGTCCGAAACGGTCGTAAGCCGCGCGTTTGCTTTGGTCTGAAAGCACCGAATAAGCTTCCGCCGCTTCCTTAAATTTTTCTTCGGCTTGTGTGTCGCCTGGATTTTTGTCCGGGTGATGCTTTACCGCAAGTTTACGGTATGCCGCTTTAATTTCCGTTTCGCCAGCATTGCGGCTTACGCCTAAAATTTCGTAGTAATCACGTTTGCTCATAGATGACTTTGCACTCGGCAATTTGATAATTTAAAAGTTGAAAATCCAAGTATCAAACACGAACTTGGACAAATTCGATTATAAACGTTTTTCAGTAATTTGGCGAAAATGAAAATAACAAGATATAAAAGATGAAAGGCGGCAATTGTTGACCGGTAATTGATAAATATGCTCCTCATTATAGATAATTACGATTCGTTTACTTACAATCTCGTTCAGTATTTAGGCGAACTTGGCGCAAAGATGAAAGTGCGCCGCAATGATGAAATTTCGATTAAAGACATTGAAAGCGAACTTAAGCCGGAGAAAATTCTTATCTCGCCGGGACCGGGAACGCCTGACGGCGCGGGTATTTCATTAAAAGTTTTAGATAGGTTTGCCGGAAAACTTCCAATTTTAGGCGTTTGTTTAGGGCATCAAGCTATCGGACAAGTTTTCGGCGGGAAAGTGGTTCGTGCGCCCGAGCCTGTTCACGGAAAACCAATCGAAATTTGCCACGACGGAAAGACAATCTTTGCAGGTATAGAAAATAACTTTCAAGCCGCTCGCTATCATTCTTTAATTGTCGAGCGCGAATCGCTGCCCGACTGTCTGGAGATTTCCGCCGTTTCGCCCGACAATTTGATTATGGGTTTGCGTCATAAAACTTATAAAATTGAAGGCATACAGTTTCATCCCGAATCTATTTTGACGGCAGAAGGCAAAAAAATCTTGCAAAACTTTCTCGATTTTTGCTGATAAAAAATAAGCCCTAAGTGATGAGTTATAAATGGTGAGCTATAAATAATGTATGATGAATCGAAACTTTATTGAGTATTAATCGTTCACCGTTCACAACTCATCACTAAACGTTATGTTCTCTCGGCTTTACGGCATAATCACGAAGGCGCGAAATTCGCTTTACGAAAAAGGCGTTTTTAGATCGTTCTCGCTTGATGTTCCGACCGTTAGCGTCGGAAATATTACGGTTGGGGGAACGGGTAAAACTCCGCTTGTCGCTTTTGTATCGGAACTTTTATTTGAAAATGGCGAGAAAGTTTGTGTTCTCACGCGCGGTTACGGACGCGCAAATCCTAAAAAAAGAGTTTTGGTTTCCGACGGCGAAAAGATTTTGGTTAATGTCAAGCAAGCAGGTGACGAACCTTTTGAACTCGCCGAAAGACTTTTGGGAAAAGCCGTTGTCGTGGCGGACGCAAACCGCGTTGCCGCTGGAAATTGGGCGCGGGAAACATTCGGAGTAACCGCTTTTGTTTTGGACGACGCTTTTCAGCATCGGCGCATCCGGCGCGATTCGGATATTGTAACTATTGATGCTGGTAATCCGTTCGGAAATAAAAAACTTTTGCCGACGGGCGTTTTACGCGAGCCTTTGGAGAACTTAAAACGTGCCGATGCGGTTGTGATTACACGGGCGAATTTATGTGTTGAAAAACAGCTTGCAGATTTGAAATTTGAAATTTCAAAAATTAATGAGTGTTGCAGAATCTTTGTGTCGGGAAATAGAATATCGAACTTAATTGATTTAGGAAACTTTCCCGGAAAGGCGCAAAGAGCGCAAAAAAAAACTGACCGCCGACCACCACCGACCACCGACCACTTTTTGGCTTTTTGCGCCTTGGGAAACCCGAATAATTTTTTTGAACAGTTAAGACGGGAGAATTTTAATTTAACCGCAACGCAAAAGTTTCCCGATCATTATTTTTATAAACAAAAAGACATTGAAATACTTGAAAAAATCGCCCGGCAAAAAGGTGCGGAAGTTTTACTGACGACCGCCAAAGACGCGGTTAAATTGAAAGATTTGAATTTTAATTTGCCGTGTTTTGTAGTAGAGAGCGATTTTGTTTTTGATGATGAAGACGCTTTTCGTAAATGGGTAATTTTAACGATCAAAAACCGGCAGGCGAAAACGGTTTTCCAGAAGCTATCTCATAAATAACTCGGCGCAACTTTACGTTACTATCTTTCATTTTTGAAATCAGTAACGCAAAAAGCGCAAAAGGTTACGCAAAGTGTACGCTAAGAATTTTTCATTTATGAGATAAGTTCTAAATAAAACTTATTCTTTCCGAAATTTATAAACTTACAAACGGCTGATAAACTCGAAGGCTTCTTTTCGCATCAAAGTCCCAAGTTGCAAAAAATTATCATTGAAGATTAAGATTCCAATTCAAGTTTTTATCCAAGGAGTAAAAAAGTGAAACATATAAGCTCCGCAATTTTTTTAATTGCAGTTTTATTTTCAGCAAATTTTTCGGCTTTTGCCCAGGAAAGCGAATTAAAGGTAGTTGATGAAGTTGTCGCGCAGGTTAACGAAGGTGTGATAACGCTTTCGCGCGTTAAGCGTGAAATGAATGAGGTAATTGACTCATACGTTCAGGAAGGCAAAAAAACCCGCGAGCAGGCAAAGACCGAAATTGAAGGCAAACAGGGCGAACTGATTGCAAACATTATCAACGAAGAGCTTCTGCTACAGAAAGGCAAGGAACTCGGCGTTGAATCCGATGTTGAAGCGCAGATTAACCAGCGTTTCCTTGAAATTATGAAGCAACAAAATCTGAAATCGTTAGACGTGCTTTACAAGGAAATGGAAAAAACCGGCGTCAACCCGGAAAACATTCGTGATTTGTGGCGTAAACAAATTACCAGAGATATAGTTTTACAGCGCGAGATTGACTCGAAACTTTATTTCGGCTGGAATCCGAAAGAAGTAAAAAGTTATTACGAAGCAAACAAGGCAAAATTTACCAAACCGGAAACGATTACTATCAGCGAGATTTTTCTCGGATTTGCTGGACGCAACGAACCGGATGTTCGTGAAAAAGCCAAACAACTTGTCGCCCAACTGCGAAAGGGCGCTGATTTCGGCAAACTTGCCGTCGAAAATTCCGACCGTCCAAATGCCAATGAAACTAAAGGAAAGGTCGGCACGCTGAATATCAAAGAACTAGACGAAAGATTTGCCAAACCTTTGCAAAATGTCAAAGCCGGCGGCGTGAGCGACCCGATTGAAATTGTTGAAGGTATTGAGATTTTGCGCGTTGACGATAGAACAAGAGCCAGCAGCGAATCATTTTTCGACGAAGCCGAAGTCAGAAAAGCGATGACTTACGAAAAACTTCCCGACGAGCGCAAAAAATATCTGGCTAGCTTGCGTCAGGAAGCGTATATAAAAATCAACGCCACATATCGCTCGATGGTTGCGCCTTTTCTCCCTACCGAAGAAAGAAAAGCGGAAGTTAAGAAAAGTAAATAAATAAGAGGTTAGATGTCGGATGTTAGATGTTGGTAGAACTAGCTTCTAGCATCTAACATCCGACACCTGATTATGCGTCTTGATTTATATCTTAAAACCAGCCGTTTGATTGCGCGTCGGAGCTTGGCGCAAAAATTTTGTGACGCCGGTCTGGTGAAAATAAATGATTTGACGGCAAAATCTTCGCGCGAGGTAAAATCAGGCGATCGAATAGAAATAAAAAAGAGCAACCGCCTAACAAAAATCTGCGTTCTCGACATTCCCGCCAAAAAGCAAGTTTCCCGCCAAGATGCCGATAAACTTTACGAAATTGTTTCGGAAGAAATTTTGGAAGACGAATTAAAATAGTGATAAGTGCTAAGTGGTAAATTAAGAATCCGCGTGGTTACTTAGCACTTATCACTATTTCTATTTTTCTTCGGTTAAAACGGGAGGAAACAAAAACAATCCAACCAGATAAAAAGCAAGCGTGAAGAACTGAATATAACCCGTCGAGGGCGAAAATCTCGGTAAATTGAGCAAATATGTAAATGCTTCTTGCGTCGGATTCTGAAAAATTCCCTGCCACCAGCTTTCGCTTGCAGGCGCAGCTAAATTTGCTAAAAGTAAGTATTTCACGACAAACGCCAGTCCGAACAAACTGCCCAAACTTTGCAGAAGTTTTCTTGTATCGAATTCGACAAACAGGTTGTTCCAAAGTGTCCAGAAAAAGCAAAACGCGATACTCCAAAACGGCAAACCGCTTTCCGGCAAAAGCGCATTGAAAACCTGCGTCGAAGCAGCAAAAAGCGTGAACAAAACGCAAGCGTTGGCAACATTTTTCAGCGTCGAAAAACTTTCCGAGAACCAACCTTCTAAACGAATTAAATTGGCGCGAAAGAAAAGAATCAGCAAAATTGCGGCGAAAATTAGACAAATGAGCGGCGGTTTGAGAAATAAAAAATCACTCGCTCCCGCGCTCAGGCGCAAACCGCCAAGCAACGCGACGGTCAAAAAAACCAAAGGCAAAAAGATGTATTGAAGAAACGATTTTTGATTTGCGGCGTGTCCTTTGTCCTTTGTCCTTTGTCCTTTGTTTTCGACTGACAGTTCGTTTTTTCCTTCTGTTATTGTTCCTTCGCCTTCGGAAACTTCTAACAATTCGCCGTCAATGATTGATAATTCGCCTGAAATATCTTCTTCGACTTTGGACTTTGGACTTTGGGCTTTGGACATACCTTATTTCCTTTCACGCAAAATCTTGAGCGGATTAAAGTCGCTCGTCGTAATTTGCAATCCTTGTTCAAATTCGTTTTTTAACTCGGCGGACGTTTTCATTTGCAAATTTGCGTCATCGGATTTGAAGTTTTTGTTAACCGCAATCACGCGATTTGTTTGTTCCAAACCCTGTTTGAAAAGCGCGTCGTCGTTTGAAATTCTGCCCCAGCCTTGTCGGTAAAAACTGTAAGCGATATAAAATTGCGTTCGCGCATCTCGCTGTTCCGGATCGGCTTTTCCAAAATTATCTCGCGCCGCAACATAATTTTCTTTATAAAAATTCATCAAACCGTCTTCAAATCTATCTTTATCAACCTCATAAGTTCCGATAACCACTTGTCCTTTCGTTGCGACATTTTCGATTGTCGTCTGGGCTTTGGTCGAGGCTTCGATTAGAGTTTTCGGTTCTGTCCAGTAAAGCCAGGCGATAAACAAGGTGTAGAATAAAGCCAAAACAATGCTTAATACGTGAATATGTTTTTCCTTCATTTTTACAATTTCCCGAATTTAGTTTGAGATAACCCTCTGATGATGTCAATCAAATTCATTTTGTGTTGTATTGTAAGTCGCTTTTATCAAAACGCGAAAACCACAATAAAACAAAAGTCTTTTTGCAACAATTCTCGACAATAATCGTGTGTTGTGCTAAACCTTGAACAATCCGCAGGAATATTTTTATGAAACGCACGTTTGTTTTGATTACGCTCATCTTTTTGGCTTTCTTTGTTTCAAAAGCGCAATCGGTTAAAACCGAGCAGGACGCGCTCAAGAAAATACAGGCTTTTTATTTTATCCGCGATTACGAAAGCGGTGCGGATATGGGCGAGCGGCTGTCTCAAAAATTCCCCGACAACACGGAAATAAAAGCTTGGTTCGTCTTAAATATGGCTCGAGCGGGAAAATCGAAAGAAGCGGTCGAAGCCGCGGAAAAATTGGTTGAAAAAAACAAAGAAGATATTTGGGCTTTGTTTGCGCTTGCCAATTCTTACATTAGAAACGCTCAATTCGACAAAGCCTTGCCTATAAGCGAAAAACTACTTGCGCTTGCGCCTGAGAACGAAGAAATTATTTTACTTTATACAAACGCTCTTTTAACCAAAAAAGAATATGCGAAGGCTTTGGATTTTTTGGACAAAAATGCTTCAAAAATAAATGATAAAGCTCGATTGATGACTCTGGAAGCTGAAATTTATTACCGCAAGAACGAAAAAGATAAAAGTTTCTCAACCTACGCGCACGCCCGAAAACTTAATCCGAACGACGTTAATGCTTTTTACGCATCGGGTTTTTTTCTCAACACCGACAAGCGTTTCGCTGAAGCCATACCAATTCTAAAACGTGCTGTCGAGCTTTCACCAAGTGTTTTTCATATTCGAGAACAGTATTGGGAATCACTTTACCAAGGACAACCGAAGAAAACTCAAGACCAACGTAAAACGGAAGTCGCTGCTGACATAAACACTTTTTTGAAGGCGCGTCCGGCGACGCCGAAAATCTTTGAAGGCATCGTTTCTCAGTATCGTAAACTTGAACTTTCGGCAAAACAAAAGGTAACTGAAGACGCTTTGCTGGCGAAATTTCCGCAAACCGTCGAAGCCGAAAAAATTATTATGAACCGTCTGCGTAGATTCGACTATTACGCCGCGGATAGAAAAATTGACGAACTCAAAAAAGTCGAATATGTAAAAAAGCTGTGGGAATTTATCAATCGTCCACAGCATTTCAATCAAAATTATGTCGGCGAAGTTTATACGAATCTGCTTTACATTCAGCAGGAAGATAAAAAAGTTTCCGACGCGGATTACTTGAAAATAGCCGACCGCGCCGTAAATTTTAACGGTTTAAGTTTTACCGACCCTTATGCAACAATCGCGGTGGGTTTAATTAAACGAGGTTTGTTTGTGGAAGCGGAAAAATTTGCCGAATCGGGATTGAAAAAATTCGAAGCGAGAATAAACGAGGCAAAAAAAGACGAGCAAAATATAGCTTATCTGGAATTTAGGGAACAACCGGATAAGGCGAGGATTTTGAATCTTATTGGAGAAGCGTTGCTCAAACAGAAAAAACACGAAAAAGCAGAAAAGGTTTTGCTCGAATCGACCGAAACCTCCAAAGAGTATAATTATGGATTTAAACTTCTCGGTGAACTCTATGAAAACACGAATCAATTAGAAAAAGCTGAAGATTTTCATATTTCTTACTTTGCTTTCATGAATTTGGAGAAGCCGAATTATGATAGTTTGAAGAACATTTATCAAAAACGGAAAGGCAGCGCGGACGGATTTGAAAACTATCTGGAAAATGTAAAAAAAATAGAAAAGTCCAAACGCAGAGAACTCGTCGTTTCCAAACGCAACAAAGAACCGAAAGATTTGGTTGCTTTTAATCTGAAAACGCTTGGCGGAAAATCTTTTTCGTCCGACGATTTAAAGGAAAAAGTTGTCGTTATTAACATCTGGGCAACGTGGTGCGGACCGTGCGTAAAGGAAATGCCCGAATTACAACAGCTTTACAAAAAATATATCGGCGCAAAAGATGTCACTGTGATAACTATCGACAGCTTGGAAGAACTTGAAACAATCAAGAAATTTATGAGCGGTAAAAAATATGACTTTCCTGTTTTATTGAGTGGAGATTACTTCTCTACTGCTCCGATAGATGCTTATCCGACCACCTGGTTTGTTGACAAACAGGGGAAAATTGCTTACACAAAAGTCGGTTACAGTAAAAGTTTGCTCGAAGAATTCGATTGGCGAATTGAAGAGTTGAGAAAGTAGAAGTTTTAGCAATATTTAAAGGCGGTAAAATTTATTGATATGAAAAACAAATTTATCCTGGCGATAGTTGGTATCGCTTTATTTTCAACTTTAATTAACGCGCAGAATCAAACGGCGGATTGGATTCGCGTGCAAAGCGACAACGGCGAATTTTCGATTGAAGTTCCCGCCGAATACGGATTTTTCGTTGACAAAGAGGGATTTTCGGTTTCCGATAGCTCAAATACTTACTTTCTTCAGGAAATGAATATGCTCAACGCCTACCAGGAGAAAACTCTGCTCAGTTTTGAAAGCTACAAAGCGAGCAAAAGCGCGGCGGACACTATTCGAGAACGCGACGGCAAAAAAGGAGAATCTTCAGAAATTAAGCGCGATGGTTACCACGTTAAACAAATTGTTATTAGAAACGAAAACAGTTATACCGTCAGGCAGTATTTCAATTCAAAAAATTACATTTATATTTTGACTGCCGCCTCGAGAAACGGAGAAACGCCGACACTTAAACGATTTTTGGATTCTCTGGTTTTCAAACCGTCGGAAGCAAAAACAAATCAAGCGCTGGCGGTTGAATCAAAGCTAAAAACAATTTCGTTTTCTGCCTTAAAAGCGACGCCAATCGAAGTTGATGCTAATCCTCAACCTTTGAAAAAGCCGGATGCTTCAAACAATGCTTTACCTGCGTCGCCGGTAAAAGATGAGAATGCTTTCCCGCTCGTTATTTTGTATAAATCGCCGGCTTCTTACACGAATGCGGCGCGGATGAAAGGCGAAAAAGGAATCGTCAGTCTGCGAATCACTTTTTCGCAGGCAGGTTACGTATCGAAAATTGCGTTTTTAAAATCATTAGGCGAAGGATTGCTCCGACAGACGGCTTTTGCCGCTCTCAGAATCAAATTTCTGCCGCAGGAAAAAGACGGCAAACCACAGACCATTACCAAGACGGTTGAATACAGTTTCGACATTTATTAAAAATTAGACATTATGAAAATTAAAATTATACCTCTTTTGGCGGCAATTTTATGTTTGTTGTTTCCGACATTCGCGCAAAATTTAACGGCGGATTTGGTTATCGTCAACGCGAAGGTTCGCACAATGGATGCAGCAAAATCAAACGCTGAAGCAGTCGCCGTGATGGGAAATAAAATCGTCGCGGTTGGCACAAACGCGGAAGTTCGTGCGTTGGTTGGCGCAAACACGAAAACGATTGACGCGAAAGGAAGGCTCGTCATTCCGGGCTTTAATGACAGCCACGTTCATTTTCTGGAAGGCGGTTTTCAGCTTTCAGCGGTAGATTTGCGCGACGCGAAATCACCTGAAGAATTTGTTCGTCGTATCAAGGAATTTGCCGTTAAACAACCGAAGGGACGGTGGATTTTGGGTGGCAAATGGGATCACGAAAATTGGACGCCGAACAATTTACCGACCAAAGAATTAATTGACGCCGCAACGCCCGACCATCCGGTTTTTATTGACCGCCTTGACGGACATATGGCTCTGGCAAACAGTCTGGCTTTAAAACTTGCGAATGTAACGAAAGATACAAAAGAAGTTGAAGGCGGCTTAATTGTGCGCGAGGCAAATGGAAATCCAACGGGGGTTTTGAAGGACGCGGCGATGGTTTATATCAATCGCGTGATTCCCGGATTTTCATTTGAACAGAAACTCGAAGCCGCGCAAGCCGCAACCGATTATGCTGCGTCTCTGGGCGTCACGAGCGTGCAGGATATGTCGGCAGGCAACGATGTTGGCGTTTACCAAGAATTAATGCGACAGGGAAAACTGAAAACGCGGATTTATGCCGTTTCCCCACTTCCCGACTGGCAAAGATTGGGAAGAGCCGGCGTTCGCACCGCGTTCGGCGGCGAAATGCTGCGTATCGGCGGGTTAAAAGGCTATTCGGATGGAAGTTTGGGTTCGACGACTGCGTGGTTTTTTGAACCGTATTTAGACGACCCGAAATCAACCGGTTTGCCTTCGGACGAAATTCCGAAAATGTATGAAAATGTCTTGAACGCAGATAAAGCCGGATTACAAGTAATGGTTCACGCCATCGGCGATAAAGCGAACGATACGATGCTTTCCACTTTTGAGCGCGTAACAAAGGAAAACGGCGCAAAGGATAGGCGCTTTCGCATCGAACACGCGCAGCACATCAGAATGGACGACATCAAACGATTCGGACAACTAAAAGTTATTGCCTCGATGCAGCCGTTTCATGCGATTGATGACGGGCGCTGGGCTTGGAAACGGATTGACGAAAAGCGTCTGAAAGGAACTTACGCTTTTCGCAGTTTGCTCAATTCGGGCGCGACACTGGCGTTCGGAACGGATTGGGCAGTCGCACCGCTCAACCCTTTACTTGGCATTTACGCGGCAGTTACGCGGCGGACTTTGGATGACAAAAATCCGAACGGCTGGATTCCCGAACAAAAAATCTCGGTTGAAGAAACTCTCCGCGCATATACATCCGGTTCGGCTTATGCAGAGTTTCAAGAAAATGTAAAAGGCACAATTACAATTGGAAAACTTGCCGATTTAGTAATCTTGTCGGACGATATTTTTACGATAAATCCCAATAAAATCGGCGAAACTAAAGTTTTAACAACCGTTATGGACGGAAAAATCGTGTTTGAAAGCAAGTAGCGGTGAGGTGTGAGTGATTAGTTATGAACTATGAGTAAAAAGCGAATTTGATATAAGTTTCGCTTTTTACTCACCACTCATAATTCACCACTAATACTTATGATTGATTTTTGTTATAATTTTGGAAACTTTTAGAAATGGAGAATATTCAATGAAAAAATTTTTAAGTTTAATGATTTTTAGTTTGGCTCTCGCGGGTGCGGGTTTTGCACAAGAAAAAATGGGCGAGACGTCGCACAAAAAACCGACTGATGCGGACAAAGTTGCGAGTTTCGATTCAAGCGGTAAAATTAAGCGCGGCGCAATGCTCGGCAAGGCAAAAAAAGTTTCACTGGCAAAAGCCTTAAAACAGCCGAATAAATATGCCGGTAAAACCGTTATGGTCGAAGG
>MWVV01000463.1_pt2 | contig 13153 bp, 12 predicted proteins | sample 1047281 | NCBI WGS metagenome assembly MWVV01 (sample SAMN06349986, study PRJNA376086) | soil metagenome | isolation source: PT-2 sample Antarctic (ecotone) soil | place: Antarctica | collected 2015-01-13 | reverse complement strand
CATCAATGTCATCGCAAGACGGCGTTGAAGAAACCGCCGATGCGATCGGCGTGCTCATCCGGGGTGAAGAGAACGATGCATGTCTCAGCCTTCGGGATGCGCAGCTCGATCCAGCGCTGTTTGTCGTCGAATGGCTGATCGGTGATGATCGTGAAGCCAAGCTTCTCGGTGTAAAGACTTAGAGCGCGTTCCTAGTCCTGCACGGGCAGGTTAACGAATTTGATTTGGGTGATCATGCAAGCGCACGAGTAAGCGATGCGACGCACCGCACCCTTCCGGTTAACGCTGAAAAGCGAGTGCCGACTAAATTAGCGGGCTTCGCCGTGCGCGGCTTATTTCTCCCTCGGGAGATGGCGGCCGAACTGTCGCACTTGGAGCAGCAGAGGGCGCGGGGTGATGCTGATGGTGGGATTGATCGGGCAGCCGGCTTTGCGCAGGCCGGTCGCGATCCAGTTGTTGCAATTGTGGAAGGCGGAATAGCGGCCGCGGGCGCGATACCAATTTTTCTCCAGAAGAATGGGCTGACCGGATGCATCGAGCGCGTAGGTCTGTGCGACGTGGTCGCAGAGGCGAGCGAAGCCGCGCAGGGATAGATCCACCGCGACAACCGACGCCTTCGGATCATGGAAATAGTCGAAACCATGGCAGAGAAGCACGGTCCGAGTGGAGCCGCGGAGCGCGCGGACCGCGGTCCCAGTGGTGAGATTTTTGCGGTAGCCATCGTCTTCGCCCCAGCCGACCTCGAGGTATTTGAAGCCCGCGTAGTCGTGGCTGGCTGGCCAGACACCGCGCGGAATTTCCGATCGCCGGACGGCTACGCCGGTATGGAGCAGGCCGTGATTAACCACGTAAACGGTCCGCGTCGACGCATTGGCGCGAGAAGGATAGATCGAAGGGTTCGGTCCGGCGCACGCAACCGAGAAGAGCAGAGTCGCACCGAGCGATGTCCACTTAAAGACGGGGAGCCAGATGCTAGCGATCCTCAAGTTTTGCATCGTCCTCGCCCTCGATTTTGCGGGTAGTTGCGAGGATGGCGACGAGGACGAGCAGGAAGCATCGACGCGTGATTATTTGATGAGTTCTAGAGCCACTCTTTTACCTGCGGCCAAAAGTCGTGCATCGCAGTTTTAAGACCCCGGCAGAGATAGATGTGCTGTCGTTGCTCCCATGGCATTGCCCATGGGCTGCTGTCGACGACGCCGAGATCTTCGACCGTGCGGAATTGTTCGCGCTCGTCATCGGGCCTGGAATCGATCACGAGCATGAGCTCGCCGGTGTAGTTGCGTGAGCCCCAGAGATAGTAATTTTGGTGGCCGGAGAGCGCGGGCGGCAGGCCGTACTTCGGGCCGAAGAAATCGATCGCGCCAGCCTGGCCGTAGTTCTGGCAGAAGATGCCGACTCGCGCTTGATCGTCTGGCGAAAGAGTCGCATAGGCGCGCGCGACGGAGCGGACTATTTCCTCCCAGCCAAATTGATCTGCGAAGAGCTGCGGCAAGGCGGCGGTGTGGCCGGTCTCGGTCCGTGGCGGTTCGAAGTGAATGGCCCGCATGTAGGCGAGCAGTCTTTCCGGCGCGAGCACCGGGAGGATGGTCGGAGCGAGAAGCGCCGCTAGTCCGATCATCGCGGCGATGAGGGCGGGTTTCACCCATTGAACCCGAAACGCGACGAGGCGCTCGACCGCAACGCTACCTGCGGCGAAGAGCATCGGGTAGACGGGCGCGAGGTAGTAATGCTTCCCGTGCATGAGGATGAACTCGGCGAGCGTGACGAGATACACGATGCCGAGGAGGCGATAGCGGCGGCCGTCGCGCGCGGTAAGCAGCCAAATGAGGCCGCCGAACCAAATTGGAAAAGTGGCGGGGTTCATGATCAGAATTTGCTGGGCGACGAATTGCAGCGGGCCGAGGACGACGTTCTTGTCGCTGCGCGCGACATTGCGCAAGAGCTCGAGCGTCGGCCAGTCGTGGCGCATCTGCCAGAGAAGATTCGGGAGTGCGATAGCGAAGGCGATGAGGCCGCCGAGCCAGATCCAACGTTGCGCGAGGTGGCGGCGCTCGGGCGTCAGCAAAAGGGCTACAACGATGGCGGCGCCGAAAAATGCGAAGGAATGTTTATTCTCGAAGCCGAGCCCGGCGATGAGGCCGAAGGGAAGCCAGAGGCGGTTGATGGTTGATGGCGGAGGGTTGATGGACTCAGCAGCGGAAGAGCTGTTGATGATGCGGACGAGCAGGTAGACGCAGCCCATCCAGAAGAGCGGCTCGAACACATTCATCGAGTAGAAATTTCCGATCCCGAGATAAACGAGCGCGCTCATGGAGGCCGTGCAGGCCAGAGCGACCGCCCAGACGCGGCCGCCGAGCTCGCGTGCGATTGCACCGGTGAGGGCGACAGTCAGCGCGCCGGCGATCGCGGGAAACAAGCGAAGCGCGAAAAGCGAATCGCCGAAGAGCGTCAGCTCAAGTCGCAGCAGCCAGGCGCAGAGCGGCGGCATGTCGACGTAGCCGAAGTCGAGATGCCGACTGCACGCAATGAAGTAAAGCTCGTCGCGGAAGTAGCCGTAGCGGCCGTTTGTGAGGAGGTGGATGAGCAGTGTGGCCGTACTCAACCCCCAGATCAGCCGCGTGCGGCGCGAGGGAGCGAGGATGGTTCGCGCAGGAAATGCGAAAGCGGCCATGGCGCGTGCACTACAGACGAGACAGGTGGCGATTTCAACCAGAACCAGAGGCGGTTACGATGTGGGGGAGCAGCAGGGTGACAGTTACTTTTTTTGTGAAAAAACTTGCCCGACGCACAACTTGCACCGATATGGGGCACTCGCGTGAGGAAGATTACATCTATAGCCGTCGTGTGCGGCTGCCTGTGCGCTGCGTCTATCTATGCGGCTCAGCCAGTTTTCGCGCCTGTGACAAACAGGCCAACGGTGTTCAAACCGGCGGCAACTGAAACTCCGGCGGTGAAACCGTTCGTGTTCAAGGACACAACTGGCAACTCGATCTCTGTTCCGATCGTGGATGACTCCGCGAAAAGGAAGATCGTCGCGACGGTCGATCCGAAATTAAACCCCACGATGATGCGAGCGGCGACCATCGCGCAGGACCGCGCGCACGCGCATTCGAAGTCACGTTGCTGGCGTTATGTGAAGGAAGCGCTTCTCGCCGCGGGTGCGGTTTCGTCCTATCCAAAGACAGCACTGGCAAAGCAGGCCGGTGACGAACTCGTGCGCGACTACGGTTTCAAGCGGCTCGCGGTCGGTGATCCATATGACGCGCCGGTTGGCGCGGTGCTCGTCTACGGCGGGAAAGGTGCGGGTCACGTGGAGATTCGAAATAAGACCGGTTTCGTGAGCGACTTTCGCGCGGAAACGCCATCGCGGCGCAAGCTCGTGGGCGTCTACGCCAAGAAGTAATTTCTCGTCGTTGCATGCGCAGCCAAGCGCTCGCTTCGTGTGCAGCGAGTAGCTTTCGAGCGAATTTTCTTGCTGCTGGACGCGTTTCGAGGAAGAAGCGGCCTTGTTGAAGCGCTTTATTGGTCTCTTCCTCGCCGGCTTTATTCTTGCCGGTTTAGCGTGTTCGACGGAAACGCAGGGTGCAACAATTTCGAAGAGCGGCTCGCATGCTCCGCGCGACTTCGTCTACAGAGATAAGAGGACCGGCAAGGTGGCTCGGTGCCGACGATTATCGAGGAATACCGTCCCGGTCGAATCGTTTATCCTCTGGCGAAGATCGATCCCCGGTTAGACAAACGGCTGGTCCGCGCCGCAACGATCGCTCAAGAGCGCTCGCACGCGCATTCCAAATCCCGCTGCTGGCACTACGTGAAGGATGCGCTGCTCGCGTCCGGCGTGGTGAAGTCTCGTCCGACGACGATTCTGGCGAAAGAAGCGGGCGAGGAGTTAGTGCGCAGCTTCGGATTCAAGAAGCTCCCGATCCATGATCCTTACCAGGCGCTGATCGGCGCGGTGCTTGTCTACGGCACTCGACGCGCTGCGGGACACGTGGAGATCCGGACAAAGACCGGTTTCGTGAGCGACTTTCGAAACGAGAAGTCGTCGCGCCGGCCACTCATCGGCGTTTACGCAAAGGTTTAGCGCAGCTTCCAGCTCGCGCAGGGTTCTTCGCCAGCGGGAAGGCCTGCGTAACTATTCCACCGTAACGCTTTTCGCGAGATTTCGCGGCTTGTCGACGTCGCGTCCGAGTTCCACCGCGAGATGGTAGGCGAGGAGTTGGAGCGGAATCACGGTCAGAACGGGCGTGATGAAATCCATCGTCGCGGGAACGGTAATGATGTCATCAGCCACTTGGCGGAGGCGGTCGGCGCCCTTGCCGGTGGTGACTGCGATGACTGGACCTTTGCGTGCTCGCACTTGCTCGATGTTGTTCAAGTTTTTCGAAAAGACCGCGTCGTCCGGGGTGATAAAGATGGATGGCAGATCGGGGCGGACCAGCGCGATGATGCCATGCTTCAGTTCGGCGCTGGGATGACCTTCGGCAAAAAGGTAAGTAATTTCCTTCACTTTGAGCGCCGCCTCCAAGGCGACGGGAAAGTTGAATTGCCGGCCGAAGAAGAGGATGCCGTTGGCGGACGCGTATTTCTGCGCGATGCGCTTGATCTCATTGCTTAACTTCAACGTCGCCTCGATTTGCTCGGGTAACCGCTCCAGTGCTTCGATAATCCTGGTGCCTTCCGACGTAGAGAGGTGCCGCATGCGCCCAAGGAGGAGTCCGATCAGCATCAAGATGGTCAGCTGCGCCGTAAAGGATTTGGTTGCGGCCACGCCGATCTCCGGGCCCGCGTGCATGTAGACGCCGCCGTCGCTTTCGCGAGCGATCGTGCTGGCGACGTTGTTGCAAATGCCGAGGGTCCGATAGCCTTTTCTGCGGCTTTCACGCAACGCGCCGAGCGTGTCCGCGGTTTCGCCGCTCTGGCTGATGGCAAAGACCAGCGTATCGCGCGTCATGGGGCTATTCCGATGCCGGAACTCGCTCGCGAATTCCACTTCGGTCGGAATGCCCGCGACTTGCTCGAGGATGTATTCGCCGATCATGGCGGCGTGGAGGGCGGTTCCGCAACCGGTGAGCACAATGCGGCCGACATCGCGCAGTTCCGCGGCCGTCATCTCCAGCCCGCCGAGCTTGGAGGTGCATTCCTCTGTGCTCAAGCGTCCGCGCATCGCATCACGGACAGAACCGGCCTGCTCAAAAATTTCTTTGAGCATGTAATGCGGGAAGTCACCCTTTTTTATGTCTTCCTCGGTGAACTCGACCTTGCTGACTTCGTAATTTCCGCCTTCGCCGGCGACAGAGCTGATCTCAAACTTGTCGCGCTCGACCGCCACGACATCGAAGTCGTTGAGGTAAACTGCATCGCGCGTGTAGGCGACGATCGCGCTCACATCGCTGGCGAGGAAATTTTCGTCTTTACCCACGCCCAAGACGAGCGGGCTGCCGCGCCGCGCGCCTACGATGAAATCCGGGATGTTGCGATGGACGAGTGCGATGCCGTAAGTGCCGATGACCTGCTGGAGCGCCGCACGCACGGCGCGGACGAGGCGACTCTTTTCATTTTGCGGCGGAACGCTGCCGTTGGGTGGAGCGGAGGCGTCGTAGAGCGAACCGATGAGATGCGCGAGAACCTCCGTATCAGTCTCGGAAATGAATTCATGCTGCCCATTGCGGAGCAGGCCCTCTTTCAACGACTGGTAGTTCTCGATGACGCCGTTGTGCACGAGCGCGAGCTGGCCGCTTTGATCGAAATGCGGATGCGCGTTTTGATCGGTTGGTTTGCCGTGTGTCGCCCAACGGGTGTGACTGATGCCGTAGGTGCCCCCGGGCGGCTTTTCCGTCATCAGCTTGCCGAGCTCAGCGATGCGTCCGGCGCATTTGCGCGTCTCGACGTGGTCCCCATCGACAATCGCCACGCCCGCGGAGTCGTAGCCGCGATATTCCAAACGACGGAGGCCATCCAGCAGGATGGGACCCGCCTCAGAACGCCCGACGTAGCCGACGATGCCGCACATAGTTCGTGGAGCGTGGCACCAAGCTCGCGCGGACGCAATACCCACACCCTGCTACGCGGAAGAGCGCAAAAGAGTTGCTGACTGCGCGCCGCGCAAGGTAATTGGCCCTGTGGAGAATCAATCCCGCTTTTCGCGTGAAGATAACTCCAAGAGCGCCGGCATTCCTGCTTTTGCGCTCCCCTCGGGCACGACCCAGCAGACGCTCGCCATTGTGATGGGCGGGGGCGCAGGGACCCGCTTGTTTCCCCTAACGAAGGATCGCTCCAAACCAGCCGTGCCTCTGGGCGGAAAATATCGCCTCGTCGATATCCCAATTAGCAACTGCCTCAATTCCGGTCTGCGCTCGATCTACGTGCTGACGCAGTTCAATACGATGTCCCTGCATCGCCACATTCAGGCGAGCTACAAGTTTGATAACTTCTCCCGCAGCTTCGTGGACATCCTCGCCGCGCAGCAAACACCGGAGCATTCCGATTGGTATCAAGGGACCGCCGATGCTGTGCGGCAGAACATGCGCTACTTCCTGGAGCGGCCGTTCGACTACTATCTGGTCCTGAGCGGGGATCAGCTCTACCGGATGGACTTTCGCGCCCTCTTGCATCAACACATCCGCTCCGGGGCAGAGATCACGCTCGCGACCAAACCCGTTTCGCGGAGTGCTGCTTCCGACTTCGGAATCATGCAGAGCGACGAAGAACGGCGCGTCGTGCGCTTTGATGAGAAGCCAAAGGACGAGACAATCCTAAACGAGCTGAAACTCGGTCCGGAGCATCTGGCCTCGGTTGGCGCCGCGCCGGACGCGGAGCTGTATCAGGCCTCCATGGGCATCTACGTGTTCAACCGTCGCGTGCTCGTGGAATGCCTCGACAACGACATGGTCGATTTTGGTAAGCACATCATTCCGCACGCGATCAAAGAGCGGCAGGTCAGCGGTTATATCTTCAACGGCTATTGGGAAGATATCGGAACAATTCGCGCCTTTTACGAAGCGAACCTGGATCTGACTGAGCTGCTGCCGAAATACAGTTTCTTCGACGCGACCGCGCCGATCTACACGCATCCCCGTTTTCTGCCGGGCAGCAAGGTGAACGGCGCTGCCTTGCGACAGGCGATCGTGGCGGATGGCTGCATTATCTCCGACGCACACATCGAGCGTTCTGTCATCGGCGTCCGGAGCGTGATTCGAAGTGGCGCGACGATTCGCAACAGCATCGTGATGGGCGCGGATTATTACGAGACGGATCCCGCAACGGTTCCGGAAGGATTGCCGGCGATGGGCGTCGGACGGAATTGCGTGATTGACCGCGCGATCATCGACAAGAACGCACGGATCGCGGACGGCGTGGTGATCACGCCGGAAGGCAAGCCGAACCAATACGACGGCGAGAATTATTACATCCGCGACGGCATCGTGGTGATCCCGAAGAATGCGGTGATCCCGGCCGGCTTTTGGATTTAGCGAGTTTGGAAACGCTCAGCCATGCTGCCGAGCTGGCCGGTATTTTCCCATTTTTCCTGTTTGTTCCAAGGCAACGCGGATTCGCGTCCCGTGGTGTCGGCGATCAACTGCGGTTCCTCTTTCGTTGCGCACGAGGCGAAGGCACACAGGCCCAGTGCGATCAGTGAAAAACGGATGGCATTGGCGCAGGACAATCTACGAATTCGGACCAGCATAAATGACGATATCTCCAGGCTGCACCTGGACGCCGCGCGCCAGGCTGTTGGTGATGATATCGCCGATGGCGGTAGCCGGTTCAACCGAAGAGACGCGAATCTTGCCGATGAGGGTGCCGCCCCGCAGGACGAGCATGTCGCTGTTGGCTTCCAGCCCCTGGCGGCCGCCGAGATTCAGGACGACGAAGTTGTAGGCTTGGTTCACCGCGAGAACGGTCCCGCGTACGTTCGGCTTCGGTGCGCGTGCGACCCGTTGTTTGGGCTGTTCAACCGTGCTGACGGACCGGGCCTGCGAGGTATGAATCTTATCCGAGAGAAGTTGCTTCTGGCGCTCCGCAGTATCGAGTTGCCGGCGCGTATCCTCTAGCTGGGCCTGCAAATCGCCCGCTCCGGGCATCGGAAGCGCATCGGGGATGACTTCCTTGGAACCGGCTTCTTCGAGGGCCTTTTGCAGCTCAGCGATTTGCTTCTGGTCTGCTTGGAGTTTGGCTTGAAGTTCCACCTTCTCGGTTTGGAAGCGGACCAAATCCGCTTCTGCGCTCGCCATTCTCGCATCCATCTCCGCGTTATTTGCCGCGGCAGCAGGGATGCTCGCTTCCGTCGGTTTCATCTCCTTTTCTCTTGCCGCCTGGGCCTGCTCGGCTCGCGCCCGCGCGAGACTATTCTGTTCCGCGACTTCACGGAGGCCGCGCGTTTTGTTCGTGTTCAAAACGCCGAAGACCGCGGAGAGCGTAAGAAACAAAAGGGAAAGGCTGATAAGGATCTTTGCCATGGGGGAGAAGCGGAGCGCTCACGTTGTATTTGGAAGGAAGCGGGGATGCAATCTCCTTCATCAGCCTTGGGCTGTTTTGCATGTTCCCTGTCCTCCTGTTTAGCGTTGCGCGTCGAGAGCTTCCGTCCTATAGGGAACGGTTCATGGGCCAGCAACACCGCAAGATCGTCAAACGCCGCCGCCGGATGGCCTACATGGAGCGCAAAAGGGTCGAAGCGAAAGCCTCCGCCCCGATGCGGAAGGAAGCGCCCAAGGGCAGGGCGAAAAAATCACCCTCTTCTCCGTCGGCGCCAGCTCGGGCGAGCGCCACTGCTGCCGCTGAGTAGCGCGGCCAATCAGCCGGGCCCTGTCTGGGCTGGTTGATGTTCCCGGTGTCGCTTTTATTAACGCAAGGTGCGGCCGGATTACCTCATTGTGGATGGGCACAGCGTAATCTTCGCCTGGCCCAAGCTACGCGAGCTGCATCAGCGCCGCACCTCGTTAGCCCGCGATGCGCTTGTGCGGATGCTCCGCGACTTTCAGGATTGGACCGGCGTTCGCGCGATCGTCGTCTTCGACGGGAAAGGGAGCGTAGTGGGAAACCAGGCGGACCCGGGCGAAATCCAGGTCTTCTACTCTCGAGCCGGCCAAACAGCAGACTCTGTGGTCGAGCGGCTGGCGAGTAAATACGCGACGCGCTTCCAGTTGCTTGTCGCTACAGACGATTACCTCGAGCAGCAGACGGCGACTGCTTGCGGCGCAGAATGCATTTCCGTCGAAGGCCTGCGCGGGCTGCTCGATGAGGCCCGCTCCCGCTGAGGCAGCAGACCGAGACAGGCTGGAGCGTACAGCGCTCCTTCCTTCAGCAGCACGGGAGGCTCGTTAGGCCGCTACCGCGAGAACCTGATGCGTGTGAGCGTTGACTGCTTGCCGGCGCCGCGCTGCTGACATGTCGCGAGAACCCGCGAGAGCAGACAGTAGAGCTGTTCAATGGGAAGATTCTTGCTGACGTATCCGTTCGCACCGGCACGCAGCGCCGCATGCATTCGGTTCTGCGATCTTGTCCGCACCGCGGCGAAGAGTAGGCTTAACTTTCGTTAGGCGTAAGCAGCGTCGCTGAACAGCATTCCGCATCAGCTCACATCCCGAGCTTCTTTTCCAACGCTTTCACACGCGCGAAAAGTTTTCCCAAGCGGTGAATCCATGCGAGCTGCTCTTTCGCTTCGCGCAGCGGAATCGCCGGGGTGCTCCACCAGGCCCCGCCGTCCGGCGGCAGATTCTTAGAAACACCCGCCTTCGCGGCGACCATGTTGCGATCGCCAATCTCGACATGACCGGTCACGCCAACTTGTCCACCGATCATCACCTGATCGCCAACCCGCGAACTTCCCGCGATGCCCGCCTGCGCCGCGATGACCGAATGGCTTCCGATCACCACGTTGTGTGCGATCTGCACGAGATTATCAATCTTCACACCTTGTTTGATCCAAGTGCGGCCAAACTTCGCCCGATCAATCGTAACGTTGGCGCCGATCTCCACGTCGTCATCGATCTGGACGATTCCGATCTGCGGGATTTTTTGCGGGCGGCCTTCCACGATCTCGAATCCGAAACCGTCCGCACCGATGACCGCGCCACTGTGGAGAATTACGCGTGACCCGATGATGCTGCGCTCGCGAATCGCGACCTGCGGATAGATCATGCAATGCGCCCCAATCACCACCTCGTGGCCAACGTAGCTGTTCGCGCCGATAACCGTGTCATCACCGATCCGTGCACCGGCTTCGATGACAGCGTGCGGCTGGATGGAGACGCGAGCGCCGAGCTGCGCTTCTTCTGCAACAACTGCGGTGGCGTGAACTCCCGGCGCGAAGCGGATAGGGCGCGGCGCAAAGGCAACAACCACCTGCTGAAACGCCTTGGCCGGATGCGCTACACGAATTTGCGCCGGCTGAATCGCTTCCGAGAAATCGGCGGGAACAAAGGCCGCTGATGCGCGTGTTTTGCGCAGCAGTGGCAAATATCTCGGATCGGCGAAAAAGGTGATTTCACCTTCCATCGCTTCCGCCAGAGACGCCGCACCGCTCACCACTTGAGCAGCGTCACCGGTCAACTCTCCGCCACTCATCTCGGCGAGTTGCTGGAGCGTTAACGTTACGGAGTGCGCTTTCTCCATGCCCTGCGCTTGGTAGCGAGTCAGGAAGCTCGCGCCTACAAACTTTCGCGCACCGTCTCGAGCTGCCCGGCGGAACCGAGCTTCTCATTCTTGTGGGCGATAAAGTCCGCGTAAGCCTGCATGAAAATTTTCCCCGGAGGTCGAAAGTCGAACTCAGCGGGTTTGTCGCGGAAGAACTCGCGATGAACGCGCGTCCAGACAAGGCGTCCATCGGTATCGATGTTGACTTTCGTCACGCCGAGCTTTGCGGCCGGAAGATATTCGTTTTCCGCCACGCCGCGCGCGCTCGGGTCGAGCTTGCCACCGGCCGCATTGATCCGTTGGACTTCCTCAATCGGAACGCTCGAGCTGCCATGCATGACGATCGGCATGCCCGGAACTTTCTGCGAAATGGCCTCGATCACGTCGAAGCGGAGGGACTGCTGTCCTTTGAACTTATACGCGCCGTGGCTGGTGCCGATCGCCGCCGCGAGCGAATCGCACCCGGAGCGTTCCACGAATTCGACCGCCTCATCTGGGTTCGTTAGGCAAGCGTGCCCTTCGTCCACTTTTATGTCTTCTTCCACGCCGCCGAGCATCCCGAGTTCCGCTTCCACGCTGATGCCTTCGGCGTGCGCTCGATCGACCACCCGGCGGGTGATGGCGATGTTTTCTTCGAAAGATTCATGGCTCGCGTCGATCATGACCGAGCTGTAGAAGCCCGAGTCGATGCAGTCGTAACAAGTTGCCTCGTCACCGTGATCCAGATGGACTGCGAAGATCGCTTCGGGAAACATTTGTTCCGCGGTGCGGATGATCGCTTCGAGCATGCGCTTGTCGGTATAGTTCCGCGCCCCTTTCGACAGCTGAATGATAAATGGCGCCTTGCTCTGAATGCAGCCGCGGAAAAGTCCCATGGTTTGCTCCAGGTTGTTGATGTTGTAAGCGCCAACGGCGAACTTTTTGTATGCAACTTTGTAGAGTTGGGCGGTGGTGACGATCATAGTGGTTGTTGGACTGCTGATAGTGAGCGCTCGCAAGCTTATGAAGCTCGGGGCGCTTTCCAATGGAAAAGCGCTTCGCAGGTCAATGCCGAGTGCCAGCTAGTTTCCGTTCGGCCTCGCCGGCAGCATTCACGCTGACGGACGTGCCCTGCGGATTCGAATCGATGTCGACGCGTCCGTTGTGATAGAAGACCGTGCGTTTCACGATCAGCAACCCCAATCTCATCCCGCGGCTTTGCGAGCCTTACTTTACGGCCAGGCAGGGCAAGAGCGGGACGGGTCTAGGTCTGTATATCACGAAGAAAGTGAGCGAGGACGACAACGGGTCGATCAAAGTCGACAGCACGCCCCAAATTGGGACGACGTTCACGATTCGGCTGCCGCTCATGACCAGCTAGACTAGCTGTCGGTTCGGCACCCTAGCGTCTTCACGAGCTCTTCGCCGACTCCATTTAGCTTGTAAGTCGCACAGCTTCCGTTTTTGGTGACGCGTGCCGAAGTCCGTTTCGAGTTGATGAAGATCGTAGCGATCGCCAATCAAAAAGGCGGTGTCGGCAAAACAACGACGGCAGTAAATCTCGGCTGCGCCTTGGCCAAAGCTGGTCATCGCACTCTGCTGATCGACCTGGATCCGCAAGCAAATGCGACGAGCTCCTTTGGTCTCCAGGAACTCGCAGGCGAAAGCCTCTATGGGCCGCTGCTCGGCGAAGAGGGTATCGCCCAGAAGGTCCTCCCGACGCGGATCGAAGGAATGTTTCTCATCCCGGCCGATCTCGATCTCGCCGGCGCGGAGATCGAGATCGCCCGGATGGACAATCACCTGACGCGCTTGCAACAGACGCTGCGACCCTTCCGGGACGAGGAGACATTCGAGTTCATCCTGCTCGATTGCCCCCCCTCGTTAGGCATCCTCATGACGAATGCGCTGGCCGCGGCGGACGAGCTACTCGCCCCGATCCAGTGTGAGTTTTTCGCACTGGAAGGCCTCGTCAAAATCGTGCATGTGGTCGAGCAGGTGATGAACTCGGGCGCGAACGATTCCATCGAGCTCACTGGGATTATCATGACAATGTTCGACCGGCGGACAAATCTCAGTTCGCAAGTAGTCGCAGAGGTCCGGGAACATTTCGGCGAGCGCGTCTACCAAACCGTCATCCCGCGCACGGTGCGGCTCAGTGAAGCGCCGAGCTTCGCCAAATCCATTTTCGAGTATGCGCCCGGCGGCAGCGGCGCACGCGCTTATGCCGCGCTCGCGCAGGAGTTCATGCGGCGACAGCAGACGAACGCGTCAGCCTTATCCACTCCTCTCGCGTGATCGCGGACGGCGCGCGCGGCTTCCGTTGCGAAGCCTTTGCCCCAGTATTCAGGATCGAGGCGTTATCCAATCTCCAGCTCCTCGACATCATCGACCAGCTGGAGAAAGAATCCGCAATACCCAACCAAGCGCTTGCCTGGGTGGACGACGACCGCGAACTGTGATGGTTTGCCGAGCCGTTCCGTCAGGAGCAGGCGCTTGAGAAATGCCTCTGCCTATTCGCGATTAAAGAGCGAGC
>MWVV01000608.1_pt1 | contig 13174 bp, 18 predicted proteins | sample 1047281 | NCBI WGS metagenome assembly MWVV01 (sample SAMN06349986, study PRJNA376086) | soil metagenome | isolation source: PT-2 sample Antarctic (ecotone) soil | place: Antarctica | collected 2015-01-13 | reverse complement strand
TGCGGCGCTTGTGCATAAAGAGCGTCCGATTAGAAACATTATGTAAATCGCAATCGTCATAACTTCTTCACATAAGCATCCAGATTATCGCGCTTCACTCGCCAACCTCGCGCTATCGTGTCCTTACCGGCTTTCAACTTTCCCGATTCGATGGCTTCAAGCAGACGCGCCCGAGGTATGCCCGAGAGTGCCGCGGCTTCCTTGAGCGAGAGCACCATCTTGACGGCGATCTCCGTCAGTGACGGGCGGGAAGCAACAGCGGGCGGCGCGGCCCGTTCAAGCGCCCTGGCGAGAATAGCGACGATCTCCGACACATCGTGGTCGGGGCGCGTCGTGGTTAAGGCCTGGCTGCTTTCCTCGGATGAGACAACAACCGGCCGGGCCGGATAGACGGGCTGCTTTAACTCCTCTTTCAAGCGCTCCAACTCCGCCCGGTCATAGACGGCAACGGAGCGCGTCTTTCCCTTCTCGTAGGTGACACTCAGGCGCCCCTGCTTCGTGTAGCGCTCGACGGCGCGCGTTGACACTTCAAGGAGTTCAGCGGCTTCTTCTTTGGTCATCGTGTCAACCCTTATACCAAATCGCGACATTGCTTGTCGAGGTTGTTCGGGGTGTGTCGGGGTTCGTTGTCCGACCGCCGATTTTTGCCCTGTGTCGATTTGCCTATGCACCGAGGCGGGCGGAAGGGTGAAACGAGCTTCTGGGCGGCAATGCGCTTCACGGCGGTGGGTATCAGAAGCCAATGATTTCCAGTATCACGCCCGTGCGCGCGGGGAGGCGTTGGATAGTTTTGACCCCTCTGTATTGCGACTGCATCACGCCCGTGCGCGCGGGGAGGCGTTGCTGTTGTTGTCAACAACAGCTTTATGGCCTCTATCACGCCCGTGCGCGCGGGGAGGCGTTGCAAGGTTTGCTCCTTTTCCTCCATCTTCGCGGCATCACGCCCGTGCGCGCGGGGAGGCGTTGAAGCGCGGCCGGGGCAAGCTCGATTGAACACGCCCCGCACGGTTTGAGGCTTTTGAATTTCGCCTAGCAAAACTTTGCAGTTGCCAAGAAAAAGAGGCGAGCCCCGTTAAGACTCGCCCCAAGTGTTGCCGCGTGGTAGAGCGGCCCTCAAGCTGACTTCTTCTGCCCCTCCTTCTCTTTACGCTCGAAAGCTCGGAGCGCGTACTCGATATGCTCCGGCGAGTCATGGTCTATCGCGTCGTTCAGAGAGTTAACGGCCTCTCCGACCACGTTGAAGAGGTCGGTCGGCACGCTCGGATGCCTAAGAATTTTGGAGAGCAGGTCAGCAAGCTCCGCCCCATCAGACTTGCGTAAAGAGAAGTTGCCGCCGGTCATGGCGAACAGATCAGCCATTGCCCGAAGAGAGTAGCCTTCCTCCTCCTCCCAAATGGTCACGCCCGCAAGTTCAGCCGCCCGGTCAAGCGCCGCCTCAATAGCGAGCTTGAGAAAGCCGGGCACCTCTTCAACCACGAAGAGGTCAATGATGGACTGCGCCGCAAAATCAAGCTTGGCCTGCTCGTCGGCCTCGGCGCGTTGTTTGATTGTTTTCTGTTTAGCCATTAACGTGCACCTTCCTTTCGCTCGAGAACGGCCACGGCGACAGCGATGGCGTCGAGCTGGCGAGTGATGTGATGCAGAGAGCGCGCGATGGTCTCCGCCGTGCTGAAGTCGAGCAGACGGCCTTCGGTGGCCTGGATGTCGCGCCCGATGAGGCGCAAGCTAGTGCGGACGGCCTCAAGCTTTTGTTTCAAGGTGGCTTCTCGCGTCGCCGACTGTGCCGGTTGGGCGGGATTGTCGATTAAGATTAAACTCATAATGTACGTGCCTTTCATCTGAAAAATGGTGGAAGGTTGGAGGCTCTGGCGAGTGGTTGCACACTTTCCAGAGCCTTCTCGTTTAGTGGCTTGTTTGCGCAAGGCAGATGTGCAAGCCAATCGCTGCTGCGCTGTGATAGCAAGGAGTACCGTGCTGACCTGCTGGGCATGAGCAGTCAACTACCTTCTGACCGTTCCGGCGCTCGCAGGTGACGGTGTAGGTCGCGGAGTGGCCTTCGACGCTGTAGCGGCCGAGAGCCTTGACGCTCACACGCGGCTTGATGGCTTTCGCGCGGTTGATGGCTTTTTCGATTTGCTGTTGTGACTTCAGGATGAACATTCGTTTCGGTTCCTCTTCTGGTGACGTTCCCGCCTTGACAAGAAGGATTATCGTATACTCTACGAGAATTGTCAATGGAATAATCGCAGACCCTACGAAGTTTTCTTGCATAAATTTTGCTTGTGCGTATAATGCCGTAGAGCTTACGATATTAGGGATGAGCAAAAAGAGAATGCTATCGCCCAAACAATACGCAGAAACGATTGGCAAGCCCTACACGACGGTGATGACTTGGCTTCAAAGCGAGCGCATCTCCGAAGCGGTCAAGCGGTCAACGCCGACCGGACACTATTGGGAGATTCCCGAGGGCACGAAGGCACCAGAGCTGAAGCCGGGCCCGAAACCGAAGGCGAAGAAAGGTGGTAGGAAATGAGTGAACAGGTTGAGGACGTGGTACTAATCCGCCGCCAGTGGAATAGTCAGAATATTGCCCGCATCAAACTTGCCGATCTTGGCGATTTTCATTGGAGTTCAACCTCAGGCGGCGTTATGGCCCCGGCACCTCGACCTTTCATCCATGCGTATTGCTCCTGCGAGGACGTTGAAGGCGAGATTTCACACTCGTGCAGGCACGGCATAGGGCCGCACTCGATCAAGGTGTGTCTAGTCAAGAGGGACAACGACAAGGAAGTGTGGGAAAAAGTGCGGGCCAAGGCCGGCCCACAGCCCGAGTCTATGGCCAAGCTAAACTATGCGTTCCGTGAGGCGAAAGAGGCCGAAGAGGCGGGCAAGAAGAAGGCGGCGAAGAAGGCAGGTAAGAAGTGAGCGGCAGCAACGGCAACAAGCCAAACATGCCGGCGTGTCCATATTGCGCCAATCCAAATCTGCCCGAGGAAGCACTTACTCCGACGCCGGATGACCGCATTGCCACCCGCGGTTCTATGCCTCAGTCAAGTGACATTTGGGCCGCTGATGCTTACAAAGGCCAACCGGTACGTATGCTCAGGGAAAAGGCCATCAGGCGCGGCGCTTTCACAATCCAGACTGTTACCGATAAAGATCTTGCGAAACGTTATGCGGGCTTCCAGGTTGAAATTATAGGGATGGATACAGATTACGATCCGCCTTCTCCCAGTGGCCCGTTCTTTCATAGAACCTTTGGCACGAGATTTAAAGACGATGGGCTCCAAACTGAGTCTTTCTATAAGATACACAACGCGTGCCGGATCACAAAAAAAGGCAGCAAGATGACAGTGGACGTCCACTGGTGGCCGGATCACGATTTCTTTTTTACGATCATAGGCTTTGACCCCGCGGCTGACTTTGACTCGCTGGCGCTACTTCAAAAACTTTTTAAGCCCGAAACAAGGGGAGGGGTGAAAGTAACAGAAGATCGTGTTAGACACATCGTTTCTTCACTCGGACCAGAAGCGACACAAATCGCGGCGGCACAAGCTTTAAATGTAAGTGAAAGTGCTCTTGAGTATTGGAGGAGAAAGCGAGGAATCAAGACATGGCAAGATGTAATTGAGCAATTCACATAATGCCTTTAAAAGTTTCTTGATTTCAAAGGCAATCTTTGCTATTTTAAATTCAGATAAGTTGTTCTAAGCATTTAAGCGCCAACCTGTCCGTCTAAAACTGAGTGGCGCATAAAAGCTTTATGATTTCAGTCCAATTGAATCAACTGGCCCGAAATATTTTTCGGGGCCGCAGCCCCCTGTATTTGATTTTAGTCAATTACCTAGGGCTGTCAAGAGTTTAAGGAGCACACAGCCCATGAGCGCTACCAATACCGTCAGGAAATCTTACCTAACTCCTTCCGAAGCGGCCCGGATTCTGGGCATCAGCGAGATATCACTCGCTCGCCTTTGGCGCAGCAATCAAATCGATACATATCGACCAACCGAGCGCGTGATTTTATTCACCCATGAAATGCTTGAACGCTTTCGTTCCCAACGTACGCTGCGCGCTCGCGCAGCGTAATAGTTTTCTGCATTGCGTGCGGCCCGAACGCAGTAGGAAATTAGCTATTCCCGGGCACCAACAAACACGAGGCCGAGCCGTTAGGCAAAGGCTATTAACTAACTTTCGAAAGGTAAAAAACAATGAAGGCATATGATTTATTTCCCAGCAAATTTATGAAAGTCGTCGATCTGGAAGGCCAAGAATTAACAGCGACGATTTCCAGCGTAGAGCTTGAACAAGTCGGCGACGACAAAAAGCCAGTTGCCTACTTCAAAGGCGGGAAACTCAAAGCTCTAGTTTTAAACAAAACTAATTTTGAGAGCATCGAAGAGATTTCCGGCTCCGATGAGACGGATGATTGGGACGGTGTGAAAATTACGCTTTTTCCGTCAACCGTTAGATTTAACGGGCAGAAAGTTCCGTGCGTTCGAGTCAAAGCTCCAGCAGTAGTATCTGAGCCTAAACAGATCTCGCTAGATGCAGTCGAAGCAGCATTCTAGCAATGAAATGGCTTGTCAGAGCGGTAACTCTGACAAACCATTAACCTTTACGGCGAAAGGTACTCAACAATGAGGAACATAATACTAACTAATCATTTGGAGAAATTCAATAACGTTCGTCAAGAAAGTGACGGATCGTTTACCTGCGAGTGTCCTGCCTGCCGCAACGATGGCCGCTCTGTGCAAATGAAAATATTTGCCGACGGCGCATTTGCCTGCCCTCGATTTAGCGGCGTCTCGGCGGATGCCAAATGTGATCATAACCGCTCAATCCTCGACGCTGTAGGCATCGGAGGGCCGGAAGTTGCAGCGGTCGCACCGCTGATTAGTGAATCGCTCTTCGACGGCAAGTTGTTGCTTGAAATTGGTCGAGCAGCACGTGGCAAGCATTTGGTGACGGCGCGCAACTGCGATTCGACGCATGTTGTAGATGAGCTAAACCTGTCAGACGCCACAGCCCGCGATAAGTACCTCAAACGGTTGACTGAGAAATTAGACTTAAATAATTCTGACAGAAAAACTGTTGCTCAAGTGCTCGTCAACCTTGCGGACAGAATTGTTAAAGTCCTCTCGGTTATCAGTGAAGAGGGAGCGCCATCCGTCGAAGAGGCTGGCTTTCTCGTCCTCTCGGATGGCCGTGTGGTTGAACAGACGCTGGAGGGATTTGCTGTTTACGATCCTGTCAATAAAGAGACCACTACCGTCACTCGCCTCACGGACGGCGATAAAACGTACGTACCCGTCAAGAGTGACTTCCTTGAAGACGGAAGCATAAAGTTACCATCCAGAGTGGAGGAGTACGGCACCGAGTCGGTACTGGTGCGCGACATCGAAGAATATCTGCGCCGATATATCGACTTGCCTGAGCGTGAGCTGAAGTTGACTGCAAAGTACATTCAGTTGACTTACGCCTTCGACAAGATGAATGAAATTTCATACCTGCGCGCTGTCGGAGAAAGAGGAAACGGCAAAAGTAGATTTGTAATGGCAACTGGCCTTGCCTGCTACCGACCGGTGCTGATGATTAGCCCGACCCCGGCGATTCTCTTTCGTGTAGTTGATAAATACCATCCGACCCTTGTCGTGGATGAAGCCAACTATTCTGCCGGATCTGACGATCATGCAGCCTTAGTCCATATTTATAACGCGGGATATCAAAAGGGCATGCGCGTCCATCGCTGTGAAGCTAAGACAGCGGGCGGATTCGACCTTAAAGCATTTGACCCGTTTTGCCCGAAGATAATTGCCAGTCTAAAAACTAGCGAAAGTGCCGCCTTTGAATCTCGCTGCATTCGAGTCGTGATGCAGCGCACGAACCGGACAGACATCAGGTGGCGTCTATCTGATGCGATGTTGCGCGAGGCTGAGACACTACGTAATAAGCTTACGCTTTGGCGGCTGCGCAACTGGCACAGAGATTTTGATGCCGAATTGGACCGGGCAGAGGATGAATTAAAGGCGCATCACATAGAGCCGAGATACGTCCAGATTGCTATTCCGCTTTATGCCTTGATCCAGGATGAGAGTCTAAAGTCCGAGTTTGTGGCGATGCTGAAGTCTCGAGATGAGGCCGACGCCGAAGAAAGACACGAAAGCCTAGACGGTCAGATCGTCCGAATCCTGCATGATCTGCTTTTTGATGTTGCCGAAGACGGCACAGTCCGACCGCGCACGGCTGAAAACATCTTGCCGCCGGCTGACGGTCAGCCGTGCGAATTGCTGCCCGTCGAAACAATTACTGACCGCCTCAACGAAGACTTGCCGGACAAAAAGAAGCATCGAAAAGAGTGGATTGCCAAACAGGTGCGCAAACTAGAATTGCGCACGAAAGAAGTTAGTCGGCGCGCGTCTGACGTGTGGAAAAAGTCATGCGTCGTCTATGACCGGCAACGGCTCGAAACGCTGTTCGTTAAATCATCCTACCCCTTTCCCCCCGATTTTACTCCGGTCACTCCGGTCAGTCCTGTAACTCCCTTTTCTGACAACAGTTTAGGCCGACCGGAGCAAGATAAAAGCAATCAATCGGAAACAGGCCACTCCGGTCAGGTTAAATCTAATGGTGATAATAGTTTGCCGGAAGTGACCGGAGTGACCGGAGTAAAATCAGGGGAAGAGAGGGTAGGACATTTAGAAGAGGGCATTTCGGCTCTGCCGGCCACTGGCAGGATGGTCGCTTTGGACACCGAAACTGAAGCTTTTGACAAGCGACAAGGGATTACACATCGCAACGCGAAAATGATCGGATTGTCACTCAGCTATGACGGCGCGGCGGCTGATTATGTGACCGACACGGAAGCGTGGCCGATGCACATGCCAGAGCATGAAGAGACGGTTATTTTCCACAATGCCAAGTTTGACTTGGGCGTGCTCGAGCGGGCGGGTCTGCCGTTACCGGCACAATGGGAAGACACGCTGATTGCGGTGCACCTATTAGATGAGACTGGCAAGCACGGCCTGAAGGACTTGGCAGCGCAACATCTCGGCATCTCCGAGCCGATGACCTTTGCCGAAGCTGACCGGATGAAATTGCTTGACCCTGAAGTGTTCGCGGAGTACGCGCGCAACGATGCCCGCTACACATTTCGGCTATGGCGACTGTTCAAGTCTGAACTCGAGCGGCAAGGGCTGATGCCGGTCTATGAAATGGAGAAGCGCATTATTCCCGTCGTGCGTGCGATGGAGAGCGCCGGCCTGAAACTGGATGCCGGATTGCTCGCGACTTTGCGCTCTGACGTGGCAGCCGAACAAGTAAGACTGAAGGCTAAAGTATTCGACATTGCGGCTTGTGAATTTGATTTGAACTCGCCGGCGAAAGTCGCGGCAATTCTGTATGACAAGATCGGGCTGAAGTGTCCGAAGAAAACAGACAACGGAGCAAGGTCAGTTGATGTTGAGGCTTTGAAGGAATTAGAGCATCCCGTTGCCGATGCTCTTCTCGAGTTTCGGGAGATGGACAAACTAGCCAGCACGTTCGTCAAGGTGCTGCCGAAACATATGGACAGTGGCGGCCGCATCCATCCTGAATATAAGTCGCTCGGGGCTGTGACCGGCCGCTTTAGTTGCTCTGATCCGAACGTCCAACAGATACCGGCGCGATCTGACTTGGGCAAGCGGTTGCGCTCTGCCTTCATTGCCGAAGACGGTCACAAGTTAATCGTGGCCGATTACAGTCAAATGGAATTGCGCGTGCTCGCACATTACAGCGCAGACCCTTTACTAATCGAGGCGTACACGGCAGCAGAAGAAACCGATTTGCACACGCTGACGGCTCGTCGAATATTCAAGCAACAGGACGTGACGAAAGAACAGCGCGCGATTGCCAAAATGCTTAACTTCGGCATCGTGTACGGCATCTCGGCGAGCGGCCTATTTCGCCGGCTGCACATGCTCGGCATCAAGGTTACTGAAGGCGAGTGTGAAAGCTTCATCAAGACTTACTTCAAAACATATAAAGAGGTTGCTGATTTTCTCTTGCGTGCTGAGCGGCGCATCAAGTCGCGCAAGTATGTTGAGACCTTGCACGGCAGACGACGGCGGCTGACCGGCAAGACAAAGCGCGAAGTAAGGCAAGCGCAAAACTTTATAATTCAAGCGACGGCTGCCGATATATTCAAGCGCGCGCTATTAGCCGTGCATGAATCGTTGCCGGAAGGCGCTTCGATTGTGGCGCAGGTACACGACGAAATAATTATTGAATGCCGCGCTGACATAGCCTCAGACGTTCACGCGCTGATAGTGGCGGCGATGCAGCAAGCGCCTGAAGGCTTCAAAGTGCCGATGAGAGTTGACGCGAAGATTGTTGACCGATGGGGGGATGCGAAATGAAACCTAAGCTATTTGATAGGTTATTGATTCAGGTCCGGCGTCAGATAAGGAGCTGTCTTAATTGCCAACCGGCTGATGAAGGAAAACCTTATTGGGCATACGACCAAGAGATTTGTATTGATGAGTTGTTTGATAGGTGCGACGTGCCCGACCTGATGCGGGCGCAGATGGTTAGGTATCTCAAGTGCCCGACGTGTCAGAAGTATTTTGAACAATATGATTCGGTTGGCATTGAAATTGAACAACTGCAACGTCAGGACGATCAGAATCAAGAGGCGGCATGACTAAAAACCGATGGTCCATAAGCCAAAAAGCAAACCGAATCTGGAATGACTTCCAGAGCGGAATACCGCGCCCAATTCGCTGCAACCTATGCTTCGCCGAAGTCGCCGGCCTCAAGCTCTGCGATTGGAAGTTCGGCAATAGAGATTGCATCACGCGCGTGTGCGTCTCATGCGGCTTCAGGGCGGAAGGGCGTCTGTACTGCGATGAGCACGCGCGCAGACACAGCGAGACGATGGCCGGCGCTCAATTAGAACTCGGCCACATCAACTGAAGGAAAAGCGATGATCGAACCACAAAAGCCGACCTTTGAGCCAAATCAGTTTTACGAGTCAATTCTTGCATTGAGGGTGAAAGATGCGAAGACGTTTGCTTCACTCTCGCCGGCGACGAAAGCGGCGCTCTTCGCTTACGAGACGGCGAAGCGTGAGCACATAAGACTTGAGACGATCAGAGATGAGCCGGAAGCGGCATAACGAAAGGAAGCAGGAAGTGACCGACGCAGAGCTTTGGGAGATGCTAGCGATAAACTGAATGTTCGCGCCCGAGGAGCAGCCCATGTGGCGCGAGCAAAACCGGGCGAGGCCGGATTGCTGCCATGCGAGCCTCGCCCGCGACTTTTAACTGATAGGAGGATATTATTCATGTCACAAGAATTTGTACTCATCGCAAACGAGACGCCGCTGCAACGGCAAACCCGCCTGAGGGCCGAACGCGATGCCGCCGAGAGAGAAGCGCAGGAGCGCCTCGCGAGACAAGAGCGGGCGCGGCAAGAGCGCGCCGCACACCCACACCTTGAGCCCCGCAAGATGCTTTCAGAATGCCGCACGCCCGCTGAGATTGACGAATGGCGCGCAGAGCAAAAGCGATATGAAGACGAACAGATCGCAAGCAAAGCTCAACGCCAGGACAAAGAACGCGCGCGCATTGCCTACTTCCAAGCGGGCGGCGATGAGGCCGGCTTCGAGAAAGACTATCCGGCGCTGCGTGATGAGGCGATTCGGGCGGAAACGCTTCGCCGTCTGAGTGAGCGGGAGCCGCTGCCATCATTCACTTTCAACACGCCCGACGATGTGAAGTGGTAGCTTAAGCATGTCAAGGGTTAGCCGAGATGCCAAAACAAACGCTAAACAAACGTCGCGCCGGCGACTTCGCACCCGGTAATAAGTTTGGCCATAGATTCGCGCCGGGCGAATCGGGCAACCCGAATGGGCGCCCTCGAGTTGATTCGCTAACAGAGGCGCTGCGTGAGCAATTAGCAGAAATCATGCCACACGCGGATGAGCGCACGACGGCAGAATACCTTGCGAGAGCGCTTATCAGGCAGGCCTTGAAAGGTAACGTTGCGGCGCTCAGCTTGATCGCAGACCGCACCGAAGGCAAGGCAAAGCAATCCCTTGACATTGACGTGAGCGTCAAGGATTGGCGCGCAGCCGCCCGACAGCATGGACTGGATCTTGATGATGTTAGACGAGAAGCACAGTACCTCCTGTCAGAATCCGCTGATGTTCTCAGCGGTGATGAGAGCAATTAAACGTCGCCAGGAATTGGAAGCGAAAGACGCTATAGCCTTCGCCCGCCGCGCTGGCTTAGCGCCCGATCTGTGGCAAGCGCAGGCGCTCGGCTCCGACGCTCGGCAGATGATCCTGCTCTGCTCCCGCCAATCAGGAAAGAGTACTGTGACAAGTTTGATTTCTCTCTGGACGGCAATTTACCAAGCGCCGGCGCTTGTGCTTTTGCTTTCGCCGTCTCTTCGCCAATCCCAGGAACTCTTCGCCAAGATCAAAGCGGCGTATGACACGCTTGTTGATGCACCGCGCGCCATGCAAGAAACCGCGCTCACCTTACGCTTTGACTCAGGCTCACGCATCGTCGCTCTGCCCGGCAAGGCCCCAACAGTCAGAGGCTTTTCTGGTGCCGCCTTGCTCGTCATTGATGAGGCCAGTTGGGTAACTGACGATCTTTATCAAGCGGTGAGGCCAATGATCGCAGTTTCGGGCGGCAGGCTCGCGTTGCTAAGCACGCCCTTTGGCAAGCGCGGCTTCTTCCATCACGAATGGACGGAAGGCGGTCCCGATTGGCACCGCGCGAAGATCACGGCTTATCAGTGCCCGCGCATGTCAAAGGAATGGTTAGACGCAGAACGCCAGCGCATCGGCGATTGGTGGTTCAGCCAAGAATACCTGTGTGAGTTCGTGGAAACTGAAGACAGCGTGTTTTCTTACTCAGACATTCAGGCAGCCCTTGACCCGAACGTTACGCCGCTCTTCGGAGTCGCTTGATATGAACAGATACACCATCGGACTTGACCTCGGGCAAGCCGCTGACTATTCAGCGCTCGCCATTCTCGAGCGGCAATCGACGGGACCGCAAAGCGAGTTCCATTGCCGCCACCTTCAGCGCTGGCCGCTCAAGACGAGCTATCCAACGGTTGTGGCCGACACGGTGGCGCTCGTCGGCAGCGCGCCACTCCAGCGGCCTGGCGTGGGCCGCGCCACACTTTGCGTAGATGCCACGGGTTGCGGGGCGCCTGTAGTTGACCTGTTCCGGCGTGAAACGATTCATGCCGACCTGCAACCCATCCAAATTGTGGGCGGCGCTACGGTGAGCACTGACGGCGATCTGACACGCGTCCCGAAGAGAGACTTAATCAGCACCGCACAAGTTGCCCTTCAGGCCGGACGATTGAAGATCGCGCCCGGCTTGCCGGAATCGCAGACGCTCGTGCGCGAGTTGGAGACTTATCAAGTCAAGATCAACATCGAATCGGGCAACGACTCTTACGGCGCGTGGAGACAAGGCAAACACGATGATCTGGTCTTAGCCGTCTGCCTTGCCCTGTGGTGGGCGACGCACAAGGGTGAGTCCACCTTGAGGCAGTACAACTACAAGGTGGGCACTCACGAAGACGATGATGAGACTGTAGGGCCGGGCATTCCAGATTCGCGAGCGCCGCAGGCTTTCAGGTTTCAGAGTGCCGGAGATGTGAAATGGTGATGACTAACAAAAAGCGCGCGGGGGCCTCTATCGAGAGGCCGATAGAGATCCACTACTCGCCATCGATCACGGCAACGGGTAGCCCTGAACAATTCCAAGCGCAACTGTCGCAGCACTCGCAGGAGATCGCCCGCATGGTGGGGCATGAGGTGCAGAGGCAGAAGGAATTGAGGGGGTAATGAGAGAAGGCGCGGCCAACAATCTTCGCGAGAGGCGCGGAAACCACCACAGCTTGCGGTTACTGCATAATTTATAGACAGCCCTGTTTTGCCTCAGACGGGTGTAGTAGTGACCACAAGATATTGAAAGCGAAAGCGCCGCACAGGTGAGTATGCGGCGCTTGTGCATAAAGAGCGTCCGATTAGAAACATTATGTAAATCGCAATCGTCATAACTTCTTCACATAAGCATCCAGATTATCGCGCTTCACTCGCCAACCTCGCGCTATCGTGTCCTTACTGGCTTTGAGCTTTCCCGATTCAATCGCCTCAAGCAATCTTCCGCGCGGGATACCTGCCACGGCGCTGGCTTCCTTAAGGGATAATACTAACTTGCCGACTACAGGCACCCCCGCAACAGCCGCTTGCACACTCTCCCGCACGATGGCACCAATGAGGGCCGCAAAGTCGCTCTGAGAGGAAGCTGAGGCGCTTAACGTCGCCAATGCCGCCGGGTTGTGGGCGAGGTTGGCGCTCTTAGCTGGCGAGGGTGTTTCGACGGCGGGCCGCTGCGGGTAGAGTTCCGCGTCTAATTCCACCTTGAGCGCTCGCAAGTCTTCTTCGCGATACTCGGCAGCCGGGCTCGTTTTACCCTTCACGTAGGTTGCACTCAGTCGGCCCTTTTGCGTGTAGCGCTCAATGGCCCGGACGCTGCACCCGAGATAATTGGCGGCTTCTTGTTTGTTCATAGCGGAAGCTTTTAGCACAAGTCCGCCAACCTAACCAAGCCGTGGACGATGTTGTCGGGCTTTAATAATAGCCAATAGAATCCAGTATCACGCCCATGCGCGCGGAGGAACCAAGAACTGACCTTGCGTCAATTGACGCAAGGTCACATCACGCCCGTGCGCGCGGAGGAACCAAGATACTGCGCAAATTTGCGCAGTATCCCAACCCATCACGCCCATGCGCGCGGGGTGTTCAAGGCTGAGAAACTGCATCAATTGATGCAGTTTCTATCACGCCCATGCGCGCGGGGTGTTCAACGTAGCCCGTAGCCGCCGCGAACTCTTCGCCCTCATCACGCCCATGCGCGCGGGGTGTTAAAGAACAAATACATCAATTGATGTATTGATTTCTCAACCTCAAGCCGCTGCCCGCGTGGGCGCGGGTACTGGCTTTTACTGGCACAAGAAAAGAGGCGAGCCCTAAGGTAGAGACTCGCCCCAAGTGTTGCCGCGTGGTAGAGCGGCCCTCAAGCTGACTTCTTCTGCCCCTCCTTCTCTTTACGCTCGAAAGCTCGGAGCGCGTACTCGATATGCTCCGGCGAGTCATGGTCTATCG
>MWVV01000607.1_pt1 | contig 13202 bp, 9 predicted proteins | sample 1047281 | NCBI WGS metagenome assembly MWVV01 (sample SAMN06349986, study PRJNA376086) | soil metagenome | isolation source: PT-2 sample Antarctic (ecotone) soil | place: Antarctica | collected 2015-01-13 | reverse complement strand
TTTCGTCAAGTTTCTGCTGCAATTGTCGGCGTTTATTTTCGATTTCGATTTGGTCGGCATCTTTTTCGACCGAAATTGGTTCGGCAAAAAAAACCCGCGCGCGCGTGAACGGTTTTGGAATTTGCAGCTTGTCCCAACTGTTGATTGTCCAGAAGTTTTGCGGCTCAATCAAAAACGGCAGTACCGGGTTTCCGGTTTTTTTCGCCAGCAGAATCGCGCCGTTTTTGGCGACGTAACGCGCGCCTTTCGGTCCGTCAACCGTAAAACACATTGCCAAATCTTCGCGCATCAATCGAATCATTTTCACCAGCGCGCCGACACCGCCGCGCGTCGAAGAGCCGCGAACCGCGCCGAAACCGAAGCGCTGTATAAAACGCGCGATGTATTCGCCGTCAAAACTCTGCGAAGTTATCACGACAATTCCGCGATTTCGCAAAAACCAGACGGACGGGAAAATCCGGTTGTGCCAGGTTGCGTAAATCGGAATTTTGCCGTCTTGCTCGATTTTTTGCAGATTTTCCAAGCCTTCGACCTCAGACCGAAGAGTTTTCCCAATCAATTTTATCAAGCCGTAAAAAGCCAAATCTGCCGAACGAATTGAGAAACGCTGCCTGAAAGAATATTCGTCGAGCGAAGCAAATCTATAAATTTTATTCTTTTCCTGCGACATTCAATTAGAAAATTACTAACAATTCGGGTTATTATTTGCAACAAAGGAAAACCGTTTGTCGTAAATTTTTTAAGCGGCGCGATATTTCCCAATAAAAAACACCTGAAAATGCAAAGAAAATTTCTCATCATTGACGACCACGACAATTTGAGCAGCGGACTGAAAAAAGTTTTCCACCAGCTCGGTCATTTTGTCGAAACAATCGAAACACGCCGCGAAGCGATTGAATTAAAGGAAATTGACAAGTTCGACGTGGTAATTACCGACCTCGACAATGTTGACGCAATTCCAGAAGTTGTCCAATCCGACGAGCAAAATAATGATTGTTTGCCAGAAGTCGAAACACACAAACCCTCCGAACACATCCGCGCTTTCAAGATTTGCGCTACGAATTTCAACCGCGAAAACTTTGATGAAAACGAATTGAAAAATCTTTTTGAAACGATTTTGAATTACAAGGCGCAATTTGTCGATAAAATTGAACGGATGAAAAATCTGCGCGAAAAAATCGAATTCGAGTTTCCGAGCGCAATTTCCCTGATGCACTCGATTTTGGATTATTTGACCAGGCGCGTGGAAAAAATCGGCGTCGTCGATGGCGATAACTCGCATCTTTTCATCGCTTTGGACGAAGCCTTTGTCAACGCTGTCAAACACGGCAACAAATTTAACTGTGAGAAAAACGTACGCATCGCGGCTGAAATTTCCAAGCGAGAAGCGCGCTTCACCTTTGAAGACGAAGGCGAAGGCTTCGATGTGGCGGCGATTCCAGACCCGCGCGACCCGGAAAATCTTTTCAAAACCAGCGGGCGCGGTGTTCTTCTGATTCACAATATTATGGACGAAGTGCATTACAATAAGCGCGGCAATCGTCTTGAAATGGTAAAAAAAACGGAAACGCAAAAAGCCGACCGGTAAATATGTTTTGTCCAAATTGCGCCGCAAACAATTCTACGGAGCAAAAATTCTGTCGTTCTTGCAATTTGAATCTGGAAAAATCCGCCGAGTCGTTGCTCGAACAAATTCCGAACGTAGAAAACTCGACTGAACTTCTTTTTATCGAAAACAAAAATCGAAAAATCAAATGAAAATAACAATTGGACAAATCAATACAACCAATGGCGACATCGAAGGAAATGTCGCCAAAATTTTAGACGCAATCGAAAAAGCTAAAACCGACGGCTCGGATTTGATTGTTTTTCCCGAAGTTGCCACGCACGGTTATACTTCGTTTGATTGGTTTTTGGATAAAGACATCATCGAAACGGTCGAAGAACCTTTACAAAAAATCATTGCGGCGACAAAAGGAATTACGGCTGTCGTCGGAACTGTTCGCAAAACCGGAGACGCAAACGGAAGAAGGCTTTTTAACTCGGCGGCAGTCTTTAACGACGGAAAACTGCTGGGATTTGCCGATAAAACTCTATTGCCCGAATACGACGTTTTTGACGACCCGCGTTATTTCGCACCATCAAACGCACGTAAAATGTTTGAAATTAACGGACGAAAAATCGGCGTTGTTGTCTGCGAAGATTTCTGGAACGATAAAACCTTCTGGAAAGAAAGAATTTACGAAGTTGACCCGACGGACGAATTAATAATGCAGGGCGCGGATTTAATCGTTTCATTAAACGCTTCGCCGTTTAATAAAGGCAAAATCAAACTGCGCTGCGATATGGTCGCGCATCGGGCGCGTCAGCAGAAAAAGCCGATTGTTTTTGTAAATCTCGTCGGCGGAAACGACGGAATCATTTTCGACGGGGCAAGTCTGATTGCCGACGAAGAAGGCGATATTATCTTGCAGGCAAAGGCATTTGAAGAATTTGTCGAAACGGTCGAACTTGATGTCGGAAAACCCGACGCGCGCGGTATTACCGGAAACGAATGCGAGACTATTCGGCAAGCGTTGGTTTTGGGCATCAAAGATTACGCGCGAAAAAATCGTTTTACGCGCTGCCTTCTGGGACTTTCCGGGGGCATTGATTCGGCGCTTGTTTCCGCTCTAGCCGCCGAAGCACTGGGCGCGGAAAATGTTTTGAACGTGATGATGCCGTCGCCTTTTTCGTCCGAAGGCAGCGTCAAACATTCGGAAGCGTTGGCAAAAAATCTGGGAATGCCGACCAGATTAGAGCCGATTTCCGCCGCGTTTGAAGTTTTATTGCAGCAAATGAATTTGCACAAACCAACGCACGGCGGCGAAAATCTCGCGGCGGAAAATATGCAGTCGCGTCTGCGCGGTGTAATTTTGATGACGATTTCCAACGCCGAAAATCGTCTTCTTTTATCGACGGGAAATAAATCCGAATTAGCTGTCGGCTACTGCACGCTTTACGGCGACACGAATGGCGGTCTGGCAGTTTTGGGCGACGTTTTGAAAACGGAAGTTTATGAGATTGCGGGTCATATCAACCGGAGCGCGGGACGCGAAATCATTCCCAATTCGATAATTGATAAAAAGCCTTCCGCCGAACTTGCGCCGAACCAATTCGACCAGGATTCTTTGCCGCCGTATGATTTGATGGACAAAGTTCTAAAACTTTATTTCGAGCAGAAACTCTCGCCCGAGGAAATTATCAGTGAAGGCAACGATGCGAAACTGGTTTATGATTTACTGAACAAAGTAGAATCGCCCGCTAACGAATTCAAACGCCGCCAACTTCCGCCGACGCTGATAATTTCCCGCAACGCCATCGGCATCGGTCGCCGCCGTCCCGTTACGCACAAATACCGCAGAAATCCAAAAAAACTAAAAATTTCTTGCAAGTAAAAATCTCCGCTTCGTTCCGGGAACAAAAGTCGAATTTTGTTGTCTAAATATAATGGAGGTTTTTATGAATAAATTTACGAGTCCGCTTGAAAATATCAAAATCGCCAGCCCTTGCGCGGCTGATTGGAATGAGATGATTGGCAATGAACGCCAGCGTTTTTGCGGCGCGTGCAAATTAAACGTTTATAACTTGTCGGGAATGACGCAGCGCGAAGCCGAAAATCTGATTATGCAATCGGAAAATCATTTGTGCGTCCGGTTTTATAAACGTTCGGACGGCACAATTTTAACAAAAGATTGTCCGGTCGGCTGGCAATCGATAAAGCGAAACGTTTCAAAAACAGCGGCAGCCTTCGCTTCGCTGGTTTTTACGGCTCTCGGCGCAATCGGTTTGACGAATTTTTTTGTCGAATCAAACGCGCAAAACACGGTAGAAGCATTGTCGGAAATTGAAAATTCTAATACCGCAATTCAGGAAAAACCAATTGCATTAATGGGGAATTTCTCAGTTTCGAACGATAGAGAATACACTTTAAGCAACGGCGGAATGAGTAATCTATCGGAAATTCGCACGCAAATTATAAAAAAGCGAAAGCGTTAATTTTTAACGAAATAACCTTGTCGAGCGCGAACGCGCAGGTTATTTGTATTCTGTAAACCGACATCGAGTTTTACATATCTGTCGAGGGGGAAATTGCTTTCCGAATAATACTGAACTAAATATTGAGCTTGGAGTTCGCTGGCGAGCTGGCGAAAAATTTTCGTCAAAGTTTCCTGATTGAACTTAGCATTGTAGGAATTTTGCAAATTGTCTTTGAGAGTAATTGGTTGAAACTTCGGCAGAAAAGCCGTGCCGCCGGTCTGGTCAGCAAATTTTTGCAGGTTAGATTGTCCGAATTGACTGATTTTGTTTAATTGCAAAGAGCCGCCCGAAGGGTTTATCGAATAGAAAACCGCGTCGGCGTTTTGCAGGTTTTGCAAAACCCTGGCTTGTTCTTTAGTTCTGATTTCGTCGCGCTTGCTGCCGAGCAAATTACGGAGTTTTTCCGAAGAAATTGTATTGATTTCCTTTCCGAGCGAAGTATAAACCGATGCAAAACCGCGCCTAACGCCTTCGCTATTGGTGTCTTCGCCGTCGGAGATGACAACAATAACTTTGCGTCTGCCCTGCGGCGCGTTTTTTTGTAAGTAATCCGCTGCCGCTTTGACCGTATCGTAAAAGGCTGTGAACTGTTTTGTCGGCTGAATTCTTTTTACCGAAACTGCGGATTTATCAGCCGTATCTCGCGGTTGAATTAAATTTGGACGCTCGCCGATGCTAAAAATTGTAGCGCGGTCTTCCGGACGCATTACTTCCTGCAAAAACTTCGCAGCGGTTTCCTGTTCAAACTGAAACATCGCGTCGGTAGAAGCCGAAACGTCAAACAATATTGCAATTTCGAGCGGAACTTTTTCAGCGTCGGAAACCTGCGCGATTTCCTGTCGTTTATTTTCTTCCAGGATTCTAAAATCCTGCGCTTTTAATCCTAAAACCGGTTGTCCGGCGGCGTCCGTAACCGAAACGGGAACGACAACAAGACGCGAATCAACGCGAATGACTTCGCCGTCGTCATCATCAGCGGCGGGCGTCGCCGTTGGTTTCGGCGTCTGAGCAAATGCAGAAAATGCAAAAGCTAAAATTAGTAAGAAAATGCTTGAGTTAATCGTTCGCGGCATAAACATCTCCGTTTTTAAGACAAAAATAAACCACAGAAGAATACAAATAATTGAAGCGTTATCCGTATTCTTCAGTGGTTAAATTTTTCAAAACTTATTGGTCTGTATTTTTTTGAACTTCGACCGATTGATTTAAGCCACGGCTGACAGTTAATTTAACTTCGACCCGACGATTCTGAGCGCGTCCTTCACTGGTCGCATTGTCGGCAACCGCTTGGGCTGAGCCGAAACCGAACGAAGTTCCGATACGGCGAAGCGGAATGTTGTGTGTTTCGATTAAATAATCAAGCACGGCTTGAGCGCGTCGGCGGCTCAAATCTTTGTTCAACTTTGCGCCGCCTTCAGAAGAAGCAAAACCGGTAACTTCGATAAGATAACCCTTCATAGTCAAAGCGGTTTGAGCGACGGTATCAAGATTTTGTTTGCCTTCCGGTGAAAGAACAGCACTGCCTGCTTTAAAATTGATAACCTGAGTTGATTGAACAACATAATCATCCACCGCCGATATTCTTTGGTTCGTTGCGTTCACGCCGGCAATTGCGGCATCAGCCGTATCCTGTGCCGCTTTTGCGCCGCCGCGAGCCGCATTGGAAATAGCCATTAATTCGTCAATCTGCCCGGAGATACGCTGAGCATTTTGCTCTGTTTGGGTCAGACGATCTTCAGCCGGAGCAACACGGCTCTCAATTGCCTGAGCGGTCGCCAAATCGGTTTTAGTGAAACGAACTTTATTAGCCGATAAACTGCCCGAATTGTCTCCGCGTCCTTCGACTTCCATATTTAAACCGCGAACGATGTTGTTCATCGCAATGGAATTGCCGCCGCCGAAAAATCCGCCCTTGGTTTTAATGCTCGTATTTGAAGCCAAAATAACTCGCGTATCAACGCCGCCTGCATCACGAACGACAAAACTATCGTTGTCTTTCGCAACTACTACGCCTTTGATTTTAACTTTTTGTCCGCTGGCTACCGTGCGGGTTTGATTATTGGTTTGACTGTTGTTGGTTTGGTTGTCATTTTGTGCTAAAACGCTCGCGGCACTTAAAAACAGCGCCAAAACTAAAACTGGAAATTTTTTTAACATAATTTTTTCACTCCTTTCTATGAAACTGGTTTTACAATGAAATCAAAAACTAACGATTTCAAGGAAAAGTTTGCTATTGTATTTTAATAAATTTTTGTAGAACTTCAACTTTGAGTTTTAACCGATAACTTGCGTTGTCCGAAAAAACTCATCCTTCTCAAAGGTTATTCAAACAGTATTAACGCACTCTCTGCGTGCCGAATAAAGTTTAAAACAATTTTAATTACAAACCAAACGGCGTCGTTTCGAGATATTCCTTCATAAAGGAGAGGAATTTCTCGGCGTCTGCGCCGTCAACGACGCGATGGTCGTACGTTAATGCAAAATAAGCCATCGAACGAATTGCAATCACGTCGTCGCCGTCATCAGTTGTAATAACCTTCGGGCGTTTTTCGATTGTGCCGACGCACAAAATTGCCACTTGCGGTTGATTGATAATCGGCGTGCCGAAAAGTCCGCCGAAAACGCCCGGATTTGTTATCGTAAATGTTCCGCCCGAAACTTCGTCGGGCGATAATTTTTTCGTACGGGCGCGGTCTGCCAAATCGTTTGCCGCGAGCGCCAAACCAGACAGCGAAAGCGTGTCGGCGCGTTTGATAACCGGAACAATCAAGCCCCAATCGAGCGCAACCGCCATCCCGAGATTGACATCACCTTTATAGACGATTTGGTCGCCGGAAACCTGCGAATTGACAACCGGAAATTTTCGCAAAGCCTGTGTTACGGCTTGGAAAACAAACGGCATAAACGTCAGTTTCGTGCCGTAACGGGCTTGAAACTCGACTTTATTTTTATCGCGGAACTTCGCCACGTTTGTCATATCAAATTCATAAACGCTCGTTACGTGCGCCGAAGTCTGCTTCGAGAGCGTCATATGTTCGGCGATTTTTCTGCGCATCACCGACATCGGCTCGATGCGGTCTCCGACTGCAGTTGCGAGTTGCGAGATTGCTGTGTTAACCGAGTTTGCAGAATTCGCCGAACTCGGTTGATTCGGCAAACTTACAATCGGCGCGTCTTTACGAAGCAAATCCTGCGGCTTTAACGCCGCGCCCGATTCGATAAAAGACATAATATCTTTTTTCGTAACGCGCCCGCTCATTCCCGAACCTTCAAGACGGGAAATATCTATGCCGTGTTCACGTGCAATGTTACGGACAAGCGGACTGGATTTTGTTCTGCGTAAATCTTCGATTGTTTGATTGCCGTTTGATTCGTCGTGTCCGTTTGACGAAGCCGTCTGCGCTTCATTGACGGCTTCGGGACGACCGTAGTCGTAGCTTCTGCCTTCGACTTCTTTGATTTCCCGCTCTTCTTGGGCGGGCATCGAAACAGAACTTTGAGATTGAGTTTTCGGCTGTGCGGAAACTGCGTCCGCGCCGGTTGCCTGCGCCGTTGTTTGTTCGGCTTGATTTTGCGGGTTGGAAATCTGCTCGCTTGAAACTTGAGACTTTGAACTCGCAACTGCGCTCGCGCCTTCCGCGCCGACGAGCGCAACGATTGAACCGACTTCAACAGTTTCGCCTTCATTTACGCGGATTTCAAGCACTATTCCGGCAGACGGCGAAGGAACTTCGGCGTCAACCTTATCGGTAGAAATTTCAAGCAGAGGCTCGTCCTTTTCAATCCTGTCGCCGACCGCTTTCAGCCATTTTGAAACCGTGCCTTCGGTTATGGATTCACCCATTTGCGGCATTACTACTTCGGTTGCCGCTTCGCTCGACGGCTGATTGCCGTTTGCCGTTTGCGAATTCGGTTCGCTTGCTGCAGTTGCTATCTGAATTTGCTCGACTGGCGCAGGCTGGTTCGGTTCATCAACTATGGGCTGAGTTTCTTCTTTCGGCTGCTGTTCGACCGGCGCAGATTCTGCGGCTTGAGAATTTCCGTTTGAACTTGTCGCAGGCTGCTCGCCTGCCGCACCCAAAACGCCGACAACGCTGTTGACTTCGACGGTTTCGCCTTCGTCGGCGCGAATTTCCAGAAGAACTCCGGCAGACGGCGCGGGAACTTCAGCGTCAACTTTATCGGTTGAAATTTCAAGCAGAGGCTCGTCTTTTTCAACCGCATCGCCGACCGCCTTTAACCATTTTGAAACTGTTCCTTCCGTAATTGACTCGCCCATCTGCGGCATCACGACTTCTACGCTCATAAAATCTCCGATAAAATTTATTTGATAAATAATTCTAAAATAACTTGTTCTATAATCGCCTTTTCTCGTAACGAGCGCAAATCCGACAAAAAGGACGGCGTTAAAATAATTGTAATTATTTTAACTAATCCAGCGCGCCACTAAAAAGGCGATCGCCGCCGCGACGCTGCCGATAAGACAAGTCTGCATGGCGCTTTTAAACGGCTTCGCGCCCGTGAAAGTACCTTTCACATAACCGAAAACAAACAGCGCGACGACCGTAACCGCGACCGACCAAAACAACGCTTCGTGTGCTTCCGCCAGTAAAATATACGGAATCAGCGGAATCAAACCGCCGAAAATATACGCGCCGCCGATTGTCGCGCCGCTTTGCAAAGCGCGTTTCGGGTCTGGTTTTTCAAGTCCGAGTTCAAAACGCATCATAAAATCAGCGAAATCTTTCGGACGCGCGGCGAGCGATTCGACAATTGGAAGGCTTTCTTGCTCGGTCAAACCGTAGTTTTCGAGAATTTCCACTACTTCGTCCTTTTCGTGCTGAAGCATTTTGTCAATCTCGTAAATCTCGCGCTCGTATTCGCTGTCGTAATGTTCAATGTCGGATTTTCCAGCCAGATACCCGCCCAAACCCATCGCAATCGAACCGGCGACGATTTCCGCAAACCCGGCTGTTACGATAATTCCCGTCGAAACAACCGCGCCCGAAAGCCCGGCAGCGAGCGCAAACGGAACGGTCAAACCGTCCGCCATTCCGATAACGACATCGCGCACGACTTCGCCAGACGTAAAATGTTTTTCGATGTGTGGAGTTTGCGGCATTTTATTAATAAAAAGTGAAAAGTGAAAAACTAAAAACGAATGATACATTATTCGTCTTAAACTTTTCACTTTTTGCTTTTAGTTTTTTACTCAATCAGTGCGATTTTACAATTTCCGACAATAAATCCGGCTTTGCCGCGTCGCGTTCAAGATGCGGATAGCGCTCGCCGCCTCGGTAATTTAATTTATAAGTTTCGCTAAAACCGCCGTTCTCGGCGACAATTTGAATCGAAGAACTTTTCTTTGCGTCGGCAATCGCTCGGTGCAAATTATCGGCGGAAAAATCTTCGCCGTTGATTTTTGTAATTTGCATTCCGGGCGCAAGTCCGGCTCTTCCCGCAGCAAAATCCGGGTTAATGTCGGAAATCGCGCCGTTTTTATCAACTAGAACGCCGATTGAATACATTAAGTTTGTAAAGTTTCTCGAATGTTCGTCAATCTGCATCTGCACGTTCGGCGTGTCGTTATAGACGAGCCGCCAGCCGCCGTTCGTGATTCCGCCAAGCGGCGCGCGATTTCTGATTTGATAAACCCGTTCATTAAGAAACGCGCGCCAATCATACGACACGACCGAGTTGAGCGTGCGGACGATTTCTTCAAAATCGTATGTAACAACCTTTGGCGCGGTATTTTGCCCGCCGCCGTGAAATCGTTTGAAAAAATCGTCGAGCGAAAGTTTTCCTTTGCTTTTCTGACGAATTAAAACGTCGGCTTCGAGCCAGACGAGCGAGCCTTCGTAATAATAATCAACGCGCCGCCGCTCGTTGCGCCACGCCGACGGGCTTCCGTATGTGAACTGCACGGCACGCGCCGTATCAACCAGCGGTCGCCAGCGTCTGCCCGTCTGATTGTCCATATTCGCGGCGGTTTCGGCAATCACATCACGAAAGATTTCCGGTGTCCACAACTTGCTGCGCGTCGGGAAAACTCTGCCGAGATACTGCGTCAAGCCTTCATAAACCCAAAGCAGTTCGCCGTGCTGCGGCTGCTCGAAATCGGCTGTCGTCAAGCGCGCCGGACGACGATATTTCCCGTTCCAGGAGTGCGCGTATTCGTGTCCGAGAAGGTCGCTTAAATCGAGCAATTCAAATTCGTCGCTCAAACCTTTCAGCCCAACGCCGTCCTCACTCGATTCGTGATGCTCCAGACCTTCGCCGCCGCCCACATCACTCAGCGTTACAAGAAATTTATAATTATTGTAATGATGCGCGCCGAACGCCAGATTCGCTTCCTTAACCAAATTTTTCCAGCCTTCCAGAGTTTCCGGTTTGTATTCGAGCGCTTCGGGCGTGTCGGCAAAAATATCAATTTCGTGTATCGCACCGCCTTCGTTTGAAAGCGGAACTCGTTTGAAATATTTCCCGACCACGGCGGGCGAATCAATAAACGTCGTCAAATTCACCGCCTTAAAATCAACCGCGTTCGCTGTCTCTTTTGCAACCGGCAACGCAGTGGCGTATTTCCAACCGGCAGGCATTTTCAGCGAACCCGAAACCTGCACGTCGTCGCTTTTCGCGCCTTGCGGATACAATAAAAGACGATTCCATTTAATCCGCGAAAGCCGCGCGCTGGCAATCGTTCCAGGCTGTGAAACGTCATCAAACGCAATTTCGATTTGCTTCACATTCGCCGGAACAGTCAAATGAAACGCGAACATCTCAACATCGTCGCGCCGCCATTCGATCGCTTTACCGTTCGCGGTGATAAACAAATTCACCATATCGTTCAGCGTTCCGGTCGGCGCGTGTTCGCCCGGAATCCATTTCGGATAAAAAAGCGTAAATTGTCCGGCATTAACCTGCATCGTTTCTTTGACGTGCAGGATATTTTGCGCCGCTTCGCTTGCGTCAACAGTTAATTTAATTTGGTTTTGCGCAAACACAGCCGAAGCGCAAAACGCAAATACGGCGAATATGAGAACGATTTTACATTGGTAATTTTCGTTTAATTCTTTCATAAATTCCTTGATAATTTGTCAATTTTCTTGCTGCTTCGACGCCTTCCGATAATATAATTTTCATCGGCGTAGCAAATGGCACACGGGTTTTTGCCATTCAAAAGCATTTTAAGTTATTTGATTTTCTTTGCCTTCATCGTTCGCCCGCCCTGTATTAAAATCAAGCCTGTTATCTTTCCGGCAGAATCTTTTTCAAACGAAATATTGGCTTTAATGTCAGGCACGACAAACTGCGATTGCGTAACCGGTTCGAGTTCCAATTTTCCCTGTCCGGTCGCTTGTCCCAATAATTTGTCGCGTTCTCTGGTGACGGTCAGAATAAAATTCGGCGCGAGTTCATAGTCGCCGACGTAAGCATCGTAAACGGAAGAATCAATTTTTATCTGCCTGCCTTCGAGCCGGTTGACAATCTGAACGGCGGCAGCATTTTCGGGGTTAAGTTCGACCGCTTTTTTATAGCTGGCGAGCGCCAGTTCCTTTTGATTGTCCGCGAGATATGCTTCTCCTAAACTGTCATACGAATTAGCCGCTTTGGGAAACATCTCGACATTTAATTTAAATATCTCAATCGCGTCTTTAATGCGTTTCATTCCTAGAAGCTGATAACCGAGCGTATTGAGTTCGCTTTCAGAAAAGTCATAAATCGCGGCATTTTCAGTTTTAAGTTTTCGGTATTCGGCGACGGCAGCTGCAGCGTTCTTTTCTCTAACGGTTTTATAAAGCGTTTCGGCAATTGATTTTTTCGGCGCGTCAAACGGCTGTCCGTTGAGAATGTTGATAATCGAGTTGGTGATATTTCCCTGATAGCGTCCCAAACTGACATTATCGAGCAAAATTATCGTTTGCTGTTTGTCAACCAGTCTCGTCAACAGACAGTTGAATCCGTTGATTCCGCCGCCGTGCTGAATGACCTTGGTTTTTTGGTCTGTTTTTCCAATCGGTCGGTCGGCAATAACAAATCCGTAGCCGTAATTGGAAAGTCCGGGCGTGAACATCAACTTTTTGCTTTCGGCGGAAATTATTTTGTTTTCATAAAGTGCCTGATCCCATTTATAGAGGTCTTCGACGGTCGAATAAATCGAACCGGCGGCATAGGGAAGCGACATATCGAGATATGCGGCGTTAATGTAACCTTCTGGAGTTTTTTCGTAACCGCTGGCGCGTTTTTGAAGAATGGGAGCGTGATTGTCGTAACCCGAATTTGTCATTCTGAGCGGTTCAAAAATGCGTTCCCTTAAGACCGTTTCATAAGTTTTCCCCGTAACTTTTTCGATAATCGCTCCCAGCAGAAAATAGCCCGAATTGTTGTAACTGAATTTCGTTCCCGGCTCGAATTCAAGCTCGCCGCTGGCAAATTTCTTAACGAAATCCGCAACGCTATACGGATCGCGGCTGTCGTTGGCGAAAAAGTCCGGGCGACTCGTATAACTTGGAATTCCCGAAGTGTGATTCAGAAGCTGATGAACAGTGATTTTGCCGCCCGTATCTTTGCGATAATCGGGAAGATAATCGCTCAGCTTGCCGTCGAGCTTGATTTTCCCTTCCTCGACAAGCTGCAAAATCAGCGTCGCGGTAAACTGCTTGGTTACCGAACCGATGCGAAATTTCGTGTCCGGCTGATTTGGAATCGCCCATTCCATATTCGCCATTCCAAATCCTTTCGTGTAAATTATCTTGCCTTTCTCGGCAACTAGCACCGAGCCGTTAAATTGTCCGTAATCGTAATAAGTCTTCAGCAAATCATCAATCTTCTGCGCCTTATCCTGAGCAAGCGCGGTTGATGCGGTCATTAGCGCGATAATTACAAAAGTGAACAATTTTTTGGTTTTCATTAGTTTTATCTCCGGTAAAATAATTTAGCTGTCAGACAAAAAAATCAAGAAAGATATTGCCGCAAATTTTAATAACTCGCCAACCGCCGCGCCGCTTCGACAATCTCGGAAACTTGCGGCAGAAAATAATCTTCCATCTGCGGCGCAAACGGTACGGGCGCGTCAATCGAAGCTAAACGAATGACAGGCGCGTCGAGCCATTCAAAAGCTT
>MWVV01000606.1_pt1 | contig 13204 bp, 14 predicted proteins | sample 1047281 | NCBI WGS metagenome assembly MWVV01 (sample SAMN06349986, study PRJNA376086) | soil metagenome | isolation source: PT-2 sample Antarctic (ecotone) soil | place: Antarctica | collected 2015-01-13 | reverse complement strand
GTGGAACTCCGCGAACCCCTGGTGCCCGGCGGCGTGCATATGGTGTTGCGAATAGACACGGCTACTGGCCAGGTCTGGAAGTAATGACTGCCACTCTTCCGATCCCGAAAGAGCAACAGTTTCACCCGAGCGTAAAATCGGTTAGCGTTGAAGGATGGGTGCTGATCGACGAAGACATCGGCAAGGCGATAAAAGCGCAGCGGGAGATGATGGAAAAAGTGTCGCAGCGTCCGAATCCTTGAGGGACGGTCGCCGGAGCGCAGATTATCTCCGCGCCTCATACGGACTCTTGGTCCGTTCCTTGATTCCAGGTGCTTACCCACCGCGAGTTCGCCGATAAACCGCGCTGTTCGCTCCCGCGCTTCGTTTCGGAGTCCGGGGTTTTGTTCCGCGCCCGGATGCGTTTGGCGATATCGTATTCATCGCCAGACATAGAACACACAGGCTGCGCTACCCGGTAACGGGATGAATTGCGCCGGAACTTTCTGGCAACAGAAAATCTGGCGTGAAATTTTCTGGTGAACGGCGCTACCATTTTCCCTCCCAAGGATTCGCTCGGGAGCAAGCTTCTTCAATTCTTTGGCGAAATCCTCGAATGCTTCCCGTTGGAGCGGATGGCTGAGGCTGCGGCGTGATTCGAAAACAGTGACGCGGGTGCGAACAGCAGACCGGGTTGCAACGGTGACGTTGGAGTCGAATGCACCGATATCCCAAAGATCACCGCGCGCATGCCCATCATAGTCCCAGTCGAATTGAGCTGGTGCTCCCCCGGACGAGAGGTTAATTCCAGCTCCAATCGTTTCCTGGATGGGGGTGTGCAATCCCAAGGCGGAGACCGGAGTTGTTGTTTTGAACGAGGGAATGATTTCCGAATTCTTCACTTCGCGCGAGCGCGTGCTGTCGAATCAAGAGATACGGGATATCTGTTCGCATCTGGATCGGAGCGCTCGTAGCTGACCGGCAGCGCGCAATCGTCTATTTCGCCCCCTGCGAGCAGCAGCTTCTTCGAATGAAGGTTAATCGTTCGGCAGCAGGCGAGCCTTTACCCGCTGAAGCTGCAAGCCGGCGGCGGTTTCGCGCAAGCGGAGTGACTTCAAGTGACGAGTGACCTGTGACGAGTTTGAGAAGGGACATGCAAGCTGATCGATTATGAACAGGAGCAGGAGCGAAAGCGCGTAGGCCCGGATTCAGAAGCGCCGGCTATCCGGGGGGCCAACGGAGCGGCCGTTTCCCGAGCATGTGCACGTGCAAATGCGGTACGCTCTCACCCGCATCGGGGCCACTGTTGATCACGACGCGATACCCGCTGGAGATCAGGTCGAGCTTCTCCGCCACAATTCGCGTGGCATAGAGGAGGTGACCAAGCAGCGCCTCATCCGATGGTGCCGCTTCCGCGAGCCGCGCTATCACGCGCTTCGGCACGACCAGCACGTGCACCGGTGCTTTAGGGTCAGCATCGTGGAAGGCAATCGCCTGATCGTCTTCCCAAAAGATTTTCGCGGGAATCTCGCGGTTGGCGATTTTCTCGAAGATCGTCATCGTAATTGGCGACCTGCCGCCTAACGAACCGAGCAGCGGAGCTGCCGGAGCTCGGCGTTCGAGGCAAGTTTCTCGCGGACGAAGCAAATCACCTCTTCGCGCAACGCGTCGCACGCGCGTGTCCACGCTTTCGCGCCCTGCAGATGCTTGACGCAGGCCTGCAGCCCGACCAGTTGCAGACTGTCAGTGCCGGTCTTGACGAGCGCGGTGATCCGCTTCTCCAGCCGGTCGAAAAACGCGAGCTCATACCCAGCGCCGGCCTCCTGCGCGATATCGAGGAGCGAGAAGGAAATCGGCGGCGGCGACGGCGAAAAGTAGGGCACGATTTCGTTGTAGCCGATGACGTTGAGAACGTAGCGCACCGTCTGTGAGAGCTGATGGAATGGCACGACCGGCTCATCGTTCCGCAATCGCAGATAGAACGCGATGCTTTCAGTGATGTGATCGGTTAACCACCACTTCGGATACCCCGCCTCAGCCGCGGCGCGGGTGATCGCCGCGTGCAGCCATTGCTGGTTGAACTCGAAGAGCTGCCCCGAATCGCAGCGCAAGTACGGGAATTCTTCCTTAAACGCTACCATGCTTCACCGCGTCAGACGGAAACAACTCCCGCTGGAGCGCGTTGGTTTTGATCCGGCGGCCGAGCGCCTGGATCGCGTCGACAAACTCGTCCGCTTCCTCGAAACGGCGGTGCACCGAGGCGTAGCGCAGATACGCCACTTCATCGATGTCCTTCAGCTTTTCGAGCACCTTTGTGCCGATCGCACTCGACTGAACCTCCCGTCCGCCGGTCTCCAAGTCGTGGACGATTTCATCCACCGCCTGCTCGAGTGTCACGAGGCTGATCGGCCGTTTCTCGCACGCTTTCGCGAGACTGCTCACGAGTTTGCGCCGGTCGAACTGTTCGTGCGTGCGATCCCGTTTCACGATCCGTAACTCGGAGCGCTCGATTTCCTCGTGAGTCGTGAAGCGATACGAACACTGCAAACAAAGGCGGCGACGTCGGATGCTGGAGCTGTCACGGGACTGGCGCGAATCGATGACTTTGTCATCCCGAAATCCGCACTTTGGACAACGCATAGTGGCGGAGAACTAAGTAACACACCGTATCTTGTGCCGTCAAACCATTGCGCAGGAAAATTTGCGGATTTCCAAAAGCAATCTGGGATGATTCTCGGTGATGGCTTTCATGGTGACCTTCTCTCTTAGGAGAGACTTGGTGAATGGGGTACGTCTTGGGCGGATCAATGTTTGCCCATAATGAATGAATTTGGAAACTAGGAGACCAGAAAGGCCATTCCGAAATCAGGTGTCGAAGAACACCGGAAACGACTGGCGGTCGTGGAGTGTTCGTTGGGGGGTCTTTACGGCAGTCCGGCATCGCGTCGCGGCGACCGCCGCAGGTGACGCGTTAAAGCGCCGACTGCGCGAGGGCGCCGCAGCTACGGATTCATTAAGCGCACATGCTGAGATATGCGCGCAGAGCCATAGAGACTTGCTTTAGTTCCGTGGGGGAAATTCGAACTCGGCTTTCTTCTTGTCCTTCGCGAGCTTCAGATACGCGCTGAAATGCGAGCCGCGTTTGGAGACGAAGCCTTCGATCAATCCAGTCTTTCCCATCTCCACCAATCGTTCCACTTCTTCTGGCGGGATCTCTTTGCCGCACAGATTGCGCCTCAACTGGAAAACCACGCGCGGTGAACCGTCGCTCTGCGACTTAGCAACGACGAAGGCGTCCGCAGTTTGATAGAGATCGCCGTCGTGAACTTTACTTTCACTGAGTTTCACCGCCTTCGCGAGATCAAGGGGCGCTCTCGCTTTGCGCGCGCGCGGAGCGCCGTTCTTGCCATCTTCGCGCGGTTTCCTCGGCGGGAACTCCCAATTGATTTTGCCGGCCTGTCGAAGCAGGAATGCATCGAACGGACGGCCCTTCTTTGAGATAAAGCCTTCGATTAGATCCGTCTTGCCTCGCTCAGCTAGCTGGATCGCCTGCTCACGGCTGACCGGTTTCTGGCACATGAGCCGGCCGACCTTGAAGAGTTCTTTCCAACCAGCACCGTCGCGTTGACGGAGGATGTAGCTGGTCGGCGCTTCGCACAGTTCTGCGCCGCTTTCCGGATCAGTCCAGAACGGCGCAATCTCGTTCAAATCAACCTTGTTGCCGAAATCGAGCTCAGCCTTTTTCGCGCCCGGATTCTTCTCGTCCTCGACCATCTTGATCTTTGCTGGAAATCTGTTGCCGGTTTTCGCGGAGACGAAGCCATCAAGCGGACCAATTTCACCGTGTGCAATGAGCTGGCGAACCTCGTCTTCTTCCATGCGACGGCCGCTCATTACCTTGTAAACCGTGAAGGTGCCATCCTGCGACTTGTAGCCGCGAAGTGTCTCAAGCACCGGCTTCCCATCAGTCGGTGAGATAATGTCCGTCTCGCGCGAGCTGGCGCCGTTTTCCTCGAAAGTCCTGGTGCGATCCACGATTCCTTTCGTGACCTCTACAATCTCCTTCATGAAATCGCCGCGCCGGAACTTTCCGTGCTCCATCTGCCGTAACTTGTATTCCCACTCGCCCGTCATGTCGGGTTTCGTGAGTGCATCTGCCTTGACCGCGGCCAGGAATTGCAGGAGCGACTCAGCCTTCGTTGTCGGAACGAGTTCGCGCTGGTTCCTCTCGATGTACTTCTGGTTAATCAGGCCGTCGATCGTGTCGGCGCGTGTCGCAGGTGTGCCGAGCCCGCGCTCCTTCATCGCTTCGGCCATGTTTTCGTCGTCGACGAGCTTGCCCGCGCCTTCCATCGCGGAGAGGAGGGTGGCTTCTGTGTAGCGCGGAGGAGGCTTGGTCGTCTCAGGGTGGATCTGCGCTGAAATCGTCTTCGCCTGTGCGTTGTCTGGAGGCGTCAGGGCTACAAGCGCTTTCGCTTCAGGCGAACCGTCGTCCACGATCGCGCGACCATAGACCGCGAGCCAACCGGGCGCGGTCAGCACCTTGCCCTCCGTTTTGAAGTCATGCCCAGCTGCGATCGTGCTGATGCGCGTTGTGACGTCGAACTCCGCGGCGGGAAAAAAGGCGGCGACGAATCGGCGCGCGATCATGTCGTAAACTTTGCCTTCCATCTCATCGAGATTTTTCGGCTCGGTCGTGGTCGGGATGATCGCGAAGTGATCGGAAATCTGGGCATTGTTGAAGATGCGTTTATTAGGCCGAAGCCAACCGTGCTCCAGAACAGAGCGCCCATGTTGCGCAAGATCTCCCCGCAGGCTTCCGAGCGTCCCGCGACAGGTTGCGATGTAGTCCTCCGGCAGCGCGCGCGAATCTGTCCGCGGATAAGTGATCACCTTATGCCGTTCGTAAAGTGCCTGGGCGATCTGCAGTGTGCGACGCGCGGAGAGGCCGAAGCGGTTATTGGCTTCGCGCTGCAGCGTCGTCAGATCATAAAGGCGCGGCGAAGCCTGGCTCGATGACTTCTTTTCTTCGGAGACACTTGCGAGCGGCTCATTCTGACAGGCAGCGAAGGCTGCGTCTGCGATCGCTTTGTCCCAGATGCGATCGACCCGGTCGTGCTCATCGCCGACAGCTTTGCGGAAATCCGGCCGCTGGTAAACGCCTTCGTAGGTTCCGTTAGCAATCCCGAATTTCGCCGTGACGCGCCAATACGGGCGCGGTTTGAAATCCCTGATCTCGAGCTCGCGTCCGAAGACAATCGCGAGGGTGGGAGTCTGCACGCGGCCGACAGCGGCGACATTGCGTCCGCGTGAACCGAACATGCGCTTTGTAATCGCCCGTGTGCCGTTGATGCCAATGAGCCAATCGCTCTCGCTCCGCGAACGTGCCGCGTCTGCCAGTCCCGCCATCTGCCCTCCGTCGCGCAGGTTCTGAAAAGCTTCCCGAATGCCCTCAGTGGTCATCGTTTGCATCCAGGCGCGCTTTACCGGGAGCTTGGATTTTGTCAGCCGGTATATGTTGTCGAAGATCAGCTCACCCTCGCGCCCGGCGTCGCAGGCGTTGACAACAGCGCCGATGTCTTTCCGGGCCAACAGCCTCTTGATTTGGTCATAGCGACTCTTTGAATCGGCGATTGGCTTGAGCCCAAATTTCTCCGGAATGATTGGCAGCGTCTCCAATCGCCAAAAGCCGTACTTCTTCTTGTCGATGTCTTCGGGCATCTCGAGTTCGACCAGATGGCCCAGCGCAGAGGTGATCACATACGCGTCGTCCTCGTAGTGCTCGCCATGCTTCGGGACCTTGCCGAGCGCGCGGGCAAGATCCGCCGCGACGCTCGGTTTTTCAGCAATGATCAATGACTTCGACATTTCGACGGCGAGCCTCGGAACCAAACCCCCGAAACAGGAGCACGTTGCGGGCGAGCTTTACCCGAGCTTGACGAAATACTTTCCGGGCAGCTGCTTGACGAGCCGTTTCAGCTCGAGGCGCAGGAGGGTAGAAGAGACGTTGCCGCTTGGCAAATTCGATTTGGCCGCGATGTCGTCAATGGAAGTTTCTGTTGCCTCGATGGCATCATAGACACGCCGCTCCTCCTCGGTCAGTGTCGGCAGCGGTCTCTCCGCTGCGGCCGGTGTGGGCTTCGCCTCCGGCAGGAGAATACTGAGATCGTCGAGGATATCGCTCGCTTCCATCACGAGCTTGGCCCCTTGCTGGATCAGCCGGTTCGATCCCTGTGCGCTCGGCGCATTGATGTGCCCGGGCACAGCGTAGATGGAGCGGCCTTGTTCGAGTGCCTGCGCAGCGGTGATGAGTGCGCCACTGTTCAGGCCGGCCTCAACCACGAGGATGCCGTGACTCCAGCCGCTGATGATGCGATTGCGCATCGGAAAGGTCTGGCGATCGGGTTCGATTTCCATCGAGAACTCCGAGACGACCGCTCCATTGCCACTCGCGATCTTTTCCGCGAGCGCGGCGTTCTCCGGCGGATACAGATGCGATAAACCTGAGCCGATAATCGCGATCGTTCTTCCCTTCGCTGCCAGCGCGCCCTGATGCGCGGCGGTGTCGATGCCTCGCGCCAGTCCGCTGATCACCGTCAGTCCGGCATACGCGAGTTGATACGAAAGCTTCTTCGCCGACTCACTGCCGTAATGCGTGGTGCGACGCGCGCCAATCACGCCGATGGCATGCTGGTCGCGCTCGGTCAATTCGCCCCAGACATACAACACGATAGGCGGAGCGTGGATCTCACGGAGTTGCCGCGGGTAGGTGAGTGAAGCGGCGGTGATCACCTGCGCGCCGAAGTTGCGAATCCTCGCCAGCTCCGCGGGGAGATCCACGAGGTTCTCCCAGCCAATGATCTGGTCCGCTACATCTGAGCCGATGCCGTCAACGGCACGCAACGCAGCACCGCGCGCCGACAGTATATGCTCGGGTGAATCAAAGACCTGGAGCAGCTTGCGCAGCCGCACCGGTCCGATCATCGGCAGCATGTTGAGAGCAATGCATGCCTCGGTGGAGTTCATTGCGCGTTGCGAAATCGGTCGCGTGAGAACAAAACGCACGCGCCCTTCTGCGCGTCTTAGCCTAACGACCCCTAGAACGGAATCTCGTCATCGTCTGGCTCAGACGCGGCTGGACGTGGAGGAGGTGCACTGGGGCGACCCGAGCTGCTGCTCGAGCGAGCGCTCCCCGCTCCTCCGCTGCTCATCCCTTCTTCCATCTCGGCGCCAGTGCCGCCGCCGGCACCCGGCCGGCTGCCGAGCAGCTGCATGGTTTCGCCGACGACGCGGAGCTTGGTGCGCTTTTGGCCACTCTGTTTATCATCCCAGCTGTCGAGCTGGAGACGGCCTTCAATGAAAACCGGACGCCCCTTTTTCAAATACTCGCCCGCGATTTCCGCGAGGCGTGCCCAGAGCACGACATCGACGTAGGTTACCTCTTCCCGCTTCTCTCCATTGTCGAGGCTGTATTGCCGATTGACTGCCAGACCAAGGTCGCAAACGGCACTGCCCTTCGGCGTATAGCGGACCTCCGGATCGCGGGTAAGGTTTCCGAGCAGAATGACTTTGTTGAAGCTGGCCATCCGCTCGTTGTAGCGAAACTACTTCGAGTCGCCAGCCTTTTTCGCCCGCGGCTCAGTCTTCGGGCGCAGACGCTGGTAGTGCTGACGATAGACTTCGTCGTCCAGCTTGAACCGGGAACGAAGCTTTGTGATGAGCTGCGGATCGGCGTGAAAAACAAAATTCACATAATGGCCTGCATCGAGGTCTCCCGCGACGTAGGAGAACTGCCGTTTGTCCATCTTCTGAACCTGCTCCACCTCAGCGCCTTCCTTTTGAAACTCTGATTCGAGACGCTCCACGATATCTTTGACGGTGTCTTCTTTGCCGTTCGTGTTTAGCACGAGGAGGGCTTCGTAACGGTTCTTCATGATTCGGGGATTTTGTTGAACGTGTTCATCGCGGAAACCACGCCCTTGTCAATCGACCATTTCACCGCTTCCGCGGCTCGTGCGAGCGCCTTCTCGGCGAATGGCAGCTCCTCAGGGAAGAAGCGGCCGAGCACGTAATCGACTGCTCGGGAGCCGGGCGCCGGCCCGATGCCAAAACGCAGTCGGGCGATTTGATCGGTACCAAAGGTCGTGATGATCGACTCCATGCCGTTATGCCCGCCGGAGCTACCATCGAGGCGCAGGCGGAGACGTCCCAACTCGAGTGCCATGTCGTCGAAGACAGCCATCACTTCTTCCGGCGGGACTTTGTAGAATTGGGCGAGCGAGGAGAGCGGTCCGCCGCTCCGGTTCATGTAGGTCATCGGCTTAACCAAAAACGTGTCGCCAAGTTTAAGCCAGTAAGCGCCCCACTTCTGCTCTCGCCGCCAGTCGATTTTCGCTTCGGCCGCCAGCCGATCGAGCACGGCGAATCCGACGTTATGCCGGGTTCCTTCGTATTCCGGTCCGGGATTCCCCAGACCAACAATGAGACGGACTCTGCGGACTTCGCCCTGCAATTGTTCGTTAGGCGAAGAGCAGGAAACCGGAGCCTACTTCTTCGCGTCTTTGTCCTTGGAGCCGCTCGTCGCCTCCGGATCTTCCTTTTTCTCCTTGATGACTTCCGGGGCCGTCGGCGCTTCCGCAGCAGCAATGGCCGGCTCTTCTTCCACGGTGGGCGCAAGGACCGAGATGGCGGTCAGATCCGCGGGCAGGCGGGTTGTGACACCCGCCGGAAGCGGAATGTCACGGACGTGAATCGCGTCTCCAATGTTCAGGGCGGAGACATCCACCGAGATGAGGTCGGGCAGATCGCGCGGGAGACACTCGATTGCAATCGAGCGCAAACTTTGCTCCAGCAAGCCACCAAAGTTCTTGACGCCATTCGCGATGCCGGTCGGCTCGAGCGGCACGTCGGCCTCGATCATCTCGTTCATGGAAACGGCGTGAAAATCGACATGCAGAACATCGCCACTCACGGGCGCGTGTTGCACTTCCTGAACGAGCGCGAGGCGGTTGGCATCGCCGGAAATTTCGAGCTCCACGAGGATGTTTTCACCGGAAGCGTGGCTCAGCATCGCCGTGATGTCGCGTCGTGAAACCTGAAGCGCTTCAGGTTTGTCTTTGGCTCCGTAGATGATCGCCGGCACCGCGCCCGTCGCTTTGAGCTTCCGGACAGCGGAGCGCCCGACGGCCGTCCGCCGCTCCGCCGTGAGCTTGACTTGTTTGGCCATGGTAGATGCTAATTGCTGTTGTTTTCGATTTTGAACAACGACGAGACAGACTCATCGTTGTGGATTCGCTTGATGCCTTCTCCGAGAAGCTCGGAAACGCAAAGCACAGTGGTCTTAAATCCTTCCACCGCACGGACAGGCGTGCTGTTGGTCGTTATTAATTCCTCGATCTCGGAGTTTTGCAAACGCGGAATCGCGATGTCCACCAGCACGGCGTGCGCGACGGCTGCGTAGACCTTGAGCGCCCCCCGTGCCTTCAGCATGCGCGCAGCGGAAGTGAGCGTGCCGGCCGTTTCGGTGAGATCGTCGACGAGGAGAACATCGGAACCCTCCACGTCGCCGATGGCGTAGAGCGCCTCTGTTTCGGTGGCGGTCTTACGTTGCTTCGCGACGATCGCGAGGTTGGCGCCGAGAGCCTGCGAATATGCCGAAGCCATTTTGAGACCCCCGAGATCGGGCGAAACAACAACCGTTTTGCCGGTCAGACGCGTGCGCATGTACTTAATGAGCACCGGCATCGAGTAGAGATGGTCAACCGGGATGTCGAAGAAACCTTGCACCTGCTGCGCGTGCAGATCCATCGTCAGCACCCGGCTCACCCCGGCCGCATGGAGGAGATTCGCGACCAGCTTCGCCGTGATCGGCACCCGCGGCTGGTCTTTCCTGTCCTGACGAGCATAACCGAAGAATGGAATCACGGCGGTGATCCGGTCAGCGCTCGCCCGCCGGGCGGCATCCACCAGGATGAGCAGCTCCATAAGGTGCTGATTAGTTGGGGGACAGGTCGGTTGAATAATGAAGACGTCACGTCCGCGGATATTTTCCTCGATGCGGACGTAGGTTTCCCCGTCCGGGAAGGAGCTGATCGTTGCCTGACCAAGCGGCGTGCCGATTGCGTCGCAGATTTTCTGCGCCAGATCGTGGTTGGCAGAGCCGGTGAAGACCTTCAGCTCGGGTTGGAGCGCGTACATATGCAGAAAGGGGCGCTAACGTAGGCGCGCGTGCCAACAGTTGGCAATCGCGGAATCTCAATCGCAAGTATGTCTTTTTCTTCCGAACCGGAGAATCCCTGGAGCTACGTATTCCTCAGCTTTTTCCGGAACAACCCGGCAGCCATCGCGCGTGACCTTAAGAAGCGCGGCAGGAGCGAACTCTCCTGGGGGAACATTGCGTTGGCATCATTCGCGAACACCCTGTTCGTGATGTTCCTATTCAATTGGCGCTACGTGATCTTTTTCTTCCTGCCGTTTTCCTACCTAGGCCATTGCTTCAGTTATTTGAACCGCTATTTCCGTCATTACGGTGCCGACCCAGACAAACCGATCGCTTGGGGCGTCAGCAGCTACGGAAGGATTTACAACTGGATCTTTTTTTACAATGCCTACCATGCCGAGCATCACTTCCGCCCGAAGGTGCATTGGACAAAGATGGAAGCCTTCCATCAGCAAATCGCGGAGCTGCAGAAACGGGAAGGCACGCGCGTGATTAACCACGCGCATATGCTCGGCTTTCTTGATCCCAACCTGCCGAAGCGCCGCGGGATTCAGCCGAGCGCGCCCGTTTCCGCGTCGAACTAACGCCCCCGGGGGCAGCGGCGCTGATGCTCCATCGCCAGCAAGCGCAGTTCCGCGGTTAGTCGCGCGATCACTCCCTCCCAATCGCCCACCCGCCGTTGCCGGAAGAGCCGCATGGTCGGATACCAGGGGCTGTCTGGACGCTCCTCCATCCAACGCCAATCGGCCTCTGTTTGTAGCAGCGTCCAAGTCCGCACGCCGAGCGCGCCAGCGAGATGAGCCGGCATGCTGTCGATGGAGATCATCAGATCGAGCGCAGCGATCACCCGCGCCGCTTCGAGCACATCGTCGCTCCCGGAGAGAAGACCGAACCCTTCCGGTCGGGTCTCCAATCCGGCGCCCCGCTGTAGAATATGCGTCGTGACACCTGGAATATCAGCAAGCGGCTCGAGCAGACTTACCGGCACAGCGCGCTCGGGCGTCCAGTCACCGCCTTGCCAAACGATTCCGACACGTAACTTTCCATCCCAGGGCAAGGCAGCCGGCGCTACCCGCAGATAGGGAACATCCTTCGGCAATGTCTGGAGGCTCGAGCGGAAGACATACGGCAGCTCCATCACCTCGACGTCTACGTCGTACTCCACGCCCGGCAGTCCCTCATGCAACGGCAGCAGTTCATCTATGCCAGCAATCGTCGCGAGGAGCGGAAACAACGGCGGCTGCGCCCAAACCGTCACATGGCGGGCGACTTGCCTAACGAGTGGTGCATAACGGATAAACTGGATCGTATCCCCTAGCCCGTGATAGCAGCGAATCAGAACTCGCTTTCCCTGGAGCGGCCCACCATTCCAAATCCACTGGTAATGGCGCGGTAATGATGCGCAGCTCTGGCCCCGCCGGCTCCGCAAAACTTCGTCGCTCACCCGCCACGCGGCCGCAAAGTCACCGGAGCGCATGTGGCGCATCCACGCAGAACCTAGTTCTCTCGCCTGCGCCGGATTGGAGCCCGCCAGACGCTCGACCGCTGCGCAATCCTCAGCTTGCAAAGGATTGGCGGAGCTTCTCTTTCTTCTCCTCGCAGTCCTCCTGCAGCCGCCGCACTTCGATCGCCAGCTGTTTCTCGAGCGACTCCGCTTCATCGACGCTTCCACCTCCGCGCGCATTTCGGATCTGATCCTTCAGGAAGAGCTCCTTCTCCGCGATTTTCGCCCGGTAGCTCGAATCGATTTCGCCAATCTGCTCCTTCTGCTCCGTCGTCAGCGTCACGCTCGGCGCCTTCTTCTCCAGCCGTTCCATTGCGAGTTCGTAGGCAGATTTCATATCCAGCCAAAGCGTGGCGCGTCGCTTTCGCGCGCGCAATCGCTAAGTCGCGCGCGCCAATGTTTCCGCAAGTAAAGGCACTGGCGCTCTCCGCTCCAGATTGAGCGGGCGATGCACCCATGCGCTCGCCAGGCAGAACATCCAAAGTGCGAAGTTCAGGAAGGTCCAGAAGTAGATTTCTTCGCCGCAAAGCTCGTCCACACCGCGTGCATCGAAAATCGCCAGGCCCAGCGCGCTCAGCACAATCATCAACTCCCGCCAGCAGCCCAGCTGCAAAATTTGAAGCGCCGTCCCTTTCTGTAGCGAAAAGAGCAGCACACCGAGCACTGGCAGCAGAACAAAAAGGTATTTGACCACAGCCCACACGATCAGCTGCGCGGCACGGAGCGCTTCCTCCTGAAATAAGATGATTTTGTTTGCGGCGAACCGAAAATCCACGTGGCTCAATGCGAAGCCGTTTAGAACAAGGTGAAAAACCGCAAAGAGCAGGATCACGCCTGCAAGAGCAGTCCAAGTGGCCGACAACCCAGCGCGCCGGAAAAGCTGAATAAAGCTGAGCAACGCCAGACTTCCCAGCAAAGTCCCCAGAAGCTTTCCGAAGTCTACCTGGAACAGCCCGGCACAAACAAGCAGCCAGCCCACGAGACCAACGATCACTACCACGGCGGCTTTTGGGCCCAGAAAAAAGGGACGTTCCGCCCCATTGGTATAGAGAGAAGCGACGACCAGTCCAGCCGCTAATACGGAAAGTGCGAAGCCTGCAGGCATCGGCATTTCAGCGACACGATCGGTAATCCGGTACTCAATGTTAAAGGAGGACGTGTGGAAAGTGACGAACGGGACTAATCCAACGAGTCCCAACGTCGAAAAGGAAAAGAACGTCCGATAACCTCCCGCCAGGAGGATCGCCAGTGGGGCCAAAATCCCCAGAACAACCTTTGGTCCGCGACCGGTGAGCGCGTAATTGTATGGGCCGAAGCACGCCAGCAACCACAACATAAGCCCGACAACCAACAACACGCGCGGCGCGTGTTGTTGCCAGGACTCACGCCTCTCGTCAGGCTCACCGCCAGCCCTACCGGTAACGCCACTGAAGCCAATGCCGCCAAGTCCGAGCGCGATCGCCAGTCCCCGCAGGCCAACCGCCGCAGTCTGGGACCAGATT
>MWVV01000605.1_pt1 | contig 13206 bp, 3 predicted proteins | sample 1047281 | NCBI WGS metagenome assembly MWVV01 (sample SAMN06349986, study PRJNA376086) | soil metagenome | isolation source: PT-2 sample Antarctic (ecotone) soil | place: Antarctica | collected 2015-01-13 | reverse complement strand
TTTAAAAAGACTTCTAGCTCAAATTAAAAAGGTTCTTTGCTCAATGGAATAAGCCGATGAATACAACAAGTTTAGAGGTTGTTTTCAGAGGTATTTGAGATCCCCTCAACCCCCTTAAAAAAGGGGGGAAAATTTAATATTAGTTAGGAAAAAAACTAGGAAAATATAAATTATTAACTACTAATAGTCGCAAGATATTCCTTTGATTCTTTAAGAAACATTTTAAAAGTCTTTTGAGCCGTATCTAATAGTTGCACTCTTGATTAAAAAAGGTAGCTACGATATATCCCCGCTTTTTCAAAGGAGATGTTGTTGAGACTGAAACTTGCAAAAAAAATTGTGTTGATACAATATAGATTCCCCCTTTTTCAAGAGGGAATCTATAAGTATTACAAGTTACCAACTATACTTTTACAACATTCTCTAAGTTGTAAATAGAAAAAATCAGAGAATAACTTATAAAAATCCTGGTTTGTAGTTGTTTACTTTCCTGCTTGCAATCGCTTGACTAATTCATTAAAAGGTTGCCAATTGTCTTCATTCGCTATAGATTCCCATACTGATTCTATAACAGGTCGAAGTAAAGCTGTTTTAGGATTACTTTGCTGTAGTTGTTGGGCTACTTTTTCCATCTCATCAATAGGTAAATTTGACAAGCTTTGTTGATACAAGTTTTGCCATTTTGATAAAAGTTCTGCTGGAAGTTCCCCAAAGTTAAATATTAATGATTGCTCTCTCCAGCTAGGTGTAAACCTTTCTCGCAACTGAGTGAAAAAGTCATGATAACCAATCTGAGTATCTTTTAGCAGTTGAATTGTTACTTCTAGTAGCTCATCAGATTGGGGAAAGTTTGGACTTGTAAACCCTAACTTTTTCAACATCAAATGCTTGTATTCCAACTCATAATATTCGTAGAATTTTGCTAATCCTTCCGCCATAGCATCAATATCAATAACGGCGGCTAAAGGCTGCTGCAACGCTTCTAGATTTGTGCAACAAACATCTGGTTGATTGCCGTAACTATAGCGCCTGTAATGGTCAAAATAAGCGGCTGTAAATTCCAAATCGTAGCTAGGAATAAAAGCATAGGGGCCATAATCAAAACTTTCGCCCGTAATTGACATATTATCGGTATTTAGTACGCCATGACAAAAACCTGCTGCCATCCATTGCGCGGCTAATTTGGCAACTCTGGCGACTAATTGGGCGTAAAAAAGTACGTATTGGTCGGGTTTATTGTGAATATCTGGATAATAATATTCAATTACATGGTCTAATAGCTTTTGAGTTAGGTCGGGACGATTGAGATGATGCAGTCGCTCGAAGGTACCAAAACGAATATGAGAATTGCTAAATCGTACCATTACTGACGATCGCGTTGGTGACGGCTCATCTCCCCGCCAGAGTTGTTCGCCCGTTTCTACTAAACTAAAGGTGCGAGAAGTCCTTACCCCCGTTTGATGCAATAATTCTGTTGCTAATACTTCCCGCACACCCCCTTTGAGCGTAAGTCTACCATCGCCGCCGCGAGAATAAGGTGTTTTACCCGAACCTTTAGTACCAAAGTCGTACAATTCCCCATCTGTACCGCGTACTTGTCCAAAAAGGAAACCTCTACCATCGCCCAAATCGGGGTTGTAGTAGCCAAATTGATAGCCGTGATAGCGTAATGCTAGTAAAGGCTGACGTTGAAACTTGCCAAAAGCTTCAATAAAATCATTATTTGTGACATTTTGCGGCTCTAATCCTAAAAGCGGTAATACCGAGTCGTTGCGAAAACGTAAGATTTGTTCGGGAAATTGCGCTGATTGAACTATATCGTAGTATTCATCGCCCAAGGATTCTATCGCGGATTCGTAATTGAGACTGAGTAAGGGATTAGTCATGGTAGTTTATTTGAGCAAGTTTTCTAATTCGTCTAAAAGCAAAGCTTCGGCTTCGGCTTCTGTAAGCTGCTGCATTTGGGCTACAGTAGGATCGATGTCTGCATTACTCTCTTTTAGATCAAAACTAGAGTTTTGGAGTAATTTTTCAGTTAAATAATCGGTAAGTTTGGCGACGGTGGGATAATCAAAAGCTAAGGTAGAGGGTAAAGTACAGCCTAAACTACTTTGCAATTGGTTTCGTAGCTCTACAGAAGTCAGGGAATCTATCCCTAAATCGGCAAATCCTTGATGAGCGTCTAGAGAATGAGGGGAATTTAATCCCAAAATTTTAGCAACAAGCGATCGCACATATTCAATTATTAGCTCGTGGCGTGTAGTTTTATTAGCATTCTCTAATTGTCTTAAAAAACTCTGTGGAGGGACATCCCCACAGATTTTTTGCTGCATCAATGCTGTTGTGGGTGGAGAGATGGCTAATTGGCTATAAAACGGAGAGTTTTTTTGCCACCACTGCGCCCAATCTATAGGTACTACCCCGACTTGACTAAACTCTGAAGAAAATAGCAATTGCTCTAAAACTTCTAGTCCTTGCTGGGGGTTAATTGTTCCCATTCCTTTGCTTTGCAACTGCTGCTCTAAATCGCGCTTGGCAGCTAGTCCTAATCCGCTCCAAGCCCCCCAATTAATACTTAATGTTAGGCTTCCTGCTTGATTGCGAGTATGCGCTAAGGCATCTAAAAAGCCATTGGCGGCGGCATAATTAGCTTGTCCCGCCGAGCCAAGGAGAGACGCTACTGAAGAAAACATGATAAAAAAGTCTAGGGGACAATTGCGCGTTAAAACGTGTAAATTCCATGCGCCTTGTACTTTGGGCGCAAGCACTTTCTCGAACCTTTCCCAGGTTTGCTGTTGTAAAATGCCATCATCTAATATTCCCGCCGCGTGGATTACTCCGCGTAAGGGCGGTAAAGATTCTATATCTGTCAGCACTTGAGCAAGTTGTGATGTCTTCGCAACATCGGCTTGGGCGACAATTACGTTTATATCGGCAAATTGGGCTTTTAATCGCTCTATGACTTCGATTGTGGGCTGGTTGCGCCCCACTAATACTAAATGCTTTGCGCCTTTATCTGCTAACAACTTGGCGACAAGTAAACCCAAGTCACCAATTCCACCAGTAATTAAATAGGTTGCATCGCTACGGATAGAGGAAGTGTGAGTATTTTTGTGATGATGTGCGATCGCAATTTTACCAATATGTTTGGCTTGTTGCATATAACGAAAAGCATCAATCACTCGCTCTACGGGAAATATTTTACAGGGGAGAGGTTTAAGCTTACCTGCTGTAAACTGCATCGTTAGTTGGCGCAGCATGGCGGCGATTAAATCGGGCTGCTGTTGGGTTACTTGCAATAAATCAAAGACAAAATAAGCAGCATTGGGCTTTATTTGCTCTACTTGGGTTGCTTCCCAAATTCCCAATTTCCCAATCTCTACAAACCGCCCGTTATCTGCCAAAACTGAGAAACTTTTGGGGATAAATTCACCTGTCAGGCAATTAAGGACAATATCTACACCCTTACCATGAGTAATTTCGGTAATTTCATCAGCAAAATCTAGTGTCCGGGAGTTCATAATATGTTTTACTCCTATAGAACGCAAAAAGTGCCATTTGCTAGGAGATGCGGTAGCAAAAATTTCTGCTCCCCTTGCTTGGGCTAAATGCACCGCCGCCAGCCCTACACCGCCTGTTGCTGCGTGAATTAATACTTTTTCTCCGGGCTGAATTTTGGCTAAATGATGCAAGCCATAATAGGCGGTTAAAAATGCTCCAGGAATAGTTGCAGCTTCGGCAAAACTTAGCGATGCGGGGATAGATACAACTAAAGGAGCGTCAACGGTAACATATTGACTAAAACTACCAGACATCATTGCTAAAATGCGATCGCCTATTTGAAAATTATCTACACCTGCACCAATTGCAACTATATTTCCCGCACACTCTAGCCCCAAAGCCCCCGCTCCCGGATACAAACCTAAAGCGTTTAACACATCTCGAAAATTTAGCCCCGTAGCTTGCACTTGGATTTCTACTTGACCAAAGCTAGGCACAGAGCGGGTTACACTCTGCCATTGCAAATTATCCAAGCTTCCCCGATGGGTAATAACGAGTTGATTGGAAGTAAGGGAAACTTCTTTTAGTTGGGGGTTAAAACTGCTCCTAACTAACCTTGCAACAGTCCGATTACCAGCTTTAAAAGCAATTTGAGCTTCATTTTGAGGATACCAAATTTCTGCAAATAACTCGCTTACTTCATTTTGGGGCGCAGTTTCATCTAAATCTATGTGGGTACAATTTAACTCTGGATGCTCTAAAGTAATTACTTTTCCCATTCCCCCTAAGCAAGAATTGGCAATTCCCGATGCTGAATTTGCGCTTCTAGTTACTAATATTAAACGCAGAGATTGAGAGCATTTAGCGGTTAATGCTTGGACTAAATGCAATGTACTACTACATCCCAGCTTTGTCGCTGCTTCTAAGTCAGCAATTGTTAGCTCGTTATAGATGCTGTCTAAACTCCACAAATGAATTGCACCGCTTAAGTTATGCTTTTTTTCGGCTAAATCTTGGAGCAACTGCTGAAAATGAGTTGAATTAGTAGGGTTTATTTGAAAATGCTGGGAATTTCGCTTGTATTCTTTACCAGGGAATACGAAAATACATTCTTGGTTTTGTGCTGTTAATAGTGTCGCCAACTCTTGCCCTAAGCCGCTATTATCTGCAAAAATTAGCCAGGTGCGATCGCATTTTTCACAAGTATCTATTTTTTGACGCTCCTGAATTTGCCATTCCACTGTATATAACCAATCTTGCCACGATTGAGTTTTTCCGAGTAGCGCTTTACGGCTGGCTTGTTTGGAAACTAAACCATTGATTTCAACTACCAAGTTGCCAACATCATCGTATAAGTAGACATCGGCGACAATTTCTTGTAAGTCATGGTTGGGGCGGAGTTTGACATAACTCCATACATTTTTACCTGGATGACTATAAACGCGCAGACTTGCAAAACCTCCAGGTAAATAAGTCTTTCCTTCTGGAAGTATGGCAAATATTACCTGAAAACAAGCATCTAGCAAAACTGGGTGAATTTGATAAGTTGCTAATTCTTCTTTTAGACAAATCAAACCTAAAGCGGCTTCGGCTTTTCCCCATAGCTGTTTAATTGCTCTAAAGCTTAACCCGTATGCAATTCCGCGCTCTTGACATTGCAAATAGTGAGTTTCTACAGCTATTTCGCTAGTAAATTTACTCCGTAACTCGGCAATATTTACTTGTTTGGGTATATCTAGAGTAACTACAATTTTTCCTGAAGTATGCAGCGTCCAATTTTCGGCATCGGTTTTATCGAGACTGTAGATTGCAAAGGAGTAATTCGCCGCTTCTTGGCTGAGGATTAATTGCACCACTTGGGGTGTAGCGGATAGAATTAACGCGCGTTTGATGTCTACTTTTTCTAATCTAACTTGATTTTTCAATATCTGTGAAGCTGCGGCTAAAGCCATTTCTATATAAGCCGCGCCAGGTAAAACAACTTGCTCGTATACGCAATGATCTTTCAAAAAGGTGGGTGTATCTAGAGTTAGTACCGATTGAAAGACAATATCTTTAAGCGCCGATGGTAGTTTTTGCCCTAGTAAAGGGTGGGTAAATGTAGAGACGTTGTTTGTAGATGTAGAGACGTTGTTTGTAGATGTAGAGACGTTGTTTGTAGATGTAGAGACGTTGCACTGCAACGTCTCTACGGTATTTTGGTTTTTTAGAGAAGATTCAATCCAATGGCGTTGTTTTTGAAAAGGATAAGTAGAGACGTTGTTTGTAGATGTAGAGACGTTGTTTGTAGATGTAGAGACGTTGCACTGCAACGTCTCTACGGTATTTTGGTTTTTTAGAGAAGATTCAATCCAATGGCGTTGTTTTTGAAAAGGATAAGTAGGTAATCCCACTTTACAACGGGGGTAATCGCTGTCAAAACTAACCCAGTCAACAGTTACACCTTGCTCGTACAATAAAGCCAAACTTGACAGAATTTGTCGCCAATCAGCCAAGGGGCGCAAACTAGGAAGCCAAACCCCTTCATCTACAAGCAGTCGCCCCATACCTAGTAATATTGGTTTAGCGCCGCACTCTACAAATACATTAAAACCCGCCTGTTGTAACGTTTTCATCCCGGCGGCAAATTGTACGGGCTTGAGGATGTGTTTGCACCAATACTCAGGAGTTGCGATCGCCTCATTAACAATTTCCCCAGTAATATTAGAAACGATCGCTATACTTGGCAAGTTATAATTTATTTCTCTAGCAATCTGCTCAAATTCCCCCAATATCGGCTGCATTAGCGGCGAGTGGAAGGGGCGGGAAACATTTAAACTGCTGGTTTTAATCCCCTGAGTTGTAAACTTAGCAACAACGCTTTGTAACGCTTCTGGGCTGCCAGAAATAACAATATTTTCTATGCCGTTAATGGCTGAAATCGCCATGTCTTTATAATCAGCAATAGCAGCTTGTACTTTTGCTATATCTGCTCTTACTACCACCATTCCACCCGGTGCTAATGTCTGCATTAGCCTTCCCCGCGCCGCAATTAGCTTTAAACCATCTTCTAGGCTAAATACTCCCGCAGTAACGGCGGCGACATACTCCCCTACACTATGCCCCATCACAATCTCTGGATGTATCCCCCAAGATTGCCACAGCTTATATAAAGCATATTCCAACGCAAAGATTGCGCTTTGACTATAGTTGGTTTCGTTAATAGATGTATCTTCAGCTAAAGGATAAAGAATTTCAAGTAAAGGCTTTGCTAAATACAAACGTAAAATGCGATCGCATTCATCTATATTTGCGCGAAAAACTGGTTGAGTTTCGTATAACTCCTTCCCCATCCCCACATACTGCGATCCTTGTCCCGTAAACAAAAATGCTATGCGTCGCTTACTAATAACCTTTGTTTTGGCGCTGTCGAGTTGCGCTGTTAAATCACTAATAGAATCAGCAACAATAGCGATCCGATGTTGAAAATGCGATCGCCCGGTATTGGCTGTAAAACAGATGTCTGCTAAATTTTCCTCCAGGTGAGATGTCAAAAATACTTGATAGCGTTTGATTAATGCTTGCAAAGCGCTAGGATTTTTAGCTGAAAGGGTAAGTAAATGTATTGGGCGATCGTTGTGTAGAGACGTTGCTTGCAAAGTCTCTACAGGATTTTCTGTCAAAATAATATGGGCATTTGTCCCCCCAACACCCAAAGAATTAACACCCGCAAAACGGGGAGAAGCTTCCCAATCTTGCAGACTGGTATTGACATAAAAAGGACTATTTGCAAAATCAATTTGCGGTGATGGAGTCTCAAAGTGCAAGCTGGGAGGGATTTTTTGATGATGGAGTGTCAAAACAGTTTTAATAAAACCTGCAACACCTGAAGCTATTTGCAGATGTCCAACATTAGTTTTTACAGAGCCGATCGCACAGAAGCCTTTGTTTTGCGTATTTTCCCGAAACGCCTGGGTTAAGCCGCCAACCTCGATCGGATCGCCTAGTACCGTCCCCGTACCGTGCATTTCTACATAGCCGATACTCTGTGCTTTTACTCCCGCTTGCGCCATTGCTTGGGAGGCAACTTTTGCTTGTCCATCGCCATTAGGTGCTAAATAACCAACCTTTGCACCACCATCATTATTAATCGCTGTACCTTTAATTACGGCATAAATTCGGTCAGAATCTGCGATCGCATTCTCTAATTTTTTCAATACAACAATTCCTACCCCATTACCAAAAATCGTACCTTTTGCTTTAGCGTCAAAGGCTCGACAATGCCCGTCAGGAGATACAATTGTCCCTTCTTGATACAAATAACCACTTCTTTGGGGTACAGCTACCGAAACTCCCCCGGCTAAACTCATATCGCACTCGCCATTAACCAAACTTTGGCAAGCCATATGTATCGCTACTAAAGAAGTTGAACAAGCCGTTTGGACATTGACGCTGGGCCCCGTAAGATTTAACTTATAAGAAACTCTTGTAGTCAAATAATCTTTATCGTTAGCCACCATCATTTGAAAGCCACCCATAGAATCGAGAGTGACAGCTTGCAAATTGTCTTGAGAATCTAAATTATGGCGGGAGGGATAAACGTTATTTAGCAAGTAAGTATTCATCACCGCACCCGCATAAATGCCAATTGCGCCTTTGTAAGTTAAAGGATTGCAACCAGAGTCTTCCAAGCTTTCCCAGGCGCATTCTAGCAATAGCCGTTGTTGGGGATCGATTAATTGTGCTTCTTTGGGACTATAACCAAAAAACTCCGCATCAAATAATTCAATGTCTGCGATCGCAGGTTTGGCTTTGACGTAGTTAGGATTGTTTAATAGCCGAGGATCTACCCCTGAAGCTAAAACTTCCTCATCGCTAAAAAACGAAATTGATTCCACCCCATCACATAAATTTTGCCAAAATTCCGCCACATTATTAGCACCCGGAAAGCGGCAACTCATCCCGATTACAGCAATATCACAGGTGTCTGTCGTAATTCTTTTGGCGATCGCATTTTTTACGGTTTGATTGCTCAAATAACCCGCCATTGCCTTTACAGTGGCATATTTAAACATATCCGCTACAGTTAGTTGCTTGCCAAATTGCGTTTGTAATTTATGCTGAACTTGGAGCAATAGTAAAGAATTTCCCCCTAATTCAAAGAAATTACTCTCACTTCCCACCGTAAAACCCAGCACTTGCTGCCATATTTGGGCAATTTGAGTTTCCTTATCCGTCATCGAAGTTTTAACTATTTTTCGAGTCAAAAGCTCTAAACGCCTGATAATACGATCAAATTCTCCCAATTCAAAAAGCTTGCTCAATTGCTGGCGTTGAATTTTGCCTATAGCGGTTTTGGGGATAATGTCTTTAGCAACAGGGATTAAATAACTCGGATTTATCCCGACTTGAGTTAATACTGTTTGGCGAATTAAGCGTAGTAACTCTAGTAATTCCTCACCTTCTAAGCCGCAGCTAAAAAATATTGCTAACTTTTCCGTTGTATCAACTTGAACAGCACAGGCGGCGGTATAGGTACTTTCTACCCCAATAACGGTTTCAACTACTTGCTCGATTTCATGGCTGTAGTAGTTAGCACCATTAATGATAATAGTTTCTTTAATGCGTCCGGCGATCGCCAATCCCCCATTACTAATAAATCCCAAATCCCCTGTATTAAACCACCCATCGCTAAAAGCTTCGGCGTTAGCTTGAGGATAGTTGTAATAACCAGGAAAAACTACATCGCCCTTTACTTGCAAGCAACCAATCGCATTTTCTGGCAATACTACGCCTGCACTATCTACAATGCGGATGGCTACTCCAGGAATCGGCGCGCCTAAATCTGCAAAGGTATTAGTGCGACTGCTTATCTCCTCAAAACTGCTACTATCTAGCTGATGAAAATTTAAAGCTGCTGTTTCTGTAGGTTGATAATAAGTAATACCCGATCCTAATTCTGCCATCCCAAAAGCCGGACGAATAGCAGTTTTTTTCAATCCATATCTAGCCAACCTTTCTAAACAAGCTTGCACAGATTGACTTGAGATTGCTTCCCCGGCGGTTAATAGAAACTTGACGCAAGACAAATCCCAACTTCTGGCTACAGATTCATTTTGCAGCGCATCTTTGATTAAAGTATAAGCAAAACTAGGCGACCAGCTATGAGTAATGCGGTATTTAGCGATCAAATCCAGCCAATTGAGGACTTCACCCAAAACCTCATCTTTTTGAGCGTAGACGACCTTACAGCCCACTTCCAAACAACGAATGTGCCAGTCTGAAATGCTGCCAATATGGTCAAAAGGTAACCAATTGAGGATTTTATCATCAGGCTGATGTTGATTAAAAAGGTTTGTCCCGCGCGCACGAGTAATTAAATTGCGATGGGTCAATTGAATACATTTAGGAATGCCCGTACTGCCAGAAGTTAGACTTATAAAAGCAACATCATCGGGTAAAGCCTTGTAATAGCTAGTATCTGTAGCATTATTGCTTAACTCAGACATAGCAACGTAACTTGCTTGAAATGATGAGCTTACTAATTTTTCGCTAGTAATAATTAGCGGTTTTGCCAAAAACTCCCAAATATGACGTAGCTTATCTAACGCCGGATGAGCATCTGTATAGGTTGGCGGTACTTCCATAATTACCGGAATAAACCCACCCAACACGCAACCCCAAAAAGCTGGGAGAATGTCGCAATTATTTTTTAAAAGCAATATTACTTTGTCGCCTGGAAGCAGTTTTAGTCGTCTCAAGCCAAACAAACATTTTTCTGCTTGCGTGAGTAACTGGGCGTAAGATTGGCTAATTTCTTTACCATTTTCTAGATAAAGAATCTCTCCGATAGCTTTTTGGGCGGCTTTTTGCAGTAATTCTATTAAGGTAGTAGGTGCATTCGCTACAAATGGTAAAGCACCACCACCGCTAAATGCCAATTTAGTCTGGGGAACACTGTTTAACGCTTTTTCGTCTACTTCCCCCATAGAATTGCGCGGTAACTCTGACACCAACACATAAGTTGTAGGCAATAGTGAATCGGGAATAACGTCTTGCAAGTAAGCTTGGAGTTGCTTTAATAAGGGAGGTTGGCTAGAAACGACATAAACGACTAATGCTAAAGGGGAGCTTTTTGTTTGTACAAGTACAGCACAGTCATCAATTAAAAGATTTTGTAATAAGATAGATGCTATCTTTCCCTTAATTTGTTGTAAATACTCCCGATCTCCACTCATGACTTACGCTCTAGTTTCAAATACACTACTCAAATCTGCACTGAATATATTAGCTGAATTTCTCAATTTATTTGTATCTACAATCTCAATTAATCTTATTATTCCCTAAAAATTAATTTTAGTTTAAACCAAAGCGGTACTTTTCTGCGTTTTAAAATTGGCTTACTTTGGTAAACTTTAACTTGACATTTCTATCAAAAATTGCTATGCGATCGCATATTTTATTTGCAAAAATCAGAGTTTAGTAAGTAGAAAGCAAAGAATACAAGTGACATATAACAAGGATTAATCTTCCCTATATTATGTATTCTACTTTTAAAAAACTCAATGTTTTTTACTATAAAAAATCAAATCTATGTTATGAGTAAAGCAATTATTGGCTACACTGGGTTTATTGGTAGTAATTTAATTTGTCAAGCAAAGTATGATGATTTTTATAACTCCCAAAACATTGAATCTGTTGCCGGAAAAAGTTTCGATTTGTTAGTTTGTACGGCGGCTCCAGCCGAAAAATGGTTAGCAAATAAAGAGCCAGTAAAAGATAAAGAAAATTTACAGCGATTAATCAAAAACTTACAGCAAGTAGCAGCAAAAAAGGTAATTTTAATCTCTACGGTTGATGTGTATCTTCAACCTGTTGAAGTAGATGAAGATACAAGCATAAATGCAGAAATTTTGCATCCTTACGGCAAACATCGATTAGAGCTAGAAACTATGATCCAAAATCAGTTTGATGCTTTAGTTGTGCGCTTACCTGGTTTGTTTGGTAAGGGAATGAAAAAAAATATAATTTATGACTTTCTCCACAATAATTTATTAGATAAAATCAACAAGGGTAGTGTGTTTCAGTTTTATAACTTAGAACATTTATGGCAAGATATTCAAGTAGCCATCAAGCACGATTTAAAAGTAGTTAACTTTGCTACCGAGCCTACCAGTGTCGCTGAAGTAGCTACTACAGCTTTTGATTTTGAGTTTACAAACCAAACACAAAAAGCAGTTAAGTATGATATTCGCACTAAATATTACCAACTTTTTGATGGTATTCAGCCGGGATACTTATATAACAAAAGTCAAGTGTTATTAGAACTAAAAGAATTTGTAACTGATTTCAAAAAGAGTAATTCTGCTATTTTTCAACTTGTCCCACCCGACGAATGTTGAGAATATCGCTCAATTTTTTGATTTGGACAAATACTTGTTCTAATTGAACCCGATCGCGTATTTCCAAACCCAAGTCAATAATAGCAGGTTCTCCATTGGTCGTTTTAACGTTGGCATTTCGCACGTTGATACTATAGTCGCTCAGGCGAGATAAAATATCTTTGAGTACGCCCACGCGGTCAATAGCTTCTATTTGCACGTCAATAGGATAAGTTTGGGGACGACCTTTATTTGAGTCTACAGGATTCCAGCTTACCGGAACTAAGCGATCGCCTTCGACATTTTCGACATTTTGACAACCTTGGCGGTGAATAGAAATCCCTCGATTGCTGCGCGTCACCACACCAATAATTGCTTCTCCAGGAATTGCATTGCAACAACCCGCCAAATGATACAACAAACCTTCAACCCCAGCAATCGGCGATTCGCTGGCTTTTTTGGTAGGTAAAGGAGTCCGGGTTGCAGTGGTTGGTAGAGTAATAATCTCTGTAGTATCAATACTTTGCTGGGTTTTAAACACTTCTCGCCAGCGATTGAGTACCAAGTTTAGAGTTACTTCCCCGTAACCCAGCGCCGCCAACAAGTCCTCTACACTGTGATAATTGCATTTAAGCGCAACTTGTACCATTGGCTCAGATTTTAGCAAAGATTCAAAGCCAGTTTTACCTATTGCTTTTTCTAACATATCCCGACCGCGAGAAATATTTTCGTCACGGTGCGATCGCTTGTACCATTGTCTAATCCGATTTTTTGCCGCCGATGTCCGGGCAAAATTCAACCAATCTAAGCTTGGGTGGCTGTTTTTCTGGGTAAGAATTTCGACAATATCGCCATTTTTCAAGCGCGTATCTAGCGTTACCATCCGTCCATTAATTCGCGCACCACTACAACGATTGCCAACTTCTGTATGAATCCGGTAAGCAAAATCTACCGTAGTCGCACCCGGACTAAGGGGAATTACATCGCCTTTGGGAGTAAATACATAAACATCATCTTCAAATAAATTATCTTTAACGCTTTCTAAATACTCCTGGGGATCTTTAACGTCTTTAAGGTCGTGTTGCCATTCTAATAGCTGTCTTAGCCAGGTCAACTTTTCGTCTCCTGGAGCCATTTGCGTATGACTGCTACCTTTTTCTTTATACTTCCAGTGTGCGGCAATTCCATACTCGGCGATGTGGTGCATTTCTATCGTGCGAATTTGCACTTCCACTGGTCTTCCGGTGAAGCCTACAACCGCCGTATGCAATGATTGATAGCGATTTGGTTTTGGCAAGCCAATATAGTCTTTAAACCGCTCTGGAATCGGTTTAAATTCATCGTG
>MWVV01000604.1_pt1 | contig 13215 bp, 8 predicted proteins | sample 1047281 | NCBI WGS metagenome assembly MWVV01 (sample SAMN06349986, study PRJNA376086) | soil metagenome | isolation source: PT-2 sample Antarctic (ecotone) soil | place: Antarctica | collected 2015-01-13 | reverse complement strand
GTAAATAGCGGCGTCGGGCTGGCTGGCGCGCATTGATTTGATGAAGGCGCTGATGACGTTGTAATGCTCTTCGCCCTGTTTGTCGTAGCGCAGAAATTTTGATTGGAGCGTGTTTTTTAATGTCTCGACGTTGATTTCATCATAAAGCCGCGCCGTGTTTTCAATCATTGTGATTGCCTGCCGCGCGTCGCCGTTCGCCATTGCAACAAGCCAATCTTTTGCGTCTTGGTCAAGTTTGTGTCCGGTGCGGTCAATGATTATTGACATTTCTTCGTCGGATAATTCTTCCAAAACAAACACGCGAAGGCGTGAAAGCAGCGCGGGAATAATTTCAAAGCTCGGATTTTCGGTCGTCGCGCCGATTAAAACAAGCTCGCCCGATTCGACAAACGGCAGGAGAAAATCTTGCTGGGCTTTATTAAATCTGTGAATTTCGTCGAGAAATAAAACTCGCGGTCTATCTTCTTCACGCGGTTGTTTGATGATTTTGCGAATGTCGTCTTTTCCGGCGGAAACTGCCGACAGCTCGTAAAAATCGGCGTGAATAGCGTTGGCATACATTCGCGCTAAAGTCGTTTTGCCGACGCCAGGCGTTCCCCACAAAATAAACGAAAAAACGTGCGCTTGTTCAATGGCGAGGCGAAGCGGTTTGTCCGCGCCGACGAGATGTTTCTGCCCGACAAATTCATCGAGCGTTGTCGGTCTGATTTTATTGGCAAGCGGCTCCATTTGTTTTTTGATTATATTTGAAATTGAGATAAATCTTAAATCTCTGGCTATATTTAAATTGCCACTAGCTTTAGCTAGTGGACAGTGAAAAGAAAAGAAAAATGGCTTTAGCCGAATACCTTTTGATAAAATTCCCTGCGGCTTTAGCCTAATTTCAGCTAAAGCAAAAAGGATGATTTTCTTATTTATATTCGGCTAAAGCCGCTTGTCTTTTCTTACTCAATCCACTAGCTAAAGCTAGTGGCAATTTAAAGTTAAATTATTTAGCTGCCGGTTTGCCACGCTTTTATCGCTTCAATCGGATGAATCAGCATTAGAATATTTATCAAAAGACTGTCGTGAATCCAGAAAATCAAAACAATTTCGGTTAAAACAAATAGGGCAAGCGAACGCCGGAAAGCTAATTTGTGAGCGATGAAAAATCCGGCAATGCAGCATAAAACATCGCCGAACGAATTGGTTATTGAATCGCCGAAGTATTCGAGCGAGATAGTCGCGGCGCGATAGCGTTCGATGACGGCGTTTGAGTTTTCAAGAACTTCCCACGCGCTTTCAGCAAAAACGGCGATAAAAAGCAGCCAAGCAAGAGGAATTTTTCGCCGGAAAATTAAATACAACAATCCGTAAAAACCGATGCCGTGAAGAACGTGCGTGAAAGAATAAGGGTCAAAAAGATGCTGCGAATTGTGCGTTCCCCAGGCGTCGTTCGACAACAAATAAACGGGCGTGTCCCATTTGCACCACCAGATTCTGCCCTGGTAAGAAAGCGCGAAAATCATCGCGGCAATCGCGGCGAGCATTAAAATATACGGCAAATAATCGCGCCGGGAATTGAAAGTTTGAAAATCATTTTTATTTTCGATTGCTTCGGTCATCAACTTGTTTCGATGTGTTTGCCGCTTTCTTCGCCCACATATTCGCCGATTTGTTGCAAGAGTTTGGCTATTAAACCCGTCCAGCCGGTTTGATGGCTCGCGCCTAAACCGCTGCCTTTATCGCCGTGAAAGTATTCGTAAAAAAGAATGTGGTCGCGCCAATGTTCGTCGGTCTGAAATTTTTCCGCGTTGCCGAAAACGGCGCGTCTGCCTTCCGTATCTTTCAAAAAAATGTTGGAAAGACGTTTTGATAATTCCTGCGAAACTTCCCACAGCGTCAACATTTTTTCCGAACCTGTCGGAAATTCAATTTTAAAATCTTCGCCGTAGTAGAAATCGAATTTTTGCAAGGCTTCGATTAAAAGATAATTGACGGGAAACCAAACGGGTCCGCGCCAGTTTGAGTTGCCGCCGAATATTCCCGTGTGCGATTCGCCCGGCTCGTAGCCGACTTCGTATTGTTTTCCTTCGATTGCAAAACAATAAGGATTTGCTTTATGAAAACGCGACAGAGCGCGGATACCGTAGTCGGATAAAAATTCGTTTTCCGAAAGCATATAGTGCAAAATGCGCCGTAATCGTTCTTTGGTAACAATCGCCAAAAGCCGACGGTTTTCTCTTCCCGGTTCTTGCATACAAGCAATATCGTCGGTTAAATCAGTGCGATTTTTTAAAAACCATATGGTGCGTTTTTTCAAATCCGGCAAATGGTCAAGCCATTTATCTTCTAAAGTTTCAACGGCGAAAAGCGGAATCAGTCCAACCATCGAGCGCACTTTGATTGGAATGTTGCGATGGTCTTGCTGGTGCAGAACGTCGTAATAAAAACCGTCGCGCTCGTTCCAGAGTTCCGTGTTTTCGTTGCCGAGATTGTTCATCGCGTCGGAGATATAAACGAAATGCTCGAAGAATTTGCTCGCCACGTCGCCATAAACCGTGTCTTCTTTGGCGAGTTCGACGGCGATTGCCAGCATATTCAGGCAATACATCGCCATCCAACTCGTGCCGTCGGATTGTTCGAGATGCGCGCCGTTCGGAAGGCGTGTATTTCTATCAAAAACGCCAATGTTGTCGAGTCCTAAAAATCCGCCTTCGAAAACATTATTGCCTTCGGTGTCTTTGCGATTGATCCACCACGTAAAATTCAAAAGCAGTTTGTGAAAAACTTTTTCGAGAAAATCGCGGTCTGATTTGCCCGTGCGTTTCGCTTCGATTTGATAAACACGCAAACTCGCCCAAGCATGAACCGGCGGATTTACATCCGAAAACGCCCATTCGTAAGCGGGAATTTGCCCGTTTGGGTGCATATACCATTCGCGCAGTAGTAAAATTAGCTGTTCTTTAGCAAAATCAGAATCAACCACCGCCAGCGCGACGCAGTGAAATGCCAAATCCCACGCCGCATACCACGGATATTCCCATTTGTCGGGCATCGAAATAATGTCATCGTTGTAAAGATGTCTCCATTCGTTATTGCGACCTTTTTGTCGCTGCTCCGGCGGCGCAGCGAATTTTCCGTCGCCTTCGAGCCACGATTTGATGACGTAATGATAAAATTGTTTTGCCCAAAGCATTCCGGCAAGCGATTGCCGCATCACATTTTTCGCGTCGTCGGTTAAATTATCGGGAACGATTTCCGCGTAAAATTCGTCGGCTTCTTTTTTTCGCTCGATAAAAATCTGCTCGCATTCTTTGATAAATTCGCCGCGTGTTTCAGAAAGGATTTCACCACAGAGACGCGGAGACACAGAGTTTTTTTCGGATTTCTCATCCTGTAAATCTTGTTCATCCCTATAAATTTCTCTCTGTATCTCCGTATCTCGGTGGTGAAAAAGACGCAAATAAACAGTTTCGCTCGCTTGCGGGGCGATGTTGAAAACATAATGTGCTGACGTTTTTGTTCCCGTTTTTTTGGGATTAATCGCGTCTTTTTTGCCTCCTACAATAAAATCGTTGATTCCGTCTTTCGCATAAAGCGATTCATTTCGTCCGCCGTAAAGTTTTTCAAAATTCGTTTCGTTTTCGGTGAAAAGCAATTCGCTCACGCCTTCGCAAACGAAAAAATAATCACCGCGCTTTTCTTCCGTAAGATGCACGAGCGAAAGATTTTCTGCTTCGATTTCTACTGCTTTCATCTTCGCTTTGTTCGCTTTCTCATACCACGACCAGCGATTGCGAAAACAAATTGTCGGCAAAATGTGAAGCGGCGCGGATTCGCGCCCGCGATTGTGAGCGGTGATTTTTATGCAGATGTCTTCAGCGTCAGCTTTGGCGTATTCGACAAAAATATCAAAATATTTGTCGTCATCGAAGATACCCGTGTCCATCAATTCGTATTCGGGTTGCGATTTGTTGCGTTTGGCGTTTTCTTCACGCAATTTTTCGTATGGAAACGCGACTTGCGGATATTTGTATAAAAATTTCATATACGAATGCGTCGGCGTATTATCCGCGTAAAAATAATACTCCTTCGCGTCTTCGCCGTGGTTGCCTTCATTGCCGCCAAGCCCGAAAAGTCTTTCTTTCAAAAAAGCATCATTTTCATTCCATAGAGAAATGGCAAAACAGATGCGCTGTTTTCTATCGCAAATTCCTGCGATTCCGTCTTCGTTCCACCGAAACGCTTTGGAAATCGCTTGCTCAAACGGAAAATAGTCCCACGCCGCACCGTCCGCCGAATAATCTTCGCGGACAGTTCCCCAGGCTCTCTCGCTTAAATAACAGCCCCAAAGTTTCCAGTCTTTCTCGCGTTTTCTGGCTTCTTCGAGCCGTTTTTCTTCTGCGTTCAAATTATCCCTCTAAAATTTTGTGAATTATTTGTTTTTATTCAAAGCCGACGAACAAAAGCTGAAACTGCAATCTTCTAAATTTTGATTGCTATGAAAAAATATCATAAAAGTAATATTGAATATTTTCTGCTTAACTAGACCTCACACTCTAATTCGGAATCTGAAATCTGAAATTTGAAGTAGCATAGAGAAATACCGAAGCCCATTAACATAAAAAAGACCATCGCAACTTCGGCATCGCCGAGATTGTAATGCACAAGCCCGCTTGTAAGAAATCCAATCAAACTGCCGAAACAACCCAGAACAATTCCTTTTGTTTGCCAATCATTCAATTGCGGATTACGGATTGCGGATTGCGGATTTGAAGGTTGAAATTTAGAATCCGGAATTTGAAATTTTAGATTGCGGAGAAGCGTTCGCGCATAAATCCACAAAACCCAAAGCCAAATCAAAAGCGCCGGCAAACCGCGCTCAACAACCAATTGCAAAGGCGTCGAATGAAAATGTCCCATCGGAAGCCTGCCATTGTCGAACAAACGCCAATCTTTCGCATAACGCTGAATCGAGTCCATTCCAACACCGAGAAAAAAATGACGCGTGTTTTCCGTCCATAAATCAAAACCTTCGTGCCAGACCGTCTGCCGCCAGATAGTGGACTCATCTGTTGTATCGAAAAATCCGACCTTTCGGCTTTGTTGCAGAAAGACAAGTCCGATGAGCGCAATGGGCAAAACTACGGCTGCCAAAGTCAAAAGCATTTTACGGTTTCCGTTCGCCAAAACAATCGCAAAAGCCGAAACTAAAAAAGCGAGCTGCGAAGCGCGTGTAACGGTTAAAAGTAGCGCAATAACCATTGCTAAAACACAGAAGAGGAGAAAAGGAGAAGAGGAGAAAGCGATAAAGCGAGACGAAAAAAATGCTTGAGAGGATTTGTTTTCGGTCAACAACTCTTCTTGCTTCTTTTTCTCTTCTCTTTTTCTTTCAAGTCCGGCGATAAAAAGCCCAAAGGTAAGCGAAACAATAAGCTGTAAAACTTCCGCGTAAGTTGTGTAATGACCGTAAAAACCGGCTGAACGCCAGTTGTGGCTGTGTTTCCAACTGCCTAACCCAAGTTTTTCAATTGCGTTTTCGCCGTTCATCAAATCCGCGCGTTTAACTTCAATAATTGAATTAAAATCGGGACGGTAAAATTTTACCCGCGATATATCTTTTCGTTCGAGTTCGGCAATTAAATCTTCCGGTGTGCGAATTTTCTTTTTATCAACCTCAATTATTGTATCGCCTTCGGTAATAGAAGCGCCTTCGATGACCGAAGCCTTAGCCAGAGGACTTTCCGCTTTCACATCCGAAACCTCTACGCCGCGCCCGAAAATGCGCTCAATCGGCGTCCAGAGAACATTGACCATACACGATAAAATTAACGCCGAAGCGAGAAATTTGACTGTGCGAATGTTTCGCAGATTATTTATAACAAAATAAAAAATGAGAAAAAGCAGGACGTTTCGTAACCTGTCAATCGAAATATCAGGCACGTATGAAAAAATCGAAGAAACTACCGACCAACCGAAAAAAGCCCACAAAGCGATGTCAAGCGACGTTCTGATAAGTTTCGGACGCGGTTTGATAAATAATCGAATTACCCACACAAACATTCCGGTCAGCCATGAAATCTGTGTCGCCGCAATCGAATGCGGCGCGGATAAAACCATTAAAACCAAAAAAATAAAAGCGACGCGCTCAAGCCATCGGGCAAAATTGTTTTCGGTCTCGATGCCGGCAAAGTCATCGAGTTTTTTGAGAAAATCTGGCATACGATTAAGAGGTCATTGAAAGTTTCCCACAAAGGCGTAAAACACGCAAAACCGTTGGAGTTTACTTCAAGGTAAGATTTTGAAAATTGTCAGTTTCAAATAAAAATCAACCGTAATTTTGGTGAAATCTGCTGCTCTGAGGACTGAAAATGGTAAGATTAATTATGCTCGAAACCGATTTGAATCTTACCGCAGAAATCAAACTCTACTACGACCTTTACACTCCCAAAGATTTGAAAAATCCAGCGCCACTGCTTATCGCAGTTCACGGTTACGGAGCGCATAAACGTTACATGATGCGCGAAGCGCGCCTCGTTGCGCCTGAGAATTTTGTTATTGCTTCGCTTCAAGCACCGTTTCAGCATTTCCGCGAAGCGAACGGAACATATAAGGTCGGTTTCGGCTGGCTGACCGATTACAAAGCGGACGAATCCATTTTGTTGCATCACAATTTTGTATTAGAAGTGATTGAAAAACTAGCAAGCAATAAAATTATTGATACGAAAAAAATTTATTTTTACGGCTTTTCGCAGGCGTGTGCGCTGAATTTTCGTTTTGCTTTTACTTTTCCGGCAATTTTGCGCGGGCTTATCGGCGCGTGCGGCGGTATTCCTTCGGATTTGGAAATAAACCCACGTTACAATCCGACAAGTGCCGATGTTTTTTATATTTATGGCAAGGCGGACGAATTTTACACGCTCGAAAAATTTCAGAGTTTTGAGCAGAAATTAAAAGATTTTGCGCCGAATTTGCAGGCGAAATCCTACGATACGAAACACGAAATAACGGACGAAATGCGTAGCGATATCAGAAAATGGTTAACGGTTAACGGGTAATGGTAAATATAAAGCAATCTCTACTTAGCATTTACAATTTACCATTTACCACTTTTTAATTAATCTTCAGCCTTTTAATTTCGACCTTTTCTTGAATTTCAGCAGGCAAAATCAAATGCGGAGAATCTTCACCCGTATCATTTTTCAAAACTTTTACTTCCAGATTTTCCGACTTTACGGAATCTAAAATCGTACGCCTGCCGTATAAAACAACGGTTGCCGTATTGCTTCCGGTTGCCGTCCGAACGGGAACGATAAAAACTCTCTCAATCCGCTTTTCGCCGATTTTGAAAGCAACATCAACCACCGTATCAAGGACGGTCGCTTTCGGATTGACAATGTTTATCGGAACTTGGCGTGCCGTAAAATCTTGTTTTTGGTTTTCGAGATTTATCTTTTCCGTTGACACAAAATCCAGTGATTTGATAAAACTTTCCGGTCCGCGCACGCGCACCTTTTGCGGCAAAATTGTTTGATTGTAAATTTCAAAACCGTCGGCGACACTAGCTTCGGTTTCAGCTTTAACCGCAACTTCGCGCTCGGCGACCGTTTCAAGTTTGACCGCGATTTTGCTGGGCTGGATTTCTTCGAGTTTAACGCCGGTCGGCAGCTCAACATTAACATTTTCGGGCGTCATCTGAATTGTTCGGTAACCTGCCTGCACATCAACCAAATCTAAAGAGACAACCAAATCACGCGGGTTGAGCTGGTCGATTTTGCGCTTGTCACCGGTGATTACCAAATCTACTTCCTGCACGGGCGAGTTCGTAACCTCAATGTCGTTGGAAACGCGAAGTTTTAACGCCACGTTATTTACCCGAGTTGTAATTGACGTACGAAGTCCCGTAGCGCCAAGCCACAACGCAAGCGTAATGACCAGCGCAATCGCTTTTATTAGCCAATCTTCCAAAAACATGCGGCGTAGCAACCGACGAATGAAAAATTGCCGCTCTTCTTTTTGAAAAAACTTTTCAGTTGAGAAAAGCATAAAAATCCAAAATGAAAAATAATAGGTCAGTTAAAATTTGTGGTTACCAAGTTTGAAATAGCCGAATTTAAAATTTTTACAAAAGCATTTTCCGGTTTGTTTCCATTTTGAATTTACTATTATCCCAAAGTTATTTCCGTCTCAGCCTCTTTCATCGTTTTAGTTTGCTCGCGTCTCTTTTCAACTACAGGAATTTCCATTGCGTTGAGAAGCGAACTGCGAAGCGCGGTTGTGTCCAAATTTCGTTTGACTTGACCGCTTTCGACGAATGTAATCAAACCGGTTTCTTCCGAAACTACCACCGAAACGGCGTCTGTGCCTTCTGTGATGCCGATGGCGGCGCGATGTCGCGTTCCTAAATCACGTGAAACGCCCGGATTTTTTGTTAAAGGTAAAAAGATGGAAGCTGCCGCGATGCGTTCGCCTTGAATTATTACAGCGCCGTCGTGAAGCGGTGTTGAAGGGTTAAAAATCGTTACCAGCAAGTCGTAGCTAAGTTTAGCGTCGAGTGACACGCCCGCGTCAATAAAATTTCTGAGCCCGACATTGCGTTCAACCACAATCAACGCGCCGGTTTTTTCGGATGAAAGCGTAGTTGCCGCCAGAACAATTTCATCATAAATCGTTTCACCAAGCTGTCCGCGATGCCGTCTTAAAACCGGAAAGCGCAGACGATTGCCGAAATAAATCAGTGCTTGCCGGATTTCAGATTGAAATAGAACAATAATCGCCACACCGATATACAAAACGGCGGAGCGCAAAACAAATTCAAGTGTGGCAAGGTCTTGCGCGACGGCGAACCAATACAAAAGAGCCAGAATGACTATTCCAACTACTGTCGGCACCGCCCGCGTGCCGCGAAGAAGTTTTAAAACGACATAAACAATAATGAAAACAAGCGAAATATCCAGCACGTTTCGTACTGTGTTGATATTCGGAATATAATCATTAAGCGGCATCTTTTTTACAAGTTGGAGGTTTTTTAATTACGAATTACGCGGAAAACATTCGTAATTGTTAATTGTTAATTCGCAATTTCAAATATCAACCGATATTTTGCGGAATCTTCTCCTTAAAGCTTTTATCTTTAATAGTCGATGTTTCCAAGAATATCATATCAATTTTCGGCACGGCTTCGTTTATATTATTTTCAATTTCGTTGATGTTTTAACAACTTTTATATTTGGTAATTCCCTTTTGGAATGATTGTGCGCGTCAACCAAAAGTTGATTCGGCTTTGGGTATATTTTCAAAAATTCAATGAACCCGACAACGCTTGGATGCGATTTTAAGTCTTCACGGGTTGCCCTGTTTTCTTCCTTACTCGTGAATCGTAAAACTTATCTTTATCATAAACATAATTCGGCAGTCTGCAATTGAGTTCGGCTAATTTTTTTATTTATTTTTCTTGCTTTGTATAAAGCCCACTAAATTTCCGTTTGAGTCAATCACCCCGAGCGCGCCGATGCCGTTTTCGCGCATTAACTCGCGGGCTTCGGCTAAAAGCGTATTCGATTCAACAAAGTATTCAGGCGTAATGGGACGCATAACCGATTGAATACTCGTTTCGTGCCAATCTTCACGCGGCAGTTTCTTCATATCTTCCAAAGTTAAAATGCCATAAAGCTGGCGTTCTTTCGCAACGGGAAAAATTGTCCGCCGGTGAAGCGTTAAAATCTGGTCAACAAAATGTTGAACGCTCATTTCGGGCAAGAGCGAAATTGGCAATTGCATCACGTCTTCGACAAGAAGTTTGTCTAAATCATTAACCTGTTTGATAATTTCTTTCGCCGAATCAAAGAGAAAAAGCCCGACCAAAATTGTCCAGAAACCGGTAAAAAAATCCCCGCGGACAAAAGCGACAAATATACCAAAGCCCATCAGCGCAACGGCGATAATTTGTCCGCAGCGACCCGACAAAACGGTCGCCTCGTTTAAATCTGTTCCGCGCCGCCACAAATAAGCTCGGAGAACTCTGCCGCCGTCAAGCGGATAACCGGGAAAAAGATTAAAAACCGCCAGCAGAAAATTCCATAAACCGAGCATAAAAAACAAAGCCGCAATTATATTTGTGCCGAGAGAATTGGTAAGCGCCATTAACCCAAAAAAAAGAAGCGCAAGCAGAAAGCTAGCAACCGGTCCGGCAATTGCGATGCGAAATTCGGCGCGCGGCGTGTCGGGTTCGCGCCTCAGGCGCGTCAAACCGCCAAATGGATGCAGAGTAATTTCAATCACCTGAATACCTTCCATTCGCGCAACAACCGCGTGTCCGAGTTCGTGAAGAAAAATTGAGGCGAAGAAAACTAAAGTTGTCAGAAGTCCGAAAAAGAAGCTGGTTAAAAAATTATCGAGCAGCGAATTAATGCTGTTTGCCGTAATCCAAGACATCAATACCAAAACCAAAAACCAGCGGTAATCTATCCGCACCGGTATTCCGTAAACGTGCGCGATGAGAAGTTGTTGCTTGAAAAATTTTAAGACAGAAAGCATAAGCCACTAAGTTCACAGAGAACACAGAAAAAAAGGCAAAAGTTAAAATTTATTCTTTAATTTTCCTTCTGCTTCTCTATGTCCTCTGTGTTCTCTGTGTCGAAAAAGTTTTATGCTTCAAACGGAACTTCGGAATTATGTAGAAGGCGCGGTTCGTTTCGCGAAACTCTTTCGAGCAATTCGGGTTCGTCGAACATTTGCAAAAGCCCTCGGACTGTTGCGTAACGAGGCTCGTCCGAAACGAGAACGGGTAAACTGGTTTTCTCGCGCAAATACTGGTCAATGCCATTTAGAAGCGAGCCGCCGCCGGTCAGGATAATTCCTCTGTCATAAATATCCGCCGCTACTTCTGGACGCAACTCCGTTAAAGTATCGGTAACGATTTGCGCAATGCGGCGAACGATACTTTCCACAACCGGATAAACTTCCCCAACCGTAACCTCAACGGCTGCCGGACTTCCCGTCTGAACGTCGCGCCCGCGTGTGTGAATACTTTTAGCGATGTCGGCAGGCAAAATTATATTGGCAAAATCTATTTTAAGTTTTTCCGTTGTTTCCTCGCCGACCTGCAAACCGCGATGGCGGCGTAGATGATTTGCCAGAGCAGAATTTATTTCAACGCTTCCGATGCGTTCCGAGCGCGAATGAACTATCGAACCTTTGGCAACAATGGCAATGTTAGTTGTACCTGCGCCGATGTCAACAACAGCAGCGGCGCGTTTATCACGCGAAGTTATACCGGCGCCAAAAGCTGCCGCCAAGCCTTCTTCCATCATATAAATTTTGCCGATGTGCGCTTCTTCTGCTGCATTTAGCAAAGCGCGCTGCTCGACGTGGGTAACATCGGAAATCATACTCATCACCGCTTGGATAGACATATGCGAACCGCCGCTTTTTGCTTTTTTAACAAAATTAGCAAGCATTTTTTTCGTATGTTCAAAGTCAGCTACCACGCCGCCACTCAAAGGAGCTAAAACGGTAATATCGCGCCCTTCGCGCCCGCGCATATCAAACGCTTCCTGACCGTAAGCGACTATTTCATTCGTCAACTCATTGACCGCGACCATTGACGGTTCGTCCACCACAACATCACGCCCTTTGACTGCGATAATCGTACTAGCCGTTCCCATGTCAATAGCCATCGAATCGGTAACCAGTTTTTTGAGTGATGAAATTTTCATCATAGAGACAATTTTCCCTGTTCAGACGTTAAAAATCAACTTTTTAGTGTCTAAATTTTATGTAACTTCGCCTGTTTCAAAAGACGTTTAATTTTAACTCAATTCCATTTTACTTCAAATAGCGAAATTGATTGCAAGCGATTTTTTACCGTTAAAGGTTTGCAAGCGATTAAATGGAAAAGATTTCCGCTTGCTTTTGCCGTCGCTTCGCTTATTAAAATTTGCCCGCCGCGTGTGTTTGATTCGAGCCGTGAAGCTAAATTGACCGTATCGCCGATTGCCGTGTATTCGGAGCGTTGCTCGGAGCCGATATACCCGATGGTCGCTTCGCCCGTGTGAAGACCGATACCGATTTTTATCGGTCTTAATCCTTCAGATTCTAATTCTCTATTTAAGGTCGTTAGCCGTTTTTGCATTGCAACCGCTGTTTTCACGGCGTTTTCGGCATCTTCGGGCGTTGCTGTCGGCGCGCCAAAGATCGCCATTAAACCGTCGCCGATATATTTATCGAGCGTTCCGCCGTGAGCAAAAATTATTTCACTCATTGCCGAAAAATAACGATTTAGAAGACCGACCACATTTTCCGGCTTTTCTGTTTCGGAAAACGCCGTAAATCCGCGAATGTCGGCAAACATAACCGTAACGGTTTGATTGATTCCGCCGAGTTTGAACGAATCGGGGTTTTCAAGTAATTGTTTGACGACATATTCGGGCATAAAACGGCTGTAATTTGCTCGCGCGACTTCTTCGCGCGCAAGACGTTTATGCGCTTTGACGGTTTCGACCGTAACGGCTGTCTGCGCCGCGACCGCGCTGATAAGCGCTAAATCATCCGGATTGAACGCGGCAAACGGGTTAAATCTGTCAGCGTACACAACGCCGTGAATGTTCGATTCGGTTATCAGCGGGGCGCAGATGGTCGAGCGAATGCCCTGCGCAACGATTGACTCCGCACTCGAAAATTGCGCGTCCGCAGCTGCGTCTTGAGATAAAAGAGCGACTTTTTCACGCATTACCTTATGCGTTATTGTCCGGCTGATGGTTAGCTTTTCGGTCAAACTCTCCAATTTTTTATCACGCGCTCTGATAGCAATCGGGGAAAGATTGTAATTCGAAGTTTTCCCGTCCGATGTTTCATCCACAAGCAGCGCGACGACTCTCTCGGCTGGCGTAGCGCGAAAAATTAAATCCGTCGCTTTAACGAAAATTTCTTTCAGATCGAAAATCGAGCCGAGCGTTTTACTCATCTCGTAAAGTAAATCCAAAATTTTTGCTTTACGGCGTAATTCCTTAATTTCTTCAGCCGTAGCGATTCCGTCTCCGATTGAAAGATTCGAACGATTTCCGATAATTTCTCCGGCGGAAATTAAAAACTGCGTGTGTCCGAGCGGTTTATCGTCATATTTTATGCCTGTCGGAATCTCGGGCGCAACTTTCGGAACATCGGCGGCAGACATTGCTGCAACAATTTTGTTTTTGCTTCGCGGAATTTCCGTCGGCTTTGGTGCGTTGTCTC
>MWVV01000603.1_pt1 | contig 13235 bp, 14 predicted proteins | sample 1047281 | NCBI WGS metagenome assembly MWVV01 (sample SAMN06349986, study PRJNA376086) | soil metagenome | isolation source: PT-2 sample Antarctic (ecotone) soil | place: Antarctica | collected 2015-01-13 | reverse complement strand
ACCATCGCATTCATCTGGACGATTGTTTTTTATCTGGCGAGCCGCAAGATAAAATTTCTGATTGACCAGCCAATCGTCTCCGGCGTGCTTTACGGCGTTGTGGTTTATCTGCTTATGTATTACGTCATTGTGCCGCTCTCGGCTGCTCCGTTTCAGATGCCGCATACTCCCGACGCGATTGCGAGGGATGTATTTATTCATATAATCTGTATCGGTTTGCCGATTGCGCTCGTCGTTCGCCGATATTCAAAATGATTTTTTCCGTCGAAATTAACAATCGCGCTTACCAAATTGATTTGGAAAATCCGCTTGACGTTTCGATTCCCTTAAATTTTCACGGCTCACAGCCAAACGCTTACGATGTCGAAAAAGCGACGGCAAAACCGTGCGAAGCCGGAAGTTTAATTGGGGACACGCGGCGGGGCGGAAGTTGTAATTTTGAAGAATATAAATTTATCCCACATTGCAACGGAACGCATACCGAATGCGTCGGACACATCACGCACGAAAGAATTTCCGTTCACGATTCGTTAAAAAATTCGCTCGTTCCCGCAATGCTCCGCTCAGTCGAGCCGGTTACTGCGTCCGAATCTCAAGATACTTATTCCGTTGAATTAACAGAAAAAGACAAATTGATTACAAAAGGTTGTCTCGAAAAGGCATTGGAACAAGTGGACGAGAATTGGCTCGAAGGTTTAATCATCCGAACTTTGCCGAATGACGAAAGTAAAAATACGCGCCGGTATATGGATAATCTGCCGCCGTTTTTTTCCACCGAAGCGATGAATTTTATCCGCGCCAAAAATGTCAAACACCTGCTCGTGGACGTGCCTTCGATTGACCGCACATTCGACGCGGGCAAACTTTCCAATCATCGAATTTTCTGGAGCGTTGAGACTGGTAAATTTGAAACAAGCGAAGCGACTTTAATTTACAATACAATCACGGAAATGATTTTCGTGCCGAGTTTTGTTGAAGACGGCGCATACCTTCTGAATTTACAAATCGCCGCTTTTGCCGCCGATGCAAGCCCAAGCCGTCCGCGCCTTTTCAAAATTTTTGCTTCGTAATAAATATAAAACCCATCTGAAAATAAAATCCGATTCGTTCTGGCAAAGACATTTCTGTTTTAAATCAGTTATTATTTTAGACGAGGAGCCGAAGAAAAACGATGAGCCGTTGGGTTGGACGTTGGGAAAATTATTGAGAACTCGCCTTGACGGGCGGTCCGCCCGTGCGCGGGACGAAACTTTTGGCGTGGCGCATTCCGCCTGTTTGGAAAGATTTGCAAACGGGCGAAGCGTCCGCGCCTGAAAACTCGAAAGTTTTATCCAATCAAAAACAATTGATGAAAGTTACGCTGACGACGCTCGACGCGGTTTTCGCCGACGTGCGTCAAGGCTTACGCGAAACCGTCGGCATTGATTGCGAATTGGTCGCGGAGAGCCGCTGTTCAGTCGTTTTGAATTTGCCCGCCGAAACCGACACGGAAACGATTGCGCGAGCGATTGATTTGGAAAATATAGAAGCGTGGCGCGATGCATCAGGTCGCGTTCACGTCGGCATCAGTCCTTGGCTTTCGACCAAAGAGGTTGACCAAACCGTGCTTTCACCCGTCAAAGTGATTCATGTTCTGCTCGGCGTTCACGCTTCGGATTCAGCCGAGCCGAAGACTTTCGGGCAGAAAATTTTTGGGGCGGTGGCGGAAATTATGAGTTTGCAGAAAAAAATTGAAAAATGAGAGGCGATGTTTTCTTCGGAAACTTTAATCAAAAATCAGTTAAACGAAATCGCCGAACCGATGCTGCAAAACGGCGGCGATTGAAATTGCCGCCGTTTCCGCCCGCAAAATTCTTCCTTTGAAAGTGACGATTTGAAACTCTTTTTCACGTGCCGATTCAATTTCCGCAGCCTCCCAACCGCCTTCCGCACCGACCGCCGCCGTAATTTTTTTTGTTTCTTTGATGTCGGAAAATCTCGCGCCGCCGTATTCCGCAAACAAAACCCGCGTACCGTCTGCCGTTTCAATAAAGTTCTTAAATTCAATCGGTTTTTCTATTGTCATAAGTTTGGCGCGTCCCGATTGTTTAGCGGCTTCGAGTGCGATTTTGCGCCAGCGTTCGAGCCGTTTATCAGTATCTTTCAACTTCACATCAGCGCGCTTTGTGTTGAGCGGGACGAGTTTCGTCACGCCTAATTCGACCGCTTTCTGCACAACCAAATCAAATTTTTCGCCTTTCAAAAGCGCAACCGCTAACGTCAAATCCAAATCCGATTCCGGCGCGGTCGGCGAGATTTGTTCAAGAATTCTCAGAACGGTTTCTTTCTTTCTGATTGCTTGAACTGCACATAAAAATTCCCTGCCGTCGCCGTCGAAAACTTGCACCTGAGCCGCTTCCTTCAGACGCAGAACGTCGCGCAAATGTCTTGTTTCCTCAAGATTAAGCGTGATTGTTTCCTTTTGAAATTGTTCAATGGACGCGTAAAAACGGCGCATAAAAAAGGTGAGACAAAAATTAAGAAACTAATAGCTCAAAAAGTAAAGCGATATTTTTAGTATCGCTTTTTCTTTTAGCTGACCGGCTCTTTATTTATTTGAAATCGACGACTGCACGTTAATATTGAGTTAGTCCGGGAAACTTGACTGCAAATGAGTTTCAAAATAATTTCAAATCGCGTGATCACTTTTTTTTCTTAAATCCGTCAATCAATGTGTAGCCGGAAAAATTAAGTTAATTTCGGCTAAATTACAAATAAGGGAGAATTTCTTCTCCGAAATATGGGAACGCCGGTAATAGCGGTTTAACCCACACATATCAGAAGTTTAGCACTACCTTTTAGTCTCTAAACTTCCCTAGACCCAAAATCTTTTATTTGTGCGCGATACTGCACAGATAGACAATTGTCAGTTACGTTAAGGTATATCGAATATGAGCTACAACAAATCCAAAAACGCTCTTCCAGAACGCTTGTGCAATTGGTGTGGAAAGCCAATGCCGTTTAGTAATCAACCAGGTAACTTAGTATGTCCGCGTTGTCACTTCCTCTTGCTTTATGCCGGACTTTCTGATGATGAAATCTTTGGAAAGATTCACCAGGAAAACGGCACACGCGAACTTCGACAAGCTCCATTCTTTGATTAATCAAGTTTTATCAAGATCGTTCAAAAAGCTTGTCAAAATTGTCTTGATTATTTTCTAAAAACAAAAGAAAAAATGTCCGCTGACGACAACCCATATGATGCGCTGAAAAATCACCTGCTCGCCGTCCTGCGTAAGAGTCAAAACAAAGAACACAAAATTAGCCCGTTATCTTTTTTATCGATTACTGATTTGTTCGGCTAAGAATTCTATCGCTCGCAGAATTCGGTCGACGTCGGCTTTGGTCGCAGGTCGGTTGTCTTCCAGATGGATCGGCTCGTAGGTTCTATCGCTCATACGTTTAGATATTTAGCTATTTACCTATCCATTATAGCATTTAGTTTTTTTATCATCAAAGAAAACTTGATAAACATTCGAGTTATTAGCCGAAGAAACGGCGAAAATTCTTTCTTGGATAAATTGCACTTTCGGGCGTAACTGCCTGCATCTTTCGATTGCCTTTTGCGTGTTTTCGGTAGTTAATCTAATCATTTTCTTACTCCGTGTTTTGAATTTGATTGACTTAATCAATCTTTATAAATTTTACACTACTGTAATAGATATTGTAAGCTAAGAATGACACTTGTGTAATAGTTTTTGCTGTGGTAATTTTTTTGTATGAAGGATTTATTAACCACAAGAGAATCGGCTGAAATACTTGGAATATCCGATGCGAGAATCCGACAACTAATTTACGCCGGAAAACTTCCGTCGCAAAAAATCGGTCAAATGAATTTAGTTAAAAAGGCTGATTTAGAACTTATCCGCGAAAGAAAAACCGGCAGACCGCCGAAAGTTGAAAACGGCAATCAAATAAACGAAAGGAAGTTCAAAACAATTTTCGATATTGTGCCTGAATTGGCAGGAAAACACGACAATTTGCCGTCTGATTTATCAACAAATAAAAAATACTTGGAAGGCTTAGGGCGTGATTAAGCCGACGATTGCCGACACGGGCATTATCGTGGCTTACTTGAACAAAAAAGACCAATGGCATCAGTGGACGCTTGAACAGATGAGGAATTTGCCAACGCCTTTTTTGACTTGTGAAGCTGTTATCACCAAAGCGTGTTTTTTGATGCAGGTGAAGCCGGACGGCAAAGCGGACGTTTTGAAAATGCTATCGGACGGTGCTTTGCAAATTGATTTTTCTTTATCAGATGAAGTTTCTGAAATAAAGAAATTGATTAAAAAATACGACAGCGTTCCAATGGATTTTGCCGATGCCTGTATTGTCCGAATGAGTGAATTGATTGAAAATTCGATTGTTTTCACGGTTGACGGTGATTTTCTGATTTATCGCAAAAACGGCAAAAAAGAAATTCCTTTGATTTATCCTGCCTAATTTCAATCTTTCGTTATTAAATTTTTGAACATTTCCGCGCCCGGATTCTCGCCACGGCAGTTTCTGCTAACTGACGTGAACCGAAGCTTGATTCGCGTTTCCGGCTGCCGTTTTCCAGACGAATATCGAAGCCCCACGACCAGAATTTCTTTTGCCTTTCATCGTATTTCCAACCGGCTTTTGCTTTGCTACTGTAAAATTTTTTGATTGCCATAACTGAAACATTGTGCTAATTGTGAAATGTGATAGATAAAAAATTTTACTTTTTGTCGTCTTTTTTATTTGAGCCTTTGACTCTGGCGGTAATTACCGGAATTCGCTTTTTTGAGCGCGGAAGGAGTTCGCTGATGAATCCGAAAGATTTAATTTTGCTCGAAGAAAGCGCGCATCGAATACGATGCGAAAAACAATCGCTTTCATTTTGAAGTTTTACAATGTATTATTTCCACTTATTAAATTCAAAAATTACAATTTCTTGTGTATGTTTCAGATAAAAGGCACTTTAGATGGTAAATTTTACTATCTAACCCAACATTCCTTTGAAATATATTTACAGTAAGTTTAAAAAATGAAACCAGATGAAACTCCGCACCTCGTTCGCGGTTTGAAATTGACGGGGGCAATTTCGCTCGTCGTCGGCACGGTTATCGGCACGGGAATTTTTCTGAAAACTACCGTGATGACGCAGCAGGTCGGCTCGCCCGAAATTGTTTTGCTGGTTTGGGTCGCGGCTGGACTTCTGTCGCTCGCCGGTGCGCTGACTTACGCCGAACTCGGCGGAATGCTTCCGAAAGCGGGCGGCGATTACGTCTATTTGCGGGCGGCTTACGGCGATTTGCCCGCCTTTCTCTTTGGCTGGATGCGCTTTGCCGTCGGCGCGACCGGCTCGATTGCCGCGCTTGCCGCCGGTTTTGCCATTTTCTTTACCGCGTTGTTCGGCTTAAATGCGCCGTGGTATAAAACCTCTTTCCAACTGTTCGGCGGCGAATTCGTCTGGCAATTCGGCTGGGCGCAAATCGTCGCGGTTTTAGTTATCGCCGTTTTTTCTGCAATCAACTGCGGCGGCGTTGTTTTAGGCGGACGCACCCAGACGATTCTCACCGCAAGCAAGGTTTTTGGTTTCGTTATCATCATCGCAGGCGTTTATCTGTTCACTCCGGGCGTGAGTTGGGAGCAGCTTTCCAGCGAATTCCGCACGCAAAACCTGACTGTCATTCAGGCATTCGGTGCGGCGATGCTGGCGGCTTTGTGGGCTTATGAGGGCTGGAATAATATGCCGATGGCGGCTGGTGAAATCGAGCAACCCGGCAGAAACGTGCCGCGAGCCTTGATTTTCGGCTCGCTCATCATTCTGGCGATTTATCTGCTGACTAATTTAGCGTATTTTCACGCGCTGCCGGTTAATGAAATCGCCGCGGCGAATATCGGCTCTCCGGTGGCAACGAGAGCCGTCGCCACGTTTTTAGGCTCGACCGGTGCGACTTTTGTCACCATTGCGATTATGTTTTCGATCATCGGTGCGCTGAACGGCACGATTTTGACTAACTCGCGTGTGCCTTACGCGATGGCGAAAGACGGACTTTTCCCGGAAAAAATAGCCGCTCTCAGCGAAGCCACCCGCGTTCCGGTGCGGTCAATCGTCATTCAGGCGATTTGGGCGAGCGCTCTGGCATTGCTCGGCACATTCGACCAACTAACCAATTATGCGGTTTTTGCAGCGTGGATTTTCTATGTTCTGACTACTTCCGCCGTTTTCGTCCTGCGCCGCAAAATGCCCGAAGCCGAAAGACCCTACAAAACGCTCGGCTATCCGGTCACGCCGTTAATTTTTATTCTCGTCGGGCTTTGGCTGCTGGTAAATACGTTGCAAACTAACCCGCTCGAAGCCGCAGTCGGATTATTTTTGATTGCTCTCGGTTTGCCGGTTTATTTTTATTTTCGCTCAAAGTCTACTTAGCGATGTCTTCAAAGCGCGCTTTTCCAATTCTATAACTGCGCCAGTCCTGATAATCAAAATGCCACCATTCAGCTTCAAAGACGGTAAAGCCTTCGGATTCCATCGAATCGCGCAGAAGTTTCTGATGCCAGCGCTGCAAATCAGTTCCGCCGGGATAATCCGGGTAAGCGCGGTCGGTCGTCTCGTCATACGTACTGACCATTTCTATGGGCTTGCCGGTTTTTAAATCGTAAAGCGTTAAATCAACCGCCGCGCCGCGATTGTGGCGTGAGCCTTGTGACGGGTCGGCGACGAAAATCTTTTTATCATCGGGCATTGCGTCCCAGAAGACCTTGGTTACATACCATGGACGGTAAGCGTCGTGGACAAGCAAGCCGTAACCCTGGTCGCGCAGCTTTCGATTGACGCGGACGACGGCTTCCGCCGCCGGACGCTGCATAAACGCCCGCGCCTGCGAGTAAAAAACAGTGCCGGCAAAATTCTCGGTCGTCGCGTAGCGAATTTCGAGTTTGATGGTCGGGTCGAGCTTGGTTAATTCAACCAAATCCGTCAGACGAAAATCGCCGGTTTCTTTCGGTGGCTGTGATTGAAGTGCTTCTTTTATTAACTCGCTGACGGGACGCAAAGGCTGAATGCGTAACTGTTGCGCGCCTTCTTCCGGTCCGACTTGACGGCGTTTGAAGGTAACGTTGGCGGCGACCGCTTGAGTCGCTCGTCCGCTTTTATCGCGCGTGAAAATAAGTTGTTCGCCGTCGTAAAGACCGCTTTTCGGAAAATTGAAAACATTTTCGGACACTTGTTCAAGCGGGTCAAACTCGAATTGCTCAATCAACGCCCACAATTTGCCGTCGCGTTCAAAAATGTAAAGCGTGTCGTAATCGGGACCATATTCCCCAACAAGAGCGCGCCATTTATCCGGCACGGGTGCGGGTTTGCCGTTTGAATCCCGCTTGAAAATTTCATTGCCGACGGTGATGCTATTGCCGTCAGAACTTGGAACGACGCGCGTGCCAAACGCAAATTTGTCGTCAACCACCAACGCTCCGCCGAGCGAGCGAAGACGCGCTTGAAATCCGCCATTCAAAATCGAAAGATTGCCGCCGCGCTCGATTAAATCAATCGCTTTATCGCCGCTCGCATACCGTCCGGCAGTTTTTTTGGCGAAATTAGAATCAATCGGCGCAGTGATTTCCGGTTGCGGAATTGATTTGTTTTCCCGCTCGGCAAGCATCGCTTGTAATGCGACATCGGCAATGCGCGAGGTTACGCCGTTTGAAAAATCTTCGGTGGCGACGATGATTACGCCGAGTTTGTCGTCGGGCAGGACGCTGAGTTGTGTGGAAAAACCGTAAATCGCTCCGCCGTGTCCGACTTTGCGATGCCCTTCAAGTTCCGACAGAGAAAATCCCAGACCGAATCCGCTTTTCTGATTGGGCGCGGCAAATTGCAGCATCCACATTTGTTCGAGCGTGGCTTTTTTCAAAATTGAACCGGGCGAATTATTATCGGCGGCGAAGAGCGCGCTGGCAAAACGCGCCAAATCGCCGGTCGTCGTATACATACTTCCGGCTGGCGCGATGCCGAGTTCAAAGACGGGAGCATCAAACGTTTTTCCAAAAACAGTCCACATCCGCGCTCGCGCCAAATTTTTTGTAATTTCCGCGGTCGGTTTGAAACCACTTTGTTTCATACCGAGCGGTTCGAGTAAAGAGCGTTTGAGATAATCGGCGAACGGTTGTTTCTGCGTTTTTTCCAGCACATAGCCGACCGCCGCAATCCCGGCATTCGAGTATTTGGTGCGTGTTTCCGGCGCATAAACAAGCGCGGTTTGATTAAGGCTTTTGATGGTTTCGCCGAGCGTCGGATTGCTCGAATCAAAATAACTTCCCACGGGCGGCTCGCGCACAAGTCCGGCGCGATGCGACATTAATTGCCGCAAAGTAACGGGTTTGCCAAAAGAATTACGCGGCTGGAAATCGGATAGATAATTTGTCACAGGCGCGTCTAAATCTATTTTGCCGCGCTCGACTTGCTGCATCACGGCGATGTCGGTGAAAAGTTTGGAAACCGAACCGACGCGGAAAACGGTGTCGGCGTTGATGGGCGTTTTCGCTTTGGGGTCGGAAAAGCCGTATCCCTGCTGCCAGACGATTTGCTGATCCTCAACCAACGCAATCGCCATCCCCGGTAGATTCTTGTCTTCCAACTCACGGCGAATGAATGCGTCGAGCATCGCAATCGTCGCCCGATATTTCTGCTGCGAAGCGAGGTTATTTGCGTTTGCTTGATTAACAAGTTGAGCGCGGCTAACAAAAGGAAAATAGGAAAAAGCTGAACTTAAAATCAGCGTCGTCGCTAAACTGAAGATAAATTTTTTACGCAGTTTTAATTTTAATGGCATTTCGCTCGCTCCTTTTCAAACACAAGTTTATTTAACTTTGCCCGGTCCCCAAATGGCGCGTCCCGGTTTCGCTCCCGTATGTTCGCCGTTTTTCAAAACCTGCGCGCCATTGACGAAAACGTCGCGCACGCCGACGGCGTATTGATGCGGCTTTTCAAATGTCGCGCGGTCGGCAATTGTGTTCGGGTCGAAAATTACGATGTCCGCGAACATTCCTTTCTTCAAAAATCCGCGTTTGTCCAAACCTAAATTCGTCGCGGGCAAACCCGATAAACGCCTGACGGCTTCGGCGAGCGAAATTACTCGTTCTTCGCGGACGTATTTTCCCAAAAGCCGCGCGAAATTACCGTAAGAGCGCGGGTGCGCCGAGTTTTTCAGAAACACGCCTTCAGTCGCCATCGAAGCCGCGTCCGAGCCGAAGGAGACGAACGGCAATTTGATTTGCTTTTTGATGTTTTCTTCCGACATTAAAAAGTAAATCGTTCCGACACGCGAGCGGTCTTCCAAGACCAAATTCATAATCGTTTCTTCGGGCGAAGTGCCGCGCATCTTTGAAACTTCCGCGAGAGTTTTGCCGATGAGCGGTTTTAGTTTTTCAGATTTGAAATCGCTGAACAAAACGCGGTCGGGCGAACCGGCGGCGAGATATAAATTCTCCCATTTGTCGGTCGGTGTCGTGATTTCCTTTGCAATTTTTTTGCGCGTTTCCGGGTCGGCAAGTCGTTTGAAAGCAGCTTCGTAACCGCCGTCCAAAACCCACGGCGGCATGGAGGCGTCCAAGCCGGTCGCGCCCGCCGGATAAGTGTACATATCGGCGGTGATTTTCAAGCCTTCGCGTCTCGCTTTTTCAATCATTGCGATAACCGTATCCATTTTCCCCCAATTCTCTCGTCCGGCAGCTTTCAGATGATAAATCTCGGCGGGAATTTTCGCCTCGCGGCTGATGCGAATCAATTCTTCCACGCCTTCGACAAGTTGATTGCCTTCGCTTCGCATATGCGAAATGTATTTGCCTTTGTATTCGGCGGCGACTTTGCACATCGCAATAAGCTCGTCGGTTTTGGCGTAAAAGGCTGGCGCGTAAATCAAGGAAGTCCCGATGCCGAGCGCGCCGTGCTGCATTTCGTCGCGGACAAGCTGGCGCATTTGTTCAAGCTGTGCCGGAGTCGGCTGCACGTCCGCGTCGCCTAAAACGTATTGCCGAATGGTCGTTGCGCCGATATACGAACCGACGTTTTGCGAAACGCCGCGACGCTCCAGATATTTCAAATAATCGGCGAGCGTCGTCCACTCGATGCTGTATTTGATGTCGCCTTGCTCGTCAACCGTCAGCTTTTTCAGACGGTCGTTAAGCGGTCCCATTGACCAGCCTTCGCCCATAATTTGCGTGGTCACGCCTTGCTTTAATTCGCCGAGCGAACGCCCGTCAACTATCAAAGATTCGGTTGACCACGACAGCATATTGACAAAACCTGGTGCCACCGCCAGATTTTTGGCATCAATGATTGTTTGCGATTTGGCTTTCGATAAATCGCCGATTGCCGCGATTTTATCGCCGCTAATGCCGACATCAACCCGCTTTCCGGGCTGCCCCGTGCCGTCGTAAACAGTGCCGTTTTTAATCAAAACGTCAAAAACTTGCGGATTGGTTTGGGCGAAAATTGTTGTAGTCAAAAATACCGCCAGCGTCAAAAGCGAAATAAGAAAGCGACGCGTTAACATTTTCATTTGTATCCCTCTTTGTTTGTCACAAACCCGAAATCAAAATTTAATATCGGATTTAATGTTTAAAATAGTGCGTGTGATTACATCATTTTTACAGCAATTGCTGCACGGTGTCAACAGAAAACACCAATTGCTGTAAATTTTTTGTAATATTGTATTGACATTATTGCATCAATACGTGTAATATCTTTTCTGCCATAAACAAAAATGCAACAATCATTGCAGGAAATTTAGTTTTCTCAAAATTTTAAACATGCGCTTTTACCGCAAAGAGCGCAACAATAGTTTTTCGGCAGAAAACAGATTCGCATCAAATTAATTACTAAAGGGCGCATCAAACATGGAGAAAAATACTCGTTCAAGAAAAGCCCGGATTCAGAAAACTAACGGCACGGCAACAGTTGCTGCTTTTAAAAACAGCAGTAATTCAGCGGAAGGTCAGATTGCGGCGAACGCGCAAACGCCGCTTGAAATGCGCTTTATCGAAGCCCAAACCAATCTCGGCGCAAGTCGGCAACGCTTGTTGCGTCAGATTTTAGCCGAACCTCACGAAACATTTTTTCTCTCGTCGCGCGAAATGGCACGGCGTTACGGGGTTGATTCGGCAACGATTGTGCGAACCGTTCAGGCGATGGGTTATCAAAAATTCGCCGATTTTGCACACGATTTGCGTAATCATTTCGTCACGCAAATCACGCCTTATACGGCAATGAAGGCGGCTACGCAAAAGAACCGCAGCGTCGCCGATTACATTCATCAAAGCATCGATCAAGACCTCGAGAATCTAAACGCGCTCAAAACCAGTCTCGATGTGAATAAAGTTGTCGAGTTGGTAAAGCAAATTCATCAGACGCGCCGGATCGTCGTCGTCGGGATAGATTTTGCAGCATCTCTGGCGATGTCGCTCGCTTACGGGTTAGTACGGTTGGGTTGCGATGCCGAAGCGCCGACGGGCAGCACTGGCGTGGTGCAAAACAAAGTTAGGATTATGACCAAGAAAGATTTGCTCGTAGTGATTAGCTTCGGTCAAGGTTTGCGCGAAACAGTCGAAGCGGCGCAGCGAGCGCGGCGGCGAAACGTGCCGACATTCGGTATCACCGACGGCGATAAAACGCCGATTGCGCGTTTTTGCGATCATTATATTACTGCTTCGATTGCCCGCACGTCGTTTATTGATTCGTATGTCGCTTCAGTCGCAGCTATTAACGCGATTCTCGTGGCGTGCGCCCACACTCAGCCTAAACGCGCGCTCGAACTGCTGGCACAAACCGAGAGAGAATACAGCAGCGGAGCGCGTTGGTATCAGGGAGAAGACTCCGACCAAAAGACTCGGTAAAGGTTGAACGATTAAACACAAGCAGCGTCCAATTGAACGGCTTTATTGATGTTTTGACAATCGTTTACCAATGTCAATTGTTGAAAATAGAGAACAAGCAAGGGGAAAAGAAACACTGCAATTTTAATTTCTAATTTTAGGTTTTTGAGAGGTAAAAGAAACAATGCGAAAAATTAAATACTTTATTAGCTCGTGCTCCTATTTGTGTTCATTAGCTTTTCTTCAAGCGCAACCGCACAAACTACCACTTCAACCATTGAAGGAATCGTGACGGATACTAACGGCGCGGTGATCGCCGGCGCACAGGTCAAGGCGAGCGGGACGACGCTTGCCACGGAGCGCAATGTGGCGACTAATGCTGAAGGAATCTATCGTCTCGCGGCACTACCTGCGGGAACTTACACCGTGACGATTTCGCAGACGGGCTTTGCTGTCAGCACCTCCAACATCGAGTTGACGCTCAATCGTGTCGCGACTTTAGATGTCCAACTACAAGTCGGAAGCGGTGTCGGAGGAGTAGTCACCGTCACGAATGAGCTGCCATTGCTGGAACCGAATGCGTCTTCCACGGGCTTGACCGTCACCCCGCAGCAGATTAGAGACCTGCCCGTCAACGGGCGGGACTACCTCGACCTTTTGCAGCTCGTGCCTGGCGTAGCCATCAACCGGCAAGCCACTGACGCCGATGAGGCCAATCCTGTGTTGGGCGAGCGGAGCGGCAATAACAATTTTTTTATCGACGGACAGCCGAATAAGGACACTGTTAACGGCGGAGCTGCCGCTCAGTTTAACCAGGAGACGATCGCCGAGTTCCAAGTACTGACGACCGGGTATAAAGCCGAATTCGGACAGGCGTCGGGAGCCGTAGTCAATGTCATCACCAAAAGCGGCGGCAATGGTTTTCACGGTGTCGGCTCGTTTTTTCACCGCAACGAAGCTTTCGATTCGGTAAATTCCCTGGATGAAACACTGACAGATGCGCCGTACCTTCGCAGATTTGACTATAGTCTGGCGGGCGGCGGTCCGATCATAAAGGACAGGATTTTCTTTTTCGGTTCGTCGGAGCGGATCACGGAGAACCGTGTAATTGATTTTAATTACCCGAATCTCGGCACTTCGCCCGGAGCTATTTAGGTTGGCCGACTGCTGCGTGCCCAGGAGGCACCGTTCGAAAATCCAACGCGCAGCCGCGAAATACGGAACTTTTTTAAGCTGAACGAGCAGTTCGGACGTCATCAATTAGTCCAGGAGGTGAATTATACCAACGGGTACCTCAGGGATGCGGGGGCGGCAGGTTTGCCATCAACGCGAAATAATTCCAGCGCGCGCCG
>MWVV01000602.1_pt1 | contig 13242 bp, 12 predicted proteins | sample 1047281 | NCBI WGS metagenome assembly MWVV01 (sample SAMN06349986, study PRJNA376086) | soil metagenome | isolation source: PT-2 sample Antarctic (ecotone) soil | place: Antarctica | collected 2015-01-13 | reverse complement strand
ATTTTAGCACTGAATACACGCCACTCGACGGACTGATCGCCGCCAACGTCCAGCATCTTTTTCCGAATATGGAGACCAGTCAGTGTCATTTGTTTCGTCTGACGAGAGACGCCGACATCGAACTGCGCGAAGATGAAGCGGGCGATTTGCTTCGGATTATCGAACGTGAGCTTTATCAGCAAAAGCGTTTCAGCTTTCCCGTGCGCCTCGAAGTTGAATCTTCGATGCCGGAGGAAATGATCAGCTATTTGAGAACCTCAATCGGGTTGACTGACAAGGATATTTACCGACTCGACGGTTTTCTCAACATTCCGGATTTAATGTCGCTTTATTCGATTGACCGCCCGGAACTGAAAGATAAACCGATTACCTATTCGATTCCCGCGCCGCTTCAGACCGATGAAAATATTTTTGAAATCGTGAGAAGGCAGGATATGTTGTTTCATCATCCGTTTACAGCCTACAGCGTCGTGACTGATTTTATTGATGCGGCGGCGGAAGACGAAAATGTGCGGGCAATAAAAATTTGTCTTTACCGCACAGGGAAGAATTCACCGATTGTCAAATCTTTAATTAAAGCCAGTCGAAACGGAAAGCAAGTTGCCGCGCTCGTCGAGCTAAAGGCGCGCTTTGATGAAGAAAACAATATTGAATGGGCACGGCGGCTGGAAAGCGAAGGCGTGCACGTCATTTACGGGATGCGCGGTTTGAAAACGCATTCGAAAGTTGCTCTGATCGTCCGTAGTGAAAATAACGAGCTTCGCCGCTACGTTCATATCGCCACCGGCAATTACAATCAGACGACTTCAAAAATTTATACGGATTTAGGACTTATAACGGCAGATCCTGAAATTGGCGAAGATGTTACGGATCTTTTTAATTTTCTGACCGGTTATTCGTTTCAAACCGAATATCTTCAACTTCTGGTTGCGCCGATAAATTTGCGCGAGCAGATGCTGGAATTTATTAATCGTGAAACAAAACATAAGTTAGACGGAAAAGTAGGGCGGATAATCGTCAAAATAAACAGTTTGACCGACGAAGAAATCGTTACCGCTTTATATCGCGCTTCGCAAGCCGGCGTAAAAATTGATTTAATCGTGCGCGGCATCTGCGTTCTGCGACCACAGATTGAAGGATTGTCGGAAAACATCCGCGTCGTCTCGATTGTCGGGCGATTCCTCGAACACAGCCGCATTTTTTATTTTGCGAACGGCGGCGATGAGGAAATTTATATCGGAAGCGCCGACTGGATGCAGCGTAATCTCGACCGACGGGTTGAAGCGGCGGTTCCGATCAACGATAAAAAACTTAAACGATACTTGAAGGAAAAAATTCTCGAAGTTTATCTGCAGGATAATGTTAATGCCCGTGTCCTGAATGCCGACGGAAATTACGAAAAAGCTTTGACCGGGAAAGACAATGTCTCCTTTGATTCGCAAATGTATTTTGTCGGCAAGGGTATCTGAAAATTTATCGGTGCAACCTTTAATGTAGATAAAAGAAACAAAAATAGTGTCTGCTTTTGTTTCTTTTATTTTTAGCAGACTTTTTGTTTCTCGGTTAAAACACTTTTCAGCATGGACAATAAACAAAGAAAGCGACAGGCAAAAATTTTGAGAGTCGCTAGAAAAATTCACCGGATGACGGGAGCGATTTTGTTCGTGTTTTTTTTTATCCTTGCCGCAACAGGTCTTCTTCTCGGTTGGAAAAAGCATTCGGGCGGAGTTATTCTGCCGAAATCCTTTCAGGGCACTTCTACCGATTTAAAGGATTGGCTGCCCGTGAACGTTTTGCATCAGAAAGCCATTGCTGTTGTCCGTGAATCCATTGCTCTCGATTTATCTCCGGAACTGGAAAGAATTGACATCAGACCGGACAAAGGAATGGTTAAATTCGTCTTTGTTGAAGATTACTGGGGCATCCAGCTTGACGGCGCAACGGGCGAGCTTCTCCACATCGAACGGCGCCGTTCAGATTTTATCGAAAACATCCACGACGGTTCAGTTCTTGATTATCTGCTCGGAACCGGCAATGGGCAAATTAAACTTGTCTATACAACTATTATGGGCGGCGCGTTGTTAATGTTCACGATTACCGGCTTCTGGTTGTGGTATGGACCGAAAAAGTTTCGGGCAGACAGCAATCGTCATCGACTACACTGAAGGTAAGTTTTACAACTGTTGAATCAAAATTTCTTTGTGTTGTTCCGACGGGACTCTTGCTGGTTCTCAAACATTTACCGATAAACATCAAAATATATCTTCGACGTTTTTAAATTATTTTGTGGCGTCTATTGATATAATGTTTACAAACCAGGCTTTCCCTCGTGCGCCCGCAGTTTATATCGTGAGTAAATTTTCTACAAATCTGTTTAACTAAAAATATTAGGTTAATTTATCAAACTTTCAATAACTGAGGAACGTCCAAAGCTTACCGAAGTGAAGTTGAAAAAGCACCAAAAGGAGTTCAGGTTAAATGCACAAAGCCCCCCTTCGTAAATTAATTTTTATCAAACTCAGTATAATTGCCGTTGCTACTGTTTTAGGAATCTTTGGCTTTCAAAGTTATTCGACAAAATATGAAAAGGTCGGCGCATTTTCTTCCGGTCCGTCTGCTTCCTATACAAATGCTCCGGGCGAAACCAACTGTACGGCTTGTCATACAGGTAATTCGGTCAACGATAGTTCAGGCAACCTCACGATTTCCGGATTGCCCGCCAACTATCTCCCGAATCGGCAAATTCCGGTAACCGTTACTCTTAATCGTGCAGACGCTGTCATTTTCGGTTTTCAACTTACGGCAATTGACACTCAGGGAAAGCGAGTTGGGACATTTACGCTGACACCGCAAACGCCTCCGCAGCTGCAAACACTCAGCGGAAATGTCAACGGCAATCAACGCCAATACGTCGAACATACGATTAACGGAATTATTCCGACGCAGTTTGGGACAAAATCCTGGACATTTACCTGGAACACGCCGCCGCAGAGAGTCGGCAAGGTAAGTTTCTACGCCTCCGGGAATGCGGCAAATAGTGACGGCGGAACGTCCGGCGATTTTATTTACACAACCTCGAAAGACACGCTTTCAGGAACGGCAATTTCAAATTTTGACGCAGACGGCAAAAGCGACATTGCGGTTTTCCGTCCTTCAAACGGAACATGGTACAGCCTTAACAGTACGAATGGAAGTTTTCAAGGCATACAGTTCGGCGCGGTTGGCGATAAAGCTGTTGCCGGTGATTATGACGCGGATGGAAAAAGTGACTTTGCAGTCTTCCGTCCATCGAACGGAACTTGGTATGTCCAGAAAAGCTCGGGCGGTTTTCAAGCCGCGCAGTTTGGAGCTGACGGCGACGTTCCGGTCGTCGGTGATTATGACGGCGACTTAAAATCAGATTTCGCAGTATTTCGCCCGTCTAACGGCACCTGGTATATCTTGCGTAGTTCTGACGGCGGATTTTTCGCTCAGGCGTTTGGTTTGGGAACTGACAAAACGGCGCAGGGTGATTATGACGCGGACGGCAAAACTGACATCGCAGTTTTCCGCGCCTCTGAAGGCATCTGGTATCTTTTGAAAAGTACCGAAGGATTTTCGGCAGTCCAATTCGGTTCGACTGCCGATAAACCCGTCCAAGCCGATTATGACGGCGACGGCAAAACCGATGTCGCCGTTTATCGCCCATCAAACGGCGCCTGGTATCTGTTGAAAAGTCGCGACGGATTTTTGGGTGTTTCCTTTGGCGCGGAAAGCGACAAGCCGGTTCCGGCGGATTTCGATGGTGACGGCAAAGCGGATGTGGCGGTTTATCGTCCGTCCGAAGGCACTTGGTATTTGCTTAGAAGTTCTGATAATTCTTTTTACGCCATTGCCTTTGGAGCAGCCGAAGACGTGCCCGTTCCAAGCGTTTATATTTCTCAATAAAACAATTCACGCTAAAGTGATAAAGCCCGGATTAAAAATTTAATCTCGGGCTATTTTTATAAAATCGCCTGGAAAATCATTTAATCAAAGGTTTTAAAACTTCCTTGATAATTTCAGCTGTTTCTTTCGGCTTTTCAAGCGGAAATAAATGTGAGCCTTCCAGAAAGTGAAACTTAAAATCAAAATTATTCCTCATAAAACCGAGTCTCGCCAGACGCGCTTCACGTGATTTTGTGCCGCCGATATAAACCGTTGGAACTTTCAATTTTTTCCGGAGTTTTGGAAGATTATCGGGAAGGGTCTGGTAAATCATTGCTTCTATTTTCGGTTCGAACAAAAGTTTCATTCCTTTTTCCGTTTTTGTCGTTGCGTATTCGATATAATCGCTCAAAACTTCCGCATCAAAATCCACAAATTTTTCTTTTTGGCGAAAATGTTCAAAGGCTTCTTCTTTCGTGTTCCAAAAAGACCGCCGAAAACGCGTTGTTCGCGCCAACGGAATTTTTTCCATCAGATTTGTTTTTTTCAAAAACTTTATTCCCGCGCTGCTCAAGCGGCTGATGATCGGCGCATCAAGCAAAATAATTGCTTTATACAGTTCGGGATTTTCGGCAGCGACCAGAAGATGTAAAACTCCGCCCAAAGAATGCCCGACACCGATGATTTTTTGCGCATAACGTTTTTCCAGTTCCTCTCGCAGTTCATCACGCAGACGTTCCCAACCGTCGGCAACCGGAAATTTCGGATTATGCGCGTGTTGTTCAAGATAATTGATTTCAAAATCTTCTTCAAGATATGAAAAAAGTTTGCTGTAAGTTTTGGCGGGAAAGCCATTGGCGTGAGCAAAATGAATTATTTCTTTCAACATTACTTTTTATTGATCAATTCCCAATAACCGACATCGATCCATTTATTAAACTTAAAACCGACTTCCCGAAAATGCGCCACTTTTTCAAAACCGAATCGTTCGTGAATTTTGATGCTCGCTTCATTCGGCAAAGCGATTCCGGCGATTATCGCATGAACATCTATTTTGGATAATTCTTCAAGCAATTTTTCATAAAGTTTTGTGCCGAAGCCTTTTCCTTTCGTGCCGTTTTTCACATAAACCGAAATCTCGACCGATCTTCGATAAGCGCAGCGCGATTTGTATTTCGCGGCGTAGGCATATGCCAAAATTTCATCGTTTTCTTCCGCGATAATATATGGATAATTTTTGATAATCTCGCCGATGCGTTTTTGCATTTCCCCAAAATTTACTGGCTCGGTTTCAAATGTGTGATGCGTGTTCTGGACGTAAAAATTGTAGATTTCGGCAATTTGTTCCGCATCGATAATTTCAACTTGACGAATGTTCATTACTTTATTGGCAAACCAAAGGCTTGACGAACAGTTTTTCTAATCAAGCGGCAATGTTTGACGGCTTCGCTTGCCTCGGATTTGTTCGATGAACTTCCCGGATAGCGATACTTTACCGCAAAGATTGTCAAAAAAGCACAACTGTGTTGCAGATTTGACCAATTCGGCTCGACCGTTAAAATTGAATTTAGCAAATGCAAAAGATTATGAGTTTTGGCAAATTTAATTCTGGCTTCTTGGAGGCGTGCTTTCAAATACTTTTCAGCCGATTGTTGAGCGTGAAAACAAGCTGCATCATAATTGGGATTTTTTCGCGCTCGGCTTTCACGTAATAATGTCGTCCAATCGCCTTCAGCTTTGTCAACCCATTCTTGCGTTATCGCTTTCATACAAGACCTTTCCTTGTTCCATAATTTCGCGCATAAAAAAATCTTCCATTTCGATTCGTGCACCAACCTGTTCGGAAGTCCGAACAAGTAAATCAAGCGGTATCTTAGTTTTCAAACTGAGAAGAATTTCAACCCCTTTGTAGGCGTTGTCTCCTTCAAACGGCATTATCACAAGCAAATCAACATCCGAATCCTCATTCGGTTTGCCATAAGCGTGCGAGCCGAACAGAATAATTTTTTGCGGATTAAAGTTTTCGACAATCTGCCGACACAAACTTTGAATTTCTTTGGCGTTTTTCTTCATCAATTTGAAATATACTTTTTCAATTCAAATTTCGCAACGGATTCGAGATGAACTTCGTCCGGTCCGTCGGCGAGCCGCAGAGACCGCGCATAAATCCAAAAATTAGCGAGCGGAAAATCCTGGCAAACTCCGCCGCCGCCGTGTGTTTGAATCGCGCGGTCAATAATTTTTAAAGCCATCTGCGGCACAACCGCTTTGATCATCGCAATTTCGCGCCGGGCATCTTTAATTCCTATTTCGTCCATCAGCCACGCGGTTTTTAAAACCAGAAGGCGCGCTTGTTCGATTGCCAAACGCGATTCGCTAATCCATTGGCGGACAACGCCTTGTTCGCTGATTTTCTTGCCGAAAGCAATTCTGTTTTGAGCGCGCCCGGTCATCAATTCCAAAGCGCGTTCGGCAGTTCCAATCATTCGCATACAATGATGGACTCGCCCCGGACCGAGCCGCCCCTGCGCGATTTCAAAACCACGACCTTCGCCGAGAAGCAGATTTGCCCGAGGCACGCGCACGTCTGTAAAAGAGATTTCGGCGTGTCCGTTTGGCGCATCGTCGAAACCGAAAACATTTAAGATTCGCTCAACCTTTACGCCGTCCGCATCCATCGGAACAAGAATCATTGATTGCTGCAAATGTTTCGCGGCATTTTCATCGGTTTTACCCATAAAAATGGCGAGTTTGCAGCGCGCGTCGCCGCCGCCGGTTGACCACCACTTTCTGCCGTTTAAAATATAATCATTGCCGTTTCTTACTATTGATGAACGAATGTTTGTCGCGTCGGACGAAGCTACCTCCGGCTCGGTCATCGCAAAACACGAGCGAATTTCTCCGTTCAAAAGCGGTTTTAACCAAGTTTCTTTTTGCTCGTTAGTTCCAAAGCGTTCGAGAACTTCCATATTTCCCGTGTCGGGAGCGGAGCAGTTAAAAACCTCCGCCGACCAGATGACTCTGCCCATCATCTCGGCAAGCGGAGCGTATTCGAGATTCGATAAACCGGAGACTTCCGGCAAAAATAAATTCCATAAATTATCCGCTCGCGCTTTTAGTTTTAATTCTTCAATAAGCTCGGACGGCTTCCACCTGTCGCCCGAATTTATTTCGTCTTCAAAACGTTTTTCGTTCGGATAAATGTGCGCGTCCATAAACGCTTGCAGTTTGTTTTGCAGTTCAAGGGTTTTCGTTGAATAATTGAAGTCCATAATTTTGGAAAATGAAATCACAGATTAGCACAGACAAACCGGGATAAAAATTTATGAGATGGGAATATAAAACCGCAAAACTTAAAGTCGAAGGATTTTGGGGACCTAACTTTAATCCAGAGGAAACCGATAAAATTTTTGATCAGTGAGGTGCTGAAGGATGGGAATTAGTTTCGGCATTCGATATTAACGAAGGTGCAGGATATTCAAAAGAGGTTGTTTTTATTTTTAAAAGACCTTTGTAAAGCTGATTCAGTTAATTTATGTTAAGTCCGGATACAAAACCAATGCGCCAGGGAGAAGAGTTAAACGAAGCAAATCTGCAAGCGTTTCTGCGCGAAAATCTCGATCTAAAATCTGATGAAATTGAAATTTTACAATTTCCCGCCGGAAGTTCAAATTTAACTTACCTTGTAAAAATTGATGGCGAGGAATTCGTTTTGCGCCGTCCGCCATTCGGCAACACTGTTAAATCAGCGCATGATATGAAGCGGGAGTTTGACGTTTTAGGAAAACTCTCAAAAGTTTACAAGCCCGCGCCGAAGCCGCTCGTTTATTGTGCTGATGAAAATGTTGTCGGCTCGGAATTTTATTTGATGGAACGGCGCAAAGGTTTGATTATTCGCGGAAAATCGCCCAAAAATTTAGAAGAATCGAAGGTTTTACAACGACAAGTTTGCGAATCTTTTATTGAAAATTTGGCTCAGCTGCATCTTCTAGATTATGAAAAAATTGGTTTGAGCGAACTCGGACGACCCGAAGGTTATGCAACTCGCCAAGTCGAAGGCTGGACGAAACGCTATTTTAACGCGAAAACCGATGATCACGCCGAATTCGAAACGACCATCAAATGGCTTTATCAAAATATTTCAAACGAGTCGGGCGCCGCGCTCGTCCATAACGATTACAAATTCGATAACCTAATGCTTAACCCGGAAAATTTACCCGAAATCGCGGCAGTTTTGGATTGGGAGATGACGACTGTCGGCGATCCTTTAATGGATTTGGGAACAACACTCGGTTATTGGATGTCGATGGATGCGGGCATGGAGATGCTTTCGATGCCGTTTAATCCGCGCGTTTTGATGGAAAATATCTCTCGCCAAGAGTTGGTTGAAATCTACGAAGAAAAGTCCGGCAAAAACATATCGAATATTTTGTTTTATTACGTTTTCGGCACGTTCAAAATCGCCGTCATCGCCCAGCAAATCTATTTCCGCTATGCTCGCGGCTTTACCCAAGACAAACGTTTTGCGACGTTTAATCGCTTTGTTAACGCGCTTGGAAAAATCGCTTTAAAGGCAATCGAGACAGAAAAGATTTAGCTAAAGATTTAACAAATATCAGCAAATTATCGACGCTTTTTACCCTTGATATTTGTGTAATCGGCGGTTTCAATTCGCTAACGACTAGCTCTCTTCAAAATTAACGATTTTCTGGCGCGAACGGTTTACGTTCAACTGTAAAACATCGGGGCGCGAGTAATGTCCAGCGGCGTCAAAGTTATGCCGTTCTTCGCGCACTCTTTGGTGACTGATTTCCGCGACCAGAAGTTTTTCCACGCCGCAGAAAGGTTCAATAATCCATTTGCCGTCGGGCGCGGCGAGACAAGTTCCGCCGTCAGTTAAAACGTCGGGCGCGTTTTCAAGGATTTTATCAAGATGAATTGTTTCAGCCGGAAAATCTTCTTTTCGCATGAGGCAAGAAACCGACGCGACAAACGAGCGCGATTCTTTGGCGATAAAGCGCGTAATATCGTCGGTGTTACGGCGGCTTCCCGGAAACACGCAGACGTGAAAATCTTCGCCCTGCGCGTAGAGCGCGGTTCGCGCCAGGGGCATCCAGTTTTCCCAGCAATTTAAGCCACCGACGGTGAATGCGCCGATTTGATGTACGCGCAAACCGTTGCCATCGCCGATTGACCACGCCAAGCGTTCTTCATAAGTCGGGATCAATTTTCTCTGGACGGATTTTATTTCGCCATCGCAGTCAATAAAAATTAGCGAACAGTAGAGACTGTGACCACCGCGTTCGGGCGGTTTTTCAACTGTCCCGATGTAAAGCGCCATTCGTTTTTCCCGCGCTAAATCCCGCAACGGCTGTAAATCGCCGCGCTCAATAACGACCGCTTGATTGGCGTATTCGGCAAAAAATTCTTTTTGAACCGAAGAATTAAAAACCGCGCCGCCCGTCAGTTCCAGCCACAACGGATATCCCGGCACGCACGCTTCGCCGCCCAACACAACGATTTCGCAATTTTGCGCCGCTGCGTCTTCCGCGAACGCCAAAACTTTATCGAGCGTTTTTTGACGGTTAAACCAAACGGGTGCAAACTGTGCAAGTCCGATTTTTAAATTTTCCGAATTTTTTTCATTTTTCATTTTGTCTCTCAAGTTTGACATCATTCATCAAACTCAAGCAAGATTTGAATATATCTTTTTCACACGAGGAACTGCCGCAATGAAACTCAATTCGATGTCTTACAGTCTGCCCGACAAACTCGAAAACGCCGTCCAGACAACGTTTGGCGAATGGAACAAGGAAAATAAAATCTCCCGCATTTGGGGAAAAGACGCTTCGGTTTGGACTGGCGATGACGAAGCAAAATGGCTCGGCTGGCTCGAAGCGGTCAAAACGGAAACGAATGATTTGCAGAATTATCGTGATTTTGCCGCAGACACAAAAGATTTTGCGAGCATCGTTTTGCTCGGAATGGGCGGTTCGTCTCTGGGTCCTGAGGTTTTTGCGATTACTTTCGGAAAACAAAGTTTTTATATTCTCGATTCAACCGTTCCCGCGCAAATAAAATCGCTCGAAAACAAAATCGATTTAGCGAAAACGCTTTTTATTGTCGCTAGCAAAAGCGGCTCAACGCTTGAGCCGAATACTTTTAAGCAATATTTTTATCAAAAAGTCGTTGAAATTGTCGGACACGAAAACGCCGGGAAACAATTCGTGGCGATTACCGATCCCGATTCAAAAATGCAAAAGGTCGCCGAGCGCGATAATTTTCGTAAAATATTTTTCGGCAACCCGGAAATCGGCGGAAGGTTTTCCGTTTTATCAGCTTTCGGACTCGCCCCGGCGACGGCGATGGGAATTGATGTCGAAGATTTTTTAAAGCGGGCGGGCGAAATGGTTGAGGCTTGCCAGTCGCCCGTACCAGGCGAAAATCCGGGCGCGATTTTGGGAACGATTTTAGGTGTTTGCCAAACCCTCGGGCGCGATAAATTGACGATTTTTACCGCCCCTGAAATCCGAGATGTCGGTGCGTGGCTCGAACAGCTGATCGCCGAATCAACGGGCAAAAACGATATTTCGATAATTCCGGTTGACCGCGAGCCTCTGCTCGAAGCCGCTGACTACGGCGACGATAGAATTTTTGTTCACCTTAAGCTCGAAGATTCGGCGCCGGACGAAGCGGATAAATTGTTTGACATTCTGGAAGCCAGCGCCCAACCCGTTGTGCGTATAAAGCTGGCTGACAAAATGAATCTCGGACAGGAATTCTTCCGATGGGAGTTTGCAACAGCAGTCGCCGGCTCGATAATGCAAATCAATCCGTTCAATCAACCGGATGTTGAGTCTGCAAAAATCGAAGCGAAAAAATTGACCGAAGAGTACGAAGAAAAAGGCGAATTGCCCGATGAGACACCGTTTTATGAAGAAAGCGGAATCAAGCTTTTCACCGATGAAAAATACGCCGCGCAATTAGAAGAGTATGCGGAAGGCGAAAAATCCCTGAAAAAATATCTCGCCGCGCATCTGGCGCATTTACAGGAAAACGATTATTTCGCACTGCTCGCTTATATTGAAATGAATTCGGAAAACGAAAAACTCGTTCAAGCAATTCGCGCAAAAGTTTTAGAAACCAAATTGACCGCAACTTGTCTCGGTTTCGGACCGCGCTTTCTGCATTCTACCGGACAAGCTTACAAGGGCGGCGCAAACAACGGCGTATTTTTGCAAATCACGTCCGACGACGCGCTTGACCTGGACGTTCCCGAACAAAAATATACTTTCGGCGTGGTGAAAGCGGCGCAGGCACGCGGCGATTTTCAAGTTTTATTAGACAGAGAAAGGCGCGCTTTGCGTGTTCATTTAAGCACGAACATAAAGCAAGATTTACAAAAATTGCTTGATTTAATCGAATAAACTTTTTACTCTGCGGCTAATATTAAGTTTCTTTTTTAATTGAACATTGAATACTTCAAAGCATATAAACTTTGATTGTTTTTATTTGACTAAAATTTAAAGAGAGAAAAGTTTGTTCAACTTTTCTTAAAAGTTTGACGTCTAATAAACAGACGGGCGAAATTAGCCCGAAGTTTCAATAAACATCAAAACTCTCGCCTACTCTCCCCATTTTATGCTTTATTCTCCTCAATTTTATTAACTTTACAAAAATACGGAGAGAAACAAATGAAAATCTACAAATTAAAATTTTTAGTGGTCGCCGTTGCGCTTTTCAGCTCAATTTGTGTGCTGAGCAGTAGCAGCGCAGACGCGCAAATTAGGCGCAATAATTTTTCCAGAGCGCAAGTTGATCGCCTTATCAGAAACGTCGAAGAGCGAGTCGACCGCTTTGTCGTGCAGTTTGATTATGCGCTTGACAACAGCCGTCTGAATAATACAAGGCGCGAAGATAATTTGAACCAACGCGCCCGCGAATTGGAAACGGCAACCGACGAACTTCGCCGTGAATTCGACCGCAACGATTCGAGGCGTGAAAACAGCGCTGAAGTTCGCAAATGTTTGAATATTGCTTCTGATATTGACGTAGCAATGAGAAACAGAAAACTCAACCGGGCTACCGAACGCAATTGGGAGGCGGTCAAAACAGAGCTTAATGCTTTAGCGCGAGCTTACAATTTGCCGCAGATCGGCGGCGCGTATAATCCAAACACGTCCGGTGGTCAAGGGAATTCAAATTTTAATAGGGTGCGAATTGACCGTCTTATCAGAAATCTTGAGGAACGGGTTGATCGTTTTGTCGTGCAGTTTGATTATGCGCTTGACGACAGCCGTTTGAATAACACGCGGCGCGAAAATCGCTTAAACGAACGGGCGAGAGATTTAGAAAGAGCAACCGACGAATTGCGGCGCGAGTTTGATCGAAATGATTCACGGCAGGAAAATAGCGCTGAAGTCCGTAAATGCTTAAACATTGCCTCGGACATTGACGTCGCGATGAGAAATCGCCGGCTCAATCGGGCGACTGAAAATAATTGGAAAGCCGTCCGCACCGAACTCAATGTTTTAGCACGAGCTTACAATTTATCACCGACCGGCGGCGCATATCGTTAATTCCATGAATTTTGCTAAAAAAGAAGCGTTCAGATGTAAATTTCTGAACGCTTCTTTTTGTTTCACGAAAACTATTTTGCGTCGTTTTCGTCTTTCCCGTCGTCGTAAATTAAATTGCCGCTTTCGTCAATCGCATCTTTATCAACGTGTTCCTGCGGTGTTTTCTTCCCCACCTGCGGAGCGTGTTCCGGGTGTTCGCCAATATCTTCGGCAATTGTTCCTTCTTTTTCGTTTTGTTCGATTGCCTTTTTCGCTTGGGCAACGTCTCTTTCGTCCGGCATAATTTTTTTTCCTCTCCCTTTATTCTTTTTTCCTATCGTCAAACTTTTTCGTATTTTTCCTCTTCAATCAGATATGGCGTCGCCGCGGGTTTGTCTAAATCTTCCTGCAAAACTTTGGCAATCACAGGAAGGCTCAAACTGCGCGTTTTGGCGATATTCGGAACGGCTTTGCCTTTCGCGTAAACGTCATGACGCCCGTTTTCTTTATACCATTCGGCAAGCGACGCGGTTTTGTTCATTTCTTCGACAATCTGCCGCCAACCGACTCCGGTATTGTAAGCGCAAAATGAAATCTCGCCTTCCTGCGTGCCGTAAGGTATGACGCACATCTCTGTGCGACGAAAATCGTAATTGAAAAGGTCTTGAAACCACATTCCTTCAACGCACAATACGCGCCACATATCTTCCGAATCGTCTTTCGGCTGGGCTTTCATTCTATCGTTGCGGTCTGAGTTTGAATCAGCCGACGACGGTTT
>MWVV01000601.1_pt1 | contig 13243 bp, 10 predicted proteins | sample 1047281 | NCBI WGS metagenome assembly MWVV01 (sample SAMN06349986, study PRJNA376086) | soil metagenome | isolation source: PT-2 sample Antarctic (ecotone) soil | place: Antarctica | collected 2015-01-13 | reverse complement strand
AGCGTCTTATACGCCATAAACTCGGCAAAGCCTTCCTTGAGCCACAAATCGTCAAACCAGCGCATCGTTACCGTGTCGCCGAACCATTGATGCGCGGCTTCGTGAAAGATGACGTTGGCGCGTGTAATATAATCGTTTTTCGTCGGCTCGGTCGGGAAAATAACGCGGTCTTCGCGTAAAAACGTCGCGCCCGCGTGTTCCATTCCGCCGAACGGAAATTCGGGAATCAAAACAAGGTCGTATTTCGGAAACGGGAATTTGTAATCGAACCACGATTCAAGAAATTTCACGCCTTCGCGGTTGAGCCGAAAAACTTCCGCCGCGTGCTGTTTGAGTTTCTCGGCTTGCGATTTGCGAACGTAGATTCTTTGATTACTTGAGCAAGTCGAAGGTGGAACTGCATTTTCATTCTTTTCTAATTCTCGGATTGAAAACGGAACTCCGTCACAGAATTCATCAAAATCGCCCGCCGCAAACGCGAAAACGTATGTGCTGATTGGTTTTGTTTCTTCAAATGTAATTAAGATTCTGGAAATATCAAAACTTTCAAGCAAATGAATGTTCGCGTTCGACACAATTTTCCAAGACGAAGGCATATAAACTCTTAATCCAAATCGCGCCTTCAAATCCGGCTGGTCAAACACGGGAAACGCCGTGCTTGCGTCCGACGGGACGAACAGCGAATAGACGTATTCCGCGCCGTCTTCCTTGTCAACATAGCGCGTGATTGCCGCGCCCGACGTTTTTATCGGCGACGCGAATTGAATTTTGATGACGTTTTCGCCTGTTTTCAAAAGCGCCTTTGAAACGATTAAATGTTCATCACGAAGAAAAATAGAAGTCTCGTTTTGATTCTCGGTCGATGCGCCGTTAACGGCGATGACATTCGCAAACGGCTTGTCTTTATCGTTCGCAAACTGAGTCGTGCGCCAATCCAATATCAAATCTTTTTTCGCTCCCGCTTCGGTGAGTTTCACGCGAATCTCAATCTCGCCGCGCATCAAGGGCGCGCCTTTCTCAAGCGTGATGTTCAATTTATAACGCACGTCCGAATAATTCTCCGCGCGCCATTTCGCAAGAGTTTGCGAGACGCCCGCTTCAATCGAAGGCGCGGTTTGTGCGAGAATTGAGGTTGTCATTGTTAATAGAAAAGCGAGCAGTAGGAATTTACGCATAAGTTTTTAATCTAAAAATTTAGCCGCAGATGGACTCAGATTAATACGGATAAGAAAGAGATAAAGGCAAACTTCTTTTTTAAAAATCAGCGTTTATCTGCGACCATCTGCGGCTAAATTTTCCCTTCCAAACATCTTAGGCGAACATTTTAAGAAAAAGGTTGCAGATTACGGCGAAACTTCGCCGATTTTGTATAAATCCTGCGCTTCCGCGTCGGCTAAATTCTTTCGCACGAGCAGCATTAAATCGACGCCCGGACGCAAAGGATATGTTCCCGCGTATTTGTAATGCGCGCCGTATTTCTCGTTGAGTTCGCCTTTTTGCGTGGTCGAGGCGACAATCATTTCCGCCGTATTTGCGTCGACAATCTGTCCTTGAAAAATGGCGTTTTTGTAATCGCGCATATACCACGGCATTGACCAGTAATCGGGCGATACGACTATAACCGCCGCGTCTTTGCCCTTTCCGCTTTCCTCCGCGTAGTATTCGATTTTGCCGATTAAATCCAAAAAACCGCGCGTCGTGTGAGCATAAACATAAGGCTCGCGGTCGTCGTCGTATCTTTGAAAATTCAAATCATAAGTTTGATAACCCAAAATTAAAATGGCGACGATTAAAAGCAGCCAGCCTAAAAATTTGACGACTTTATCTTTGCTTCGCGTCAATTCGTCGATGCCGTAACCGGCGGCGACGCACATCGGCAGCAGAAACGAGAGCGCGAGCCAAGGAGTTTTATACGGAATAATCGTGTAGGCGGCAAAAAGTCCGAACGCCCAGAAGCCGGAAAAAAGCGCGAACCGTTTGTCAGCTTTCAAGAGAGCAATCAAAGTTCCGATAGCCGAAACAATGAAAATCGGCGCTTCAAGTTTTATTCCCCATTTCACGTAAGCGAGAAAACCGTTTTGCGTGTGGTCTTTCGTTCCCGTCTTCGTCCACAGCGCGTAAGCCTCAAACGCTTTTCCGATGCCTTCGGGATAAGTGAAAAACGACGAGAAAAATAAAATACTGACGTATGCAAAAGCAACTGTGCAGGCGGTCAGAAGAAGCGCAAAATCGCCGCTCGTTCCAAGCCGCGCGCGAAAGTTTTTCCAAGTCAACGCGACGGGTTCGAGTTCGTTTTCATTGAGTTTGCCGGACGCGGCGCGATAGATTTTCCGCCAAATCCAAACGCATAAACACGCGATAGCCATTGTGCCGACGGTTACAAACGCCGTTTCTTTGGTGGCGAAAAGCAAAGCGGTTGACGCCGCCGCGAGAATCAAATAAATCGGCGTGCCGCCGCGCCACGCGAGCAGCATTCGCATTATCAGAAAAACCAGCACGGCTTCGACGGCGAACAGCGCGAGCCGCAGCACCCACGTAAAAGCCGGATTATCTTCGCCGATTGCGCTTGCTAAATTGAGCGCCATCGGCAAAAAACAGACGAGCAGCAAAAACGTCATCGAGGCAATCGCAATCGTTCCGGCTTTACGTTTTTCAACAAAATAAACGACGCCGACGACGACGGCGAAACTGAAGAAAACAAACAAAAGCTCGTGTATAAAATAACGCGAAATAAAAACCATTCCGGGCGAGAGCGCGAGAAGCAGAGCGGCGGCGAGCGCTCCCGTCGTGCCGATATATTTTCTTAAACAAAAAGCAAGCGCAACCGTCAGCACGCCGAAAATCGCCACGCTCGCCCTGACGCTCGTCGTGTTCAAGCCGAACATTTTCGAGGCGGCAAGCGCGACGTAATAAAGCGTCGGACCATGATAATTCTGCGGGTCGTATTTATAAACGCCTTCTCGGACGAGCGTCGTCAGAAAAAAACCGTTGACGCCTTCGTCGTGATGCAGCGGCTTTAATTCGAGATTGTAAAAACGCAGAAACGCCGCAATCGCCGTGATAATCGAGCAGGCGACGAGCCAAATTTTATCGCTCGCCGTCGGCTCGGCGTTTTCGGTCGTTTGATTTTCCGGTTCGTTCATTTCGTTATAAATTTAACCGCAGATAAACGCGGATAAAAGCAGATACAGAATAAAAGCGACATTTAAACAAACAAAATCAATTTGTATTTATCTGCGAAAATCCGCAAAAATCTGCGTTCATCAGCGGTTAATTTCTTTGCCTGACTTATTTAATTTTATAAACCCGATATTGCCCGACCTGGGCGACGACGGGAAAATTCCTGAAATAATCTTCGTTCAATTCGACGCCTGCCGCCTGACAGTAATTTCTTTCTTCGGGCGAGACGACGACGTATTGGATGTCGTATTTTTTTAACAAATCCGCCGCCAGCGCCGAGCCTTCGTAAATGCGTTTCAACTCGTTTTCGCGCGGCGCGTAGTCGATGGCGTAAGATGAAAGATGCCCGATGTAGCGCATAAAAGAACGCCTGCCCGACAGCACGACGGCGCTGTTGTAAGTCGGCGCGTTCAGAAACATCGCGCGCGGCTCGACCCGTTGTTTAATTTGTTCGGCGAGCCGCACCGAATCGGTTTCAAACACTTGATAATTTATCGCGCGCGAGCAAACGCGCCAAACGTCGAGCGCGCCCGAAAAAGTTAAACAAACGAAACACGCCACCGCAAATGATTTGTAAAAAACGTTTTTGCTTTGCCAGAAACGCGCCAGAAGCAGCGCGACAAACGGAAGCGAGCCGACAAACCAGTAAATCAAAATTTTGATATTGTCCCATTCCCAAGGCGCGAGCCGCAGAGCGTTCGACACGATGAAACACAGCAAAAACGGTATGTAGAACAATAACAAGCGGCGGTCGGCGAACGAGAAATGATAATCTTTTTCGATTGATACATCATCTTTCAATGCGATTTTATCCGTCTTCGCAGATAATTTGTTTTCGTTTTTGTCCGGCTCCGTTCCTTGATTTTTCTGAGTGAAATAAAAATAAATTCCCGCAAGCAGAAGCGGAATAAACAAACCTAAATTTCTGGCGTAAAAGACGAAAATGTTTTCGCCGCGTGCGTCCCAGCCGAAATTTTGTCCGAAGAATAAGCCGAAGCGCGTCGCGCTGCCCGACATCGCCCACAGCAATTCGGGTATCGCAATAACAGCGACGCCTGCGCCGAACGCGAGCCACAAGCGCCATTTCTCGATGCTGAAGAAAAACAAACACGCGCAAACTACGAATAAAACCGCGAGACTGTGCGTGTGAACGAGCGGCAAAGTTCCGGCAAGCAAACCGACGAGAAAAACGGAAAACGGGAAAGAATGGAAAACGGAAAATGAATTTTGCGTTTCAGTATTTGCGCGTTCGACTTCCGCATTTTGTCGTTTGTCTTTCGTATTTCCTTGATTAAATATCTCCCGAACTTTTTCGAGCGCAATCAAGGTGAGCGGCATTCCAAGAAGCAGACTTCGCTGCGTAAGGAAAAGCGTTGTCAGCGAGTTTCCGAAGCGAAACTTCGATTCGCGAATCGTGTAATCGAGCGGCAGATGCCACAGATATTGATAAAATCCTTCGCTTGACTGAGTCACGTCCCTGAAAAACCAGACGAAGCCGAAGCCGCCGCAGAAAAATAAAAGCGGAGCGGCAAGGCGCGCCGCAAGTCGGTTTTCGGTTAATTTGAAAACGAATCTTTCTAAAATAACGAGCAGGGAAAAGGCGAGAAAAACGTTTTGCACGAGAAAGGCGTCGCTCGCCCGCACGCCGAATTTGACGAACGTCGCGGCGATTAAATCGACCATAAACGGATATGTGAATTTGGCGAAAGCGAACGACGGATTTTCGGGCGGGAAATTCTGACCATCGGTAAAGGAAAAAATCGCGCCCAAGTGAAACGGCAAATCGCCCAAGTTGTGCGATGAGCCGATAAAAATCGCGCCGCTCGGCGTTTCCATCATCGCGCGCTGGAAAAAGAACCAGAAAAGAACCAGAAAAAAAATGTAATAGGCAAGCCGCGCAAGCTTTCTAAAATCCGCGCCTTCGAGCGTTTTCAAAGCCGCGCGCCAGTCGCGCGAAAATTTTTGCCGAAAGGATTTTCGCGCGAACAAAGTGAGCGGCAAAACAGTTAATAAATATGAAAGCGAAATCGTCAGCGGCGTAAAACCTAACGAACACGCGGCTAAAAAACAAATCAAACTAAAAGCGACCGAGCCTGCGACGTTGCCCGCACACGCGCACCACAAAAAAGATTTATCCGCCGCAAACAGATACGTGAGCGCAAAGCCGCTGACGGTAAGCAGAAAAAGCAGAAAAAGGGAAACGAGCATAAAATTTTGTTTAGAAGATAGTAAATCGTAAATGGTAAATCGTAAATCCTAAAAATATCGAAAGGCGCGTAAATTTTGACAAACCGCAATCGATAAATGTTAAATGATAAATGAAAAAACTATGCTGCCGCACCCGAATTTGATTTCCGATTCCCTGCTCGTGAGCGAAACAGTCGAGCTTCTTAAAATTTCCGGCGGACGCGCGTCGGCGGTCGAAGTAGTCGATTGTGTTATGAAAATCAGCGAGCCGGACGCTCAATTGGCGCGGCTTCTAGTGCTTGATTTGGTCGAAACCGACGCGCGTCTTCATCTAATCGAAGACACGCTTGAATTGATTGAAAACGGTTTGGAAAACCGTCGGCTTGCCGAAACCGAGTTCGTCGTTTTCGACCTGGAGACGACGGGCGCGAAAACTCCTCCGTGCCGCATCACGGAAATCGGCGCATATCGAATAAAAAACGGCAAAATCTGCGAAGAATTTCAAACGCTGGTCAATCCCGAAACCGCAATTCCACCTTTTATCACCCAGCTTACCGGCATTTCCAATGAAATGGTCAGAGACGCGCCCGCATTTCGAGCCGTCGCGCACGATTTTCTCGATTTTATCGGCGACGCCTGTCTCGTCGCGCACAACGCGAGCTTTGATTTGCGCTTTTTAAATTATGAAATCAGCAGAATGTATGCGGCGCGGCGCGTCGCCAACGCGCATCTCTGCACAGTGCAGTTGTCGCGCAAGCTGCTGCCGCACGTCGAAAATCACCGCTTGAAAACGCTCGCCGAATATTTCTCGGTCGCGCTTGTCAACCATCACCGCGCCGCCGAAGACGCGCACGCAACGGCGCGCATTTTCGTCAATTTCTTGGGCGAGCTTGACGCGCGCGGCATAAGCGATTTGGCGGCGGTGAAAAGATTTAAGAATAACTGTGAACGGTGAGCGGTTAATGGTTAGTTTAAGAAAATTCTTTCACTGACTATTGACCGCTCACCGTTCACCACTAAAAAAAAATTATGTTAGACGATATTAACTTGCAGCCGACAAACCAACAAAATTTAGATATTCGCTCGACAAAGCGCGCGGATATGAACCTTTTCCCGCTCGACACTTTTCGATACGAATACGCCGGACGCGAGATTTGGATTGATTTTGAAATCACTGAATTTACGGCGATTTGCCCGTTTTCGGATTTTCCCGATTTTGCGATTATTCGACTCAAATATGTGCCGAATCAAAGGTGCATCGAGTTGAAAAGCCTGAAACTTTATATCAATTCATTCCGCGAAATAAAGGTTTTTCACGAACACGTCATCAACATAATTTTAGAAGATTTCACAAAGGCGTGCGACCCGCTGCGTGTGGAAATCGAAGGCGATTTCCACGTGCGCGGAAACATAAAAACTGTGGTGCGGGGGAAGTATGAAAAGGATAAAGGATGAAAGGCAAGGATTTATTCATCCTTTTTCTTCGGCAGTTCGAGCGAAAAAGTCGTGCCTTTGCCAGTTTTCGATTCAACGGAAACTTCGCCGTCGTGCAGGCGCGCTAGGTGCTTGACGATTGCTAGTCCGAGACCCGTTCCGCCGACTTCGCGCGAGCGGGCGCGGTCGGCGCGATAGAAACGCTCGAAAATTCTTTGCTGATGTTCGGCGGCAATTCCTTCGCCCGTATCGGAAACGGAAATAACATCTTTATCATTGTCGTCGCTCGTGCTTTGCGCGTGCCGCACGATGACTTGCCCGTTTTCCGCATTGAATTTAACGGCGTTGTCGATTAAGTTAGTCAGCATTTGTTCGAGCCGCGCTTCGTCGGCGAAAACGATTGTCTCTCTCTCAACTTCATTTGTTAATTCAACCGACCGCGACCGCGCTTTGCCCGAAAGATTCGTGAAAATTTCTTCGACTAAAGCGAAAAGATTAACGGGTTTTACGTCGAGCGAAACGTTGCCCGATTCGATTGACGAAAGCTCCAGAATGTCATCAATAAGGCGGTGCATTCGCTCGGCGTTTTTGCGAATGACGCCTAAAAAACGCGCGTTGTTTTCTTCGTCCCGAAGCGCGCCGTCTTCGAGCGTTTCGACAAAAGCGAGAATCGATGTGAGCGGCGTGCGCAGCTCGTGCGAGATGTTGGAGAGAAATTCCTGCCGCATCGTTTCAAGCCGCTCAATCTGCGTGATGTCGTAAAAAATGCCGACAGCGCTTCTTTGGTCGTCGATTTCGACAGGCGCGATGTGAACGTCGTATTTGCAGTTTTCGAGCGGGATTTCAAGTTCGATGTCCGAAGATTTTTTATCGGAAAGCGCGTGGCGGAACGCTTCGTGCAAATTCAAATCGCGCAAAATTTCGCTTAGGCGCTTGCCGTCAAGCGCGCCGTTTCTGCGCCCGAACGCGTTGTATGCGGCGCGGTTCGACGCCACAACGCGCGTGTCCTCGCCGACGACAATCGCGCTTTCGCGTATCGTTTCCAGAATTTTATTCAAAATCGGACGCGAAAGTTTGTCGCCGTCGCCTTTTTTCGCAAACCAATTATCGAAAAAACTCATAAACCTTTTTAATTCTTATCCGTGAATCGGTAGCCGATGCCGACGACCGTTTCGATGCAACTGCCGCAGTTTCCTAGTTTTTGGCGCAGGCGGCGAATGTGAACGTCGAGGGTTCGCGTGTCGCCAAAGTAGCTGTAGCCCCAAACGTTGTCGAGCAGATTTTGTCTTGTGGCGACGCGTCCGGCACTTTTTACAAGATAAGTTAGAAGCGCAAATTCCTTGCGCGTCAATTTTACTCCGACGCCCGCGCAGGCTACGCGAACGTCGGCAAAATCAATCGCCAAGTCACCGCTTTCAAAGGCGAGCGGCTCGTCCTTGTCGGTGCGCCGCAAAACGGCGCGAACGCGAGCGACGACTTCTTTAACGGAAAATGGTTTGACGATGTAATCGTCCGCGCCAACGTCGAGACCGGCGATTTTGTCGATTTCGGCGGCTTTCGCCGTCAGCATTATAATCGGCGTTTTCTCAGTTAAAGGTTCGCGCCGAAGTCGTCGACAAAGTTCCATTCCGCTCATTCCCGGCAGCATCAAATCGAGAATTATCAGCGCGGGCGCGTTCTTTTCGTCGAGCGCCAGCCGCAAGCCTTTCTCGCCCGATTCGGCGACGACGACGCGAAAGCCTTCGCGCTTAAAATTATACTGCAAGGATTCGGCAATATCGGCGTCGTCTTCGATGATTAAAATTTCGTTCGACATAAGATTAGGTGTTAGGTGTTAGTTGTTAGGTGTTAGATTTGGTTTTCCCTAAAACCTAAAACCTATCACCTATTCTCGCCGTGCTTGATAAAAACCGCTTCCTTCATATAAACGGTCAGCTCGCAGATGTCTTTGACGTAATCGGCGATGCGTTCTAGATTTTTGGCGACGAACAGAAGGCGTGCGAGCCGCGCCGATTTTGCCGCGTCTTGCGACATCGTTTCCATTAAATTGTTGACGAGCCGGTCATAAATTTTATCGACTTCTTCATCACGCTTTATCAGCTCTCGCGCCCGTTCGGCGTCGTTTGAAGTAAAGGCGTCGAGCGCGGCTTGCAGCATCGAAAGCGCGCGCTCCGCCATTTGGTTCAGCTCATCGTAGGTCTTCAATTCCGGCTCGTCGTTTAATTCTATGGCGGCGCGCGCGATGCTCGAAGCGTGGTCGGCGATGCGCTCTAAAATCGGCGTAATCTTGAAAATCGAAATCACCTGCCGCAGCTCGCGCGCGACGGGTCGGCGCAAGGTCAAAAGCTCGACGCTTAAACGGTCGATTTCCAATTCAAACCGGTCAATCACGTCGTCGTTTGCTAAAACCTGACCGGCAACGTCGCTGTCGCGGTGAACGAGCGCGTGCATCGCGCGCTGCACGGCAAGCTCGGCTTCGCCGCCCATCAATAAAAGCCGGTCGCGCAAAATGTCCAGCTCGCGCTCCAATAATTTTCGCTGCTCCATTAACTAGAAATGTAGAATAAATCGAGCGATTATAAAAGCGCGAAGCCGAAATCGTTCGATTTAGAATATGGAAAGAAATTTAAATGGATGTGAACGGAAAGTTAAAAGGAAGTTAAATTAAACGGAAAATGGAAAATAAAGAAAACGGTTAATGTTAAATGCCGAACCGTCAAACAAGGGAATATCTTTCATCTTTCGTCAGTACCATTAACTCTGGTTTCCGTCTAAAAGCCTTTTTTCCGTTGCGCGGCGCGCGGCTTCGCGCGCGTTTTCGCTTATATCGGCGCTGAAAACTTTTAGAAGTGCAAAGGGCGCGCCCGTTATCCGGCGCAGCTCCCACGATTCGTTCCCATTTGCAGCGACAGCGCGCGAAAACCAGAGCGCGTCCGTTTTAAACGCTTCGATTGGCGCGTCGCCGAATAGATTTTCGAGCGACGCCGCCAACATTCGGCACGTCGCATCCGAAAGCAAAACACGGCGCAAAGTCCAGCCGTGTTTTTCATACTGCTTCAAAATTTCCCGCGCCTTCTGCCGCGCTTCAACGTTCATTTTTTCTCTGCGAACTCCGAAACCTTTAAATTACAAGGCGAGTATAGGCAGAGGCGAGGTGAAAGTAAAATTGTTCTTTGACATCCGCCAAACAAATTTTAATTGATAAAATCCTGTTTCTTTTCTTCAATCAGCACGGGCGCGTCAAATTGCGGCGCGTCTTCTTCCAAACTCCAAACTTCAAAGAGCGCGGGCGGGCATTCCATTATAAAGCGCGACGGTTTCTGCAGAACGGTTTGGCGGTTGTAGTCGGTAATCATTAGCGGGTAGGTTAAATAAAGCTCGTCTTTGGCGCGCGTTAGGGCGACATACCAGAGGCGGCGTTCTTCTTCTTCGCTGTCTATTTCTTTTAAACTTCGGGGCGAAGGGAATTTGCCTTCCGCCGCCCAGATTATGAAAACTACTTTCCACTCTGCGCCTTTTGCCTGATGGACGCTCGTTAAGGTTAAAAGCTCGTCTTCTTCGCCGCCTTCGACGACATCTTCGCCGACGATTGACTGCGGCGCGCAGAAGCGTTCGGTTGAGATTAAAGCTAATTCGGAGAGAAAACCTTCGGTCGAATCGTAGCGGCTCGCGTAAAGTGCAAGCTGTTTCAAGTCTTCGATTCGGGCTTCGGCGTTTTCGTAAGTTTCCTGTAAATACTGCTCGTAACCGCTCGTTAAAACGAGTTCGATTTGTTTTGACGGATTATTCTTGGTTTCATCGGTCGTTAAATTCTCAAGTAAATTTACAAACGATTGCCAGCTTTGCGCAGCACGCGGTTTGTATTTGAAATCTTCCTGTTTGACTAACGCGAAAGGATTTTCCGCGTAAGCAAGCGATTCGTAAATTTTATTCGCCGTAGCAACGCCGACGCTCGGAATCATTCTTAAAATTCGTTTCCACGCGAGTTCGTCGCGCGGGTTGACGATGATTCTAAGATAAGAAATTACGTCTTTGATATGAGCTTGTTCAAAAAATCTAACGCCCGATTGGATGCGATACGGAATGTTTCTTCTCGTCAATTCCAATTGCAGTTCGAGCGAATGATAATGCGAGCGATAAAGGACGGCGATGTCTTCGAGGCGCGTTCCTTCGTCGCGCAATTCCAAAATTCTTGAAGCGATAAACGCCGATTGCTGTTCGACGTTTGAACAGGGAACAAGAGCGGGCGCAAAGCCTTTGGATTTTTTGACCGCCTGCAAAACTTTCGGAAACTGCTTTCTGTTATTGGCAATCGAAACATTCGCAAGCGCAAGAATTTCCGGCGTGCTTCGGTAATTTGTTTCCAGTTTATAAATCTCGCATTCGGGATAGCGTTTCGGAAATTCGTAAATGTTCGTAAATTCCGCGCCGCGCCATTTGAAAATCGATTGCGCGTCGTCGCCGACGACCATCACGTTTTTGTGTTTGACCGCCAGCAAGTCAATAATTTCGGCTTGCAGACGATTTGTGTCCTGATATTCGTCAACAAGAATATGCTCGAAATGTTCGGCATAAACACTGGCGATTTCTGGTTTTTCAATCAGAAGACGTTTCCAATTTAAAAGTAAATCATCGTAATCCATCACGTTGCGTTCCTTTTTACGCTCCATATAAAGCATATCGACGCACCGTATTTGCTGCGCGAGCGGTTCAAAATACGGATAGCGATTGATGATTACGTCTTCAATCGGCTGGTCTGTGTTGTTGGCGTAAGAAATAATATTCTGGACGACTTCCGGTTTCGGAAAGCGTTTTGCTTTTGTGTCGATTCCGGCTTCGTCAACGCAGACGCTCAGAAAATCGCGCGCGTCTTCCGCGTCGAGAATCGAATAATTTGAACTGAAACCGATTGACGCCGCGTGTCGTCGCAAAATTAAATTAGCGATGCGGTGAAATGTTCCGCCCCAGATTTTATGGACGTTTTGCGAGCCTGTCAGATTTTCGACGCGCTTTAACATTTCCCGCGCCGCGCGATTCGTAAAAGTCGCAAGCAGTATTTTCTGCGGCGAAACGCCTTGCTCAATCAAATAAGCGACGCGGTAAGTTATCGTGCGCGTCTTTCCCGTTCCCGCACCTGCGACAACCAAAGAGGCTTTCGGCGGCGCGACGACGACGCGAAACTGTTCGGCGTTTAATTCCTGACGAAAGCGCGTTAAGCGTTCGGGCAACGCGCTTTCGTCGCGTTTAATAACATATTTTCGTGCCATTGCAAAAATTTGTCTGCAAATTTATAGTGATATTTAGAATCTAACACGATTAAGCGTTATGAAAAATCAGCGATTAAAACAATTTGCGTGCGGCTTTTTTGTTGTTTTGTCGCTTCTCGCCTCGACGGTTTCGGCGGCTTGCATTTGCTCGACGCACGCAATTAAAACGAACGAAGATGCGCATTGTCGACGGCACGAAGAACAATATACGGCGCGTCCGCATTCTCACCAAAGCGCGGCGGAAAATACGTCCGTCTCGTTTTCCGAAACGGACGAGTGCTGCTGCGTTCAATCTGCGCCGCGAGCTTTTGCTAAATCCGAAAGCCTTAAAATCGAAAAACAGTCGGCGGCGAGTTTGTCGTTTTCGCTGATTAAATTTGCTTGCGGCGTCTCGCAAAATGTCTCGGTAAAAACCGTAGATTTTACAACGCCCTTTTATCTTTCCGATTCGTTCCACAATCTCACGCCCGGACGCGTGCCGCCTCGTTTGTAAAGCAAAAATTTTCAATCACAAAAAATTGGAAAAGTCGTTTTCAAATGACTTAAAAAGGATTGCTGTTTGCAGAACGGCAATCGTGTAATTTCGGCTTTATAAACAGGAGATTTTTGAAATGAAAAAATTTATTTTGCTATTATTTTTCGCCCTTTTATTCGGCGGAAATGTATTTGCGCACGAAGCGTCCACGCTTGTTTCGAGTGAAAGAAAAACGGTCAAGGAAAGCGATTTGGCGCGCCTTGCTAAAGACCAGACGACTGGTAAAAAATCGAAAACAAATTTGACTTTCGCCGAGCGGGAAATTCGCCTCGTCGTCGTAACCGGACCGGAAGACGATATGCTTTCGTATCTGTTTCAAGGGTTAAGAAACCCGAATCTGGTCGTGCCGTCGGGCGCGACGCTAAAAATTTTATTCGTTAACGTTGACGTCGATATGCGCCACGACATTCGCTTTGGACACGTTTCGGGCGAATTCCCCGTTGCGCCCGACATAAAGGAAACCGTCGGCAGCGAAAAATTAACCGCGCAAGCCGAAGATAAAACTTTGCAGGCGGAAGAATTGACGATAAAAGCGGGGGAAGACGGCGCATATAAATATTTCTGCTCCGTAAGAGGACACGCCAAAGGCGGAATGTGGGGAAACATTTTTGTCGGCGTTGAACCGGGCAAAAATGTAAAA
>MWVV01000600.1_pt1 | contig 13251 bp, 15 predicted proteins | sample 1047281 | NCBI WGS metagenome assembly MWVV01 (sample SAMN06349986, study PRJNA376086) | soil metagenome | isolation source: PT-2 sample Antarctic (ecotone) soil | place: Antarctica | collected 2015-01-13 | reverse complement strand
AAGGGGAAAACGCAGCGCCGCTACGTGATTGATCCCGCGAAGCTGGGTGAGATGCGTGGGTATGTGAGTCGCTATGTGGTGCGTAAATACACGCAGATTGCCCTTGTCGCTGAATAGTGATCGGGTGTGGGCTACCCCCCCCTTACAAGCCTCTATCAAGCAGCTTCCTATGCACCTGCCTGATGGTATGCTATGATGTGGCGGTCATTTGATAGGGAACTAGGGGAATGAGGGCTACAACCATACGCGGACTATTTATCCCTGGGAGGTCAGAATTACATTCTGACCCGCTGCGCTGTGCTTGCGCCAGGGATAAACAGCCCGCGTATCGCCCCTGCGGGGCGATGGCACGGCATACGCCGCGCCTCCGTGCTGAACCCCGCTGGGTGAAGCTGCCTATCACGCCAGTTCTGCGAACTGCTGCGGCCTGTGGGCCTTGCTGGTGCGCTGCACCAGGCTCGATAAACGGCTTAACGCTGTCACCCAGCGGCAGCGCGTCGGTCGCTTTGCTCCCTTGCTTGGGGTTTCGTCCCGACCTTGCGGGCCTCAACCCTGCTCAGCACGGAGGCGCGGCGCCGGCACGAGAAATCCCAGGTATGGTGCTATCGTGATACGTTGTGGATTCCCAAAACCAGAGCTATCACCGAGGGTGCCTTTGCCTAAGCCATCGCCCCAAATAAGGAAGAATTTTTAGTGGTGCTTCGCGTGAGGGAGGCAATGCTGTGCAGCTAACTATCTACGCTTTTCTAGTGCTTTATGTATCTCCTCAAGTGATTTACCTATCTTGTTAATCTCTGAAGCGAGAGTTTTCATGCTGCTCTCAACGGTTTGGGTTGAAAAGAGAAGATCGGCCCGTTGGGTTAGGTCTACTGAGTATTCTTCTTGAAGATTTTTTCCACCTTGCTCTTGATAATTAATTTTTATATCAAACACTGGATAGTCCTTCGGCATGATACCTACACGGTGTCTTATAAAGGTAATTTTGATCTGATTACCAGGAGTTAAGTAGGTTATAGGATTATCGAAGAATATTTTCGCAAGCTGATAACTTATTGGTTTGGGTGAAAAGTCGAAGGTAATATTTTTTGCCAAACTTTGTCCAATGTTTTTAATAACTGCTTGTATACCCTCACCTTCTGATATAAAATCAATTATTATAATAGGTTTATTTCTTTCATGATGATCTTTGACTAAAAGATAAACAGTTATCCAAGCAGATATAGCACTAATAGCAGCAAACAAAGAAGAAATAACTGTTATTACGTCACCTGTAAATGCAAATGGTGTGAAGTATAATACTGTGGATATTACTATTATAATGATAATCGATATGGTGATCAGAGTTGAATAGGGTTTGATTTTCTGTCTCATAATTACCTCATATATTGTCCATATATCATTTGATGTATAATACGATACTATCAACTTAAGGTTACATAATAGATTTGAAAGAAAATATTTATGACTGAACGCCAACATACTCGCGCTGAGCGGAGTGATAAAGGGAGTGTTCGCGGCACCGAGCGGGATCTGGTGTTGCTCCGCTGGGTTGCCCAGCAGTACGCAATCTCGCTTGACCAGTTGACCCAGCTCGTGGGAGCCAGTGAGCATGCAGGGCGTCGGCTGATGCAGCGGTGGAAGCAGGCGGGCTGGGCGGAAGGGCGTGTTCTGCTGGTGCGTCAGCCGCCCGTGATCTGGGTAACTCGGAAGGGGCAAACCAACGTCGGGACAAACTATCGTCCCTGGGAGCCAGCGCTGGCCCGGCTTGACCATATTTTTGCGGTCAACCAGGTGCGGATTATGCTCGAGCAGCGCCGCCCGGATGGGATCTGGACCAGCGAACGGGATCTGCTCCAGGCCCAGGCGAGTAAGCAGCGGAGCGCCCGCAGTGTGGGCCTAGTTGTGCCACCGAGCCAGCATATGGCCGATGGAGTATGGGAGCCGGAGCCAGGTGCCGACCAGGTAGCCATCGAAGTTGAACGCACATACAAAGGGACGGAACGCACCACCCAAATCATGCACCATCTCATCCAGGTGCAGCGCTATCCCAAGGTCGCGTACTTCACTACGCCGACGATTAAAGCCCATTTAGATCGTATCATAGCGAGCACAGCCGTTCTGGCCGAGCGGATTCGGGTGTATTTGATTGAGGAGCAATCTGATGAGCAAGCGCATGGAAACACGAGATCATAACGTTGGAATTTTACATAAACTTGGATTTTGGCGAATAGGGAACACGTCGATGTTTTCTGACGGGAAGTCATCTATTCTATCACCAGGCGTTTCGGAAAATAATGGTAAATATTGGTTTGATGTTCGACAAGTAAACTTAAATCGTTTAGATGTATCAACGTTAGTATTTGTAATTCGGATTGTTCCAGATAAATTTGTTGTCGAAAAATTTATAAATCTTGATAATCTGTTTACGGAAAGAGTTATGGATAATCGTCCTAATTCAGGCAATGTGTGGGGGATATATGTTGACATCGGATCTATACGCACTGTCTTGTACAATATAAAAGCATCTGATCGAAAAAACCCAGTCTATTTATTTGAACTTGACACCGTATCAGCGGCTATTCGGATAGCCCTAGGCCGAGAAAAATTGACAGAGGAGTCGCCCCGTGAGCAGTGACAAAGAGCGCGATCCGCGCAGCGATGATTGGATTATCTGGGTTGTTGTTGCCTTTGTGTCGATCTTGACCCTTCCGGTGGTCATTTTGATGTTTGCGCTTTACCGTCTGGCTCGCCGGCAGCAAACAGCGATGATCGGCGCAGCGTTGGCGGGTGGTGCGCTCTTCTATGTGCTCTCCTGGCCTGCATTCCAGACTCACTGGAAAACCAGCAGAACGCAGATTATGAATGTCAGAAAGTCGCAGGGGCTTGAGAAAGCGGCAGCAACCGCAGCGGTGAGTATCCCACGATTCTGGCTGTTAACGCTGCCTCTGGCTCCCCTTGCGGCGTTAGGGTATGACTTTTTTCGCCCTCGTAGTGCCGAGGAAAAGCTGGTGGAGGAGGAAGAACGCCGCGAGAATCGGGCGCATCACGCCGAGCAGGATGCGTGGAAACGCGCGCAGAAGGTCCAGGCGAAGCCCAGCGCCCATGCTGGCCCGGAGGTTGGCACGATTAAGCGGATGAAATATCCCTTGCCTGATTTTACCCAGCGCGGACAGCGGCTCTATCTCAACACCCAGAGCAGCGCAGCCAATCTGCATAGCCTCCTCTTTGGCGGCAGCGGGAGCGGGAAAACCACCACCATGCTGCGCCTGGTTGCCAGCTTCGCGGAGCATACGGATTATGATCTCTTTTTGATTGATCCCAAAAACGACAAGAAGGTTAAGCAGGAGTTTGCTGGCCTGGTAGGGCAGCAGGGGCGACGTTGCCGAATGTATCCTGATGAGCCCTTTGATGGCTTTAAGGGCGATGCACGGGCGCTGCATAATCGCTTCTTGACCATCCCGGTGTTAGGGACGGAGGGCGCGAGCGCCTACTACACGGAAATGACCGAAGATTATCTCTGGCTGGCAATCAATGCAGGTGATACCTTGCCGCAGAGCTTCGCTGAGGTTGAGCAGCGCCTTGAGTACAGCTACCTTGAAGCCTTCTACGCTCATGATCCGGCCAACCTTCAGCGCTTGAAGCGCATCCAGGCCCGTGATGCGCACAGCATTGCGATGCGGTTTGGGAACATTGCTCGCAAGCTGGATGGATTGGCGGCGGGTGGCTGGTCATTTGAGGGCAGCCGGGCAGGATACTTTGGGTTGCCCGTGCTGGCGGCTAGTCGTGATGTGAGTGCGCTAGCTAAGTATCTGATTGAGGATCTCAAGCACTATTTTGCCGAGCGCAAGAGCCGCAGCCGCCGAACGGTGCTGTTTATCGACGAGTTTAGCGCCCTGGGCAGCGAGAACGTTGTCAATCTGATGGAGCTGGTGCGCTCCCTGGGCGGGATTGTGGTGCTTGCCTCACAAACAATTGAGGCGCTGGGGGATGAGAGTCTCCAGCGGCGTATCCTCGGCAACGTAACGATCTATCTGCACCGGATGAACGATCCACGCCAGGTGGCGGAGCTGGGTGGGATGCAACAACGCATGGCCGTTACACATCGCTATGATGCAAAGGCGGGTCAGCCGTTGAACGAGGGTCAGATCCGCTATGAAGATGAAGCGATCATTGATCCAACGAAAGCCATGCGGCTGGCAATCGGTGCGGCCTATATCATCAACCAGGGCCGGGTTGCGGAGGTCTTGATCACCCGACCGCCAGTGATTGATTGGGAGCAGGTTGATTTTGGTGTTAAGGCGATGATTGCTGGCATCCGCAAGGCACCAGATCGCCCGCTCGTACCGACCCCGCCGATCACGCCGCCCCCGCTAGCGGAAGCAGAGCTCGGGTTTAGCCGCCCAGCAACCGATGGTGGAATTGCCGCCGATGATAGCTTTGTGTAGGAGGAGAGATGGTGAAGCGGCTAACAGGATATATCTTACTGGCAGTGACCATCCTGATCGAGCTGATCAGCGCCTGGATTCGCTATCGCGTGATGTTCTCGGTGTTTGCCTTTGTGCTGGATGATGGAATCAGTCTGCTGTTGGCGAATATTGTTGGCTACGGTCCGCTGATCTGGTCTGTGTTGAATGCCGTTGGTGTGCCGGGTGGCGGATTCCAGACCCGCCGTGCGCTGGGAGCCCGCGAGTTGAGCCAACGTGAGCGGGATGCGTTGAGCCAGGCGCTGGCCCACTTGCCCTCGCATACTCGTGCCCCACGGTGGATCTATGCGCTTGATGCGCCCTTTGAGCAGGGCTTTGTGATTGGGTCAGCCTTATATCTCACGCGGCCTGCATTGCAAAGTGCGTATCTGCCAGCACTCCTGGCCCACGAGCTGGGACATCTCAACACCAGCGACGGACGGCTGATGCTGGCGTTAAATCGCTTAACCCTGCCCTTCTTCCAGGCATTGGGGATCAGCTTGGCTGGGGATGTGGTGAGTGATGATCGGGTTGCGGCCCGTGCGGCACGCAAAGAGATGGGGTGTATCCGGTCGGGCCTGGTGCTGATGTTGACGCTCATGGGTGGTGGGTTTGGTGTGCGGCTCCTGGGGTTTTTGTGGGTACGGTATTGGCGGGTCCGTGAATATGCTGCGGATCGGTATGCTGCCGAGTTGGGCCAAGCGGATCTATTAGCCGACTTTCTGGAAATTCAGGCGCAACCCTTTGACATGGCAACTCCCTATCGGCAGGGGCTAACGCATGACTATACCGAGCTACGGATTGATCGGCTTGATCAGTTTCGAGAGATGCAGCGGCACATGCCAACGGCGTAGGCTGTAGCATGGTAACTTGCCCAAGTGAGGATGCCCATGACCACAGACGAAGCAGTAAAAGCCGATGGCCGGGGGGTTCTCACCCCCGGCCATCGGCTGGCACGGACAGCGACGTGGTGCTACTGCGAGACCCAGTAGCCCGGTCCAGCCCATGGCTGGCTGAGGATTACACCGCGGCGCCCCCCATTGTTGTAGACAGACTCCACACGCCAGACGGTGAATCTGACGTAGACCCTAACGATCCAACAGCCAATTTTTGTCACCAAGATGGGGAGGGCTTGACAGGCACCGCTGACCATGCCCGCCCAGTTCCATGCACGATATTGTTGAATTAGCTCCTCGGTGCCACACGAATCGATCCAGGCAACCACACCCCACCAGTAGCGCTCAACGTTGTTATAGCCCCGGCACGAGCTGGTTTGCGGCGGCGATTGTGGGGTGGTCGGTGTCGCCAGTAAAACATCCTCGGGGCGCAGCTGGCCGGCGCGAATTTGCTCATTGACTGTGCTCACCGACTGGATGAGAATGTTGAAGAGATCCGGGGCCACTCCGATCTCGGCACCAGCCTTGACCGTCAGGAGCAGCGTGCCATCCTTGGCCTGTTGCACATACGGCTCCATCCGAGCGACCGCTTCCTTGAAGCGCTTGACCTGTACTGCCTGTTCCTGAAGATCCTGCTGGATGGCCGTGTCCTTGGTGGATGGTTTTTGGGCCGTCGCGAAGCGGGTCGGTGCCAGCAAGGCGGTGAGCAGCAGTACAGCGACCAGCGCCATGCGGCTCAGCCGCTGGCGATTGCGCATCATCGCGTGATTCAACGGTGAATAGGTGTCCATGATTCGATCCTCCCTGTGTTAAGATGGCAAGTACTGCGCACCTCCGCCGGGTGTTGGAGGTGCGTTCTGTGGGGCCGGAGCTGAGTGACGATTGGGTCCGGCCCCGCCGTTATCGCATTCCGGTGCCTAGCGGTTCTTCTTGGCATCCTTGATACGATTCTCATTCTCGCGCTTCTGGATGCTAGCCAGCGTGCGCTCTTCCTTCGTCGGCAGACCCACCGGGCGGTTGACATCATTGACGCTCGGGCTCAAGCCCGCCGCTCCCGCTGCCGCTCCTGCCACGCTCGCGATACCGATAGCCGTCTTCACTGCCGTATCCTTCAAAGTGCCCATTGTCGTGCCTCCTATCTACTGAGGTTGATCCACTGGGGCTGCGGTAGACCACATAATCCCCCATACGCACAATAGCACGCCTATTGACAGATGACAATATCCCTATTTTACATTTCGATGCCTCATGAGAGTGTATATTAATGCTCTATATATGGTATGATACCTACTGCTAATAGGTATCATAGGAGGAGTTATGTCGGAAACTGCTAGTAACAACCGAACTGATGCAGAAAAATGCGAGCATTTTCGTGCGGGTGCAGAGCGAATCCGAAGGCGGAAAGCTTACGAATATGGAGAGCTGTTGGCTCAAAAAAAAGAGCCAGCAAAGTTCTCCTATGGAGAGCAGTCAGTTCAAATGGACCCAGAAGACCAACCAAAAAAGGAGCCAGCAAAGTTCACCCAAAGCTATGTCTATATGCACTGTCCTGCATATAGACGCATTGTTGAGAGGCGTGCTAAACAAATTGTATGGGACTGGCAGGTTCATGAAGTGGCAGATGCCTTAGAATGTACGCTGAAGCAACGAAATGAACTGCTCCTCGCAGCCGGGTACACCCTGAAGGTTTCATTCCCTGAGGGCGATGAGCTGGAGGCATTGCTTGTGAAGCTTCGATCCACCCTTCATTACCTACCATTTCCCGCCTATATCGTAACAAGAGATTGGAATATCCATGATGTCAACTACTATGCGTCTCTTTTCGTTGGAATAGATATAGAGGATTTCAACCAAATACCAAGTGATGACCGCAATGTTCTCAACTTAATATTCAACCCCAACATGCCTTTTAGGAAAATGCTTGGTGGAAAGACACAGAGCTGGACGATGATTGCCAAGCATAATATTTTTGGCTTTAAGTCAGCAAACCAGGGATGCCAGTATGATAAGTGGTATCAAAAGCGGGTAGCGTCTCTGTCTAAACTTGATGACTTTAAAGAGTATTGGGAAGATGTTAAGATGGAATTTTACCCAGTAATGTCGGGGTATGAGACTGAGATCAGCCATATATCTGGAGAGGTACTTCGCTTCACGTCACTTCAGATCGAACTATCTGACTTCTATCACTACCCGCAAATTGTTGCGTATATCCCCCAAGGGCCAGATGATTTGGCGAGCTTTGAGCGCTCCGGATTCCCGGTCTTTAGGCCAGATAGACCAAACTAGACTTAAACGCAGCGCGCCCCGGTTTGTAGCAGCGAACAGATGAGCTACTACAAAGAAGTCTTTTGGTGTACCATACTGGCGCTTCCGTCAACCAAAATGACTGACAATCGCCAATTTATTAATATTTTTAATCCTGGGGTCGGTTTTCGCCGAATCGGGATCATACCCCAAATAGGCGCTACGTGATCCAAAAACGCGCGTTTTTGGATCACGTAGCGCCGCAGTTCGACTCCGCTGTCAGCACTGACAGGATGGATCAATCGTGGGTCGTCGTGATCCATCTACCTCCGTGACCTGTGAGATTGGATGTGCAATTATGTTGAGATTTAGGCGAGATTTAGGCGAGATCTGGGCGAGATTAAAGCATACCGGATACCGCATCAGGATGCCGTAATCTAGCGCGACATTAACTGTCAGCGCTGACAGTTATGCAGCGACTGACAGCACTGACAGTGCGGCGGTCGCTGACAGTGCTGTCAGTCTGGATCATTGGGGCCTCTGGAATAGGCATGAGAATCGGCCCATAATTGCGCTGGAATTGAGCCAGAATTGCAGTGGAGTGGATCGGCGGATTGGCCGCTTCAGGAGCGCCTGGCACGAACGACATTAATACAGCCAGGAGGCTGATCCTGTACATGCATGCGGATTTTCCGAGGCTTTTGGCGCGCTCGTGAGTACGCTGCCGACCGCTACACTGCCGATCTGGGCCAAGCCGCGCTCCTCACAGTGGCTCTTGCTTGTGTTATATACTATCTCTTATTAACACAAGAAGGAGAGCCATCAGCGTCTGGTACAACGGCTGGCACTATTACCAGCAGGGGCGAAAATGTGGCAAAGCCCAATGCCCATGTGCAACTGGTCAACTCCACGGCCCCTACTGGTATCGCCGAAGCGCCCGCACCGGAAAACAGGAGTATGTTGGGAAAGAGTTGAGGGCTGAGTTGCGCCAGGCTATTGATCTGCGTGACGGCCTGGCCCCAGCGCTTGCCGCCCACGTCGCCCAACTGAGGGCCGATATCGATCTGCTAGAGAAGGTGATCACTGGTAGTACCGAGCTCCAGCTCGCGGATCAGCATCGACTAGGGCAGCTCGACTACGCAATGCTGATCCCACCCAGCGAAGGGCGCTAACGCGCCGCCTCGCGTCCAGCGCACGGCCACAGGCCGGACGTCCGGCGCAAGGATTGATTATTAAGGTGCTAAACGACTATAATACAAACCTATTTTCGGATTGGTGGAGTCCAAGAAATGAGTGACGAAAAACAGCTAGCTTTTTCTATTGACGAAGAAGGACCAAAAAAGCGTATCCAGGGAGGAATAACAACATCTAATCTTACGGTATCAGCCTATGTTGCGGGTAACGCTGAGGTATTCCCGCACATATTGGATTTGCATGTGCCACGAGGGGCTATCATTGCAGACGTAACCTATGGGAAGGGAGTATTTTGGAGACGTGTTGATACATCTAAGTATCAACTGTTGGCAACCGACATGGCTACAGGTGTTGATTGTCGGGAGCTGCCCTATTCAGATGCTTCAATTGATTGTGTTGTGTTAGACCCGCCTTACATGGAGGGCTTTTTCAGAAATGAGGGTGAGCGGGCGGGCTCAGGGACACACTATGCATTTAGGGATGCCTACTCCAATGGTGATGAAATTTCACTGGGTCCTAAGTGGCATGAGGCTGTTACAGATCTATACTTCAAGGCCGGACAGGAGGCACATAGAGTCCTAAAGGTCGGTGGTATGTGTATTGTAAAATGCCAGGATGAGGTAAGCGCAAATAGACAATATCTAACCCATGTCGAAATTATCAATCACTATGAAATGCTGGGTTTCTATTTTAAAGATCTATTTATTGTTGTTAGAAAAAACAGCCCAGGGGTAAGCAGAATTAAGCAGCAAATTCACGCTAGGAAAAATCATTCATACTTTCTTGTGTGTGTGAAGTTAAAGCCTAACGCAGATCTGAAGAAAGCGAAATCCTCTCGACCTTAGAACGCTCTTCTATTATTTCTTCCAATAAATGATAAGGATCGTCTGTAAAAGGATGTTGTAGAGGAAAAAATATTTTCACTGACGATTTTAGTAACTCGCTTTTTTGAAGTTCATTATAAATTTTAGATGTACTTCGCGGTAGATCACTATTCTTTGCAAAAACGAATTCCCATTTCTGATCTATGGAGAATATATTAACAGCAAGTATATCAAACTCTCCAACTCTTAAACATGTGGTTTGTACACATGATCCATCGCTGAAAACAACATTCCTGCGATCACTAGCATCCACTTGGGCTTGTGCTGTCCATCCATCAGAATTTCTTCTGATGGAGTTAGTTTGTAAGGATTTTACTTCAAAAACAAATTCGTGGCCCCTGAAGGTTATAACCCTATCCCCTTTTCCTTTACGGCTATGATCGTCATGTTTAAATGATGAGGTAATGTCAGGATGATTCAACCAAGTCTCTCTAAATTTCAATTCTGCTATGTAGCCAAGGAGAATACCCCGCAAGCTGGGATTATCTACCGCTAAAATAGTAAGCTCTTCTGGGCTGATACTCCATTGATCTAAAATAGTTGGCTTTTTGATCTGGGTAGCCTGATCATCCCCCACCGGATTAACGACCAAATTTAGACCCAACAGAAGCGTAAAGGGGTTTGCACTCAGGGCATGGGCAACTTCTAAAAACTCAATGACATCCAGTCTCCGTTCGCCCCTTTCATATTTAGAGACAAATGATTGAGGACGATTCAAGTGTTCAGCCACATCGTATTGAGATAATCCCGCTGCTTCACGAGCCTCAACAAGGAGACTCTTTAGTCTGTCATAATCTTCGGAGTGAATAGATCTTGTCATCTGTTGTGCCCCACCAAAATTCGGCAACAACAATAGACTTAGTATGTTATAATCCCAAAAATGGTTCTTAACCAGAACGGTGAGCAAGCACAATAAGTGTGCTATACTCACCAGAACGGGACACCAAGAGAAGTTAAGATCACTCTTGGCAGTCAAATCACCGGCGAGAAAGCGCCGATGTATGGGCATAGTACCAGGATCAGCCTAACCTGACAATGCAGAATACCTGGCATACCACGCTCAGCACTCGCTTAACTCGCCTCACTGTGGCAAATAACCACACGGAGGCACATCATGCGGATACCCCATCCACCATCAGGACTCAGTCCCGCCCAGATCGCCGCATACACCCTGGCATTTCTGACCCTCTCATCCATCACCGTTACCGTCGGCTTACTCATCAAACCGATTGGAATCATCCTGCTGGTGCTCTTTTCAATTGCCCTCATCTGCGCCCTGGCCTATTTTGGGCTGGCGCTCTACAACGATCATGCCGACCGGAGAGTCCAGCGTCAGCGCCTGAAAGTGGGCGAAATCGTGATGCTGGAGCGCGATGGCGTGCAGATCGTCGTTGATCCGCAGCGCAGCGCCAGCCCAGCTATTGCCATCAGCGCCGCTGGTATCACCCCATTGCTTCCGGTTGACCAGGCCCAGCAGGCCCGCAACAGCCACATGGCTGCGGTCCAGCTTGCCCAGGCCGCGCCCCAGGCAGGTGGTCGGTTTGCCGAGATGATCCAGGACCGCACCCCGCCCGCCCAGGTAACAACCGCCGCTGTGCAGATCATTCCCGCGCCCCAGCTCGACACCCCACCTATTGACCTTGCCACCACCAATGTTGACCTGATCAGCCGGCTGCACTTCGGCACCGGCGCTGATGATCTGCTACTCGGCGTAGATACCACCGGCCAGGAGGTACACGGCACCCTGGGCGACCTGATGCACACCGGGCTTTTGGCGGCCACTGGCGGCGGCAAGACGACCACCTTGAGCAGCCTGGCACTCCAGCTGGCCCACGATCCTGCGGTAGAATTGGTGGTAGCCGATCCGCACCTCATGGAGCTGGCGCTGCTGGAGGATACCGGTGCCCTGCGCTACGAGCTCCCCAACAATGGCACACAGGCCGTGCAGATCCTGACTCGCCTGGCCGCCGAGGTCCACCGCCGCGCCGAGCTGGTGAACCACGTCAGCCAGCGCATCAAGGAGATCCGTGGCCGGCGCGAGGTCTTGCACCGCCTCGACCGCTACAACCGCGCCGCTACCCACATTGGGGCCGAGCGGCTCTCAGCGATTGTCTGCTTTGCCGACGAGATCCGCGCCCTGGCGAACCTGGGGCCGGAGGCCGCGAAGGCGTTGGGAACGCTCACCAGCGAAGGACGCAAATTTGGCGTGTTTCTGGTCGGCGCGAGTCAGTCATGGAAGGCCAGCGTCCTCGACAGTGATATCCGTTCCCAGTTCTGGAGTAGAATATGTCTCCCTGGTGCGACGGTCCGCCAGACCGCCGAATTGTTCGAGATTGAGCAGGCCGAGGCCCGACCCGTGGTGGCCCAACTGACCGCCCCCGGCATCGCCGCGTTGTGGCGGCGGGGCGCAGGGATCACCATTTTGCGGACCCCATTTGTCGACCTGGAGAGCGACCGCGCCTATGCCATGATCGAGGTGATCGCCGCCCAACGGGCCAGGAATGCACCCCAGGAACGGGCGGAAAGTTTCCGGGAAACTTTGAACATTTCCCGCGAGCCGGAAACACTTTCCAGCCCATTGGAAAGCGAAATTTCCACATTTCCAACATTTCCCGAAAAAACCGAATCAGTGAAAATTGATGCGGAAAAGCGCGATCAGCTTGTCGATCTGTTGGAACGTGGAATGGGGAAAATGGCGATCATTAGCGAGGTGTGGGGGGTGTCGAGTGGTCGTGCCTACCAGACTGCCGGACGAGAATATGCGGTCATTCTTGGATCACTCAACCCATAGTTCCGACACAAGACCGAGCATTGAAAATGCTCTTAAACACAAAAGCCACCCCAGAGTTTGATCACAAAACGGGCGGCCTTAGTGCCTCAAAAGAGATGTTTTTCAACGCTCCCATTCTAGCATGTCTTTCGGGACTTTGCTAGGCGGAGTTTCCATTATGTCATCTCACGTCGAAATGGTCATGGGGGCCATGTTGCGCCATACGCCCCAGCGCCACGGGATTATGCAGACCAAAGCGCACCACGATCACACGGGCGACAAATACCGCGAGACCGCCACCCGGCCCACCGAGGCCCAGCTCGCCGCCCACCTTGCTGGAACGATCACCCTCGCCGCACCCGCCGCCGCCAACGGCCTTGCTGCATGCATCGTGATCGATATCGACGCCTACAGCATCGAATCTATCCTGGGCATTCTGGAGGCAGCGCGTCAACGCACCCTCTTTGCCTGGGGCGAGTGGCATGGCCCCAGAGATCGCGGCTATGTCTATCTCCCCTTTGATCGGCTCACCAACGCCACGGCATTAAAAGCCCTGGGTGATGACCTGATCGCCGTCGCCGATATCCCGACCACCGATCCCCGAATCATCGACAATCGCACGGCGAATAACGCGATCACGCGGCTGCCGTTTGGTCGGCACACCTGGACCGGCGAGCGCGGCGAAATCATCATGCAGGATCATACGAGCGCCCAGATTGACGCTGATCCCGACGCGGCCTTGCAGCTCTGGGCCGCCCACTACCGTGCGAATCCCGCCGACGGTGTCGCACTGCCCGCGC
>MWVV01000599.1_pt1 | contig 13259 bp, 11 predicted proteins | sample 1047281 | NCBI WGS metagenome assembly MWVV01 (sample SAMN06349986, study PRJNA376086) | soil metagenome | isolation source: PT-2 sample Antarctic (ecotone) soil | place: Antarctica | collected 2015-01-13 | reverse complement strand
CCGGGGCAAATCAGCGGCGCGCCGGAAGCATCGCGGCAGCCGTCGGTCATCGCGTAGTCAACGGTGGCTGCGTGCGCGAGATCGCCGAGCCGGGTGACGACGAGCGGGTCGCCGCCCTGGCCGTTTCGCGAATACGGAACGCGGAATTGCGCCACTGCACGGTGGAGCGTGCCCTCTGGTTCCAATCGGGAGCGATGTCGTGCGCGGCGTTGGTGGTGATGCGCTGTTGATTGCTTCCGTCCGACGCGTTCATCCGGTACAACTCGAAGTTTCCGTCGCGGTCGCTCGTGAAGACAAGCGTTCGCCCGTCGGGCGACCAGGTGGGCGACTTGTCCGTCGCCGCATGGTTGGTGAGGCGCGTTTGATTCGTGCCGTCGGGGTTCATCAAATAAATTTCGACGTTGCCGCCGTCGCGTGTCGAGGTGAACGCGAGCTTCGAGCCATCGGGCGACCACGCGGGGTTGGTGTCGCGGTTCTCGCCGACCGAGAGGGTGCGCCCGCTCGTGCCGTCGAGATTGATAACTCCGATAGACGGGTTAGAGAAACCGGAGAAGCGATCCAGCACGTAGGCGAGACGATTGCCGTCGGGCGACCACGCGACCTCGAAGTAAGTTGCATTGCCGGGCACTAAAAAGTCCTGACCTGTGCCATCGACATTGACGACCGAGAGCGTGTAAGCGAGATCGGAGCCGCCGATGAAGGCGAGGCGGCGGCTGTCGGGCGACCAGGAAGGCTTATCCGAAACGTCGCTGACGAAGGCGAGCGGGCGCGCGCTCGTCCCGTCGGCGTTCATCACAAACAGTTGACGGTCAGGCCGACGCACATAAGCGATCAACTTGCCGTCGGGCGACCACGCGGGCGATTTCTCCTTCTGCGTGCTGTTGGTAACGTTCAACTCGTTCGTGCCGTCCGGGTTCGACGTGTAGATGTCCGTATCATCGCTGTTGCCGGGGTTAGCGCGCAGGAAGGCGAGGCGCGAGGGGAGCGCGGGCGACGGCGCAGGGGGCACGGCTCTCTGCCAGTCGGCGTCGAAATTGTTGCCCGCGTTTCCGGTGATGCGAAAAATCAAAAACCCGTCCGAGGACATCACGTAAACGTCGCGCGCCCCGTCGCGCGTGCTCGTAAACGCGATGCCGTCGTTGCCGCCCGCAATCCACGTCGGTAGAGTGTCCGCCGCCGGATTGTTCGTCAGGCGCTTAACCGCGCCGCCGCTCGCGTTGACGGTGTAAATCTCTGCATTGCCGTCGCGGTTGGAGACGAAGGCGAGGCGCGTGCCGTCGGGCGACCAACTGGGGCCGCTCGCTTCGGGCGGGTAAGCGAACGAATTGAACGGGAGCGCCTCGGTGGCGACGCGCGTTTTGCCGCTGCCGTCGGCGTTTATCACGAAGAGGCTGAAGCGCACGCTGTCTTCGGGGTTGAAAAAAGATTCGCGCCCGACGAAGGCGATGCGTGTGCCGTCGGGCGACCAGGCGGGGTCAGCCACTTCCGTCCCCGCGCCGAGAGCGCGGCTACTGCCGCTGCCGTCTGCGTTCACCACCACGAGGCTGGACACTTCCCCCATAAAACTTGAGACGTAAATTAATTTCGTCCCGTCCGGCGACCACGCCGGATCATAGACGCGAAGATCAACACTCTCATTGCCGAGATGCGTGACGGCCTGAACGTTGGCTCCGTCCGAGTTCATCACATAGATGTTCGAGCGACCGCTGCGATCACTGGTGAAGGCGATCTTCGTGCCGTCGGGCGAGACCACCGGGCAGGCGTCGCGCGCCGGGTTGTTCGTCAGATTGATCTGCGGGCTGTTGTCGCCGTTCTTCGAGTAGATTTCCGGGTTGCCGTCGCGGTCGCTCGTGAAGACGAGCCGTGTCGCGCCAATGATGGGTGTGGTGGCGGGCACTGCGCCGAACTTTTGCGGCTCGGCGCTGGCAGCAGCAGCGTGTGTCACCCCGGTCGAATAAACAAGGCTGAGACAAACGATCAAGGCCAGAGATGCGGAGAGCAAAACGCTCACAAAAAATCTTTTGGAGTAATTCATACCGACCCTCAACTGATAGGCATCGTCAAAGTTTGGAGCAAAGGCCAAGCGAAATTCGCAGACACGATGTGTGCCGGTTTCGCGGAGACGATCATCTTGAGGAGTGTAGATGATCGTGTTTCGATTCTCCGGCGCTAATTATGTAAACGGGTGGAGGCGGGTGTCAAGAACTTCAGGCGCGGCGTTCGAGGACGAGGCGGGCGATGGAGCGGAGCAGGGGCGTGGGGTTGTTTAGCCGGGAGAGAGCGTCGAGAGATTCTTCATAGACGGCACGGGCGCGGGCGCGCGTCGCGTCAAGGCCGTAGAGGGCAGGGTAAGTCGCCTTCTGCGCGCGCGCATCTTTGCCGGGCGTCTTGCCTAACGTCTCAACGGTCGCCGTCACATCCAGAAGATCATCCGTGATCTGGAAGAGGAGTCCGAGCGCGGCGGCATATTGGCTGACCGCTTCGATTTCACGTTCGCTCGCTCCCGCGACAATCGCGCCCGCGCGCGCCGCAGCAGTGATCAGCGCGCCCGTCTTGTGCCCGTGGATGGAATCGAGTTCGGCGGCGGTGACATCTCCCCCGCGCGCCTCCGCCGCAAGATCGGAAGCCTGTCCCGCGACCATCCCTTCGGGCGTTCCCGCCGCACGCGCCAACTCCGAGATGAGCTGCACGCGCACGCGCGCGTCGAGTTCCGCGTCTTCGGCGATGATCCCCAAGGCGAGCGCCTGCATCGCATCGCCCGCAAGGATGGCCGTCGCCTCGCCGAATTTGATGTGACAGGTGGGTCGCCCGCGCCGGAGTTCATCGTCGTCCATCGCGGGCAAGTCGTCGTGGACGAGCGAGTAGGTGTGGATTAGTTCAAAGGCGCAGGCCGTTTTGCCGAGCCTGCCGGGCGACGCGCCGAAAGCCTCGCCCGTCGCCAGCACGAGCGCGGGACGGAGTCGCTTGCCGCCCGCAAAGAGACTCCAACGCATCGCCGCATGCACGGCTACCGGCTCGACCGTTTCGGCAGGCACGAGCAATTCAAGGCGCGCGTCAACCAGCGTGCGGGCGTGGGCGAGATAGGCATGAGCAGCTTCGACGCTCGCCGTTTCTTCACGCGCTTCCATCCCGGAGATCGCTTCAGAAGACTGATTCATCATCATCTGCGTCCGCCTGATCGCCCCCGACCCCGTTAAACTCTCCGTCTTCGAGCGAGCCGATGACGCTGCTACTACTACTGGCACGTCCCTCGCCACCATCGCGCTGCAAGAGCACTTCGATGCGCCGTTCCGCTTCCTGCAAACGCTCCTGGCACTCGCGCGACAGCCGCACGCCCCGCTCGAAAAGTTCGAGACTCTTTTCCAAAGGCAACTCGCCGCGCTCCAACTCGCGCACGATCTTTTCTAAGGCCGCGAGCGACGACTCGAAATTCTGACTTTGCGCTTCTGCTTTTTTCATCCTCATTGCAACTCTCTCTAACCTGCCGCAACCGCCACAGTATTCACCGCGACAAAGGATAAAGATGAATCAGAAAATCACTCAAGTGATTCAAGCGAATGAGTGCTTTTCTTATTCATCCCTCATCCCTCATCCTTCATCCCTGCTTTTCATCTTCCCATCATCGGAAAAGTTTTCGCCACTCTCTCGGCGACGCGCGTCGCCAGTTCGTCGCTTTTCACCGAAACAATTTTCCAGTTTGGCTGCCCTTCAACGTCGCTGCTCTTCAACCCGAACTCGACCGGGCGTTCATTGACCTTGTATGTCACATTCGCCGTCGCTGGAGCGTTGCCCCCGCCCTCCGGCGGCTTGCTCTCGCCCAGACGCGACAGCGCCAACGCTCTCACGAAGAACGGGTAGCCCCGCGCACCGCTCTGCTCCGCGAGTCGCTTTGTCTCGCCCATCAACACATCGCGCACCTGTTCGCGCACGCCCGGCAACCACACCTGCGCGTTCTGCGCGATCTGCCGTCGCACCTGCGGCGGGATGTTGAGCGCGCTGTTGTCGCCACCGCCGCGCACGCGCTCGATCACCTGCGGCACAACGCTGCGGCTCACCCCTTCCACGTCAACCAACGCTTCAAACGCCTCGCGGTCGTCACGCTCCGCCGCCTCAACCGCAAGGGCGAGCGTATAGGCCGGGCTGCTCTTGAAACTCTGCCACCACCAGTAACCGCCCAGGCAAAGCACGAGCACAACCCCCGCGAGCGCCAGCGCGGCGGCAGACAACACGCGCCGCCTCCGGCCCTGCACCCGCCGCGCGCGAAAGACCCCTTGCCAACGCTCGACCCCTGCGCCCCTGCTGTCCGGCACCGGCGGCTTATCTTCGATGTTGACGACGATGCGGCTCCGCTTGCCCTGCTTCTTGGCTCGCTCGCCCGGCACGGTGGACATCAGTTCTCGTCCTCCACTATTTCTTCCACGCGACACGCCAGCACGCCTTCGGCCAGCCGCACGCGCACCCGCTCGCCCACCCGCACGCGTCGCGCCGAACGCACCACCCGCCCACGCGCGTCTTGCGTGAGCGCGTAACCGCGACCGAGCACGCTCAAAGGCGACAGCGCATCGAGCGATGCCACCGCCACTTCCAGACGCGCCCTTCGCTCATCCAGACGCGTCCCGAAATTCGCATCCAGAGCCGCGCGCGTCACCGCCAGACGCACGCGCCCTTCGCCCGCTCGCGCCGCCGCACGCGCCGGCGACAGTCGTTGCTCGACACTTTCAAACTTTCTCCGCGCGCGTTCCTGCGCCCCCCGCATCAAACTTTCCAGCCGCCGCGCGAGTTCCTGGGTTGTCCGACCCGCCTCGCGCAAACGTTCGCGCACCTCGTCAAAACCTTCCGCGCTCGCCGCCTCATGCACGCGCTCGCGTTCGATGAGCAGGCGATACTCGACCGCCCGCACGAGATCGCGCGTCAAGGTCATGACGATAGCGGCCATCTCATCTTCGCGCGCCGCCACGAGTTCGGCTGCCGCCGAAGGCGTCGCCGCGCGCACGTCCGCCACAAAATCCGCGATGGTGAAATCCGTCTCGTGCCCGACCGCCGAGATCACCGGAATCCCCGACGCGCGAATCGCCCGCGCCACCTCTTCCTCGTTGAACGCCCACAAGTCCTCGCTCGAACCGCCACCGCGCCCCACGATGATCGCATCAATATAATCTCTCACGCGCCCCTCGCGCTGCGCCCTCAGATGATGTTCATTGAGCGACTTGATGGCGCGGGCGATTTCCGCCCCTGCACCCACGCCCTGAACGCGCGTCGGCGCGACGAGGATGCTCACGGTGCGCGTGCGCCGCTTGATGACGTTGATGATGTCGCGGATGGCCGCGCCAGTCGGCGAGGTGACGACGCCGACCCGGCGCGGCAAGAGCGGCAGAGACCGCTTCAACTCTTCCGCGAACAACCCCTCGCGCGCGAGCCGGTCGCGCATCTGTTCGAAGGCCACGCGCAACGCGCCCGCGCCGATGGGGTCGAGTCCTTCGACCATCAACTCGTACTCGCCGCGCGGCTCATACACCGTCAGACGCCCCCGCGCCCGCACCTGCAAGCCGTCCGACGGGCGAAAACGAATCCGCCCATTCACGCCGCGAAAACATTTCGCATGAAGTTGCGCGCCCTCATCCTTGATCGTGAAATACCAGTGGCCGGAGTTGGCCGCTTTGAAGTTAGAAATCTCCCCCTCGACCCATACCGATGTGAAACGATTCTCCAAAGCCCCGCGCACCTGCGAGGTCAACTCCGACACCGTCAGCGGACGCCGCTCCGTCTCGTCGAACAGGGATAACAGGAGGGAACTTTTCATCACTGCGGATGGTAACACCCGCCGCCGCACCTTTCCAAAATGTGCGAATTATGTCGCTGGCAAAAGTCGCTTTGACCGTCTCATAGAACTAACCACCAAGACACGAAGACACAAAAGGGGTGACGAAATTTCTCTAAGTTTAAACTTCTTGCCTTCGTGTCTTGGTGGTAAGTCGCTCTCAGTTTGATTGTAAAATTTTGACCTCAACCGCCGGACTCAGACGCACGACCGCGCCTTCGCGCGCGACGCGACGCGCACGCGGCCACGCGCGAACGAAGCGGATGTCGTGGCATAACTGACGGAGTAAGAGGTGCGGAGTTGCGCGACCACCGCGTCATAAGCGAGTTGCAGTTCGTCGAAACGCTTGACCGGATAATAGACGCCGCCGGAGACGCCCGCGAGTTTGCGCCCTTCTTCGTCGGCGCGTGAGGTGAGCGAGAGAAAGCGCGTGCGCGTCGGGTCGAGCGTGGTCGCAGACGTGGGCGCACCCGACGCCGGAATGAGACCGGAAGGAATGTAGAGCGGATAGATGACGGCGCCCGTTTCGATAATCGTCTCTAAGATGTCAGGGAACGGGATGAAGGAACGATTGTCGTCGCCGTCGGAGATGACGACGATGGCCGTGCGCTCGTCGCGCAAGGGTTTCAAGGTGTTGACGAGCGTGTAGGCGAGCGCGTCGTAGAGCGCGGTGCCGCCGCCCGCTTCGATGTCTTTGATCCGCTCACTGAGGAGGCTGCGGTCGGTCGTGAACTCGGAGATGAGTTGGATGTCGTCCTGAAAACTGATGATCGCGATCCGGTCCTGCGGGCTGACCGTGTTGACGAAAGCAAGCGCGGATTTCCGCACGAAGTCCAGACGCTCCTCGACGCTCCCCGACACGTCCAGCAGCAACACGAGATTGAACGGCGTGCGCGTCGTCTCAACGTTCATCACCTCGCGCTTTTCGTCGCGCTCAAAGACGGTGAAGTCTTTGCGCTCAAGCCCACTGATCGCGCGCCCCTGTCTGTCCGTCACGTTCACGTTCACGCGCACCAACTGCGTCGGCGCAGCCTCAGACGCGACCGCAGCAGCAGCACTGGCGCGCTCGCCTTTCGCCGCCACGCTGAGCACCGGCGCGCCGCCGCGCGGCGGGGGCAAAGTCTTCGCATACTCGCCGACAAAACGCGGCGTGATCTTGCGGATGGCTTCAATCAAATCCTGATTGCCGCTCCTGATGATGGCACGCGCCGCTTCCGTCAACCCCCGCTCGCGCAAGTCTGCGGGCACGCTCGCCGGGTCCACGCCGAACAGGATCACGCCGCGCTCCGTCTCCAAATCCAACTTGACGCGCCCCTCCCGTTTCGCCTTCTTGTCGCCGAACCGGCCCGCCACCTCGAAACGCCCGCCGCGCCCCTCCTCGATCTTCCCCAACTCCACTTCGCTATAAAAACGCGGGCGGCTCGCCGTCCAGCGAAAACTGTAGCGCAAAGAATCGAGCGGCACGTCCGCCCTGATCGTCCCCGTATCCGTCTGTGCCTCCACCTCACTCAAATTCCCCGACACATCCACCGCCCCGCCGCGCGTCTCCACCCGCACCTTTGCGCGTTGCGGCACACGCAAAATCAGATCAATGCGGTCGCGCTCCCCGCGCCCCTCTTTTACCTCAATCTCAACCCGACCATCCATCGCTTTCGTCACCACGTCCGACTCTTTCACCACCGCCCCCATCGGCGACTCCGCCTTCAGCGAAATTCCCTTCCGCTCCTCGCCTTCCGCCGCCGCCACGATTGTCACGCGCCCGCTCAAATTCTTCACTGACACCATCGCCCCACTTAACTCACGCTCCAACCCTTGCGCCCGGCACACGACGCCTAAGCCCACACACATCACACATAAGCACAACACACGAAACATTTTCAGAGAAAACATAAGAACTCGCCTCGACCGGCTTTGCAGGATAAAACTATCTTGCGGCATAGCATCATTCACAATCTTGCCGAATCAATTCTATGATGGTCAAGCTTGATGTGCCTGACAATGTATTTAGGATTACATTATTGTGGAAGCCCGGTTGCCCCCCTCGTCTGCTCCAACAAAATCTCTCGCAGGTTCCTCTTTTCACAACTCGCTGTTATTTTTCTTAACTTGCTAACGTATAGGAATAGTCAATCTTTGACTATTCCAAGATTGACTTTACTCTCGCGCCATCTGCTGTGAACGTATGGAGAAATCTATTGCCTCAAGTGATTATGCCCTTTTCCTGTCTCATCTGAGGGAGACAAGAGAAAAAGCAGGAATGACTCAGGGGCAGCTTGCCGAGAGTTTAGGGCAAACACAATCATTCGTGAGCAAGTGCGAGCGCGGAGAGAGACGTCTTGACTTGGTGGAAGTTCGAGCATTCTGTATTGCTCTAGGCGTTTCCTTCCCTTCTTTCGTTGCGCAGTTTAACAACCTCATTAGCAAAGAGTAAGAGCGCGGAGGATTCCCGTTTGACTATTAGCAACGAAACGGTAATAAAGCGAGCCGCTCGCCAACGGACACTGTTTAAACGAAACGACCTTGTGCAGCCGTTCCTTAAATGGGCAGGCGGCAAGCGGCAACTTCTCCCTGAAATCCGTAAGCACCTTCCTAAAAGATACAACCTCTATTTCGAGCCGTTTATAGGCGCGGGTGCCGTGCTTCTGGATATACAGCCGAGAGAGGCCTTGATTAATGACGTGAACGAAGAGCTTATTAACTGCTACCAGGTCATTAAGAGCAACCCGGAAGAGTTAATCGTCAGCGCACGCCAGCACCAGAATACAGAAGCATATTTTTATCGCTTACGCTCTCTTGATCGTGAAGCAGCTTTTAGCCAGTTATCGAATGTGGAGCGAGCTTCACGCATCATCTTTCTTAATAAGACCTGCTACAACGGATTGTTCCGAGTGAATAGCCAAGGGCAGTTCAATGTCCCGTTTGGCAAATATACAAAACCACTTATCGTTGATGAAGTAGTGATCCGGGCAGTTAGCCGATACCTCAATGAGGCAAACGTGGCGCTTTCCAGCGATGATTTTCAGGAAGCAGTAAGCGGCGCAGGACGCGGTGACTTTGTGTATTTCGATCCGCCATACGATCCTGTGTCCGACACGTCCTCGTTCACCGGCTACAACCTAAACAGCTTCGACAAAGACGAGCAGCGCCGATTAAAAGCCGTGTGCGACGACCTCACGCGACGACAGTGCAAGGTGCTGCTTAGCAATTCTGCGACTGATTTTATCCGAGAGCTATATGGCAATGTTGCGCGCTACACAATTGTCGAAGTCGAAGCGAGCCGCAACATAAATTCAGTAGCTGCCGGGCGCGGAAAGATTAGCGAACTCCTCATATTCAACAACTACGATGTCCCAATCTAAAAATGATGCCGCCTGGGAAAAGCTATTTGAGGCTCACCATATAATCGACCGCGTGGATACTAATGGCGTATATGAAATCTCCGCCATGAACATAAATAAGCAGCGTGAAGCGCGGCTCATGACCAAGTTCGATCACCAGATTCAGCTTCCAACTCTTTTTAAGCAAAATAACTTTACTATTCAGCCAAATTCCAGAGGAACGTATCTGATCGGGCGTTTTGTGAGCTATCAGCCGATAATAGATGATGAAGCCTTAGAAATTGAAGAAATCCCCTTCCCTCCTCACATCGAAACTATAAATCCTGAAAACATTTATTCCGAATCAGCCGCCCTCCTCTGTGCTTATAACGCCGGTATCATCTCGCGGCTTTTAGAGGAAGAAGTTTCACTTACTGTGCTCGGTCGAATGTCCACCGGACGCTTTAGCTATCTCATCAATGATAGCCGGCACGGGGCACCATTTGAAATTAAAGTTAACAACTCACAACTTGAAATCGATAGCGGATTTGAGGGGCAAAGAGCCTTTGCTCTCGTTGAAGCTAAGAATGAAAGTGTCCGAGATTTTTTAGTTCGACAACTCTATTATCCTTACCGACTTTGGAAAAATAAAACGACAAAAACCGTTACTCCAATTTTCATGTCTTACTCAAATGACGTATTTTCATTCTATGTCTTTCAGTTTGAGCAAGAGAATAATTACAATTCAATTAAACTCGTGAGCCAGAAAAAATACCGGATCGGCACAAGCGACATTGAACTGCCCGATATTGTAGCGGTCTTGTCACGAGCTATTATTGTTCCGGAACCGGAAGATATTCCCTTCCCCCAGGCTGACAGCTTTAGCCGCATCGTTGATTTACTCACACAGCTTCACGGAGCAAGTGTGCTGTCTCCCGATGATATTACGACCAACTATGCTTTTGACTTTCGACAGACCCATTACTATACCAGGGCGGGCATGTATCTCGGGCTTATCGAACGACAACAAAGTCGGGAGCAAGGCGTTAGTTATGCCCTCACACAGCGCGGGTCTAATATCATGGCTAAGAAGCCCCAAGCCAGAAGCCTGACCCTTGTGGAAAGTATTTTAGAGCATGAAGTTTTCAATAAAACGCTTCGACTCTATTTGAACCAGGCGGGACGCCCGACCGCTGAGCAAGTGGTGGAGATTATGAACGGAGCGCAACTTGGACTTGATCAGGACGGTAGCACTACGATCCGGAGAAGAGCGGGAACCGTGCTTTCGTGGATGGATTGGATAATGAAACTCACAAGAAGATAAGAAGTCGTTTATCGGCGAGCGAGGTGCGGAAGCGGCACGACTGGCGTGGTCGCAGCACGCTTGGGGCGTCGCTTCACCGGGTTTGACGTTGACGAAAGCTATTTGCGCCTTGCCTCACAACGCATCACAGATGAACTCACCGTTCTGGAAAAGAATCCACGCGGCGTTTAATTTTCAAGAAACGAAACGAACGTCGCCGCCGCTGAAACTTTCAAAGCGACCTGTGCTGGATCGCGACGAGGCGGTGCGGCGCATCAATTTGCTCGGGGGACGGGATTTGCGCCCGCTCGCGGATGAACTCGGCGTGACGGTCTGGAAGGCGGGCAGGAAGAATAAGGGTTGGGCGGGGCACGTGCTGGAACGCTATCTCGGTCTCGCGCAGAATTCGCGACAGGCGCCGGATTTCGGGAGTTGGGATTTGAAACTCGTCTCGCTCAGGCGCTCGCCCGATGGTGCGTTGCGTGTCAAAGAGACGATGGCGATCACGATGCTTGAGCCGGCGGAAGTCGTCTCGAATGAATTTGCAGACAGCCATCTCTACGACAAGTTGCGGCGGCTCGTCATTGTCAGCCGCATTGCGGAGGACGCGGAGGATGCGCGCTCGCTCCTGCACGCCGCCGCGAAGTTTGATCTGGACGACCCCGCTCTCTTCCGCGCGGTTAAAGCGGACTACGAACTCATCCGCGCGACGATCCGCGAGAGAGGTTTTGCCGCCCTCTCCGGCGACTCCGGCGAATTGATTCAGGCTCGCACGAAGGGACGCGGGCACGGCAGCACCACCCGCGCCTTCTACGCGCGCACCGGATTTATCGCGCGCATGTTGAACCTGCACAAGCTGGCCTCGATGCCGCGTGTCTCCCCCGCGCCGGATGATGCAACGGAGTTGGGAGAATAAGCGCGGCGCACTAAAATCATCTTCCCTCTGTCCGCTAAAAAGTTCACGGCAAAGTTCGCAAGCGACGAACCGCTTTGCTGTGAAAGCGCATCTCACTTTCCGGCTCGACGTTGAAGATGCCTTTGTTGTCTCCCCCACAAGTTGACTGCCACCTATGCCGTTCGATAAGAGAAAGCTGATTTTATCCTTCGCCGTGTCGCTGGCGACGTTGGCCTCCGTCGTCGCTATCGTGCCGCTTAACTCCGACACGGGTGCGAGTCTCAGCCCGTTTCCGGCGAATCGGCCACAGGAGCCGGCGATGTCGCCGTCGTCAAACTCAACGGTTCAGGTTCGTTCGGCAGAAGCCGTCTCAACGACGGAGACGCCCGCCGCCGCGCCCGCTTTCGCGGAGGGAGCCGCGCAGCGAAACCGCGCGCTCAAAGATAATTTGGGCTGGACGTTCGTGGGCAAACCGCAGCGCGGGTGGACGATCTACGTGCCGCTCATTCAACGCTTGATCGGGACGGAAGACGACGCGGCGAGCGAGAATTTTGCCGCGAGTCTCGCGCGCTGGCAGCAGCAGATGGGACTCGGTGGCAGCGGCGTGCTCGACGAGGATACTTTAATGCGGATGATTTCGACGTGGCAGGCGCGGCGGCTCAAAGACAGAACTTACCCGCAGCCCGACCAACTGTTCACCGTCCCGCCCGCAGAATTTTACGACCCGTTGCGCGCCGACGACTTACGCGGGGTCGAACGCCAAACTTATGCCGCTTACAAACGCATGGTGGCCGCCGCTGCCGGCGACTCGTCGTTGCAGCTCGCAACCAGGGGAGGCGAACTCGCCGAGTCGGAGAAGTATTTCAAGATCATCTCCGCGTTTCGTTCGCGGGAATATCAGGAGCGCCTGCGCAAGTTGGAACCCGGCGCGGGGCGTGCCGCGCTCGCCGTCAACAGCCCGCACTTTACGGGGCGCGCCCTCGACCTCTACGTGGGCGGCGAGCCGGTCATCACCAAAGACTCTAACCGCGCGCTGCAAACTCAGACGCGCGCCTATCGCTGGCTCGTGCGTCATGCCGAACGCTTCGGCTTCTGCCCGTACTTCTACGAACCGTGGCATTGGGAGTATTGCCGGTAGGGTTCCCGGCAAAATCGAACTTGTTTGCGTTTGATGGTGACACTTTGACATGAAGTAGTTAAAGTCTGCTCCCAACCCGTACCCTGTGAGAGAGAGGCAGTGGCGGTGGCTTGATCTGCTTCTCACATTGAAATCTTCACGAGTCACGACTTCCTTGTCGCCACTCCTCTGCGCCGTATGGGTCGCTCCTGCTCGCGCCGGATGTTCTGGAATACCAGCATCTCCCCGGCGATTATGTGAGCGGAATCACCTGTCCTGACATTCTCTCTCTTCCCCGCTTCACAATTTTGGTCAGTATCGTTTATGATGGTTGTCATCTGGCATGCGGTGAACCCAAATGCCAAGTGGTTGCTGGGGTGAGGACAGTAACCACGCACTAGAACAGGCGCGGCAGCTCCCAAAAGCTGTCGCGCCTGTTCGCTTTTCTGGCCGGCGCTTCCGCCTACGCCGCGCGCTTCTTCAGCACAACTTTTTTCTTCACCGCCGGAGAACCGACGAGGGGAAGCAGACGCCCTTCCACCAAACCGCGCCCCGCCGCGATGCTCTCCACGCTCACGACGAACTTCTGTCTGCTGTTCACCCGCGCGAGCATTTTCTCAAGCGTCGCATCGCGCAGCTTCGTTGCATCAACGCCCTCGCTTTCGAGTTCGGCGCGTAACTTCTCGACGGTGTTCGTGCCGCGCTCGTAAACGTCCGGGTAGAGATGAAGGACGCCGCCTTCGATGACCTGTGTGTCGTAGTTGATGTCAACGGGTAACGGCTTATCGAGTTTGGCGACGACGGTGTTC
>MWVV01000598.1_pt1 | contig 13264 bp, 6 predicted proteins | sample 1047281 | NCBI WGS metagenome assembly MWVV01 (sample SAMN06349986, study PRJNA376086) | soil metagenome | isolation source: PT-2 sample Antarctic (ecotone) soil | place: Antarctica | collected 2015-01-13 | reverse complement strand
CCAGTGTTTACGCACTGCGTTCCGGCCGAACAGCACAAACAGTTTAGGACTTGCACTGCTGGAACGCAGAGGTAGACGTTGCATCATAAGTGAGATATTGTGCGTCCTCGGAGGAAAACAGCGCCGTAACATGAGCGAAAGAATTGTGGTCAAACAAAAGGTCACTGCACAGTACGTGGAAGCGAACTTTGTGAGACGCGCCAGACGGGGAACAACGTTCCCAACCCTCGGAATCATGCTTTCGCTCGCGTTCTTTGTGTCCTGCCAGGCACCGGGTCCCACGGTGCTCCCGCCACCGGCGGGACCCGTCACACGCGTCACGCTCGCTCCCGGCGATGTGATTAAGCTCACGTTTTCAGGTGCTCCTGAGATAAATCAGTCACAGAAGATACAAGCCGACGGTAAGCTGAGTCTTCCTCTGGTCGGCGAAGTCAAGGCGGGTGGCAAGACACTGAGTCAGTTGCAGGGTGAGTTGGTGGGAACCTACAAAGAACAGCTGAAGAACAGCGACGTGGTGGTGAGTTTGGAGAGCTCCGTGACGAACGTTTTTATGTCCGGAGCCGTGAACAAGCCTGGAAAAATTGCGTTTGATCGACCGACCACGGTGCTTCAGGCCGTCATGGAGGCTGGCGGGCCGAATCAATATGGGAACCTGCGCAGAGTGCAACTGATACGTCTCGCAAACGGGGTCCAGCGAACCCTGCTCCTTGATTTACGCGCGACACTGAATGGGCAGACGACGCGCGCTTCTTACGTCAGAGATGGTGATATAATTTCGGTCCCCGAAAGCGCATTCTAGCGCGGTCTGCGCGCAGCGTGTGACTGTATCGCCCCTGCTTCAAAGACAGCCTAACATGCGCCGCGTATGCGCCGCGTTTTCGGTGATCGACGAAGCTTACGAGGTGATGGTGGAATGTAGTCTGCTCGTGTAAAGCTCGCCAATGAACATCCCTGACTTGCTGCACCACAGTGCGAAGCTGAAGTCTCCCAGCATCAGCGGTATTCCTCACGTTGCTCCGCGACCGGAGACAGCCTACGAGTCGCGCATCCGGCTACTCGCCGGGGTTGCTTCCGGCGTTGTCTGTGCGGTCGTATTCGCCAAGGCACTTTACTCTCTTGCGCTGCACGCGGCGGCTAGCAATCTTCATTCGCACATCCTCCTGATTCCGCTGATCTGCGGTTACCTGATTTACATCCGCCGTGAACAGCTCCCCGCGCGTCAACGCTCTGCGCGGATGGCTGCGGTTGCGATTGTCGTCTCGCTTACCGTGGTAGGAGTCGCGTTTTTTTTGAAAGGTCACCGGAATATTAGCAACAACGACTATCTGGCGCTGATGGCGTTTGGGTTTGTGTCCTACATGTGGAGCGCGGGGCTCTTTTTTCTGGGTCGGAAGTGGATGTGGGAAGCTGCATTCCCTGCGGCCTTTCTCTTGTTTATCATTCCTTTGCCTGACCGAGCGGTCGATCTTCTCGAGACAGGTTCCAAGCTCGCATCTGCCGAAGCGGCAAATCTTTTCTTTGAGCTGACTGGGACGCCTATCCTCCGGGATGGAACAATTTTCCAGCTTCCGGGGATTGTTCTCGAAGTAGCGCAGGAGTGCAGCGGTATTCGCTCCAGCTGGGTGCTATTCATCACCAGCATTCTGGCATCGAACATATTCCTGAAGAGCCAGTGGAGACGAGCGGCCCTGGTGGTGTTTGTCATTCCATTGGGAATCATTCGTAACGGGCTGAGGATCCTCGTCATCGGCTTGCTTTGCGTTCACGTCGGTCCGCACATGATCCATAGCGTGATTCACCGGCGTGGCGGGCCGCTATTTTTCGCTCTCTCGTTGGTGCCGCTGTTCCTTTTTTTGTGGTGGTTGCGGCGAGGAGAGCCTCGTCGGCACCCAGCGCAAATCTCCAGCGGTGATCCGGTTTTAGCAATCACTCGGACACCCGGTCCCTCAAATGAGGCGGATCAACGACTCAAGGGCAAGGATTGCTTGAGCTGAAGGTTCCGGCTACTCCAGGAGCGGCGTGAACGCTGAGTCAGTTCTTGCTTGGACCGCTGCAATATTCAGCGCTCTTTTAGCTTTCAGTGGCGTTGTCCGGAAGCGCCGTTCCGTCGCCAGTTGGTTCTATTTTTCAGGAATGATCGGCCTGGCGGCCGAAAGCATTCTGGCCGTGCACCCCGCAGTGGCCCCGCAATCGGCGGTGCTCGCCATCAGAGCGCTTCTGCCAACGGTGTGGCTCTGCTTTAGCCTGACCTATTCACGGGGAGAGCACCGCGACTTCTTCAGGAAATGGCTCCCTGCCATCTTTATCGTCCTCCTGTTCCCGGTCGCGCTGCTGGTTTTATTCCAGATGGGCCTGCTTCAGAGATATTCACAAGCAACGAAGGAATGGGAATGGCAGAGCTTGGGCGCGGTAAAAGCGTTGAATGGTTACCTGCTTCTCGTCGCTGTGCTGATTTTGATGAACTTGGAACGGACGTTTCGGTCAGCGGTGGGAACGATGCTCTGGCGGATCAAGTTCTTCCTTCTTGGCATTGGGGTAATCTTCGGCGCTAGAATTTACACGCAGAGTCAGGTGCTGATTTTTTCCGCGAACACACTCGCTTTGAGCAGCATCGAAACAGTCGCACTACTCATCGGTTCGACACTGATGACGATCGGCTATTTCCGCAGTGGCTTCAAAGAGATCGACGTCTACCCGTCGCGCGCTGTCCTCCAAACCTCGCTGACGGTTCTCCTCGTGGGGGGATACTTGTTCGTAGTGGGCGTGCTGGCACAGGTCGTCGCCCGAAGCGGAGGAGCCGAACGTTTCCGCCTCCAGGCCTTTCTCGTCTTACTCGGGATTGTTTTTCTAGCTGTGTTGCTGATGTCCGACCGCTTTCGGCAGAGCATCCAGCAATTGATCAGCCGACATTTCAAACGTCCACGGTATGATTTTCGGGTTATCTGGACGCGCTTCACACAATCAACCTCCGCAGCGCTCGATGGACCGAGCCTCTGTGCGGCTGCAGCAGAGTTGATTTCCCAAACCTTCAACGTTCTTTCAGTCACATTCTGGCTCTTCGACGAAGAGAAGGAGAGACTAACGTTCGGAGCCTCCACTGCCGAATCGGTTCCAGCGGGAAACAGCACCGCAGCCAACTTCATGGCAGGAGACTCTGGGCTCCTGGCCCATAGAGGACCGTTCGATTTGGAACGGGTGCAAGGGGACTGGGCAGAAACGTTGCGAACACTGAGCGCGTCCCAATTTCGCAGGGGTGGGAACCGGATCTGTGTTCCCTTACAGGCCGGAGAACGTTGGCTCGGAGCCGCTATCCTGGCGGATCGCGTCAGCGGGCTGCCCTACACGATCGAGGAGTTCGACCTGCTGAAGTGCATCGGAGATCAAGTCGCAGGGAGTCTGTTAAACTTGAGCCTGACGGCAAAAGTCATGCTGGGTAAGGAACTCGGAGCTTTCCAGACGATCTCCACTTTTTTCGTCCACGACCTGAAGAATGCGGCTTCGACTCTAAGTCTAATGCTAGAGAATCTCCCGATTCATTTTGATGATCCAGCATTCCGGGCCGACGCATTGCGGGGCATCCGTGACACCGCCGACCGGATTAAGCAGATGATCGGCCGCCTGAGCGCCGTGCGCAGAAAACTGGAGCTGAGGTTGATCGACGTTGATGTTAATGCATTGATAGATGAAACCCTGCAGCACGTTCCTTGTAAGGCTGGCATTGAGTGGGTCAAGGAGCTGCAACCCATGCCCAGCCTTAGAGCGGATCGCGAGCAGCTCGGGAGCGTATTAACAAACCTGCTCCTGAATGCGTGTGACGCGATCGGTGACTGTGGCCGGATTACGCTCGAGACAGAGCAGCGGGGAAAATGGGCCGCAGTTTCAGTCTCGGACAATGGATGCGGGATGGCTCAAGCGTTCATGCGGGACTCGCTCTTCAGGCCTTTCCAAACAACCAAGAAAAAAGGTCTCGGTATTGGTATGTTTCAGTCAAAATTGATCGTGGACGCTCACGGAGGAAATATCCGCGTACGGAGTGAACCTGGAAAGGGGACAACCTTCCACGTCCTACTTCCGCTCGAGCACTAACGCAATGAAAGCTCCTTTGTTGATCGTTGATGACGACGAAGCAATTCGCACACAGATGAAGTGGGCGCTGAGCCCGGACTACGAACTCCTGTTTGCTGAAGATCGTGCCGAGGCGGTAGAGGTTTTCAGGAATGGAAATCCGACAGTGACACTTCTGGATTTGGGGCTCCCGCCAGACGTCAACGAATGTAAGGAAGGAATCGCGACGCTGGCGGAGTTGCTCGCCCTGGACTCCACGGCCAAGATCATTATCATCTCGGGCCAGGCCGAGAAGGAAAATGCTCTGCAAGCGGTAGGCGCGGGTGCGTACGATTTTCTGTCCAAGCCGGTCGAGATTGAAGAACTCAGGTTACTTCTTCGTCGCTGCATCTACGTAGCCGATCTCGAACGTGAGTACCGCCAGATCCAACAGAGTTCTGGGACCACCGCGTTCGAGGACATGCTCGGCACGAGCCCGGAGATGCAGGAAGTATTCTCCTTCATTCGGAAGGTGGCGACAGCGAGTGCCCCGGTTCTCTTATTAGGGGAAAGTGGGACGGGGAAGGAGATGGCAGCGCTTGCGATTCACCGCCGTAGTGCGCGGAAGGAGGGACCATTCGTGCCGATCAATTGCAACGCCATCCCAGAAAACCTTCTGGAAAGCGAACTCTTCGGCCACGAAAAAGGGGCGTTTACCGGGGCTCATATCCAGCGCAAAGGCCTGGTTGAGACTGCAGCCGGCGGCACACTGTTCCTCGATGAAATAGGAGAACTTCCGCCGAGCATCCAGGTGAAACTCCTGCGGTTCCTGCAGGAACAGCGCTTTCAACGCGTGGGCGGCCGGCAGGAGATACTTAGTGATGCCAGGGTGATTGCGGCCACGAATGCGGACCTGAAGGAAAGCATCACCCAAGGCAAGTTTCGGGAGGACCTATACTTTCGCCTCGCGGTCGTCGTCATACAGCTACCGCCCTTGCGGGAGCGGGCAGATGATGCGGGCCTGCTGGCGCGCGAGTTTCTGCAAAAGTACGCCGCCCAAAACGGCAAGAAGAATCTTACCTTCGCCCCCGAGGCCCTCCGTGCTCTCAACTGCCATCCATGGCCCGGAAATGTCCGAGAACTGCAGAACCGGGTGAAACGGGCCGTCATCATGGCCGACGGGAAGCGAATCACGGAAAGAGACTTGGAATTAGCCCCCGCGGACGAAACTCTACCCTCGTCTACGTTGAAAGAGGCGCGCGAAGCAGTCGAACGGGAAATGGTTCAACAGGCGCTGAAAAGGCATCTGGGTAGAATAAGCTCTGCCGCCACGGAATTGGGGATCAGTCGGCCGACGCTTTACGAGCTGATGGAAAAATTAGGAATCTCCCGGGAGTAATTTTCTGAGATCTCTAAGAGCGGCTCCGAACAGTCGTGAGTCTGGTTCTAAAACTCTCAGCCCGGTAAACACAAAAATGAAAATGCCACCCTCCGCCTTCGTAAGATCAATCGCCCTGTTGCTGATCGGGATAATCATCTCCTCCGGTTGCACAGCGGAATCCAAGAAATTGCGCTTCGCTGAGCGCGCAGAGCGCTTCTTCAAAGCTGGCGATTACGACAAGGCCAAGATCGAATACCTCAACCTGCTGCGGATCGACCCGAAAAATGCCACGGCTTTTTCGCGCCTTGGTTTGATGTGGGTGGAGGAAGCCGCGCCTTTTAGGGCGGGCTCTTTTCTCGTCAATGCGAAGGAACTCGCACCGGGCGATCTGCAGAACAGGACCAGATTGGCTCGGGTTCTCGCCGCAATCGGTCAGCGCGCTCAGGCTAGAAACGAAGCAATTGCAGTCCTTGAACAATCGCCCGCCAATGGCGACGCAATCATGATATTAGTCGAAACCGCCTTCAGCCCGGAGGAGATTGCCTACTCCGAGGGAGAACTGCAAAAGTTTCCGGACCGCGAATCCGTTTCCTTTCTCCTGGCGTCGGCGAATCTCGCGCTTCGCAAGATGGATCTTGCGTCGGCGGAACGTGATCTCCAGCGCGCCCTGAGTTTGGATCCCAAGTCAGCCGCAGTCCACCTCGCCATGGCAGTTTTCCAGCTCCTCAAGCAAAACGTCCCGCAGGCCGGCGAAGAATTTAAAAGGGCAGCTGAACTGTCTCCGGCCAGATCGAACGAGACGTTGAAATACGCTGAGTTCAACGTGCAAGTTGGTAAAGCGGACGAAGCGAAGGAATTCCTCAGCCGCATCGTTGCGAAGACCCCTGATTTCCTCGGTGCCTGGTCGCTACTGGCCCAGGTAGCTCTACGTGAGAAGAAATATGATGAAGCTTTGAAGCTTCTCGACAACGTCTTCACCCGGGATGCGGACAACCTGGATGCGCGCATGGTTCAGGTTGGCGCCTGGCTGGCGAAAGGTGAAAACAAGAAAGCGGCGGAAAGCCTCGCCCGTTTGGATAGGGTCTATCCGAATTCTCCGCTCATAAAATCCCGGTTGGCGCAGGCTCACCTGCAGAATGGCAACTCCGATCAAGCTATCGCACCATTGGATCAGGCGCTTTCCGCAAATCCGAACTATGGAGACGCAGCGCTCCTGCGCGCCGTAATACGCTTGAAGGCGCGTGAGCCCCAGCCGGTCATCTTTGACATGATCCAACTGCTGAAACAGCAACCAGGATTGCTTCAAGCCCGTGCGCTCCTGGCCGATGCCTATCGCCAGTTGGGGCGTCTCGACGATGCGGCGGCAGTCATCCAGGACCAGATCAATCTGACTCCTCAGAGTTCGCAGCCCTACGACATGCTGGGAATCATTCTGCGCCAGCAAAACAAGCCCGATGACGCGCGCAAAGCATTCGAAAAATCGGCGGAGTTAAACCCGGGGAACGAAGGCACACTTAACCAGCTCATTGAGCTGGATATTTCAGCCGGCAATTTTCAGTCAGCGACCACGCGTGCGCAGCAGCTGCTCGACAAGAAACCTGACTCCGCTGCGGCCCACGTCATCGAAGGCAAAGTCTACGCTGCTCAAGGCAAGATTGACCAGGCTGAGGCTGCAATTCTGAAGGCGATCGAGCTCGATCCGAATTCCCCGGCGGCTTCCGAGTTTCTGGTTTCCCTGTATGTCTCTGCGAACAGACTGCCGGACGCACTTCGCCAGCTGGAAGCGCTTTTGGCGAGGAAACCAGATGACACGCGGGCGCTTACCATGGCGGCACTAATTTATCAAAAGACGAGTGATTGGGCCAAAGCTCGCGACGCTTACGAGAAGCTGATCGTTTTGAATCCCAACTCGGTCCCGGTGCTGAACAACTTGGCTTATCTGTATTCCGAGCGGTTCAATAATCTGGAGAAAGCGAACGAACTAGCGCAAAAGGCACATTCAATCGAGCCCGCAAATCCGTCGCCGACAGATACTCTGGGTTGGATCTTGTATAAGAGAGGCGACTACCAGCAGGCGGTCACGCTGCTGCAGCAAAGCAGCGAGAAGCTGCCAGACAATCCCGAGATTCAGTTCCACTTCGGAATGGCGAATTACATGATGGGGCAAACGGCGGCCGCGCGTTCGGCTCTCCAAAAGGCCAGCAGCGCCGCGGGTGAGTTCGCTGGAAAAGAAGAAGCAACCCGCCGCCTTGCACTCTTGGGCGATGCAGAAGGGAATCCGAAACAACTCTCGACTGCAGATATGGAAGCGCTTGTGCGCGAACAACCCAATGATCCCGTGGCGTTAATGCGTCTCGGCGACTCGTATGAAACCCAGGGCGAATTTCCGAAGGCCGCCGGTGCGTACGAGCGGGCGTATAAAGCAAATCCGAAGCTTGTTTCCGCTGCCGTGAAATTGGCTCAGCTCAACGGCGGCCCATTGAAGAACAAAGAGAAAGCGTTCGACTATGCGAAAAAGGCACGTGAACTCGCGCCAACTGATCCCAAGGCTGCTGCGCGGCTGGGCTCAATAGCTTATCAGACCGGCAATTTCACCTGGGCTTACAGCCTTTTGCAGGAAAGCGCACGGCAGCTAGGAGAGGACCCAGCGATCCTTCATGATCTGGCTTGGGCCGCATACAGCCAGGGGAACGTGTTGGAAGCGCGAACGACAATGGAACGCATTTTGAAACTCCCGTCCATGCCGCGGGAAATTGAGGATGCCAAGACATTCCTGACGCTGACTGCGTTAGAGGGAGCAGGGAAGGATCTGATCTCAGCCGAGGGAGAGATAAACAAGACACTCTCGGTCAACGCCGGATACGTTCCTGCGTTGATGGCCAAGGCTGCCATCCAGATGCGCCGCGGCGACACGAACGCGGCTGAGGCGATCTACTCGGACGTGCTAAAGCAATTCCCTGACTTCGCACCGGCTCAAAAGTACCTGGCAGCGATTTACTCCGAAGACCCGAGCACCACGGGAAAAGCATCTGAATTAGCCACAAAGGCGCGCAAAACACTCGCGGCTGACCCAGAACTCACGCGCATTTTTGGTGTGATAGCTTATCAGAAAAAAGAGTTCTCTCGTGCAATCCAGTTGTTTGAGGAGAGCGGAAGAATCACGCCTTTGGAGGCGAAATCACTTTACTTCCTAGGCATGTCGCATCTGGCGGCGGCACACGAATCCGAAGGTCTGGATCTTCTATCCCGTGCGGTAGCCGAAGGTTTGCCTCCGCAATTAGCCCAAAAAGCCAAGGAAGCGCTCAAGGGGTTCCATGCGGAGTGATCGCGGAACCCGTTGAATTGCCGTAAATGATCGTACCAGCCAGGCAGTATTCTGTAAGAAACGGTCGATGGGCAGGAGCTTGCGGAAGATTCTACCTTCGACCGCAATTCATTATGTCTCGCGTGTCCACCGTTGGTGATACGGCGCCAGATGTCCACATCCATCGCTCATGCGTCGGGAGAATTTGCATGCATTCACGTAAAAGAGAAGGCCAGGATTGTTGGGAGTTTGACCGGGCACTTCAATCCTCAATCATACTTTACGTCGGAAAACTTTACAAACTAAGGTGCTAAGTGTCGCTGCTGCGAAAAGCACCTAATCTCGATCCTCCTACCCCTCAGAGGCTTACGTCGTTCATCTTACACTTGGCATCCGATGTGCTACTGATGCGTGTAAGAAATACTCGGCGCTCGCGAAAGCTGGACGCCACAACAACAAAGCAGGAGAGAAAAATGAAATTAACAAAAACAATCTTAGCCGCTGTAGCGGCAACTGTGATTGGCGGCCTCGCTTCGACAACACAGGCGGTAATGATAGAGGGTACCGTCGGATTCCAAGCCCCAAACGGCGGCAGTGCTTCACAGAGCGGCAATGTTACCACAATTGATTTCGCACCACCCGTGCAGGTGAATTTTGGCACTGGAGACTATTCTGGAACGGAGGGATCCACTGCCTTCTTTGCGAACATCAGCTTCAGCGGGTCGGGCACCGACGCCACCTTACTGTCAAACAACACGCCTCAATACAGCTTCACGTCGGGTGGGAAAACCTTTTCGTTCGACCTCACGAAGTTGATTTCGGCGACCTTCACCCCTGGCACTTTCAGCTTGTCTGGCTTGGGCGTTGCGCGCATCACGGGATTTGAGGACACAAATGCCACCTTTAGTGTTCAAGGAACTGGCAACGGGTTCACCTTTACGCTCCTTCAGGCCTCTGAGACGGCTCCAGTAGGAGGAGCAGGCGTGCCGGACGGGGGTTCAGCTATTGCGCTTCTCGGGATCGCCATAGTGGGAATCGAAGGCCTGCGTCGGAAGTTTGCGACAGCCTAAACGAGCAGATTATCGCAATGGACGGGTAGGGCTCCAATCAGCCCTACCCGTTTTTGCATTTCCTTCGCTTTGTTTCCGTATCACCTAACTGAAACACCGAGGGGGGGAGTAACGCTAAATTAGTTACACAACCAATTAGCAGGTCCTGAAACGCCTCTACGACCCCTTGAAAATCCAACGATGACGCTTGGCAAACCTCCTATGGTCGCGAAATTGCTGTGTCAGAGCCTCTGTGCCGAGTCAATCTGATCAATTTTCGGTGCCTTCAGGTACTTTCCATTTGTCGTTTTTAGTAAATGTTTGAAGACTCCACGCACATCTGACAATCCCTTTGCAATTATATTAGCGCTATGAAATTTAAGCTTCTGCCGTTCTCAATTGTTTTCGCTTTCGCTCTCGCAACAACTTCTATCTGTGGCACCGCGCACGCTGCGCCCGGCGATTTGTACAGCGGGCAATTAAGCGTCCGCAGCGTCGAGAAGTTTACTCCTGCTGGCGTGAGGAGCACATTCGCGGCCGGGCCGTTTGCTGATTGGCTCGCGTTCGATCCCAAAGGGAACCTCTTCGCGTCGGACACGGAAGCCAATACCATCGTCAAGATTACGCCCACAGGAAGCCAGACGACTTTCGGCTCCTTGATAGAACCGGCTGGGCTGGCTTTCGACAACGCGGACAGTCTTTTCGCAGCTGATGCTTCAGCCGGCGTGATCTACAAGTATGCCGCAGATGGCTCGCGAACTGTTTTTGCGGAGGGACTGAGTGGTCCAGCGGGTTTGGCGTTCGATCCTGCTGGGAACCTTTTCGTTTCAGAGGCCAATGCTAATCGCATCACGAAGATCACCACGGCCGGCACAAAGACCCCTTTTGCCAGTAATCTAGCTACTCCGCTCGGCCTGGCGTTCGACACCTCAGGCAATTTGTACGAGGTAGATTTCAGTACCGGCAAAATCTTAAAGTTTACGCCAACGGGAGCTCGGACAGTCTTTGCCAGGCGGTTAGCTGCGCCGCGACAACTTGCCTTCGACAAAAACGGAGATCTCTTTGTCGCGAATTTTGCTACCCAGGTAATTCTGAAGATCAGACCGGATGGAACGAAGACGACGTTTGCCACAAATGTTAATGCCGGTGGCCTCGCCTTCGAACCGGCGACAGCGTTTCTGGCGAATATCTCTACTCGTTTATTCGTTCAGACGGGCGACAATGTCGGAATTGGCGGTTTCATCATCAGCGGGAGCGTGCCCAAGAAAGTTCTCATCCGTGGCATTGGTCCCTCGTTGGCCGCTCCCCCGGGCAACGTGGCAAATGCGATGCCCGATCCGCGCATTGAGCTGCATCAAGGTGCGCCGATTATTGAGGAAAACAATAACTGGCAGACCGCTGCGAATGCTGGTGAGATTCCGGTTGACCTCCGCCCGGCAGACCCCCGCGAGTCGGCGATCTTCACGATCCTTCAGCCCGGCAGCTATACTGTAGTGATGCAGCCTTCGGACAACACCGCGATTGGTGTCGGCTTAATTGAAGTCTTTGATTTCGACGAAGCGGCTGACGCACGGTTACGGAATGTTTCGACGCGAGGTTTTGCCGGAACCGGCGACAACGTCATGATCGGTGGGTTCATTACCAAGGGCGGCAACGGCTTCACGGAGGTTGTCGTGCGGGCGATCGGTCCTTCTCTTCGTGAGGCTAACATTCCGAATGCCTTGCCGAACCCAACGCTCGAGTTGCGGAACGGGAACGGAGAGCTCGTGATGGCGAATGACAATTGGAAAGACACGCAACAAGCAAGCATTCAAGCGTCACGTTTGGCACCAGAAAACAATCTGGAGTCTGCAATTCGTGTGGAGCTCCCCGCTGGCGAATACACTGTGATCGTTGCGGGAAAGAACGGTACGTCCGGTGTCGGTCTGGTGGAAGTTTTCAATTTGGATTGATCTGGCATAGAAGCCCGCCGCGACGTCCCATCACAATCTGTGCTGCGATATACAATCGCTGTATCGGCCCAGCAATGCCTTTGCAGAGCGCCGCCCTGTTTGTGATTTGGTCACGAAGAGTTCGCCTGATATACCAATCATGAGGGCAGCAGCGCGACGGATGGAGTCCATCCCTCCCGCGTCGGTTGGTTATTGCCGTGATCACCGGTCTGGGCAGCAACTCGCCGTGTGCTGCACGCGAGGACAAGCGATGTGGCCGTGAGCGCAGGGCTGCCTGCCGGCCTTTTTAAAAGCCAAATTTAAGCTTCTTACGAGGGGTGGATTTGTTACGGATTAACAACGTTCGATTGTTAGATCCCACTACGCGACATGGAAATCGAACCTCTTTGGCGGCGACTTGCTTTGTCTTGCGTTTCCCAACCAAGGAGAACGCGTTCATGCTAGAGACGCGCTTCTCGCAACGAGAACGTGGCAGACCAAAAGAAATGGGGCCGACAACTCGACTGACCTGGGCCCTGTTGTTGATATGCCTTTCCGTCGGCCACGCGCACGGGCAAGGGGGACCCACAGTAGAGGTTTTCAACGATAGTCGGAGCGAACAGGACGGTGCCGGTGCGCCGCTACTTCAGCGGTTGCCTGTTCAGGTCGCGATTACCGCAAACGCAGGCTTTGACACCCGGGTAAACACGGGAGCTTCCTCCGAAAGTAGCAGTTCCTCATTTGTGCAAAGTGGCATAAACCTCAACTACGCCTTCGGCACTTCACGCACGCGCGCGAACTTCAAGACCGACGCGAACATTAGCTACTATCCGGAGATCGATACGTATCAACCGGACATCGATCTGCGACTCGCAGTAAACCATCAAGCCAGCCGCCGGCTCCGCTTCTCCCTTCAACTTCTTGCCCGCTACGGGACTCAGCCTCTTTTTCGCCTGAATGCAAATCCTAACCTGGACACGAGTGACACCGCCGAGCGCGGAGGGAACTTTTTGACTTCGACGAATTCCCTCTCCGCCTCGTATCAATGGCTTCCTCGCTTCTCTACCGTCACGAGCTATTCACTCCGGCTGCGGCGGTATGACGAAGACGTAATTGCGTCGTCTCGAAACCGCGTCGAGCACAAATTCGGACAACAATTTCGCTACCTGTTACTGCCTGTCACGACGATCGTCGGCGAATACCGCCTTGCCCTCGTCTCCTATGCGGATAGCTCCCGCGACTCGACGACGAACATTCTGCTGGGCGGAATCGAACAGACGTTTAGTTCGCGGCTCTCTGGTTCATTCCGTGCAGGTGTGCAATCCCGCTCCGCTGAGGGCGAGGGATCTGATCGCACGCGTCCTTATTTCTCGAGCAACGTGAACTACGTGCTTGGTGAAAAGACCGAAATTAACTGGACAAACCGTTATTCAATCCAGGAATCCGATGACTCCAACGTGAGCGGTCCGACCAGCCGGACCAGCTTCCGTACTGGTTTGGGGCTGCGACACGCTCTCACTCCCCGCATCAGCACCACCCTCAGTGCTTATTATAG
>MWVV01000597.1_pt1 | contig 13273 bp, 11 predicted proteins | sample 1047281 | NCBI WGS metagenome assembly MWVV01 (sample SAMN06349986, study PRJNA376086) | soil metagenome | isolation source: PT-2 sample Antarctic (ecotone) soil | place: Antarctica | collected 2015-01-13 | reverse complement strand
GTTTCGCGGCCCCGAAGCTGGATAGTTTTAAGACCAGAATCTACCACGAAAATGGCGTCTTATTGATAACTGGGCGTCGGCGCGTGATGAGCGGCCCAAGTTTGGGACGGGCCTTAATGCCAGGCGGCTTAATACGATAATGATGTTTATGTCGGTGTGCGGAAACTCTCTATTGGGTGAAGTCCAGGCACGCAATTTTTAATAATTGATCGGATAGACCGGAGAATTGTTGAGTTTCGGGAAATGAAGGAACCGTCGTTGCGTTTATTGCGTTTAGCGATTACAATACGACAAGGCCCGCCGAGCCAAGAAAGCCGAAACAGGAGGCAAATTATGAGCACCGCACTTGCATTTAAGGAACGCACCGAAGGCGTTCTCCCCACACGAAATGATCGTGAATTAGCCAAAGAGTCGAGCCAGCAGTTGGCGCACTTGCTGGACGGTCTGCGGCCTCGCGATGGGAAGACAGCGCGCACCAGCGAGCCGGTCAAGATCGAAATCCGCCTCGATGGAGAGAAGGAGATCGTGGCTTTGCCGTCTTCGGCTTTGGAATTTCTCAATCAGATCCTGGCTCAAATGGCAGAAGGCAAGGCTATCAGCATTTTGCCTCATAACCACGAGCTGACGACGATGGAGGCCGCCGAAATCCTCAATGTCTCGCGGCCCTTCTTGATTGGACTGCTCGAAAAGCATCAACTTCCCTACCGCAAGGTTGGCACTCATCGTCGGGTTCGGCTTGACGATGTGATGCGATTCAAGCAGGACATTGACGAAAAGCGACTGAACGCCTTGCGCGAATTGTCCGAGTTGTCCGAAGAGTTGGATATGGACGACTAAGTCTTAAATAAGCCAGAGCAAGCCCCAGTATCGTTAGCGATACTGGGGCTTGCTCTGTTTATGGGTCAAATCTATGGCTAAATTCACTGTCGTTTATGATGCTTGTGTGCTGTATCCCAAGTCTTTGCGTGACCTTTTGATGCACTTGGCGACAGCCGATCTTTTTAAGGCGAAATGGTCGAGGCAAATTCACGAGGAATGGATCCGAAATCTCCACAGACGAAAGCCGGACATTTCGATGGAAAGTTTAGAGCGAGTTCGAGACTTGATGAATTCTTATGTTCTTGATGGTTTAGTAACGGGCTTTGAACACTTGATCGAATGTCTGGATCTGCCCGATAAAGGCGACAGGCACGTCTTGGCAGCGGCCATCATTGGGCGTGCGGATGCCATTATCACTTTCAATCTCAAAGATTTTCCCGCTTCTGCTTTGCAGCCTTACGGGATTGAAGCGATCCATCCCGATGATTTCATCTGCGCTCAATTTGAGCTGAACACCCCTCTTGTGTGCCGTTGCGTCAAAAGGCAACGGGAGATGCTGAAAAAGCCGCCTCGCACAGTGGATGAACATCTGGAACGTTTGGAAGCTGTCCACTTGCCGCAAACCGTTGCTCGATTAAGAAAATTTAGAGATTTAATCTGATACGAAAGGCTCACTCTTAAACTGGGATAATTCCACTATGGCTCGCATCCAGAGAACTCAACTCCCGTTGTCGGTTGACGAATTTCGTCACGACGACCCTCGCTCCAACATTCCTCCCGCTGCCATTGCCTCTGATGGAACGGTGCCGTTAATGGCGCCGATTGAACTCGATGTTTCGCCGCGTCAAACGCCGACTTTGCGCTTTGATGACAACGACGATTTGCAAATGCTGCTCGAAAAAGCGGCGCGCGTTGGGCTTTCCAAAGAAGAAGGCGAGAAGTTGGCGGCGCTGGTGGCGGTTCCGCAGCCACAGCTTTCGTGGGCGAAGAAGTCGGAGAAATCGCGGGTGGAAATCGAACCCGTCGCGCTGCATATTCACGAGCGTTTAAGCACTCAGGCGATTCTGGCGTGTGCCAAAAAGGAATCGCCGCAACGCAGTTTGTTTGCCGACGACGAGTGGGATTACGACAAAGACCTCGAATTCTATCAGCACGATATGGAATGGGCCAATCGCCTGATTCTGGGTGATTCTTTGTCGGTGATGGCGAGCCTGAGTCGGCGCGAGAATCTGGCGGGACAGGTGCAAACCATCTACATGGATCCGCCTTACGGAATCAAATTCGCCTCCAATTTCCAGCCCAAAATCGGCCAGCGTGACGTGAAAGACAAAGACGACGACCTCACGCGCGAACCGGAAATGGTGCGTGCCTACCGCGATACCTGGAATCTCGGCGTCCATTCGTATCTGACCTATTTGCGGGATCGTTTGGTGCTTGCCAAAGAGTTGCTCAAAGACGAAGGCTCGATTTTCGTGCAAATCTCCGACGAAAACTTGCATCGCGTGCGTTGCGTGATGGATGAGGTGTTTGGAAGCGAGAATTTTTGCGGGTTGATTACTTTTGCTAAAACATCATCTTTTACAAGTGAACTCTTGAGTAGCGCAAATGATTATCTGCTCTGGTATGCGAAGGACAAATCGAAGGTCAAATACAACAAACTTTTGCAAATTAAGCGTGAGCGGACTGAAGGAGGGACTTATACATGGGTTGAAACCCCTTCAGGCGAGTCGCGGCGGTTGACTTCTGAAGAAATAAAAGAAGGCGAAATCGAGGATATTGGAAAAAGGTTTAGAGCTGACAATATCGTTAGTTCAGGCGCAAGTTTGGCTGGAGCAAAAACAATTGCCTTTTCTGGAAAAGAGTATCTACCAAGTCCAAATAGTCACTGGAAGACAAGCGCAGACGGAATGAATCGTCTGGCTTTAGCAAACCGCGTTCTTTCTTTGGGTAAAGTTCTCGCCTACAAACGATACGAGGATGATTTCCCCTTGATGCCATTCTCAAATGTTTGGGATGATACGATCATTGGAACATTCAGCGACAAGTTTTATGTCGTTCAAACGGCAGAGCGTGTTATAGAACGCTGCCTCTTAATGACTTCCGACCCAGGCGACCTGGTTTTCGACCCAACGTGCGGAAGCGGGACAACCGCAGTTGTGGCGGAAACGTGGGGGCGGCGTTGGATTACCTGCGACACTTCGCGCGTCGCGCTCGCTATTGCGCGGCAACGGATTTTGACGGCCAAATTCGACGCCTTCGAGTTCGCCGACGAAGCGCAGGGCGTGAAGGGCAATTTTCAATACAAAACCGTTCCGCACATCACGCTCAAATCCATCGCGCAAAACCCGCATCTCGACCCGATTTTCGAGAAGTTCAACCCGCGTTTAGAGGAGGCGCTGCAACAATGCAATGCGGCGCTGTCGGAAGTGACAAGCGAAGAGCGTCGCGCCCTTAAAACCCGTCTGGCGATGCTCAAAAAGCCGACTGACGCGGATAAACGGCGCTTCGATTTGCCGTCCGAGCGGTTCGAGCATTGGACGGTGCCTTTCGATGTGGCCGAGGAATATCCCGTCGCGTTGCAAAGCGCGATTCTCGAATATCGCAAAATCTGGCGCGAGAAGATGGACGCTGTGAACGCGCAAATCGCCAGCAGCGCCGAATCGGAAACGCTTTACGACAAACCCATCCTTCGCAAAAACGTGGTGCGTGTTTCAGGGCCGTTCACCGTTGAAGCCGTGCAGCCGCCGGAAATGAGCTTGTCGGCGCCACAGATTTTGCATCCCGAAATCGAAGAAGAATTGCCCGCGTTTTCGATTCAGGAAGTGCAGCCCAAAACCGCGCTCGAAACCCAGAACGCCGCCAGCTATTTAGAAAACCTGACGGCGCTTCTCAAAAGCGACGGCGTGACTTTTCCAGGCAATCGCAAAATCACTTTCGATTCGCTCGAAGCGCACTCATTCGGCAGCACTCCAGCGCACGCGGTCGGCACCTGGCACGACGAAAACGGCGACGAGCAACGCGCCATTATTTCGTTCGGGCCGCAATACGGGCCAATCGGCGCGCGGCAAGTCGAGGAAGTCGGCAGAGTCGCCTACAAACAAGGTTTCGACGCCGCGATTTTCGCCGGATTCGCCTTCGATGCCACCGCGTCGGCCATGATCGAACGCGGCGGCAAAATCCCGTTTCATCTCGCCCACATTCGCCCCGACGTGAATCCCGCGATGGACGGGCTGCTCAAAACCACGCCCAATTCGCAGCTTTTCAGCGTCTTCGGTTCGCCCCGCGTGGCCGTCGAGAAAAACGGCGACGAATACAGCGTTTCGATGCAGGGCATGGATATTTACGATCCGGTGAAAAACGAAATCACTCCCACTGGCGCGAGCAAAGTGGCTGCGTGGTTTCTCGACTGCGATTACGATAACCGCACCTTTTGCATCAATCAAGCGTTTTTCCCCGATCAAAACGCCTGGGAGAAAATCGGCAAAGCCTTGGGCAATTCGATAGATGTGGCCGCGTTTAGCGGCACGAAGTCGGTGCCCTTCAAAGCGGGCGAAAACCGCAAAGTCGCCGTGAAAGTTATTGACCCGCGCGGCAACGAAGTGATGAGTGTGGAGGAACTAAACTAATATTCAATATTGAATGTCTCAATCACCATTTTTTGCCATTTTTTGCTATGTTGTAAAATGAATGGAAGAGGTGAGAACGATGGAAATGCTTTTAACCGTGGAGCAGGCCGCCCAGCGGCTACAAATTGGGCCGGAAGCGATTCGGGTTCGGTTGCGGCGCGGATTGTTGCGCGGCGTGAAATCGGGCAAATTGTGGCGCGTGCCGGAAAGCGCGCTTTTGGAATCCGCTCCCAAAGGGGAGCAGGATGAGTGGGAAATCGCAGCGCAGCGCCTGAGCGGGCTTTACGAGGCCAGCGTTGCACAGGGCGGCGAGTTAACCGCATTCGCGCAGGCCGACGGCGAGGTTTACGATTACCCAGAGGCCACCGGTGCCCACTAACCTGCCGCAACCCAAACGCGGCGAAGTGTGGCTGGTGGAATTTCAACCCTCGCGTGGTGCGGAAATCAGCAAAACGAGGCCCGCCGTTGTGATGAGTCGGGATAGTGTGGGCAAGTTACCTTTGCGCCTCGTGGTGCCCTTCACAAGTTGGCAACCGCAATTTATAGGCGTTCCGTGGCTCGTCCCGATCTTGCCAACGCCCACTAACGGTCTCACTAATCCAAGCGCCGCCGATGCTTTTCAAACCAGCAGCTTTTCAACGGGCCGTTTTGTAAAGCGCCTCGGCCAACTGGAACCCGCCGCAATCGAAGCCATCGCCCGCGCCATCAGTGCGAGCGTAGGCGCGCCCCGCGACTGAAACCCGCAATCGAAACCGCGCCCTCACATCTTTTCCCATGCCCGACGTTCAATCGCCCATTATCAACAAACCATTTGAGGAACCGACCCAGTATTGGGATTGGGACGAGGTTCGCGTTTTAGACAAAGTGCCAGGGCGCCGCAAAGCGGGTTATTATTTCCGCTCCGATGGCCAGATGGATCTGTTTTCCGAGAAAAATTACATCCCGCTCACCCTGGTTAATTTGCTGCGCGACGATGTAAAACGTTGGCGCGAATCGGGTTATCGCGGCGCGACCCAGACGACCAAAGAGCTTTTCGACTGGTGGTTTATCCGCGAACGCGAACGCCAATTTTTCTTTTGCCAGCGCGAAGCCGTCGAAACCATCGTTTATCTGGTCGAAATGCGCTTTCCTGGTCGTTCACGCGCGACAGGGTTTTCCAATTTCAAGCTCACCGACGACGATTTGCTTTCACTGCTCAATGGCGATGCCCCCACATTCCACACGCCCAGCAAAAACGCGTTGGGCGAAGTTTCGACCGACGACATCGTGCCGTGCTTGATTGATCCATCGCCCAGCTTTCCGCTCAATCTCACGCGCATCGGCTGCAAAATGGCGACGGGCAGTGGCAAAACCGTCGTGATGGCGCTGCTTTTGGCGTGGGCCTTTTGCAATCACGCGCGCAACCCACTCAGCGCGCAATTCCCTGGCGCCGCGCTCATTGTCGCGCCTAACCTCACCGTTAAAGAGCGTTTGCAAGTGTTGCGGCCCGATATGGCGGGCAACTATTTCGAGCTTTTCGGCATCGTGCCGTCGCATTTGATGCCCGCGCTGCAAAGCGGCAAAGTGCTGGTGACGAACTGGCATAAGTTCGCGCCGCAAGATGGAAGCATTGAGGGCGGCAAAAGTTACAAAGTCGTGGACAAAGGCGACGAAATGCCCAACGATTTCGCGCGCCGCGTGCTGGGCGATTTGTATGATCGAATGCCGCTTTTGGTGATGAACGACGAAGGGCACCATTGCTGGCGTCCGGCGCCCGTTTACGAATCCGAGATCCGCGACGCCGAAATCAAAGCCGAGCGCGAAGAAGCGCGAATGTGGCTCGAAGGCTTGGACAAAATCAACAACGGACGCACCGACGGCAAAGCGGGCGTGGGTTTGTGCGTTGATTTGAGCGCGACACCGTTTTACATTTCGGGCAGCGGCCATCCCGAAGGCCGGCCCTTTCCCTGGCTGGTCTCGGATTTCGGTTTGACCGATGCCATCGAAAGCGGCATCGTGAAAGTGCCACGCGTTCCAGTTCAAGACGCGACGGGCGCACCCGAACCAAAGTATTTCCAACTCTGGAAAACGATTCAGGCACAGCACAAAGCGCACGCGGGCGCTCGCAAGATGAAGCCCGAAGAGATTTACGAAGCCACCGAAGGCGCTCTTTTACAGCTCGCGGGACAGTGGCACGGCACTTTTGAGGAAATGACACATAACGTCGGCGCCGACGCGATTCCTCCGGTGATGATCGTGGTTTGCAACGACAAGAAAACCTCGCAAGTTTTCTTCGAGAAAATCTCTGGGCAAAGAGAAATCGCGGCAGTGGCAACGGTTGAAGACGTCGAAGCTGAAGCAAGCGAGGAAAATGAAGACGCACCGAAAACGAAGACCAAGACCAAAACACAAATTTCTTATGGGCCAGGACTCGCCGGATTCGAGGAGTTTTGGAATACCGCAGCAGCGCAGCGCACCATTCGCATTGATACCGATGCGCTCGAAGCCGCCGAAAACGAAGACGGCAAAAAACAGGGCGCTGCCGAAGAACTGCGAAAGCTGATCGCAAGCGTCGGAAGGCGCGGGCAAAGCGGCGAGCAGGTGCGCTGTGTCGTCGCGGTTTCGATGCTCAACGAAGGTTGGGACTCGAACAACGTCACCCACATTCTGGGCGTTCGCGCCTTCACCAGCCAGCTTTTATGTGAGCAGGTCGTTGGGCGTGGCTTGCGGCGTTTGTCTTACGACGTGGATCCCCAAACCGGACTTTTAGGCGAAGAATACGCCGATGTTTATGGTATTCCATTTTCTGTCGTGCCCTTCAAAGGCGAGGTTGTAGGCGGCCCAACACCCAAACCCAAAGTTCTCACCGGCATTAAAGCCCTTGAAAGCCGGAGCGGTTACGAACTGCGCTTTCCCAACGTCGAAGGTTACGCCTTCGCCCTCTCGAAATTTGCGCTCAAATGCGACGTGGCCGCGATGGAACCTTTGCACCTGGAGCCACACCGCGAACCCAGCGCGACGTTTATCGCACCAACGGTCGCCGAAGGTTTGGGCCAAACGCCTTTCGACTTCACAAAGCATGACCGCGAGAGGTTCTATCAAACCAATCATTTGCAGACGGTAAAGTTCAGCATCACGGCGATGCTGCTCGATGATCTGGTGAATCCTCGCAACGAAACCGACCGCAAAGCGCGTGTTCTCTCACTTCAAGCGCGCCATCAACTTTTTCCTCAGGTTTTCGGTTTTGTGGACGCCTACATCGGCACGCCACAGCGTGAGTCAAAGGTGCGTTTCAACGGGCAACACGGCGCAGAAATCGGTTTGGAGAAATATGTCGGGCGTATCGTCGGGCGACTGCGCGACGCCATCAATCCAGACGAAAGCGCGGGCGAAGCGCCGCTTTTGCCACTTCTCAATCGCTTCAAACCTATCGGCACCACGCGCGATGTGAATTTCGTGACTTCTCGCATCGTAACCCAGACACACAAAAGCCATTTATCCGGCATGGTCGGTGATACGCAGAGTTGGGAACAAGCCGCAGCCTTTGCCCTGGAAGAAAGCGGCGCGGTGCGTTGTTACGCCCGCAACGACCGTTTAGGACTCCGCATCCCTTACGAATATCAAGGCATCGAGCATTTCTACGAACCCGATTTTCTGGTGGAAATGATGAATGAAGCCAGAATTAAGGTTCTGCTCGAAATCAAAGGTATGGAAGACGATCAAGACCGTGCTAAACATGGCGCGGCCAATCGCTGGCTCGAAGCCGTCAACAACTGGGGCCAATTGGGAATCTGGAAGCCACAAATTTTGGTTTGCAAAGAGCCGCAAAATCTCAAAGCAATGCTCGCGCAGCTCTAAAATTCAAGAGATTGAGACCGAACCATGCCCAGCTCTTCCCCGCATCCACAGATGAGCCAAGAAACGCCTCTAAACGGCGAAAGATGGCTTTCTGTGGCTGAGGCGGCAGCAGTGCTGGGTGTGTCGGAGAAAACGGTCTGGCGACGGGCCAAAGCGGGCGAAATCACAGCGCGAAAAGTGTCTGGTGCGCGCGGCGGTTTCGTGTGGAAAATCGCGCTCGATTCGACCGGATACCCGACCGACCGACCGGACACCCAACCGGACAAGCCGACCGGACAAAAACGGGTGTTTGACGTTCAAATCGACCGGACAAGGCCGACCGGACAACCGGACAAAACCGACCGACCGACCGGACAAAGCGAAGATTTTGCGGCGCGATACGTCACGCAAATCGAAGCGGAAAACCGCTTTTTAAAACTGCAAATCGAAGAGGGAAACCGCAACGCCGCAGAACTTCGCGCGAGTTTGCGCGCCGCGTTATCGGCGATGCCAAAGCAACTCACGAGCGGGACGCCAGAAACCGCGCCAGAATCGCCCACAGCGACCGCAAAACGCGCAGATGAAGGTTTAGACGGCGCATCGGGAAATGAGGCCGGAAACGGCGAAGTTTCGAGTTATGGCGCGTTAGCGGATTGGCTCGAAAATCAAATGGACGGGAGATAAACCGATGGACTCAAAAACCAATTGGGGAAGCGCACCAAATGCGTGCCAGGAAGCAAAAACGCTTCTCGATTCCGGCCAGCAAATAGCCTTCACGGTCTACTCATGCCCTAAGTGCAGTGACCGATTCGGAGTGGGGCGCGGTGTCTTTGGCGGACACGCAACCGAGGAGAATTTGGAGGCGTTGCGCCAAAACCCCAATTATGGCGCCGAGTGCGAACTGTATAAACATTTGAAAGGCTATCCGCACCAGCAGCCGAGCGAACCAATCCACAAGATATTCACGTCAGGGCCAGGCTATGAGCGGTTGAGTGATGAGATGAGCGGCGAGGTTTTGCGGTTTGGTAAGGCCACTACCCAACCGCAAAACAGCAAAGGCCCGTCGGGTGTAAAAGTCGCGTCCCATGCCAAAATTAAAGCGATGGAAACCGAGGGCAGCAACCCTGAAACCGTCGCGTTACTGAGAAAAACACGGGATTGGAAACAGGGGCGAGGCGAGAAACCGGCGTTGGTAGGACTTTTAAGCGCACTGGCTGAGGATTTTGGTGACGAGTATTACGACCAACCCATCGTTTTTGAGACCAGACTTTGTGCGCTTTTCCGGTGCCGTGAGTGCAACGAGGACGCCGCTTTGTTAATCTTTTGAGAGTTGGCGCGAAATGCTCCGACACCACAACTGAATACACAGCAGGGAATTAGCTGCTGTCTAAAGATGAAGGCGATTTGCAATCCCCAAAAAGAGTTTTTGACTCTCTGCGGGGAAAGGTTGCAATCGCCTTTTTTCGTAAGTGAGACGAGGGCCAAAGAGCGCTGCAACTAAAAACGACTTTCGCGTAGACCGCGAACCACTCACAAAAATTGAATATTTGATTCGTTCAAAAACCAAAAAACCCCAGAGGGTGGCACCTCTGAGGCATGGCCGTTACAACGCGGCGGGCGATTGAACGAGTTGGAAAAGGACTCCAACGTATGTCTAAGGTTATCAAACCTCAGCCCGAAATGGGCACGAGCGCCACAAATGGCGCCCATCCTCACCACAGCGCCAATAACGGCCACGCGACCGCTAACAGCGCCAACGGCCACCAGAACGGCCACGTCAACGGCGCGGCGCCACAGAGCGCCAACGGCTACCCAGACGCGCCGCCTTCGGCGCGACCGGCCTATCTTCTGCCCCATCACGCGGAAACCCTGACGGCCATTTCGTCCGACGTGCAAACCGAGCGCGGTTATCGAAGCGAAGTCACGCCGTCGATTTTGGCGTCCTATGGTTTCGCCGACAAAAACGGCAAACCGCCAAAGTGGGTGCGCGAATGTATCCCAGCTTTGCTCATTCCCGTTTACAACGCGGCGGGCGATGAATCTTTAGTTCAGATTCGCCCTGATAACCCCCGCTTCAAAGCCGACGGGAAACCCATTAAATATGAGACGCCACCAGGCTTTAAAATCTGCGTAGATGTTCACCCGCGAATCCGCGCCAACGTTTCAGATCCAGCGATTGACCTCTGGATAACGGAAGGCGTGAAAAAGGGTGATTCCGCGATTTCGCGCGGCCTTTGCTGCATTGCGCTTCTGGGCGTCTGGAACTGGCGCGGTAGCAATGACGCGGGCGGAACCACCGCTTTGCCCGATTGGGAGCAATTCGCTTTCAAGCACAAAGACGGCACGGCACGGCGCGTTTATATCGCCTTCGATTCCGATGTTTCGCGCAAACCCGAAGTCGCGGCGGCGCTCAGGCGCTTTGCCGCGTGGCTCGAATTTCGAGGTGCCAGCGTCACCGTCGTTTATTTGCCCGATGGCGAAGGCAGCGAGAAAACCGGCCTCGATGATTATTTCGAGCGCGGCGGCACCGTCGAAACCCTGCTCGAATTGGCCAACGCGGGGGCAGCGCCAACGCCAGAACAAGGCGCACCGACACCTAAAACCCTTTCGCCCGATGAAATTCGAGCGGCTTTCAAAAAAGCGGCGGGCAAAGTGTCTGCCCCGTGTTCATTGGAGAAAGTGAAAGAGACGTTTCGCCGTTGGATTTTGATTGAGGATGATGGCGCTATCGAAGTGACTTTGGCTACAATCGCCGCGAATTTGATGGACGGCGACGCGGTTTGGCTGATGCTTGTGGGCGGTTCATCGGGCGGGAAAACCGAAATTGTGAACCCGCTTTTAGGTTTGCCTTTCGTCAAAGAAGCGGCGGTTTTGACCGAATCTTCTTTGCTTTCCGGTTCATCGAAGCGCGATCACGCGGCGGGCGCAAAGGGCGGATTGCTCCGCGAAATTGGGCCGTTTGGCGTTCTGATTCTCAAAGACTTTACGAGCATCCTTTCGATGAATAAAGACGCCAAAACCGCAACGTTGGCGGCGTTACGCGAGATTTACGACGGCTCTTGGACGCGGCAAGTTGGCAGCGATGGCGGGCAAGAATTGCAGTGGAAAGGCAAGCTGGCGACGGTTGCGTGTTGCACCGAAGCAATAGACGAGCATCACGCGGTTATTGGCGCGATGGGTGAGCGATTCGCCTTTTATCGGTTGCCCCAGCTCACCCGCAAAACGATGGCGCGGCGCGCGGTGGATTCAATCGGAGATGAATCGAAAATGCGCGCCGAAATGAGAGATGCAGTGGCGGGCCTTTTTGCTGGTTTGGAAATTCCGGCGCGGCCTCACGATCTAAACCACAGCGAAACGGAACGATTAATCGCGTTGGCAGATTTTGCTTCAAAGTGCCGAAGTGCCGTGATGCGCGACGCGAGAAGCGAAATCGTTTTGGTGCCTGAAAGCGAGTATCCAGCGCGAATTGCCAAGATTTTCCGGCGCGTGTTTTCGGGAATGCTCACCATTGGCGTTGACCGTCAACGCGCATGGGAAATTCTCACCAGAATCGCTTTTGATTCGATGCACAAGGTTCGTCGCCAAGTCATCGAACTTTTCATCAAAAGCGAAGTTTCGACAATTCCAACGGCGAAAATTGCTCTGGCGCTGGGCTTGCCAACGGCCACAACGCGACGCGCTTTAGAAGATTTGACAGCTCACGGCGCTTTGATTCGCGCCAAAATCGAAAACCCCAATGGCAAAGGCGGGAATCAAGATGCGTGGTGTTTGACCTCCTGGACGCTTGAAACGCTAAGCGAAATCGGAAAAGAGGTAGTTTTCGGAGATTCTAAAGAAGCCCACACCTCAGAAAGTGAATTTAATTTCATAAATTCCCCAACACCCCGTCAGAAAGAAAAGCCGAAAACTACCTCTGGCGGCGAATCGGGGAGCGATGCCGACGAAATGGCGGGAGTTGATATTTGATGGACGCCCGCCAACTTCAACTTCTGCAAAGCATCGAAGCGCGCGGCGGCGTGGCGACGGTCAAGCACGGCGGCGGCGCGGCAAGTATCAACGTCGCGTCCCGCTCGCTTGCGCTCGAACTTCTCCCCGATTTGCAACGCTTCAAACCGGCACTTCTCGAACTTCTGGCGCATGGCGACCGCTATCCCACCGGAAGCACCCCAGAAGCCGAGCCGTTGCCCCTTGCGCCGCCGGAAGTCACCAGCGCGGCCAGAGCGCGCGGCGTGGCTGTCACGTCCTACTGTTGGCCTGTCTGCTACTGGTCGGGCGATTATGCTGAGGAACTCAAAACGGCGCGCAGCCGCAAGGAGAACCACGCATGAGCCGAATTGAACTCGCAAAAATGTATAGCCGGACACGATACGACGGGGCGCCGACGCTTTCGGGCCGAATTGGAAGCGCGCGGCTCCGCATCGAGCCGAACCCGCAACACGACCCGCAAGATCCGAAAAGCGCCGATTTTCTCGCTTTCATTGAGGAAGTTCCACCGCAAAGCGCACCCGCGACGCCCTATCGCGGCCCGCAGCTGGGCGCGCCGCGCCCAATGGAGAGCGTTTCGGCGCCCAGGCGCCCAGCCGCTGCACTTCCCGATTTCGCCATCGAAGGCGAAGTTGTAGATCCGTTGGCCGACTGACACCCAAAGGCCGCGCTGGAATTGGCGCGGTCTTCCATGATATTTCGCCATTCAACAGCCTTCCATGATGTTTCTATCCCTATGAGTTTTGGCCCATTGGCGCCCATTCTATGAAATTCCGCTTTCATGTGGTTTCGAGTCGCCGCGTCTTTCCATGGGATTTCACTTCTCCGCGCTCGTGCATGGGATTTTGGGCTTTAGGTCTCTGTGCATTGAATTTTCGACTTTCGCCGGATTTTTTCTCGTGAAATTGACGGGCGCCCCTGCCCCTCTGTGTTGTTTCGCGTGAAGGTTTGGCTCTACCCACCCCTGTCGGCCAAAGGTTTCTTCTCGCGGCCACGTTGGTCGAGACAGCGACGCTCAATCTATGAAG